>Ga0138256_10003841_pt1 | contig 15937 bp, 14 predicted proteins | sample KNB2016incub_MG_FD_105486 | JGI IMG/M metagenome (GOLD analysis project Ga0138256, IMG submission 105486) | Active sludge microbial communities from wastewater in Klosterneuburg, Austria - KNB2014incub_MG | ecosystem: Engineered > WWTP > Activated sludge > Unclassified | place: Austria... | reverse complement strand
TGCCGCGATCGGCCGAGTTGCGCGGTGTACGGAAGCACACGGCCTGAAATACTTTTTCGACCTGACAATGCGCGAACGCATCGCTGTTGCCGAGTTCCTCGCCTAATGACTTGGCGCCGGCGCCAGAACCCGGCAACTGCGGCGACCAGCCGAGCAGCCTGTTCTGCCCTTTGCGCCAGTAGTTGTCCCAGTGGTCGTCCGGCGTCACGTAACCTGGCTTGAACGTATCCGCGTTGTTGAAATATTTCGGGTCAACGCGGCTCGCGTCATAAACCAGCCGGTTCTGCGTTTCATCGAAGTCATAGTATGCAAACGCCTGCGTCATCGGATCCATGCCGGTGTGACAGCCGACGCAATTGTTGAGATAGATACGGCTATCGCCACCTGGGCTGCGGCTGACATCCTGGCGGATGCGGTCGTTGGGCAGCGTGATGTCCTGCACCTGCTCGAGGTCCTTGCACAGATGCGCCATCAGGGTGAAACGGAACATGGCACGGTTGGTACCGTCGACAAAGAACGCGGCCGACGATGCACGAGTAGTCATTAGACCCGCCGCGGCGGCGGGCGGAATGCCGAGCAGTTGCGACTGAGTCGCTGGCCGCAGAGCGGCCTTCAGATCTACGCCGTTGGCCTCTGCCTGCTCATAGTGATCGTTGTTAGCCGCGGAATATGCCGGCAGGCCAGAGGCTTGTACCGTATACAGGAGATCGGCCGACAACGCCGTATTGAAGGGCACGTCATCACGCACCATGCCGATCACGGTCGCTGTGTAGTCGTTGAGCGGCGCAAATACAGTCTGCTCCTCATTCGTCCAAGGCGTCGCGAAGTTCTTCAGCGTAACGGTGTAGAACGCAGGGTTCTCGGTGGCCACCAACGCGGCATCGAGCGGTCGATTGGCAGCGATCAATGCTTCCATGTTGGCGAGCGTCGTCGCAGTGGGGGGCACCCCGGCAATCCGATCGTGGATGCGCTTCGCCTGGTCGCGCGGGCCTGCCACGGCGGTGGCCAGAACCTGCGCGGCGAGCAGCGCGCTCACCGTTGCAACTACAACACCGCGGCGCACTCGCGAGCGCCGCGCCAGACACGTATTCATTTCAATCATCATGGCACCTGTCCACGACTCAACTGCCGGCAGTATTCGGGCTGTCACTGACTCACCTATTTGTCTCAAGCGGCACACGTCGCCATCTCGGGACAACGCCGGCCATTACGTAACACCGCTAGACTTTACGTGCAGGAATGCGACGCAAGTCACATACCGTATTGAGCTAACGCTCTAACTACTGCACTGGAGCGGCAAGTGTGTACGCCTGACAGGAAAGCGCGAACGGGCTGACGCTGCTGTGATGGCGTCGGCAGATCGAAATCGCCGTACCGAAGATCATTGGATTACGTCGCATGCGCGCCGAAACGCGCTCCATAGCGACCTTGTGGAGAATGAACGTGGTTCGAATCAGTCGATATGCTTCGTGGCAATGCCGGACCGTCGCCGTCGTACTGGCAGCAACGCTGCTGGCCGCGTGCAGCGGCGGTGCCGACGACAGCATTCAGAGCGTGGGCGCGGGACAGTCACCGGACCCCGCGACCGTTGATTTTCCGATCTTCTATGTCAAACGCTCGATCCCGATGCAACCGGACGATCTGCGCGCGGTGCGCGCATTCGTCCCCGGCGCCGCCCTGCTCAAGCGCGACCGCGCGTCGCCGAGCGCGGCCGAAACGGACATTACACAGCGTGTCACCAACGGCGAGCCCTACGACGTCAAAGACGTCGACGTCTCAGCAGACGGGCTGCGCGTCGCGTTCGCCATGCGTGGTCCGCTCGCTGACGGCATGGACGAGGACGAAGGCCCCACCTGGAACATCTGGGAATACGAGATCGCCACCGATACGCTCAAGCGTGTCATTCCCTCGGACATCATTGCCGAAGAAGGTCAGGACGTTTCGCCGCACTACCTACCTGATGGCCGCATCGTGTTTTCTTCGACTCGTCAGCGCCAATCGAAAGCCATCCTGCTCGACGAAGGCAAGCCGCAGTTCGAAGCGCAAGATGAAGCGGGCGACGAACCCGCGTTCGTGCTGCACGTCATGAATGCGGACGGCAGCGGCATCAAGCAAATCTCGTTCAATCAAAGCCATGATCTGGACGCGACGGTGCTCTCCAACGGACGCGTGCTATGGACTCGCTGGGATCACGGGCCGGGTCGCGACGGCATGCATCTCTATTCCGCGAATCCCGACGGCACAGACGTTGAACTCTACTACGGCGCCAATAGTCACGCGACCGGCACCAACGGCACGACAGTGCAATTTGTGCGCGCGCGCGAAATGCTCGACGGCAATCTATTGGTGTTGACTCGCCCGTATACCGATAGTGAGTTTGGCGGAGATCTCACGATCATCGATGCGCTGACCTACGTGGAAAACTCACAGGCCACGTTGAACAACGCCGGCATGGCAGGGCCGGCGCAGAAGCGTGCCACGTACAACGACGTGCGCACGATTGCGGGTCCCTCGCCGGGCGGGCGCTTCAATAGCGCGTTCCCTCTCTGGGATGGTACGGGCCGAATTCTCGTGAGCTGGTCGCAGTGTCGGCTGCTCGATAGCGCGGACCCCACGAGAATCGTCCCGTGTACGGCGGATCGGCTCGGGGACCCAGCGGTGCAAACGGCGCCGCCGCTCTATAGCGTGTGGATGTTCGATCCCAAGCAAAACACTCTGTTACCCATCATGCAGCCGACCGAGGATGTCATGTATGCAGAGATCGTGGCGGCACAGCCGCGGCGCGAGCCGCGCGTGATTCTCGACAAACTCGCACCGCTCGATCTGAATCCCGATCTCGTCACCGAAGCCGTAGGCGTCATCGATATCAAGAGCGTGTACGACATCGCGGGGGTTGATACCGCGTCTCGGGTCGACGGCACACAGAACGGCACACCGACCACCATTACCGCACTCGCGGATCCGCGCCAGGCGACCGCGATCCAGCGTCCCGCACGGTTTCTTCGCATCGAGAAGCCGGTGTCGATCCCGAACGACGACGTGCTCGACATAGACAATTCGGCCTTCGGCCCCACGGGCGTCATGCGCGAGATCCTGGGCTATATTCCGATCGAGCCCGACGGCTCGGTGCGCGTCAAGGTCCCCGCCAATGTGGCGTTCGCGATCACCATACTCGACAGCAACGGCCAGCGCATCAGCCAAATGCACCGCGAGTGGCTACAGGTGCGGCCCGGCGAAATCGTTACTTGCAACGGCTGCCACAACCGCACTGCCCAAAATCCACAGTCGCACGGACGTCGCAACCTATTTCCGGCGGCCTATGCCGGGGCGGCACAGACCGGTGTCGCGTTCCCCAATACGCTGGCAACCATATCGCCTGATGCCGGCGAAACGATGGCTCAGGCCCGTGCCCGGGCCTCCTGCGCCGATCCTACCAATCGCTGCGCATCGATCACGCCCAAGGTTGACGTCGAATTTGAGGACATCTGGACCGATCCGGTCGCAAGCGGACGGGCGGCGGATGCTTCTTTTCAATGGCGCTATACCGACCTGACAACCCCGAGCCCCACGTCGGCTGACTGCAGTACACGCTGGAGCGCCACTTGCCGCATCGTCATTAACTACGAACAACACATCCATCCGCTCTGGTCGACACCCCGACTGTCGCTAGCAGCAGACGGCGTGACGGTCCTGAGTGACCATACCTGTACCAACTGTCACAATACCCGGGATGCGGCGGGGGTCACGATTGTTCCGGCAGGCCAGCTGGACCTGTCAGACGGCCCGTCCGACGACGTGGCACTGCAGTTCCGCGCTTATCGCGAGTTGCTGTTCACCGATAACGCGCAGGAAGTTAACATGGGCGGGTTGCAGGACGTCGTCGTCCCCGGTCCCCCGGACGCGGCTGGCAATCCCACCTTGGTGGGTGTGCCGGTTGCACCGACGATGCGCGCCCTGGACGCACGCGGCTCCACCCGCTTTTTTCGTCGCTTTGCGGTGGGTGGTAGCCATGAAGGTTATATGAGTCCGGCGGAACTCCGCTTGGTGTCGGAGTGGCTGGATATTGGAGCGCAGTATTACAACGATCCGTTTCAGGCTCCGGAAAACTAGCCTTGCGCTCCTGCTCGCTTGCATTGCGTTGTCGTCGGTCTTGGCGCCGCACGCCCGTGCGGCCGATCAGGACAACGATCGCAAGCGCGACAAGTACCTGCAGCTATTCGTCGTTCAGCCTTACCTCGAGTTACGCACCGGCGCCGGCCGCGGCTATCCGGTTACACAGGTCGTGGCGCGCGACGAGAGTGTGGACGTCATCAAACGCAAGACCGACTGGTACAAGGTGCGCACTGAGCATGGCATCGAGGGCTGGGCGAGCGCCAAAGACATGGCCAAGTTGCAGCTCGCCGACGGCGCGTTCTTCAAGGTGGATTTCGGGGACCTCGAGGGGTTCGCGCGCCATCACTATGAACTCGGCATTCTAGCGGGTGACTACGGCGGCGCGACGCTGATTGGCGGACACTTCTCCTACTCGCTGAATCCGTCGCTCAAGATCGATCTTGCCGCCTCGAAGTTTCTCGGTAACGCAACCAACGGCGAAAAGTACGAAATCGGTCTTAACCACGTATTTCTGCCGAATCGGCGCTGGTCGCCGTTCTTCGAACTCGGTACGGGTATCGTGCATATCGAACCGCGTGTCACGCTCGTCACGCCGATCGATCGAACCGACCAGACCGGCTATGTCGGCGCCGGCATGCGTTTCTACATCGCCCGCCGCTTCTTTCTGCGCGGCGAATACCGTTGGAACACTGTGTTCACCAGTCGCGATGACAATGAGGATATCAAGGAATGGAAACTCGGACTCGCCGCATTCTTCTGATGCGCCCGCTGCTGCAAGCCGCGGTCGTCGGCGTACTAGTCCTGGCGCTCTCGGGTTGTCAGGCGTTGCGCTGGCCGTGGCTCGGCCGCGACCGGCAAAGTGTTGAGCCACTCGAAACCGAAGAGCAGGCGGAACAGGCGGAGCTCGACGAACTCGACCGACCGCCCCCGCGGGTCATTGATCCGCAGGTCGAGCGACGCAAGATCAAGGTTCCGAAGATCGACGACGAGAATTTCGAACTGGGCGTCACCTACGGCTTTCTATCGATCGAGGATTTTACGACCAACGCCATTTACGGGATCACGGGCAGTTACCATGTGACAGAAGACTTCTTTCTGCGCGCCGATGTGGGCCGTTCGAACGCTGGACGCACGAGTTTCGAGACCTTGGGTGGCAATGTGCAGCTCTTGACCGAATCCGAGAGGCAGTTCACGACTTACAGTCTCTCGGTGGGCTACAACTTCCTGCCGGGCGAGGTGTTCGTGGGCCGCAATGTCGCCATGAACAGCTCGTTCTACGTGCTGGGCGGCATTGGCTGGACGAAGTTCGCGGGCGACGACCGTTTGACGTACAACTTCGGTGCAGGCTTCAAGGTGCTGCCGAGCGATTGGCTCGCGTTGCACATTGGCGTGCAGGATCGTGTCTTCGATTCGGACTTGTTAGGCCGCACGAAGGTGACGAACAACATCGAGATGGTGCTTGGCGCGACCGTTTTCTTTTGAGTGAGGCCGCGATATGAACCCGATAGAATCCTTGAAAAAGCCGGTGTCGACTTTGGTCCGAAGCGTTGTTCTCGCGCTCGTGATTGCCACCCCGGTGTTTGCACTCAGCACATCCGCTCCAGCGCCTGGCTTTAGTTTGCAGACGCGTGGCGGGCAGACACTGAAGCTCGCCGACCTGCGAGGTCAGGTGGTCATGATCAATTTCTGGGCGACCTGGTGCGGCCCCTGCCGCCAGGAAATGCCGCTTCTCGAGAAGATCCACAAGAAGTACCAGCCGCTGGGCTTTACTATGCTGGGTATCAACGTCGAGCCGGACCCGAAAGCGGCCGAAGCGTGGCTCAGCAAGGAAATGCCGGTCAGTTTTCCGATCGCCTTCGACACCGACAGTCAGGTCAGCAAGCTCTACAAGGTTGCCGGCATGCCGAGCACGGTGATCGTGGACCGCAAGGGTAATGTTCGCGTGATTCACAAGGGCTACAAGGCCGGTGACGAGAACGAGTATCTGGCCCAGATTCGGGCACTGGTCAAGGAGTAGCGAATGCTCGTGCGTACGGTATTGTTGGGACTCGCGGTGATGATCGGTGCGAGCGCCTGCTCGCCGATCGAACCCTGGGTCAAGCCATACGAGCGCGAGAACATCGCCGATCCAATCATGTCGTTCAATCGCGATCCCGTTTCGCAGAGCTACCTCGATCACGTCTACGAGGTTCGCGAAGCCTCTCGCGGTGCCACCGGTAGCTCCGGCGGCGGCTGCGGCTGCAACTGATCACCGGTCGCACTCTCTGCATCATGCGCACAATCCAGTCACATCCCGAACGATTCACCATAAGCCGGAATGCGGTGCCGCGCGTTGCGCTCGTGCTCGCTGGCATTGCGCCCCTGCTGGCCGCGCCGTTTGCCGGCGCAACCGTGCTGCCAGAGGAACGAGCGGACCTGATGTACCACCGCTACGATGGTGGTGACGTCACGGTCGATGGTCCGTCGGTGCTCGTGCGCAAGAATATCGGCGACAAGGTGTCGGTCTCGGCTAACTACTACACCGATTTCGTATCCTCCGCTTCGATCGACGTACAAACCTCGGCGAGCCCATACAAGGAAACACGCAACCAATACAGTCTGTCGACCGATGTACTGAACGGCAAGGCGCTTTACAGCCTGGGCTACATCCGCTCGTCGGAGAGTGACTATAAGGCGGACACTGCCTTTGCCGGCGTAAGCCAGAGCCTGTTCGGCGACCTGACAACTATCTCGTTTGGTTATCGTTATGGCGATAACGAGATCGGTCGCAATGTCGCCGGCACGCTTGATCCAAATTTCAAAGAACAGATGAAAACGCAGGGCTTCTCGGCCGGTCTCTCGCAGATCCTGACGCGCAGCATGATCCTGTCGTTCAACTATGAGGTCGTGACCGACGAAGGGTTTCTGCGCAGCCCGTATCGGTCGGTTCGATACCTGGAGAGCGCGACAACCCAAGCGGTGCAGAGCGAGGTCTATCCCCGCACGCGCACCAGCAACGCCGGCTCGTTGCGCGGCAAGTATTTCCTGCCGTGGCGCGCGGCGGCTGAATTGGGCTATCGCTACTACACCGACACCTGGGGCGTACGCGGCCAGACGGCCGACCTCGGCTACACACACCCGAAGGGAAAATGGACGTTCGAAGGGTCGGTGCGCTACTACACGCAGCAGCGCGCCAACTTCTACCAGGATCTGTTCCCGCGGCGGGATTTTGCCAACTTTCTGTCGCGTGACAAAGAACTCGCCACTTACGACAACGTGACATTGAGCGTCGGCGCGACATACGATTTCCATATTCCGCGAGTTGCCTGGATCGACAAGAGCTCGGCATCCATCCGCTACAGCTTCCTCACGGTGAAATACGACGATTTCCGTGATGCGACCAAGAGCTTCGGCAAATTCGGCGTCCTGCCGGACGAACCGCTTGCGCCGGGTACCGAGCCGCTCTATAAGCTCGATGCCAGCGTGCTACAGCTGTTCATGTCAATCTGGTTTTGACGGCACGCTGGCGGCAGGTACAACCGGCGGCGCCAGGCCACTCGAGTACAGTACCTTCCCGGCGGGTGTGACGAGGACCGCATCGACGTCCTGCAAGCGCTCAATCAGTTCCAGGCCCCGCTCGGGCCCTAACACGAATACACTGGTCGACAGCGCGTCCGTGCGCAGCGCGGTCGGGCCGATGACCGTCGCGCTGCGCAGACTGCGCGCCGAATCGCCCGTTTTGGGATCGATGATGTGGTGAAATCGCTGTCCGCCCTCATCGAAGTACCGCTCGTAGTCGCCCGACGTTGAAATAGCTGCGTCAGTCAGCGGCAGTCGCAGGAAGGATACCGCCTCGTTGTTAGGATCGCGCACCCCCACGATCCAAGGTTTGCCAAAACGGTCACCGATAATGCGGGTGTCGCCCCCCGAATTGACCATGGCCCGATCGTACCCGGCGCGACGCAGGATCTCGATGCCGCGGTCAACCGCGTGGCCCTTGGCGATCCCTCCAAGGTCGATCTTCGTCCCTTTGCGTGTGAAGCGCACCGTGCGATTGGCGGCATCTAGCACCACGTGGTGGTAATTGATGCCCGGCAACGCCGCGAGTCGTGCGGCCGCGTCGGGGTGGATGTGTTGGCGAAAGTCGTAGAGATAACCGACGCTCGCATAAGTGATGTCGAAAGCGCCGGCCGTTTCTTTGGAATACTCGAGCGCGACACGGATGAGGTCGAACAACTCCTGACTGACGACCACCGGCTTATCCGCAGCCAGACGATTGACCGCCGCGAGTTGCGTATCAGGCTTCCACGTACTCATCAGGAGATCGATCCGTCGCATATCTGCGAACACTGACGCGATTGCCTGCTCGGAGCGATTGCGATCGTCGCTCCATAGCTCGACCGCACAGCGCGTTCCCATGATCGCCGCTTCGCGATAAAGCCATTCCGCGTGCGCCGTGTCTGCGCCGATCGGCGCTAGCAACGCGAGCAGCACCCACGTGAACCCGCGTGCTCGTCGACTTGTCTCTGTGTATGCCATCAGCGGATTATGACTGCGACCGGCGCAATAAGTTAGACTGCACGTCAAGAGTGAGTCCGCTGTTCTGTCGCGGGCTTTTATGAGAGGAGTATTACGATGATTCGTCGCTTCGCCATTGGCCTGTTCGTTTTGGTCGTCGCGGCCGCCTGGGCGCCGCAGTCCGTCGCGCAATCGGGCGCTCGCGAGGAAGCGCGCCTGATCGAGGCGGCCGGAGTACTCGAAGAGCTGCGCATGACACGCGATCAATTCATCCCCGATCGCCTGCTCGAAAGGGCCTACGGGATCGCCGTGCTGCCGAACGTCGTCAAGGGCGCGCTCGGAATCGGCGCTCGGTTCGGCAAGGGTGTACTCGTGGTGCGCGACAAAGATGGCCGATTCACCAACCCGGTCTTCATTCAGATCGGTGGCGGGAGCTTCGGCTGGCAGATCGGCGTGCAATCGGCCGACCTCGTGTTGGTGTTCACAACCCGCCGTGGTATCGAGGGCATCACGGATGGCAAGCTCACGCTCGGCGCCGACGCGTCGGTAGCTGCAGGCCCAGTCGGTCGGTCGGCATCCGCCAGTACCGACGCATCATTCACCGCCGAGGTCTACTCATACTCACGCACCCGCGGCTTGTTCGCGGGTATCGCGCTCGACGGTACCGCGCTCACGATCGACGGACGCGCTAACAAGCGCTTCTACAAGAAACGCGCCTCCGCAACCGATATCATGACCGGACAGGTGTCGACCGATGCGGATGAGGCGCGCCGTTTCCTGCGGGCCGTGCAAACCGCCACCGCGTCGGCGACGCCCACGCCGGCAGCGACCGCAGCGCCGGCCGCAACAGCCGAGCCAATGCCGATGGACCAGTCGACATCGCCGTCGAACGATTCAGGGGCGACGACTTTCCCGATGCCCGATCCGGAGCCAGGTGCCGAACCCCCGCGCTAGGCCGCGCAGGTCACGCCCGTACCGGTCAGGCCGCAGTAACCGTTGGGGTTCTTCCCCAGATATTGCTGGTGGTAGTCCTCAGCGTAGTAAAACGGCGGCGCATCGCGTAACTCCGTTGTAATGCGCCCGAGACCGGCGGCATCCAGGCGCGCTTGGTAGCGACGCTGCGACTCCTCGGCAACTGCACGTTGCTCGGGGCCATGCACGTAGATTGCCGAACGATACTGCGTACCGACGTCGTTGCCTTGGCGCATGCCCTGCGTGGGATCGTGCGCCTCCCAGAATGCTGCTAACAACTTCTGGTAAGTGATTTGTGCCGGATCGAACACTACCCGCACGACTTCGGCATGCCCGGTGTGACCCCCGCAAACCTCTTCATACGTGGGGTTCCTGGTGTAGCCGCCCGCATAGCCAACGGCGGTGCTGACCACCCCCGGCAGCTGCCAGAACAATCGCTCCGCACCCCAGAAGCACCCCGCCGCAAAATCCGCCACCTCGGTGCCCGCAGGAAACGGCGGGACGATTCGAGCCCCATTCACGAAATGCCGCTCCGACACAACGAGTGGCGTAGCGCGGCCCGGCAGCGCGTCCTGTTCGGTCACTACCGACGATTTTCTGTTGAACAAACCCATCGCTGTCACACCGTTTGAAGCCTGCAATGCGCGAGTCTAAGTCTGGGGGCGCACCGGCGCCAACTCAAGGGTAGACTGCCCCACCAGCATGAATCGATCTGCGAGTACGCCGCGCCTGCGCGCTACACAGCTTCTTTTTCTGGTGCTGCTGCTAGCCAGCGCATTCGTTGGTACAGTCGACCTCTCGCCGGCAGTCGATCTGCTGCTGCGTCTCACCGCTTTGCTGTTGGTGGCAGCAGCGTGCCTGGGGCGCATCTGGTGCTCGGCCTTCATCGCGGGGCAGAAGGACGTTGCACTGGTGCAAACCGGACCATATTCGATCCTGCGGCATCCGCTGTACGCACTGTCGTTTATTGCAGCCTGCGGCCTCGCGCTCGCCACGCGCAGCGCCGTGCTCGCTCTGGTTGCCATCGTTGCCGTCAGCTTGCTGCTGGCGAGCGCCGCGCGCGCGGAGGAACGCATGCTGGCACAGCGCTTTGCCTCCGACTGGCCGGCATACAGTGCTGCGACGCCGCGGTGGTGGCCGCGGTTCGGACACTACCATCTGCCGCAGCGCGTGACCCTGCCGCCGAGCGTCTTTTGGAAGGCCTTTCTGGACGCCGGCGCTATGCTGCTGCTGTTCGTGCTGATCGATGCCGCCGCCACTTTACGAATTGCTGGCCTGACGCCCAAGTTGTTGGCGCTACCATGAGACGTTCATTGTTGTCATGTCGCTGGATCCTGCAGAACCGCCGCATCGCGTTCGGGCGGAGCGTCGTGCTACCGATTCTCGTCTATCTGCTCGCCATGCCAACGTTCGCCGAACCGCCGCCAAGCTCCACGGTGTTTGGTAGTCGCAATCCGCAATTGGTGGAAGGCTCGCAGGCAATGCTTGCCGGTCGCTACGATGTTGGCATACGACTGACGCTCGAGGGCTTGCAGGACACCGACGATCCGCGTGATGCGGCCGCTGGCCATTCGAATCTATGCGCCGGCTACGCAAGTTTGAAACGCTGGCAGGAAGCCTTGCAGCATTGCGATCGTTCGCTTGAATTGGATGCCGATAACTGGCGCACCTATAACAACCGAGCCGCGGTGAACCTCGGCCTTGGGCATCTCGATCAGGCGCTGCGAGATATCGAGGCCGGGCTCGCCCTTGCGCCGCAATCGTCGACGCTGAAGCTGAGCCGCGAAATCGTCGAGCAGCACCGCCGCGTCAAACGTAGTCGCGACCGCAGAGCAATCAAGGCCTAACAATGGACACCGGCTACGCCGAATCGCCGCACCCGGCGGCCGCCCGCTCGCAGTTTGCGCTATTGCGCTCGCGGCGCTTCCTGCCGCTCTTTCTCACGCAATTCCTCGGCGCATTCAATGACAACGTGTTTCGCAATGCGCTGGTCGTCTCGATCGCGTATGGCGCAACCGCCACGGCCGCTGCCGACGACAGCGGCTCGCTGCTGACCAACATCGCGCAAGCGCTGTTTATTCTGCCGTTCTTCATGTTCTCGGCACTCGCCGGCCAGCTCGCCGACAAGTATGAAAAGGCGTTTCTCATTCGTCATATCAAGCTCGCCGAAGTCGTCCTGATGGCGGGGGCTGCGCTGGCATTCTGGCTGGGCAGCGTACCTTTTCTACTGGTGATCATGTTTCTTCTCGGTGCGCAGGCGACCGCCTTTGGCCCGCTCAAGTACTCCGTGATGCCACAGCATCTGCACGAGACGGAACTGGTCGGCGGCAACGCACTGATCGACAGCGCTACCTTTCTGGCCATTCTCATCGGCACGATCGCGGGCGGCCTCATCGCAGCGGCCGGCGAAATGGGTCGGCATCTGGCTGCCGCTGTCGTGGTGGTCGTCGCGCTACTCGGTTGGTTCGCCTCGCGCGCCATACCGCCGGCGGCGGCCACCGCACCGGCGCTCAGAGTACGCCTCAACCCGATTCCGGCGACCTGGGACCTGATCCGACTCGCAGCGGCGAATCGCACGATCTTCCTGTCTATTCTCGGAATCTCCTGGTTCTGGCTGGTGGGCGCACTCTTGCTGGCGCAATTGCCCGTATACGCACGCAGCGTACTGGCAGGTGATGAGTCTGTTTACATCCTGCTGTTGGCGGGGTTTTCCATCGGCATGGCATTAGGCTCGCTCGCCTGCGAGAAGCTCTCGGGCCACAAGATTGAAATTGGCATCGTGCCGCTCGGTTCGATCGGTATTTCGTGGTTCGTGCTCGATTTGTACTTTTCCCAACCCGTGGCTGCGCTCGGCAATTTGATCAGCTGGCAGGCCTTTCTCGCGTCGGGACGCGGTTGGCGCGTCGTCATCGATTGCGTTCTGATCGGCGTGTCCGGCGGCCTATTCATCGTGCCGCTCTACGCACTCGTCCTGCAGCGCAGTGCCGCCCAGGAGCGCGCACGCATCATCGCCTGCAACAACGTCTTGAACTCCGCGTTCATGGTCGCGGCGTCGGTCGGTGCGATCGTGTGGCTCAGCCTCGGACTAACGATTCCGCAGTTGTTCATCTTTGCGGCCGTCTTGAATGTTGGCGTGGCAATTTACATTTACACGCTCGTGCCAGAGTTCTTGATGCGGTTCCTCACATGGGTACTCATCAACGTGCTCTATCGCATTCGCACGCGTGGCCTCGAGAACATCCCGGACACCGGCCCCGCACTGCTCGTCTGCAATCATGTGAGTCTCATGGATGCACTCATCATCGGCGGCAGCGTGCGCCGGCCAGTGCGCTTTGTCATGGATCACCGCATTTTTCGCACGCCGGTGCTGAGCTTTATCTTCCGCACTGCGCGCGCTATCCCAATCGCTCCGGCCCACGAGAATGCCCAGCTGCTCGATGAAGCGTATCGTCGTATCGACCAGGAGCTGGCCGACGATGAAATCGTGTGCATTTTTCCGGAGGGCAAACTGACGACGACCGGTGAGCTGAATGAGTTTCGCAAAGGCATCGAACGGGTGCTGGCGCAGCGCGCCGTCCCGGTGGTGCCGATGGCGCTGCGCGGACTATGGGGCAGCTTCTTCAGCCGCCGCTCCGGTGCCGCGATGAGTCGTTGGCCGCGTCGTTTCTGGTCGCGCATCGAGTTGGTGGCAGGAACGCCGGTGGAGCCTGCGGCGGCGTCGGCCGCTTCGTTGCAGACAGAGGTAGCAGCGCTGCGCGGCACGTGGCCATGACTGCGCCGCGCCTGCTGAAACGCGATCTGTTCGGCACGGTGACATTGCATGGTTGCGCAGGCCAGTGCAGCGACGACGTTCGCAGCGACCACGTCGTTCCCACCGACGTGTTCATTCGCCGCGATACGCGCGCGGCGCGCTGGTGGCTGCGGTCGCTCGCGCGCGCGCTCGCACGCCGCGAGGCACGTGCGCTCACGCGACTCGCCACGATTCCGGGCGTGCCACGACTGCATGCCTTCGACGGCCACCGACTCGACCGTGAATGGTTGCCGGGCGAACCGATGCAGGTGGGCCGCCCGCGCGACCGCGCATACTACCGCAGCGCCCTGCTACTGATACGGCGCCTGCACGCCAGGCGTGTCGTCCACAATGATCTCGCCAAAGAACCGAACTGGCTCGTCACCTCGGCAGGGCCGGCACTCGTCGACTTTCAGTTAGCCTGGACCGTGCGACGGCGGGGCCGCTTGTTTCGTGCATTAGCGCACGATGATTTGCGGCACATGCTGAAACACAAGCGTACCTACCTGCCGGCGACACTAACGACGCGCGAACGGCGAATCCTGGCTACTCGCTCCTGGCCCGCGCGTATTTGGATGACCACCGGTAAGCGCGTGTATCTGCTGATAACGCGGCGCGTGTTACACTGGTCCGATCGCGAGGGTGCCGGCGACCGTCAGCTCTAGGGAAGCTTTCATGCAGATCTATCACACACACAATTTACGCAAAGTCCCGCTGACAACACCCAAACCTTACGGTATTCGCGTGAGTCTGTGGCCCGGCGACCCATTTCGGAAATTGCTTGGCGCCGACTGGAACCGCCTCCACTGGTACGCGAGCGGCGACGAAAGGGATCGCGCGCTCGCCGAAATGAGCCGTAAGCACGAGTACTCGCGCGCCGGTGATCGCCCCGCGCTGGCGTTCGAAAAGATCGAGCGACTCGATCAGAGCAAACGGCTATAGCACGTTCGCGCTAGAACGTCCTACCCAGAAACAGGTAGAACGCCGACTCGCCGCGCTCGCCGAAGCCACTGCCGATGTAGACGGGGCCGAGTAGCGTATCGAGACCGAGGAACAGGCTGCCATGTTTGCGAGTGTCGTCAAATCCCACGTCAGCGCGGCGCTGCCAGACGTTACCCACCTCGAGCGACGCGCCAAGATAGGCCGGTAGGTTGAGGATGCCCTCTCCGCCGCGGCCTATCTGCCTGAGGTACAGCGCGCGTGCGATGCCAAAGTGGCGGCCGCTCAGCGAGTCGCGCTGCAATCCTGAGAGATTCAAGAATCCTCCCAGCGGGAAATTCGACCGGACCTCCGTCGGGCCGGAATCCAGTCGTGTACCGCCGGATGTCCAGAGTACCGCCGTATTGCGGCCAAAAGAGCGTGCACCCAGCCAATCGAACGTCGCAAAATCGGCCGTGGCGTCCGAGCCCAGGCTCTCGCGTTCGCCCCGCCACGCAAGCGACAGCGACTGGCCATTGCGCGGGAAGTTCACATTATCGAGCCGATCGTAGCGAAAACCCGCGAACACCTCGCTGCTATCGAACCTCGAGACTGGTTGAGTCTGATCGCCGATGCGCACGCGGGACGTGCCTTGTTCGCGCCGCAAGCCGACGCGTAGTTCGCCCCAGTTGCTGAACTCACGACCGAAATCGAGGCCGTAGTCGCCACTGCGCACTCGAAACTCCGCGACGCGCTCATTGTCCTGGACCACCGGCACGTTGCGGATACGAAACTCACCGTGCGGCATCATGAACCAGCGCGACTGATAGCCGACGGGCAAGTAAACCTCTGTGGACAAGCGCGGTGATTCCCCGATCTGAAAATCCACGACCCACTCGCCGCCCGCCTTGGTGATCTCCGACAGGGTTATGCGGGCTGCGGCATTGAATGACGTATCACCCTCGAAGTCGTCCTGCAGATTCAGCCCGAAGCGCAAATAGTTAGGACCCCAGGAATTGCGTCGGGCGGTGAGTTCGAGGCCCAAGCGATCCGGTGGACCATCGGGAGCAGGCGCGATCTCGTAATCCAGCGTCTCGAGATTACCCTGGCCATATAGGCGCTCCACCGATTTCGATAGCTGTGACGCGTCCGCCGGTTTGCCCAGGTACGGTGAGAATAATTCTTCGAGCGGCTTGGCATATCGCTCGGAGCCTGGTGCGACGTCGACGAACTGGATCGTAGGTGGCGGCACGGAGCGCAGGCGCGCCCGTGCGGCCAGCCAGGCATCGTAGTCCGCTGGCGACTGTGTCAGCGCGACGAGTCGCGGTATCGCAGCGCGTGCTGCGCCTTCGCCGCGGTCGATCACGCGCGCCAAGCGCGTGAAGTCGAACGACGAAAAGTCCGCCAAGTCCGGGGCGACCAGAATGTCGTCTGGTCCCAACAATTTTCTCTGCGTGGCGGCGTTCTTCTGCATCATGATCGCAATCATCTGATTGGAGATCGCGGCGACCGAATTGAGGTTCTCGCGCTGCTGCGGCACGAAGCCGACATCCACCACGATCACCACGTCGACGCCAAGTGACTGCACCACACCAATCGGCAGGTTGTCGGAGATTCCGCCGTCGACTAACAAGCGGCCGTCGATTT
>Ga0138256_10003840_pt1 | contig 15946 bp, 13 predicted proteins | sample KNB2016incub_MG_FD_105486 | JGI IMG/M metagenome (GOLD analysis project Ga0138256, IMG submission 105486) | Active sludge microbial communities from wastewater in Klosterneuburg, Austria - KNB2014incub_MG | ecosystem: Engineered > WWTP > Activated sludge > Unclassified | place: Austria... | reverse complement strand
TGATGCATGAAATTATTCCCGGTTTAAAATCTAATAATGTTTTAAACTTCTTTAAAATAAGGGGTGCAATTGCCAAAACTGGTAACGTAAATTTAAACCCTTATCAAAATGAAGCCAACTTTAGTGCAGGTTTGTTCTTCCCTTATGGAAGCTTACCCGGTTACCAAATTGGCAACTCTGCAACAGATATCAGCATTTATCCTGCTGAAGGTTTAAAACCTGAGTTTGTAAATACCAAAGAAGTGGGTGTAGAACTTGGTTTCCTTAAAAACAGGATTAACCTGGAAGCTACTTATTACAAACAAAACAATATAGACCAGGTATTGGGTGTTAAATTATCTAATACCACCGGTGCTACTACTGCCTTATTAAATGCAGGTGCATTCACCAACAAAGGTTTAGAGTTAGATCTTAAATTAACTCCATTGGTAAGAATTGGGGAAGCTGAAATTGATTTTAAAATCAATTATTCTCACCAAACAAGTGAAATTACAAGATTGGTTGATGATGTAAAAGAATTGGGTATTGGTAACTACAACTATGCAATAGTAGGTTCTCCTGCCTTTACCTTTAAAATGAATGATTATAACCGTGATTCTGCAACTGGTAAAGTAATTGTAGATGCACAAACTGGTATGCCTTCTATCAACTCTAATGTTACACAGTTTGGCAGAAACATGCCAGAACATATCTTAGGTCTTAATTTTAGCGTGAATTGGAAAGGAATTACTTTAAGCGCTGTGGGTGAATACCGCACAGGTAACCAAATTATCGCAGATCAGTTAGGTGAATTTATGGATGATAATGGTATCTCTGCAAGAAGTGGTTCTTATGGAAGAAGGGCATTTGTATTCCCTAATTCAGTTTACCTGAAAGATGGTAAATATGTAAACAATACAAATGTATATACTCAAACTTATGGCAGGTTGTTTTACAACAATGGTACAACAAACACCGACGCAACCACAAACTACCTGGCAGATGCTTCTTTCTGGAAACTTCGTGAAGTATCCTTAAGCTACTCTTTACCTAAATCTCTATTTGGCGATAAAGGAATTAAAGGTGCTGAAATAAGTGTATATGGCCGTAACCTGTTTATGTGGTTACCAAAATCTAATCAATGGACTGATCCTGAATTTACCGCAAATGGTAACAGTTCTTATACAGGAAATGCCATTGGTAGAAGCACTGCTTTCAATATGCCTCCTACAAGATTTATCGGGGCTAACGTAACCTTAAATTTCTAATGTTATAAAAAAAAATAAAATGAAGACAATAAAAATTAGAAACCTTGCACTTTTAGCTATCAGTGCTATGCTGGTTGCTACAAGTTGTAAGAAAAGCGATTTTGCAATAAATACAAACCCGGATGATGTTACCGCATCTACGGTGGATTATGTTACCGTTTTACCGGCAGCACAATCTTATACTGCCAGTATTACTGCTACCCAATGGCGGTTTTTACAACATTGGATGGGCTATTGGGCACGTTCCGGTAGCTACCAGTCTGAACAGACTACTGAATCTTACCAATTTACAAACGACTACCAGGCAGGTATTTGGAATAATTATTATTATAACGCAAATAACTACAACTTCGTAGTTACCAATGCCCATGCAAAAGGCGCAGGTACTTATGAAGCAATTGCCCGTATTATGAAAGCGATGGACTTCCAGGTATTGGTTGACATATATGGTAATATTCCTTATTTTGAAGCATTTTATGGTACTACTTATAAAACGCCAAAATATACTGATGACCTGGATATTTATAAAGACTTATTAAGACAATTAGATACTGCGATTGTTTTACTAAAAGATCCGGATCTTTCATCTACAAGTGTAAACCCACTCATAGCAGTAAATGACCTTATTTTTGCAGGTAACACTACCAAGTGGATCAAAGCTGCAAACACTTTGAAATTAAAACTTTTAATTCATTGCTCTACTACCAAATTTGTAAACGATACTGAAATGAACAGCTATGTTTCAGGTATTGATGTAGCTGCAGAAGCTGCAGCCATCGTAGCAGAAGGAACTGGCTTCCTGGGTAGGGGAGAATCAATGAAAATTAATCCTGGTTATTCTGGTACAAAACCAAACCCTTTTTACAGGGCCTATCGTTTTGATGAAGCTGGAAATACAGCCAGTGGAGGTGATATTTCGAAGGCAAATATTTATGCGGTAGGTACCAATAATGATGGTTACTATCAATATGATGGTGACCCACGGGTTAATAAATTTTATGTTTTGCCTACAGGAGCTACCAAACACAGGGGTATCACTTTTGGTGAAATTTCCGGCGTTGATCCTAATAATGTAGGTAATAAATTATCTTCTGTTTATGGTACCGGCTTAATTCCTAATGGAGCAACCACTGATGCCTGGATACTTACCAGTGTAGAAAGTATGTTCCTGCAAGCTGAAGCCGTTTACAGAGGTTTAATTCCAGGAGATAGTGAAACAGCATTAGGCGATGCCGTAAGAGAATCATTTACTTGGTTGGGTTTAACAGATGCACAAGCTGATGCCTATATCACTGGCAATGCGGGATATTCTGATGTGGATATTAATGCAGATGCCCTTTCTCCCACACAAGCTGCAGGTGGTATGTACACAATTTTATCTCAAAAATGGTTTGCTCTTAATTCTATTGCTACATTAGAAGTTTGGACAGATTATAGAAGGTCTGATATTTCTTACGGTGCTGCAGTAGATTATGATCCAGGACCACCGGTTTCAATTTTAGCTGGCGCTTCTCCTAAAATACCTACTCGTTTATTCTATCCACAGGCGGAATATAATTATAACGCTGCCAATGTAGGGGCAGAAGGAGTACTAGATTTATTTAACCCTTCAGCAAGAAACAGAATTTTCTGGGATTTAAACTAATTTAAAAGAGTAAAATGAAAAATATGAAAAAAATAAATTTTTTAATCTTTTTAACAGCAGCTTTGCTCGTTTTCACAGGCTGTTTAAAAGATAAGGTAAACCAACCGAATCCATCGCAAGGTGGAGATGACGGGGTAATCAATGCGGTTATGTTTACGCAAACAAAGGTTTCTGCAGGTGTGCAGTCATCTACTGACCCGCAGATAATAAATAATATTTACCTCTCATTAAATGCAGCTCGTACACAATCTACAGCAGTTACAAGTACAATTGTTTCTGATCCTGCTAAGATTACTGACCCTGCTTTAACACCAGTAGATAACAGCCTTTTCACCTTTAATACCAATGCGGTTGTAGAAGCCGGTAAATGGACAGATACTGTGGCGTTAACTTTAAATACAGCAACGCTGGATCCTAATTTAACGTATGCAATTGCGCTTACCATTACAGGTAGCAGCAATGGCTTCCAGGTTGCCGAAAATTCTAAAACAATCATTATTGTTATTAGTGTAAAAAATAAATATGATGGTCGATATTTATTGACGGGTTATCATAACAGGGTTCCATATACTTTTCCATATGTAGATATTGTTATGGACATGATTACAGTGTCTCCTTCGGAGGTTGCTTTCTTCTTTGTGGATGCTGATGATTACGGACACCCTATTGGTGTAGGCCCAGGGTCTGTAAGCTGGTATGGTAATACCATGGCGCCAGTTATTAAGTTTAATACTGTTACAAACGAAGTTATAAACGTTTATAACGGATCTCCAGGTGGTACTGCGGTAACTTTATTTACCGGCCCGGGTTCATTCCCAAGTTATTATGATCCTGCAACTAAAACGATTTATGTATGCTGGAATTATGGCGGTAATCCATTAAGAGCTTTCTTTGATACCTTAGTATATCAAGAGCCAAGACCTTAATTAAAAGATATCGTAAAATACCGCCACTTTAAAAAGTGGCGGTATTTTTTTGTATAGAAGTTAGCGTTTATTTATAATTTTGAAATATGGAACAACAAAATACAGCACCCTTAAATATTGAAATTTCTGAAGAAGTTTCAGAAGGGCAATATGCTAACCTGGTAATCATTACTCATAGCCATGCAGAATTTGTATTGGATTTTGTGAATGTAATGCCGGGCACACCAAAAAGTAAAGTAAAGAGTCGAATTATAATGACTCCTTTTCATGCTAAAAGGCTTATGAAGGCAATAGCTGAAAATGTACAAAAGTTTGAATCTGTACATGGTGCCATCCAGGATATTGAAACAGTAGAAATGCCATTTAATTTTGGAGGGCCACCGGCACAGGCATAAACTGGAATATCAGCTATTCCAAATCCTCCAGTTTTCCTCTGCCTGCAAAATGAGCATATCATAACCATTCTTTGCGAGCGCTCCCAGTGTAAGCCCTTTTTGTAAAAACAAGGTGGTTTCCGGTTTATAAATAAGATCGTATAATAAGTGCTTTGTTGTTATATACTGGTATGGGATATCGGGATACATATTTTCATTTGGAACCATTCCCACAGGTGTGCAATTAATAATCACGGTATGATCTTGAATAATTTTCTCATCCAGATCTTTATAAGAAATGATGCCATTACCAGGTGATACTTTCCTGCTTACTTGTAAAAAAGGGAGATGAATTTTTTGTAAAACGTATTGTACCGCTTTTGCAGCACCACCGGTACCCAATACCAATGCACGCTGATGATATGGCTGTAACAGGGGGAGAAAAGACTTTTCAAAACCAACTATATCAGTATTATAACCAATGAGTTTTTCTTTGATAATCTTAATACAATTTACCGCACCCACATTCCGGGTATTGGGATCTATGCCAGATAAAAAAGGAATTATCAATTGCTTATATGGAATCGTAACCGCCAATCCCAGTAAGTCCTGTTGTGATTTAATAAGGTTTGGAAAATCTGATATATTAGCCAATGGGTATAAATCAAAAATACAATCTGCTAACCCTTCTTTTTCAAATTTTGATGAAAAATACTTTTTTGAAAACGAATGGCCAAGTGGATACCCGATTAAGCCATAGCGTTTCATAATTAATTTTTATCTAAATAAAGGGTAAAGGTATCGCCTCTCAGGCCAATACGCATGGCTTCCAGAGGAATTACTTCTGAAGGGGCTATATTACCCAGGTTAACATTACAACCAATTAATTGAAGAAAATAAAGTTGCTGTGCTTTTTGCGGAGCTTCCCAAATAATCTTACTCGCTTCTATTTTTGTTAAGATTTCCTGTACCAATCCCTCTCTTACTTCGCCGGTGCCCCTGTATATCCCCACATTACCTGCTTCACGGGCTTCTGCAATTACGTAAGCAGATCCTGCGTTCAGTTCAGCCTGCATGAGTTCTATCCATTTATAAGGTGGAATAATATGAGCTGCGTCTTTGCTACCCACCTCGCTAAGAACGGTGCCATACTGGGTAAGTTTTTCAATATAACCACACTTTTCAGCATGGGGAATGGTGATAGATCCATCGCTTACTTCCATAAAGCTTACCCCATATTCTTTACACACAGAGAGATAATCTTTAAATTGATTTCGAATTAAAAAGGCTTCAAATAAAGTACCCCCAAAATAAATGGGAACATTGAAAGATTTATAAACTTCAAGTTTTTCTTTTAAATTGGGCGTTACATGTGCTGTACCAAATCCCAATTTTACAATATCTACATGGGGTGAAGCTACACTCATAAAGTTTTTTGCTTCTTCTACACTTAGTCCTTTATCCATCACCATGGTTAAGCCAAAATTGCGGGGCTTGGGGTTCCTATCGGGAATTTGAGTTAAATTAAAATTCATTTACTACTATTTTGTGGCTGCAAAGATATTTAAAGTAGATGATTTTATTTACAGCATTATAGTCATTAATAGCATTAAAAAATGGGGAGTTACAGAAACCTGCCTTTTTTATACCTGGCCGCCAGTTCCACTACGGGCTGTAATTGTAATATAGCCGGATTAAAGGCTACAAATTTTTTAAAAAGCCGGGGGTTTTGAGCCATACCGTTTTCAAGGTGAAGCAGGGCATCTTTTGTTTTTCCCAATGAAAACAAGAACATGCTTTTATAAAAAATGAAAATTATTTTTTCACCTGTTTGTTTATAAGCAATATCACTGTACTTCAGCCCTTGTTCCATCATGCCATATACAAAAAAAGTTCGCAAAAATTCTGTCCAGCCATTCATGTTTTTAGGGCGTAGCTTAACGGCAAGACCCAAATGGAGAACCGCTTGTTCAAAATATTCCATTTCAGTAAAACAACGGCCAATGGCAATATGGTATTCAGGTTGCGTTTTATGAATGTTTAAAGCAGTATCTAAAATTTTAATGGCCTTCATCCAGGCACTCTCATTCATATAAGTACAGGCAATCTTATAATACATTTGACTGTCTTTAGGATCTAAATGTGTGGCTTTTTTATAATGAAAACGAGCCTGGGAATAATTCCCTAATTTATCATAACAATGGCCTATAGCTTCATAAATTACAGATTCAGGACGTGAAATTTCCAATACTTTTTTCAGCGCATCAATAGCATCATCATATTTCCTTATACGTAAATAGGCATCCCCTAAATTACGATAAGCAAAATCAAATTTCTCATCAATGGCTACTGCATATAAATAAGCATCAATTGCTTTTTCATGAAGTTTTAATCCCTGGTATGCTGCTCCAAGATTAAACCATGCCAGTTCATTATATGGAAACTGTTTTATTATTTGATGATGTAACTTGATGCTTTCTTCACTTCTTCCGGTAAAATCAGTCCAAAAACAAATTTTATACAGGGCCTCCTCATTATTTGGTTCTTGCTGTAAGATCATGACCAGGCAATCAAAGGTCTTTTCAAAATTTTCATAGTCATCATATACATCGGCTAATTGAAATAATAGTTCCAGCCGGTCTTCGCCTTCAAATCTTAGTATCGCATCTTCTAAAAGAGTTGCCGCCTTTTCTTGTTTATCAAGGGCCAGGTAAGCATCTGTTTTTAGGATATATAAATCTATATCATTAGCATCCAGTACCTCAGCTTTTTCTAAAACGGTTAATGCTTCATTATATTGACGAAGGGTAATTAAAATATTGGCTTTTTGTAAAAATAGGCTTGCCGACCAGGGATATTGATTTACGCCATACTCTGCTGCTTCCAGTGCTTTGGAAGATTCATCTTTTTCGTCAAAATAATCAATGATTTGTTCAAAACCCTCTTCATCAATAAATGATTGTGATTTACCGGCTTTTAAATTTTCATATTGTAACAAAAGTGTTTTTAATTCGTCCCGATTATGGTGGTAAGGGTATTTACTCATGTTTATAATAAGTAGGTTATTGTAATTTACCCCTTTTTACTTAATAAATATAGAGAGCCTGCAATATTTTTAATAATAATACGTTCACAAGAAATATTAATTTTTATATGAATGGTATTTAAATTTCTCAGAAATTTTAATATATTTGTAACATATAACCCCGGATAATGTATAAAACTGTTAAAATAATACTTTCTTTCATCGTGCTGCTTGGTCTGATGAAGACCGGTTATGCAGATCGGGGAGTGGGGAAAAAGAAGACTCGTATTATCATTAATTTTCCTAAATCTAACAATGCTGGTAAAGCGTTAAACTTTAATTTAAAAGGTGGGCTTACCTATAATGGTTCATTTGCTTTAACATCAAAAGGAAATACTATTAATACTCAGTCACAACAAACACTTATCACTTACCAGCAAGGAAATACCGTGTTTATTGTTCCATATAAACAAAAAGTGATCACTACAGAAATAAAACCCGGCTATACCGGGATGAAACTGATCATTCAAAGAAATTAAAAACCCGCCACTTCAGCGGGCTTTTTTATGCCATTCATTTAATCCAGAGCATATATTTATCTTTAAAAAAGGGTTCTTCAAAAATTTTTTCAATTTCCCATACAAACGGTTTTACACCACTTTCAAAAATTTCTTTATTTAAATCGCCGCCCTTTAAGCAAATTAATCCATAAGGATGCCCTTCATGTAACTTTTCCTGTTTTTTAAGTAAAGGTTTACTCCAATGCCATAAATCTTTAAGCGGCGCCACAGCCCGGCTTACGATGGTATCAAACTTCATGTTTTTGATATCTTCTGCACGGCTATGCAGGGTAGTGATATTAATTATTCCGGTAGCTGAAGCCACCTCTTTTACTACTGTAAGTTTTTTATTAATACTATCTACCAGGTGAAAATGTACTTTAGGAAAAAAGATGGCTAAAGGGATTCCCGGGAACCCTCCACCACAACCTAAATCCATGATATGGGTACCAGGTTTAAATTCAAATTGAGTGGCAATAACTAGCGAGTGGAGTACATGATGAAGATAAAAGTTATCCATGTCCTTACGGCTTATCACATTTATTTTTTCGTTCCACTGCTTATACTGATCATACAAAGCATCAAATTTTTCTAATTGTGTGCTGGTAAATGCTGTAAAATATTTTTCAATAAGTGCAATAGCCATATTATTTCCAGGTGGGTTTTGGTTTTTTAAATAATGAGGGCGCAAAAATGAGATAATAAAAAAACATCCAAACATCCAAAAATAAAAAATATTTAAAGAGGTCTTTTTCCCCCAGTTTATTTAAAGCTTTATAATAAACGACTCCCTGTATGATAAGCCTTAAGCAAAATACCGGCAATACCAACTGCCAGTTGTAGAACAATAATGCAATTAAAAGCATGGGGTAAATTAAGAACTGTGATAGCGTAAATAGACCCAATAAAAATTTACCTGAAAATTTATAGTATTTGGATGTGGTATAATGCCTTTGTTTTTGATTTCTCCATTGTTTCCAGTTTTTTGCCGGGTTGCTCAGCGTAAAACTGTCTGGATCTGTATTGATTTTTGTATTCTTTTTATTTGCTACGGCATTTATAAACAAATCATCATCACCTCCCGGAATATGATGATGTGCAGAAAACCCTTTTTGACGAATAAATACGCCTCTTTTGTAAGAGAGGTTTCTTCCCACACCCATATAGGGTAGCCCTGCAAGTGCATAACTCATAAATTGTAATGCCGTCATAAAAGTTTCCCAACGAATAAGTTTATTGAGCAGGCCCGGTAATTTATTATAAGCGCCGTAGCCTAAAACTATTTCAGTATGCTCATCATATTTTTCCTGCATACTTTGTATCCAATGTTCTGTGGCAGGCACACAATCTGCATCGGTTAATAATAAAATCTCATACTTAGCCGATTTAATGCCGATACTTAAAGGGAATTTTTTGCCCGGAATCATTTTGGCTTCTTGCGTGAGTTCTATAACCTGCAATTGTTTGAATTCTTTTTTTAATTCTTCTAAAACATATTTAGACTCATCATAAGAATTATCATTTACAACAATTACCTCATGGGTAGTGGAATATTTTTGCAATAATGCACCGGGTAGGTTTTTGGTAAGGTTTCCGGCTTCATCCCTGGCACAAATAATTACACTTACCGGATGTGTTTGTGAAATTACCCTGGGTTTTTGCCTGAAAAATGAAAGGCGGGCAAAGAAAAATAAATAATAGAATAGTTGTATAAAAACAATTATACAAAAGACAATGAAGAGTATTAATCCCCATTGTTCCGGCAGTTTTGGTAAATCCATCGGGCGAAATTACAAAACTTAAAGAGTTAAATGTTTATCATTTTTAGCCGTAAACTAATATAAAACAATACTCGTCTTGACAGTAAATAATTACTTTTACAAAAAAAGTATCATGAAACTAATAATTACCTTATTGCTTTCCTTATGTATCACAGTTATTTCATTTGGCCAGGCGAGAACCGGCACTGCTGACTATCAAAAAGTGAGCAGGGCAGCCATTTTAAATGATATGCCTTTTCCTGCTAAAACAGTAGAAAATGCATTGATTGATAATTTCCTGAAAAAGGGTTATAAATCCAGCAGCTCAAAGGGGTTTACTGTTTTTAAAGGGGTGCGCCTTACAGAACTGGGCCCTGATAGCTATGATCTTTACTTTTCGGCTGAAAGGGTAAGCCGCAGGGATAAAGACAATAGTACACTTACCCTGCTTATATCAAAAGGGTTTGATGCGTTTATAAATGAAGCAGACGATGCAACCTTGATTACCAATGCGGTAGCATATATGAATGGCTTGAGAGATGTAGTTGCAGCTTATGACCTGGAACAACAAATTGCCGACCAGGAAAACGCAGTAAAAAAAGCAGAAAAAAAAGATAGTAATTTAAAGGATGAAGCGGAGGATTTGCAAAAGAAAAAATCTAAAATAGAATCGGATATTGCCAGGAATATAAAAGATAAAGCCGACCAGGAAAAAGAAGTGGCCAATCAAAAACAAATTTTAGAAACTTTAAAAGCTAAAAGGAAAATAAACTAAAGCAGTCTTATAAACCTAACTTGAAAAGCATATATAAAATATGCTTTTTTTATTCCGGTTATCTTTGCATTTTATAAAAATATATGGCATCCTTAAGTTTTAAAATTCAGGCAACAGATGCCTTAAGTAAAGCCCGGGCAGGTACTATTATCACAGATCATGGAAGTATTGAAACGCCCATCTTTATGCCTGTTGGTACGGTAGGATCAGTAAAAGCTGTTACCCAACAGCAATTAAAAGAACAGGTAAAAGCTGAGATCATTTTAGGCAATACCTATCATTTATATTTACGGCCGGGCTTACAAGTATTAGAGGCTGCCGGTGGCTTACATCGTTTTAATGGATGGTACAAACCCATCCTTACTGATAGTGGGGGGTTCCAGGTATTTTCATTGGCTAAAAGCCGGAAAATAAATGAGGAGGGAGTTGTTTTTAGATCGCATATTGATGGAAGCAAGCATTTGTTTACACCAGAAAGAGCGATTGATATTCAACGTAGCATGGGTGGCGATATCATGATGGCTTTTGATGAATGCCCACCCGGGGCAAGTGCCTATGATTATGCTAAAACATCCATGCAACTTACGCACCGATGGTTAGACCGTTGTTTAAATCAGTTTAATAACAGCCCGGATAAGTATGGATATACTCAAAATCTATTCCCCATAGTTCAGGGCGGGGTGCATCATGATCTTCGTAAAGCTTCCTGCGAATATATATCTGCAAAAGAAGCAACCGGGAATGCTATTGGCGGGCTAAGTGTAGGTGAACCCATTGAAATGATGTATGAGATTTGTAATTTATGTTGCGATAACCTCCCAGAAAATAAACCACGCTATTTGATGGGTGTGGGAACGCCCTGGAATATTTTAGAATGTATAGGTATGGGGATAGATATGTTTGATTGCGTAATGCCAACCCGTAATGGCCGTAATGCCATGCTATTTACCTCACAGGGTATTATGAATATAGATAATAAAAAATGGGAGCATGACTTTAGTGTGTTAGATGATGGTATAGATTGTGAAACCAGTAATTATTATAGTAAAGCTTATGTTCGCCACCTGTTTAAAAGTAAAGAATACCTGGGCCTGATTATTGCCAGTATTCATAATCTCGCCTTTTATTTATGGCTGGTAAAACAAGCCCGTTTGCATATCATACAAGGAGATTTTGTAAGCTGGAAATTGGGCATGGTAAACAGGCTTCAGCACAGGTTATAACTGAATTTATTGGTATATTACACAATATAAAATCACTAAAATTGTTTATAAAAACAGGATTTTACCTGGTACCTAAATTGTAAAATATGAAACGAAAATTTAGATTTTTATTCCTTCTGCTATTGCCGGTTTTTTCATTCGCACAAACAGAAGTGCAAGATGCTTCTATCCCAAAAGATGCTCCGGTAAATGTAACCGTAACTAATTTTAAAAACGAATTATTGAATGGTGAGATAATTGTTTTCCGTTCACAAAAAAATAGCCGGGAATACCAGGGCCTCACCAATGATGAAGGTAAATTCTCTATCCGGTTACCGGCAGGTGATAAATATGAAATGTTTATCCTTGGGTTTAAAGATTCAACAAGCTACAATGTATTGGATATTCCCATGCCTGAAGGCAAAGCTTATTATAAGAACCCATTTGTGGTTTCTATCCAGTTTCAGCCGTCCAGAACTTTTGTGTTAGAAGATTGCACCTTTGAATTTGGCAAAGCAACTTTACAGGAGTCATCATTCCCGGTATTAGATGAATTGGTGACTTACCTAAACCGTAAAACAGATGAGCGGATTGAAATTGGCGGCCATACAGACAATGTGGGGAATAAGGTGAGCAATCAAAAATTATCTGAAGAACGGGCCAATTCTGTAAGAGATTATTTACTTACTAAGGGCATTGACCCGGAAAGGGTAACGGCTAAAGGATATGGTATGAGTGAGCCGATTGAAGATAACAGTACAGAAGATGGAAGGGCAAAAAACCGACGGACAGAAGTGAAGATATTAGAATAGTGATGAGTTTAATTTTTAATTACAAGGCTGCATTTTATGGCAGTCTTTTTTATTTATATCAACTAGGAATATTCATATAAATTGAATGATCGGTATAGGAGTATTTTTATAAGTTGTTTTCAAAATAAAAATCCCCGCCTATTGATAGGCAGGGAAATTCTATTTTCGGGTTTTATGGGTGTTTTATAATGCTATTTGTTTTTCAGTCATCATTTTACGCAGGTTTATAAGGCCATAACGCATACGGCCAAGGGCTGTGTTGATACTGCAATTGGTAAGTTTTGAAATTTCTTTAAAACTAAGATCAGCATAATGGCGCATGATAATTACTTCCCGTTGATCTTCAGGGAGCATATCAATCATTTTCCGCACTTTATCATGGCTTTGTTCAGCCATCATACGTTGATCCGCACCAGCTTCACAAAAATTGATCGCTTCAAAAATATCACGATCATCGCTGGTTTTAATAGTAGGTGTACGTTTTACTTTGCGGAAATGATCTACACATAAGTTGTGTGCAATCCGCATGGCCCAGGGTAAAAATTTACCTTCATCGGTATAGCGGCCGGTTTTTAAAGTATCTATGATACGGATAAACACATCCTGGAAAATATCTTCAGCCAGGTATTTGTCTTTTACCAGTAAATAGATAGATGTGTAAATTTTGTCTTTGTAACGTAATACAATTGTTGAAAGAGCTTCGGATTCACCATTTATGTACTGGTGTACCAATTGTTGGTCAGTTAAGTCGTTAAGGCATTTCATAAACTTCTAGTTTTTGATGGTTTTGGACAATTTGTTTTATTAGGCCAATAAGAGGAAATAAAACGCAGAAGTCTTTATGAAGATGTCAGCGATTTTTCACTTTATTGGATATTGGTTCTGTGAAAATATATACAAAATTCATATCGCCAAATATTTTTAATCTTTTTTTTTGTTTTTTTTGCAATAAAAGTAAAAGTCCTATCTGTATTGGCTTTCAGCATCGGAACTTTACGATAGGCGTTGCGTAATTCCTGCAATTTTAACCCCTCATTTTGTTAACTGCTTGCATTCCCTTTAACCAAAAATTATTATAAAATATACAAGGGTTGGCACTGTTTAGTCAAATAAGATGGAGTTTCTTTTTAACATGTGGATGCTTTATTTGTATAAAAAGAAAGCAAATTACTATTCGTATTTTTGCAGCCTATTATGACGGTAAAAAAATCTACTAAAAAAATTCCGGCTCCTGCACTTACAAAAAGCGGTGATATTTATATTAAAGGAGCCAGGATCCATAATCTTAAAAATATTTCGGTTGCCATTCCCCGCAATAAGCTAATTGTTGTTACAGGCGTCTCAGGATCTGGTAAATCATCACTCACTATTGATACTTTATTTGCCGAAGGGCAAAGACGCTATGCAGAAAGTTTAAGCGCTTACGCAAGGCAGTTTATGCAGCGTATGAATAAACCGGATGTGGATTATATTCATGGTTTATGCCCTGCTATTGCCATTGAACAAAAAGTAACCACAAGAACACCCAGGAGTACCGTAGGCAGTATGACGGAAATATATGATTACTTGAGACTGTTATATGCCCGTATTGGCAAAACAATTTCACCCGTAAGTGGTAAACAAGTAAAGAAAGACGATGTGCCCGATGTATTGGCAGCTATTGAAAAATGCAAAGCAGGCGATAAAATATTGATCCTTGCAGCTTTTAAATATCATGTGAAACGAAATGCCAAAGAAGAAATGAACATCCTGCTGCAAAAAGGATTCTCACGTTTGTATATGAATGAAGCGGTTATCCGCATTGAGGATTTGTTAGAAAATGAAGAAAAGATGCCCCCCGCCTCAGCATTTAAACAGGCCTATATTCTCATAGACCGGTTAATAAAAAAAGATTTTGATGAAGATGACCAGCACCGGCTGGCAGATTCTGCAGGCACTGCATTTTACGAAGGTGAAGGAGAACTGGTTTTGGATATCAATTCAAAAAAAGAAACCTTTAGTAATAAGTTTGAGCTGGATGGAATAAAGTTTGAAGAACCGGTACCTAACCTTTTTTCTTTTAATAATCCTTTTGGAGCCTGCCCTGTTTGCGAGGGATTCTCAATGATATTGGGGCTGGATGCCGATTTAATTATTCCGGATAAAAGGCTAAGCGTGTATGAAGGAGCGGTAGCACCCTGGAAAGGTGAAAAACTGGGCGAATGGAAAGAATCATTTATTAAAGCTGCCGGTAAATTTAATTTTCCAATTCATAAACCTATTATGGATTTAACAAAGGCCCAGTTAAAATCTTTGTGGGAAGGAAATGAATATGCCCATGGCATTAACGATTTTTTTAAAGAAGTAGAACAGAATTTGTATAAAGTTCAATACCGGGTATTGCTTAGCCGGTACCGGGGCAGAACACTTTGTACGAGTTGCGAAGGATATCGTTTACGTAAGGAAGCATTGTATGTGCAGGTAGGCAAAAAACATATTGGGGAACTGGGTGAGATGCCGGTGATAGATTTGTTGCAATGGTTTCAAAAACTATCTTTAAGCAGCTTTGATGAAAAAATTGCTAAAAGAATTTTAATTGAAATTCATCATCGCCTCAATACATTGATTGATGTAGGTCTTGGATATTTATCCTTAAACCGGTTAGCCAATTCACTAAGCGGGGGTGAAAGCCAGCGCATACAATTAACAAGGAGCCTGGGCAGCAATCTTACCAATTCATTATATATTTTAGATGAACCCTCGATAGGGTTGCATAGCCGGGATACTGAAAAATTAATTAAAGTCTTAAAAGAACTTCGGGATATTGGTAATACGGTGGTGGTGGTAGAGCATGATGAGCAAATGATGCGTGAAGCCGATCATATTATTGATATGGGGCCTTTGGCCAGCCACCTGGGTGGAGAAGTGATTGCTTCAGGTAATTATGATGCGTTGATAAAAAATCCTGAAAGTTTAACCGGTAAATACCTGTCGGGTAAATTAACTATTGAGCCTCCATCGCATACCCGAAAATGGACAAGAAAAATTACGGTAGAAGGCGCCATGCAGCATAATTTAAAAGATATCAACGTAACATTTCCTTTAAATATTATTTGTGCCGTTACGGGTGTAAGCGGGAGTGGAAAAACCACTTTAGTAAAACAAATTTTATATCCTGCACTATTAAAACTAAAAGGTGAAGGTACAGATAAGCCAGGGTTATTTAGAAAACTTTCGGGTGATATTGACCTTATCAGCCAGGTAGAAATGGTAGATCAAAACCCAATTGGTAAAAGCAGCCGTAGTAACCCGGTAACGTATATAAAAGCGTATGATGAAATTAGGGACCTGTTTGCAAAGCAGCCCTTAAGTAAAATGCGAGGTTTTATGCCCCGGCACTTTTCTTTTAATGTAGATGGGGGCCGCTGTGATGCCTGTAAAGGAGAAGGAGAACAATTGGTAGAAATGCAATTTTTGGCAGATGTGCATTTGCAATGTGATGTGTGCGGCGGAAAAAGATTTAAAGAAGAAGTACTGGAAGTGAGGTTTCGGGATAAAAATATTCATGATGTGCTGGAGATGAGTGTAGATGAGGCTATTGAATTTTTTGCTGAGAAAGGACCTGGAAAAGAAGCGATATC
>Ga0138256_10003839_pt1 | contig 15950 bp, 11 predicted proteins | sample KNB2016incub_MG_FD_105486 | JGI IMG/M metagenome (GOLD analysis project Ga0138256, IMG submission 105486) | Active sludge microbial communities from wastewater in Klosterneuburg, Austria - KNB2014incub_MG | ecosystem: Engineered > WWTP > Activated sludge > Unclassified | place: Austria... | reverse complement strand
TATTTCCGCCGGCTGGTTGACGGGTATCCCCAGAGCGAACATCGTGAAGCCGCCAAACTCGGCGTCGGCGACACGTACATCGGCGAAAACTCGATCGAATCAAACATCCTCGCAATTAATGAATTCCGAGAGTTCCTGACGTTTTTCCCAGTCTCCCCGAGGGCCGATTACGCCCAGTACCGCATCGGGCTGGCGTACTCGCGCCAGATGCTGTCGCCGCAGCGCGACCAGACGGCCACCAAAGAAGCGCTTCGCGAACTTGAAGTCTTTCTCCAGCGGTACCCGGGCAGCAAGTACAAGCCGGACGTGGAAACCCTGGAGCGCGCCGCGCGCGACCGGCTGTCACAGTCGGAATACGAAATCGGCTATTTCTACGCCCGCTACAACCTCTGCGCCGGCGCCGTGGATCGCTTCCGCGCCGTGCTCGTCGCCGACCCGGCGTTCTCAGGGCGCGACGGCGTCTACTTCCACATGGGCGAGTGCCTGCTCAAGATGGGCACCCCGGCCGAAGCCCTGCCGTGGTACGAGCGCCTGATGGTGGAATTCGAGAAGAGCCTCTTCATCGAGCGCGCCAAGAAGCGCGTGGCCGAGATCAAGGGCAGCGTCACGCGCTAGCGTGTCGCCGGGTCTAAAGACCCGGCCTCCTTCCGGATGGAGGCCGGACCTTCAGGTCCGGCGACATTGTTCAGCTGCCGGTGGACGCGCGGGCCGGTGGGAACCGGCGGTAGTAGTCAATGCCAGACACCAGCGCGGCGATGGTGGCCACCCACAGGGCGATCTGGCCCAACACATAAAATTCGCGCATGTGCCCCTGGCCCAGAATCAGCACCAGGATGGCCACCACCTGCGCGACCAGTTTGATCTTCCCCAGCGGTGATGCCGGCAGCGCCTGGCCGCGTGCGTGGACGATGGTGCGGAGGATCGTCACGGCGAATTCGCGCCCGAGGATCACGGCCACCATCCAGGCCGGCGCCAACCCCATCTGCACCAGCGAGACCAGCGCGGCGGTGACCAGCAGTTTGTCTGCAAGCGGGTCCATCCACTGGCCGAATTCGGTGACCTGGCCGCGCCGCCTGGCGATGAAGCCATCGAGCCAGTCGGTCAACGAGGCAATACCGAAGATCGCGGCGCCGAGAATTTCCTTGCTGACGCCAAAGAACTGCCATGCATCCCATGAGGTCGATCTGTTAGGCGACTGGTCCGCAAGCAGGACCACGACAAGGATCGGCACGAGGAAGATCCGGCCAATCGTGAGGGCGTTGGGCAGGTTCACTGGCGGCCCCATTTTAGGACATTTCGCCATTTGTGGCATTTCGGCCATTTGGCCATTACGCAGATCTTGTACAGTGGGTGGTTGATATGAAGGCCATCCTCCTTGCGGGCGGCCAGGGTTCGCGACTACGGCCCCTGACCCTCAATACCCCCAAACCCATCGTCCCCATCTTCGACCGGCCGTTCCTCAGGTACCAGATTGAGCTGCTCAAGCAGGTGCCCGAGATCGATGAAATCGTGCTGAGCCTCAACTACCAGCCAAAGCGCATCGAAGAGGTCTTCGGTGATGGCAGCAGTCTTGGCGTGCAGATTCGGTATGTGGTGGAGCCCCAACCGCTGGGCACAGGTGGCGCCATCAAGTTTGCCGCCGGCCCGAAGCCATCCGGCCCGGTGGTGGTGTTCAACGGCGACGTCCTGACATCGGTGGACCTTCAGGCGGTGCTTGCGTTGCACCGGGAACGGAAGGCGCGCGCGACGATTGTCCTAACGCCAGTGCCCAACCCGTCGGCCTACGGACTGGTCGAGACTGACAACAACGGCAACATCAAGGCGTTCCTCGAAAAGCCGTCTGCCGATCAGATCACATGCGACACCATCAATGCCGGCATCTACGTGATCGAAGGCGAGACGCTCGACAGAATTCCCGAAGACACGAACTACTCGATCGAACGGGGCTACTTCCCTTCACTCATCGAGCGCCATGAGACGTTCGTGGCACACACCTATCGCGGCTACTGGATCGACATCGGCACGCGCGAAAAGTACCAGCAGGTCCATACCGACATCATGACCGGCACGTTTGTGGCGCCGCCGTTCGACACGGCGCCTGGAACGGCCGTCATTTCACCGGACGCGCGCATCGAACCGGGCGCCGTCATTGAAGGTCCGTGTTTCATTGATGCCGGTGCGGTTGTCAAGGAGGGCGCTCATGTCGGCCCGCTCAGCGTCATCGGCGCCAACTGTCACGTCGGCGAAGGCGCCCGTATTTCCGGCAGCATCCTGTGGCCGCATACCTGGGTAGACCGGCATGCCACGCTTGGTCCGCTTGTGGCCGGCCGGCATTGCCAGTTTGGCCGCAACGTCGAAGTCAGCGGCGCAGCGCTGCTCGGCGACAATTCAGTGGTGACAGACTTCTCACGCCTATGACTATTGACCCATCCATCTTCAAGGCGTACGACGTGCGTGCGCTCTACCCGTCCGAACTGAACGAACCGGCGGCATACCTCATCGGCCGCGCGTATGTGGCGTACCTCGAGTCGCAGGCCGGCCCTGCGGCCGCGCCGCTGCGTATTGCCGTGTGCAGAGACATGCGGCTGTCGTCGCCGTCGCTCACGCAGTCGTTCATCGACGGCGCACGCGACCAGGGCGCCGACATCACCGACTTCGGTATGGCCGCCACCGACATGATGTACTTCGCCGTCGCGAGCAAGGGCTTTGACGGCGGCGTGCAGGTCACCGCGTCGCACAACCCGAAGCAATACAACGGCATGAAGATGGTGCGGCGCGATGCGGTGCCGCTGTCGGGCGATGCCGGCATCGGCGAGATCCGGGAGATGGTCGTCGGCGGAACCATTCCCACGGCCTCACGCCCGAAGGGCCGCTACGAGACGGACGAGATGCTCGACGCGTACGTGGAGCGCGTCATGGGCTTCATCGACCCCGCGGTTATCCGGCCATTCAAGGTAGTCCTCGATGCCGGCAGCGGCATGGCGGGCCTTGTCGCCCCCAGACTCTTTGACCGGCTCCCCTGCCAGACCACCCGCCTCTGTTTCACCGTGGACGGCACGTTCCCCAACCACGAAGCCAATCCCCTCATCGAGGAAAACCGCCGCGACATCGTCGAACGCGTGATCGCGGACAAGGCGGACATCGGCATCGCGTGGGACGGCGACGCCGATCGGTGTTTCTTCATCGACGGTACCGGCGAGTTCATCGCGGGCGATTTTGTGACGGCACTTCTGGCCGAGAGTTTTCTCATGAAGACGCCGGGTGAGCCTATCGTCTATGACGTGCGTGCCAGTTACGCGGTCAAGGACACTGTGGCGAAGTACGGCGGCACGGCGCTCATGAACCGCGTGGGCCATGCCTTCATCAAGGGACGCATGCGTGCCGAAAATGCCGTGTTCGGCGGCGAAGTCACGGGCCACTACTACTTCCGCGACTATTTCTTCGCCGACAACGGCTTCATCCCGGCGCTGCTGATCCTCGAGTTGATGTCACGCAAAGGGCAGACCCTGGCGGAACTCCTGGCCCCCCTGCGCGCGAAGTACTTCATCTCGGGCGAGATCAACACCAAGGTCGCGAGCATGGACCTGATCGACGGACGGCTGAAGGCCCTTGCAGACAAATACGCCGACGCCCACACCTACACCGTAGATGGCTTCTCGGCCGAATACCCGGACTGGCACTTCAACGTGCGTGCGTCAAACACGGAGCCGCTGCTGCGCTTGAATCTGGAAGGGCTGACGCCCGAGATCATGGAGTCACGGCGCGACGAGGTGCTCGCGATTATCCGTGCGTGATATCGTAAATCTCACCCTGAGCGCGGGCTTAGCATAGTGGTAATGTCCTGGCTTCCCAAGCCAGTCAGACGGGTTCGATTCCCGTAGCCCGCTCCAGCCTTCGCCAATCGCTCGCTTCGCGAGCGGCTACGGCTAGGCGAGCCCAGAGAGCACACTGCGAAGGCTGCCCCGCCATAGCCAGGAGCGTAGCGACTGTCCGGCGACGGCGGGCACTATCGAACAGCGAATTGTATTTCGTTGGATTCCAACCCCGCGCTGGTCACGGTAAGGTCCCACACGCCTGCACTGCCCAGCATCACTGTCGCCGTGAACGTGGTCGGCGACTGGACTGTGATTGCGCTGCCCTGATACGTCGTCCACACGCCGTTGGGCGCGTCCAGCAGAATGCTGAGGCCGCTGGCGAAGCGTTCGCCGGTCACGGTAATTGTTTGCGCGGTGCCGTTCGCGGTCGGCGAGCCTGGCGACAGCGACACGATGCGCGGCGCGTTGGGATTGCTGGGATTGCTCGGCGACGTGGGGTTGTCATCGCCGCACGCAGTGGTCAATCCAAGCCCGACAACGAGTGCGCTTGCAGCAAGAAACGTCTTCCGTGACATGGCCATGTCTACTCCTCACCGCGCGGCAGCGGCGCTACCAGTATGAAAATTGCGAGGACACGTTTCACGAGTAGCTCCTGCAGAAATAGAGCAGCAACGTGCCCAACAACAAGCTTGGCGCGTGATCAGGACCGCCGTCTGTACCTAAACGCACAAGCTCATGAATACACGTGAAGGCCGAGGGGCGTAGCGACTATTCGGCGACGGCGGGCCTAACCCCCGGCCCGAATCCCGTTGTAGTCTCACTCATGAGCACACTCCCGGATCCGCCCGAGTACCAGACCCTCGAGAACATCCCGGACGCCGTGGGAAAGTTCCGGGCCATCGGTTGTTCGCTCGTCATAGGCGGGGACAATTACACCGGTGGCGTGGACACCGACGCAGGCGGCCGGCGCCTCTCGCGGGACCTGAGGGAACTAGAGAGAGACCCGATCAGGGATCGGCTCACCACGCTGGCTCGGCTTGAAGAGCTCTACAACTACGCCCTTCAATGTCAGTACCAGAACACGCTTCCGACGACCAAGCCGAAGGGGAAATGCCGCCTGGTGGTCAGGTTCTCACCTGACGACGGCTCGATCGAGAGCTACGATTTTAATCGGTGAAACCGCGGCCTTGAGATCCTGCCCCGCCATAGCTAGGCGGGTACACGGCCTCGTACGACCCGTCGCTCGCCTCGAAGACGGCGTACTGGATGCCCTTGATGGTCTCCGTCGTGAACGCGACCGGGCCGCCGTTGCGCGTGAGGCTCGCGAGCGCGTCGCCACGTGCCGAGAAACGCGGCAGGAGCGCACGCAGCCCGTTCGAGCCCGCGCCGCCCGCGATCGTAAAGGTGAGCCGGTCGGTCGCCCACGCGAGCGCGCCGAACACGGAGGAGTTGCGGCCGTCGAGCCAGACGAGCATCTGCCGCGCCGACACGACCGGCACGCTGCGCGCCAGAGCGGACGCCACGGTGGCGTCGGACTGCGACGACGGCGAGCGGTCGGTGTGGTGGTTGGTGGTGAACGCCCCGTAGTAGCCGAGCGCGCCGATGGCGTTATCCAGGAGCACGTTCGGGTTGAAGGGGTGCGACTGTCCCGACTCGTCGGTCAGCTGCGTCGCCGCCTGGTAGACGTCGATCATTGAGCCGTCGAGAGCCGCGAAGCGCATCGGCATGCCGGAGCCGGTAAACATGCCGGGCCGGTCGAGGATCCAGCGCGGCGGCCAATAGTAGTAGTTGGTGTCGAGCCTAATCCCTTTGGCCAGCTCGACGCTCGCGTGCGTCGACCAGTCCTGCCACCCGATGCAGTGCATGCGCTGAGTCGTCGGCGCCGGAAGGCTCGGGAACTGGGCCGCGAACGTGGCCAGCTGGCTGTTGAACAACGTGAGCGGCGTGCCACCCGGCCAGGCGAGCGTGCAGCCGCTCTCGACGTGGACGCCGAGCTCGAAGCCCTGGTTGTGCCACGAAAGGGCCAGCGCGTCTGTGAGACCGCCGCCGGGGTAAATGTAGGAGGTGGCTCGCACGCACTCCCAGTCGGCGACGGAGCAGCCGGGCGGGCTCTGGCTGACGTACGTGGTGAAGCGCCCAACGGTCGAGCCGCAGCAGCCGTGGTGGTCGCCGGTCATGATGACCACGGCGCGCTCCATGCGCGGGAAATACCAGAAGCGCGGGATCGGGATGCGGTCGAGTCCCATGTGCACGATCAGATTCGCCAGCAGCCGCTGCTGTTCGTCCGCCTGGGGGATCGCCACCTTGTCCAGGTTGATCCAGTCGGGGAAGTACATGTCGCTGGCACGAATCCCCACCTCGCCGTCACGCTCCTGGCCCGCCCAGGCCGGATTCCCCTGGCGCGTGTAGACGACGGAGCGGGCGAGGTCGTAGGCGAAGGCAGCCGCCTGGCCACCCTTCGAGCCGACGCTCACCAGCGTCACCGCCGGGTGCTGGGTGGGCGTGGTCGCATTGCTGTGAAGCGTAGCCACGACCGTGGCCCCGTTCGGTGAGTAGAGGTCGGCCGTGCCGTGGAACTGGATCGTCTGCCCGACGATACCGACCCCGGGGCCAGCCCCTGTGTTCACCAGGAGGTAGCCCTCCGCCAGCGCACCCGGTGTGTCCTTGAGCCCAAGGAGCCTCGAGAGCTGCGGATCTGGCCGCATCGCGATGAGGTTCCCGCCGGCGTTCACCCAGCTCGTGAGCATCGCCACCTGCGCCCCGGTCAGCGCCATTTCGCCAAGCACGGCGACGTCGTATGCCGCCAGCGTCCCGGCGTTGAGCGAGCCGATCTCCGCGACGGCGAAGGCGTTCAGCCCCTCGGCACGGAGAATCTCGGCGTAGTAGCGCGTGAACGGGTTCGCCGGCGAGGTGACAACGAGCACGGGACCGCCCGGTCCCTGATCAGGGTTCGGCTGTGCATGAGCGACGCTCGCGGTCAGTACGAGGAGGGAGAGAGTTCGCAGTATCCGCATTGCAGGCGTCATCGTAGCCCCTTACCGGCAAGCCGAGAGGCCGCGTTGAGGGCTGCAGGCCGCGACGTTCTGGGCCTAACTCCCGACGCGGATACCGACGAGCCGGGTCTCGGTCGTGGTGCCAATGGTGGCAGTGACTTCGATCACGTAGTCGCCTGGCGCCAGCGGCGCGAGCAGCGCGTCGAGTCCCAGCATCAGACGCCCGTCCACCTCACGCTCGGTCAGCGTGATATTGACCGCGATCGGCTGGCCGTTGCGGCCAAGCAGGCGCGCTTCTCGCCGATCCAGTGGCCCGGTGATGGGCCAGTCCACATGCACGCGTTCCGTCCGGCGGAAATCGAAACCCGCCACCGGCAGCAGCGGAGAGCGCGACGAGGGGGTGGCGCGATAGATCAGTGGGCCGCCGATCACGGCGCCGGTATCGCGCGTCACATCCGTCCGCGCGAGAAACGTCAGCGGCACCGCGCGGAGCATCACCGAGACATTGGCCTGGGTGGTCCCTGGCGGCACGTCCATGACGACGACCCCACCGCGTGACGTGGCCAGTACTCCGACCTGCCCCTTGGCCAGTTCCGCTCCACCGGCGCCGGTGACCGTCACATCAAGCGTGCCGCCACGCTGCAACGCCCCGCGCTCCAGTTGCGGGCCACTGACCTCGGCCACCACCGTCAGCTTCCCCGTCGGCCCTGCTCCCAGCGTCGCATGGACAAATAGCTCCGACGATGGACGAATGCGCGAGAGCGCATCAAGCGCCGCCTCAACCGGCGACGGGCCTGTAGGCCCAGCAGGAGCAGACGCCGCCGCAGATCGGGCCGAGCGCTCGGCTTCGGTGGGCGCCGTGTAGCCGCGACGCGCCTTCACGTCGATGCCCGGCTGCTTCACCTTCACCGAAATCCGGCGCGCCTTGCCATCAAACTTGCGGTTCGACGAGTAGTAACCCAACAAGTAATACGCCTTGAGCTGATCGCTGACGCGCAACAACCCCGCCTTCAAGTCGTTGGTGTTCACCACGGCCAGTCCGTCGGTGTTCTCCGCCAGCGTCTGCATCGACGAACTTCGGTTGCTGATGTTCTCGCTGTTCTGACGGAGCACGGAGTCGCCGATATTTCCGGTCCCCATCAGCCGCTGTGAGATAGGCACATCAAACGTCGCGAGTCCCGCGGGGTTCACAGGGTAAAACGTCACGTTCGATCGGTTGGCTCTCGCCATGATTTCGCGGAAGCGTGACTGCAGATTGATGTTGGCGTACCGCACCAGATACTGATCACACACCGGCGGCCGCTGCCGGCCTGTCAACCCCATCAATCCGCCGTCGTCGTTAAAAAGCCGCCACCCTTCGGTGAAAAGGATGACGGACGTGCGGCCTTCGCGAATCTGACCGAGGTAGATGACGAAGTCCTCGAGATGCTGGAGCGTCTGCTCTTCGCGCGCTCTGTCGATGATCACGTCAGCCGCGGGACGCATCGACGAGCCATCACGAATCCATCCCTCCCGCCCCTGGTTATCGGCAGGGAAACACTGCTCGATCTCCTGCTCAGCCGGCGTCCGGACCAGCGAGTTCCGGGTGCCCCAGGCCCAGTGGCGCGTCAGCATGTCTTCAGCCGACACCAGCTTGCGGGCAAACGCCATAGTGTGCGGCGGCTGGTTCGGCGTGGTGACCGCAAAGAGGTCGTTCTCACCAATCAGCGCGTTCAGCATCGTCACCAGCGGCCCGCGCGTGGCGCGCGCGCCTTCGATCGACACATGGGGCACATCGAGATACACGACAAAGGCACGTGTGCGGGCATCGGCCGCGATCAGCATCGACTCCCGCACCGTGTTCGGGTCGCGTCTGGCGGCTTCGGCCGGCACCTCGGTGCCGGTGATGAACTCGAAGTTTTCGATCGCTTGCGGCTGCCCGTCTTCTTCCACGGTAAAGTCCGCGGCCGTCAGCCCCTCAACCACTTTGCCGTCGCGCAGCGGATACGCGTCAACGGTCACAAAATGCGCATCCGACCGAAATACCGGGAGTTGCTGTGTGGGCTGCTGCGCGGCCACTGGCACAAGTAGACCGAGTGCCGCTGCAAGCAACACGGCAACTAACAGACCTTGGCGAAGCATGGCCTACGGTACCACCCGGAATGCCACGAGCGCGACCTTTGAACCGGACGCAGACGATACCCGCAACTCCACCACGTAGTCGCCCGGCGCGAGGGGGCCGAGCGCCGCATCGGCGACGATCAACGGGCCGGACGCACCGGCGCGTTCGGTGAGCGTCACCGCCACAGCCAGCGGCTGACCGTTGCGCCCGAGTAGACGGGCAGATCGTTCGGTCAACGGCTCATGCACCGGCCACTCCACGTGCAGCCGTTCCTGGCGGGTAAAGGCAGGCGCCGTGACGGGCACGATCGGCGAGCGCGGCGACGGCGTGGCCCGGAACACGGCCGGCACACCAAGCACCGGCGCAGCATCGGCTTTCAGATAGCGGCTCACATTGAACGTGCGGTCATCGGCCGAACGGAGTCCCGACAACACATCGAGCGCCAGTTGAACCGGCGAGGGCCCCGACGCGGCAACAGGGTTGGCCCGCGCGATCCGTTCCTCTTCGGTCGGCGCCCGGTAACTGCGCCGCGCCCGCACTTCGAGGTCGCCCGCCTTCACGCGGATGCGGCGCACGCGACCGTCGAACGTGCGATTTGTCGAGTAGTAACCCAGCAGATAAAACGACCGTAGTTCCTCGGTGACGCGACGCAGGCCGGCGCGCAGGTCGTTGTTCCCCACGACGGCCACACCGTCGGTGTTGTCAGCCAGTGTGCGCAAGCCGTCAGACCTGGTGGTCACGCGCTCGAAGTCGTCGCCCATCGATGAGTTTGCATTCGGCGCCAGGACCACGACCTCAGACGCCGGACTGTCAAACACCACCAACCCAGCCGGATTCACGGGAAAGAAGGACACGTTGCGGCTGTTCGCTCTCTGGATCAGCTCCCGCATCCGCGCGCGCGGGTCTTCGCGGGCAATTCGTTGCCCCATCAGGATGCACGCGCCGCGATGACCCTCCGTCACGGTGTCAAACATTGTCAGACGCCCCCCGACGTTCGCGGGCGCAGGAGGCTGCATCCCCTGGGTGTCTTCGATTTCCCGGATCAGCGCCGGGTCCGGAGGTTGCAGGCGCCAGCCCTCCGTGACAATCACAATGGACGTCTGCCCTTCGCGGAGATGGCCGGCATACTCAACCAGATCATCAAGGTGATCCAGCACTTTCAGCTCGCGGTGGCGCTCGATGATCACGTCGGGCAGCTTGCGCATGCGGGCGCCGTCCGGCACCACCCGTTCCACCGGCCCCTGCTGCGTGAGTTTGTACGCGAAGCAATCGACGATGCCGCGTTCGTCTTCGTCTTTCATTGCGCTGTCGCGCGTGCCCCAGGCCCAGTAGCGGCTGAGCATGTCGTCGGTCGTGACGACCTTGCGTCCGAAGGTCAGCGTGCCGGGCGTGTGTTTGGTGGTGGTGACGCCGAACAGATCGTTGGGCGACAGCATCTGGTTCAGCATCTGGACCAGGGGCACCCGTATGCGGTGGGCCCCGGCCACCGAGACGTGATCGATGTCGAGGTCTACGATGAAGGCACGGTTGCGCGGGTCGGCCACCAGCGCACGAGACTCGGCCAGCGAATTCGGATCGCGCCTGGCACTCTCGGGTTCCGCCGCCCCGCCGGCGACGAACTCGAATGTGTCGATGGCCTGTGCCACGCCTTCTTCAGTGATGGCGAAGTCGGCGGCCGTCAGTCCTTCAACGACCTTCCCGTCTCGCAAGGGATACGCGTCAACGATGACAAACTGCGCGTCGGAGCGAAAAACGGGGCGCTGTTGGGCCAGCGGAGCGTGCACGACCGCCGCGCACACGATGGACACCAGACCGAGTCGAACGGCCGTTCTGAACATGGCACCTCACCCGGACGCTGGCGCCACCCAGATTACATCAAGGTCCTACCCGGCAACAGCCAGCAGTTGAATCTCAAAGATCAGCGTCGCGTTCCCTGGAATGACGTTTCCGGAACCGGCGGCCCCGTACCCAAGCTCGGGCGGAATAATGAGGAGGCGCTTTCCGCCCACCTTCATGCCCGGCAGGCCCTGATGCCAGCCCTGAATCACGGACGTGACGCCGATAGTGAACTCGTATCCGAGCCCGGCGATGTTGGCGTCGAACTGAGTGCCTTTGTTGTCAGTGGCGGTGGTCGAATACAGCCACCCCGTGTAATAGACCCGAACGGTCTTGCCCGTGGCCGCCGTCGAACCGGTCCCAACCGTGATGTCGGTCGCAGAAAACGGAATGCCGAGGCTCGGGGCCAGCGGATTGTCGTCGCCACAGCCCGCAGCAAGCAGCAGGCCGGAGAACAAGAGAACATTCGCAAATTTCATAATCCCTGACATTCTAGCCATTCCGCCATTCGGCCATTGCAGACATTTCGCCATTTCGGTCATTTGTGACATTTCGCCATTAAGACCGGCCCGCTGGTACAATGGCCGGTTGATGATCTCTGTCGCCAATGTTTCCATGCGTTATGGCTCGAAGGTGCTCTTCGATGACGTGACCACCACGTTCTCGCCGGGCCGCCGGTACGGCCTGACCGGCCCCAACGGGTCGGGCAAGTCCACCTTCATGAAGCTCCTGACCGGTGAGCTGACACCCCAGAAGGGGTCGGTCTCGCGGCCACCCAAGCTCGGCGTCCTCTCCCAGGACCAGTTCGCCTACGACGCCTTCCGCGTGGTGGACACGGTCATCATGGGCAACAAGCGCCTGTGGGACACCCTCCAGGAACGCGAGCGCCTCTACAACCTGCCGTCGATGACCGACGCCCAGGGCATGCGCCTCGGCGAACTCGAGGGCATCGTCGGCGAAGAAGACGGGTATTCAGCCGAAAGCGACGCAGCTGTGCTGCTGCAGGGCCTCGACATTCCCAACGAGGTGCACGAACGCACCATGGCGGAGCTGCAAGGCGGCCAGAAGGTGCGTGTGCTGCTGGCGCAGGCGCTGTTCGGCAACCCGCAGGCCCTGCTGCTCGACGAACCGACGAACCATCTGGACCTCGACTCGATCCACTGGCTCGAAACCTTCCTCGAGCGTTACGACGGCACGCTGATCGTGATCTCGCACGATCGCCACTTCCTGAACGCGGTGTGTACGCACACGGCGGACATCGACTACCAGACGATCATCACCTACACCGGCGGCTACGACGACATGGTGCTGGCCAAGATGCAGATCCGCTCGCGCATTGAAAGCGAAAACGCGCAACGCGAAAAGAAGATCGACCAGCTCAACGACTTCATCGCCCGATTTTCGGCCGGCACCCGCGCGTCGCAGGTGGCCTCGCGACGCAAGGAAGTGGAACGGCTCCAGACAACGGACCTGGCGCGATCGAACATCCAACGTCCGTACATCAAGTTCACCATGAACCGGCCATCGGGTCGCGTCGCCCTGGAGTTCGAGCATGTGCGTAAGGCTCACGGCTCACTCAAGGTCATCAAGGACTTCAGCGCGGTTGTGACGCGCGGCGAGAAGATTGTGCTGGTGGGCCGTAACGGCGTGGGCAAAACCACCATGCTCAAGGCGCTTCTGGCGGAGGGGCCTGGTCAGCCGGCGTCACCGGATGACATTGACAGCGGCATGGTTCGCTGGGGGCACGAGGCATCGATCGGGTACTTCTCACAGGACCACACCGGCGCCATCCAAAAGGGAATGACTGCCGTGGAGTGGCTCCATCAATTCGACCCCGATCTGTCGCGACAGGACATCCACGGTCTACTGGGCCAGATGCTGTTCCGCGGCGAGGAAGGGCTCAAACCCACCGAAGCGCTCTCGGGCGGCGAGACGGCGCGGCTCCTGTTCTGCCGAATCATGCTGCAGAAGCCCAACGTTCTGGTCTTCGACGAACCCACCAACCACCTGGACCTCGAGTCCATCAACGCCCTCAACGTGGGCTTGCAGAAGTTTGAGGGCACCGTGCTGCTGGTCACCCATGACCAGGACCTGCTCGAAGAAGTGGGCACGCGTGTCTGGAACTTCGCCAACGGCGAGATCGAGGACTTTAAAGGACCGCATGAGGAGTTTGAAGCGGTCCTCGCGCAGCGATGACATTCGGGCATTCCCGCCATTCGAGCATTGCAGACATTTCGCCATTTGTGACATTTCGGCCATTTCGCCATTACAAGCAGAGACCGCACCGCGCCAACCTTTCATGCGCGTCTTCCGTCTATGTCTCTGCGACCTATGGCACAGACAGATATCCTCGACCGCGAGCTGAAGAAGGGCTCGGCTGAACTCCTGATTCTTTCGCTCGTGGAGGCCCGGGCCCGGCATGGGTACGAGATCAGCAAGCTGATCGAGTCGCGCTCCCAGGGCCAGCTGAAGTTCCACATCGCGTCCCTGTATCCCCTCCTCTACCGCCTCGAAGAGCGCGGCTGGATTACCGGCACCTGGCTCGAGAAAGCCGGTGAGCGCCGCCGGCGCTTTTATCGGCTGACGCCGATCGGGCGCAAGATCCTGGTGGCTCAGCGTGCCACCTGGAAGGCCTTTGTTGAATCCGTCGCACGCATCACGGAAGGCGAACATGCCTGAAGCCACTCCGACCTGGACCGCCGATATCCGCGCGCGCCTCTTATCCCTGGCCTTGGCGCCCGAGCGCGAGGCCGAGATCGTCGAAGAGCTTTCGCTCCACCTCGACGAACGGTATCGCGAGCTTGTCAACGAGGGCCTGAGCCCGGCAGACGCCCGGATGACCGCGCTGGCAGACCTCCGGGAACCCGATTTGCTGGCGCGATACATGCGGCCCCTGCGGCAGTCGTCCTCTCCCACTCCGATGGTACCTGGAGAGCCCCGCCGGGCGTGGTTCGGCGACCTGTGGCGCGACCTTCGGTACGCCGCGCGAGTACTTCGGCGCCAGCCGGGCTTCACCACCGCCGCCATCCTCACACTCGCCCTCGGCATTGGCGCCAACACGGCGGTGTTCAGCGTGATCCAGCACGTTCTGCTGTCGCCACTGCCCTACAGCGAACCCGATCGAGTGGGTGTGATCTGGAGCAAGTGGACGGGCTACGACAAGACCTGGGTGTCAGACGCAGAAGTGCGCGACTACCAGACCCGCGCAAGTGTGTTCGAGGCCGTCGGCGCGTGGTCGGTCGGCCAGGCGAACCTGAACGGCGAGGGGGAGCCTGCGCGCGTGGGAGGTGCGGCGGTCACAGCCAACCTGTTCGACGTGCTCGGCGTGAAGCCCCTGCTGGGACGGACGTTCACGCCGGACGAAGTCACCGATGCGGGCACGGCAGCCGTCGTCCTCAGTTATTCGCTGTGGCAAAGCCGGTACGGCGGCGACCCTGCCATTCTGGGCCGAACCATCCTCATCAACGGAACAGCCACGCCGGTCGTGGGTGTGATGCCAGAGCGGTTCCGATTGCCAACTGACTACGTGCAGGATGCCGAAGAGCCCACCGTCCTCTGGACGCCGTACCTGCTGGCGAACGACAACCGCGGCAGCCACGGCCTTCACGCCGCCGCCCGCCTCAAGCCCGGCGTCACGATGGCCCAGGCGAATGCCGACCTGCTCAACATCACCACCGCGCTGAGGAAGGAAGGCCTGTACCCCGCCGGCTTCGACTTCTCCGCGTTCATTGTCAGCACCACCGATGAAGCGTTTGCCACGGTGCGGCAGCCGCTGTGGCTGGTATTCGGCGCCGTCGGGTGCCTCCTGCTCATCGCCTGCGCCAATGTCGCCAACCTCCTGCTGGTCAGGGCCGAGTCCCGAGCCCGTGAACTCGCCGTGCGAAGCGCGCTGGGAGCGGACCGGTTCCGTCTGGTGCGCCAGTTGCTGGGCGAAGGACTTTGGCTCGCCGTCGGCGCAGCAGTGATCGGTGTCGGCATCGCGTTCGCGGCGGTCAAAGTCATCGGCCTCTCGGGCCTCGCGGGTGTGCCCCGCGCCCAGGAGATCACGCTGGATGCACCGGTTCTTCTATTTTCCGTGGCACTCACCATGGTGACGCTGCTCGTGTTCAGCCTGGCGCCGGCGCTGCGCGCGGCACGGGTGGACCTGACGGATGCGCTCAAGGACGGGTCGCAAAGTGCGACGACCGGCGGCCAGCGGCTGCGGATGCGTCACGCACTGGTGGTTGGCGAAACGGCGATGGCGGTGATCCTGCTGGTCGGCGCGTTGCTCCTCACCCGAAGCATCTGGCAACTGCAGAAGATTGACCTCGGCTTCAACCCGAATGGCGTGCTCACGATGCGCCTGTCGTTGCCTGCGAGCGTGTACGACACACCGGAGAAGGTCGTCGGATTCTACGACCAGCTGCTGCGCGAGGCGCGCGCCACACCCGGTGTGTCGGAGGCGGGCCTCATGCGTGTGCTGCCGCTGGCTGCTCTCATCGGCGACTGGGGCCTGCGCGTGGATGGCTATACGCCTCAGCCCGGCGTTGGCACGCCCGGCGACTGGCAGGTGGCCTCGGACGGCGCACTTGCCGCGCTGGGCGAACGGCTCGTCGAGGGCCGCGACCTGGCACCGGGCGACACGATCGGCACCGAGCAAGTCGCGCTCGTGAACGTCGCGATGGCGCGCAAGTACTGGGAAGGCCGCAACGCGGTCGGCGGTCGATTCAAGATGGGTGGCAATCCCCACGCCCCCTGGATCACCGTCGTCGGCATCGTTGACAACGTCACGCACAACGGCATCACCACGAACATCAAACCCAAGTTCTATCGACCCGTCGGACAGTTCCACCAATCCGTCCCCGGCGGATCGCCTGCGCGCAACATGACGTTGATCGTGAGGACCGCGGGCGAGCCGATGGCCCTGGCGCGTCCGCTGCGCGATCGCATTCGTCGTATCGATCCGCTGTTGCCCGTCGCGGCCATTCGCACGATGGACGAAGTGGTTGGCACATCGATCGCAACGCCACGACTCACGGGACGCGTGCTGCTGCTCTTTGCCGCGCTCGCGCTGCTCCTGGCCGGCATCGGCATCTACAGCGTCTTGTCCTATGTCGTGAACCTGCGGCGCCAGGAGATCGGCATTCGGCTCGCCATCGGCGCAGCGCCCTCGCAAGTCCGCGGCCAGGTGCTGGCCAGCGGAATGCGGCTCACGCTGATCGGCGT
>Ga0138256_10003838_pt1 | contig 15952 bp, 15 predicted proteins | sample KNB2016incub_MG_FD_105486 | JGI IMG/M metagenome (GOLD analysis project Ga0138256, IMG submission 105486) | Active sludge microbial communities from wastewater in Klosterneuburg, Austria - KNB2014incub_MG | ecosystem: Engineered > WWTP > Activated sludge > Unclassified | place: Austria... | reverse complement strand
CTCCTGCAATATCAAGGTGTGCCCACTTTTTGTGCTCTTCTGTAAAATATTCAAGAAATTTTGCCGCTGTACATGCACCCGCCACAGGTTTTCCGCTAAGGTTCTTAATGTCTGCAATATCTGATTGCATGTCAGCAATAAAATCTTCAAAGAGTGGCAGGCGCCAAACTCTTTCATTGACTGCTTCTCCAGCTTCTGAAAGACTATGAGCCATATCAATATTATTGGTAAACAATCCGGCAGCTGTACTTCCAAGAGTGGCTACACAACTACCTGTAAGTGTGGCAAGATCGATAAGGTATTCAGGATGATGATTTCTAATTATATAAGCCAAACCATCTGCCAGTACCAGACGACCTTCAGCATCTGTATCAAGGACTTCAATGCTTTTGCCACTATAGGAGCGTATAACATCTCCCGGCCGGTAGCTATTGGCATCCACACTATTTTCAGCGGAAGGAATCACTCCTACTACGTGTATGTTCAGCTTCAGACGTGCTGCAAGTTCTATGGCACCAATCACGGCTGCAGCGCCAGCCATATCGCATTTCATGTAGCCCATATTGGCTGAAGGTTTGATAGATATGCCTCCTGTATCAAAGCTGATGCCTTTACCGACAAGCCCAAGAACAGGTGATTTGGACTTACTTCCCTTAGGTTTATACTCCATCACAATCAGTACAGGTGGATTGGCACTACCCTGTCCTACCGCCAGCAACGCATCCAGTTCCATTTTCTTAAGTTGCTTCTCGTCATATACCTTTACATTATATCCGTACATTTTGCCTGACTCAGCTGCATATTTACCTATATAAGCGGGCGTTTTGACATTTGATGGGAGATCCACCAGAAACATAGCCGAAATTTGGGTGTCCACTGTTACCAAAGCTTTTTCGGCTATTTTTTGCCTTTTTTTGCTCAATACAACCGTAATTTCCGGCTCAACGTATCTATTTCCGTTTGTTTTAAAGGTTCCGTTATTCAGCAGACCTTTGCGAAGGCCTATGATGGCATTGACAAGTTGTGTATCCGTAAGGTGGTCGCAAAGCACATTCAGTTTCAAATCATTTTTGGCTCTTTGCTGATAGACAAAGGATCTGAAATAAAGGTAAGATTTTGATAGATCTTTTTCATCTCCCAGACCAAGTACAAATATTCTCAATTTTAGTTCAGGGTGGAAAAAACAACTTACATCTTTGGCTCCCAATGGCAAATCCGGATCATAGGAAATGCCTGAATATTTACGGATCAGATCGTTGTCCTGACTGTTTTTAGCAAATGGCAATAATATAGTGTTTGCTTCTTTGCTTTCTGTTGATTTTATGATAAGCGGCATAGTTGATTCTTAGTATTTATTGAAAAACAGCCATTTTAAAGCCAGTGGAAATTGTTCGCCCCAATGGATTTCCTTATGTTGTCCTGATGGATTGTGAGAAAAAATGATATCAAATTCGTCGTATTTTCTTTTTTCCTGAAGAATATTTTCAAGTCTTAGTACCTGACCATAGTGATTGGCGCTCTCCATGCCTCCTGCATACAGATAAATGTCGGTAGGACCTCCCGGTTTGAATGCTCTTGCCTTGTGATATATCTCCTCAGATATCCACAAACTCGGTGAGAATATCATTTTTTTTCCAAAAATCTCAGGATACTCAAATCCGGCATATAAACTGATGAGACCTCCCAAACTGCTTCCTCCGATACCCGTAGATTCTCTGTCACGGATGACCCTGTATTTATTGTCAATCATGGGTTTGAGATCATCCAGCATAAATTTGAGATATAGATGTCCTTCGGATTCAGTATATCTGGGAGTGCTGTATGGCATATATTCCTGGATCCTCAATACTCCCCCATGGTCTATTGACACTATGATCACATCACCTAATCCATTTCTGGCCAGTTTTTCGAGTGACTTATCCACACCCCAGTTTCCGTAGGGGGCATATTCATCAAACAAATTCTGTCCGTCGTGAAGATATAATACAGGATACTTTTTGTCTGACTGATAATAATCATGTGGCAGTAACACAGCTATCCGACGTTTTCTGCCTAATTGTGGTATTTCATATGCTTCATCAAGAATCTCAATCCTTGGATAAAATGTTTTTATCGCTTCTCCAGTCATAATGGGCAAAAGTAAATACTTTTTTTTAAATAATAATTACACTTTCCTTTTATCAGGTATTTTTTATAAAAAAAACAGAAGAGTTTACATTTTGTGTAAACCAAAAAGGAAATTTAATACATTGATTTTACATTTTTTTCTTCATTGATTTGCTGATATATCAATAAAATCATATCTTTGCGCTCCGTTTGAAAAAGTTCTTTAAAGTTATGAGTATTTCTGATCATTTTTCGTTGCCTTATGTTGGGATGAAAGATGGAGTTCACAGGTATAATTTCATCGCATACAATGATTTTTTTGCATCGTTTCCAGATGCCCCGGTGAAGGAAGGTAGATTTGAAATAGTACTGGAAATTGATAAGCGTCCCGGACTGAGTGAATTGACTTTTAATGTTGAAGGACAAGTAAAAGCCATTTGTGACCGATGTCTGGCTTATATAATGTTACCTGCCAGAGGCGATTATTCAATTCTGGTTAAAACAGGAAATGAAATTTCAGATGATGATGAAGTTATTTTCATCAGAGATGATCAGTCTCATCTGGATTTGAGTCAGATTGTCTATGAGTTCATTTGTCTTTCTTTGCCACTGGTGAATATTTACGATTGCGAAAATGAAGAGCCACGGGTATGTAATGATGAAATACTGAATAAGCTCAGAAATACATCAGAAAATATCACTGCTGAACAAAAAAACGATACCATCTGGGATAGTCTGAAAGGGCTGAATACAGATAATTAAAAAATAAATAAAGATTGATCATCCAATAAATTTTTTTGAAAAATGGCACATCCGAAGAGTAGGGTCTCAAAGGCAAGAAAAAACAAAAGAAGAACACACCATAAAGCTGAAATGCCTCAGTTGTCTATCTGTAAAACTACAGGTGAACCACACATGATGCACAGGGCTTACTGGCATGAAGGAAGTATGTATTATAAAGGTCAGATGGTTGTCCAGGCCAAAGAAGTAGTAGAAACGGAAGAATAATATCTTTGTGATTTCTTTTTATAAAATATAAGCTCCCCGTGTTACTTCAACCTGTGGAGCTTTTTCTGTTTTATTAAATTCCTAATTTTTTCATAGAATGAAATGAGCATGAATCCATCTTTGTAGTACCCGTCCTGCAAATGGGTTCAGTCAGGGATAAACCGCGATAATTAAACAGAAAAGATTATCACCTGATTTTTGAAGTTAAACAAATCCGCAATTCAAACAAATTTAACAACTTAGCAAAAATAAAACATATGAAAACCATCATAAATGCCTCAGAAGCGCCAGCGCCCGTTGGACCTTACAATCACTCCGTACTGGCAGGAAATACACTGTATATCTCAGGTCAAATAGCCATCAACCAGTCAGAAGGACGGATAGTACTGGATACCATCGAAGACGAAACCCATCAGGTCATGAAAAATCTCGGCTATATCCTCAAAGCAGCAGGTATGACCTATGAAAATATTGTAAAATGCTCCGTTTTCGTTTCTGATATGGAACAGTATGGCAGAATCAATGCCGCCTATGCTACTTATTTTAATGATGAAACAGCACCTGCCAGAGAATTGGTGCAAGTGGCCAATCTACCTAAATATGTGAATGTAGAGATTAGCTGTATTGCAGTGAAATAGTTTAATTCATTCGAATATCTACCCCATCAACTGATACACCACAAACGCTCCAACATAAGCCATCGCACTCATAAACAAAAACTGAACAATAGGCCATTTCCAGGTATTTGTCTCTCTTTTAACTATGGCCAGTGTACTCATACATTGCATTGCAAAGACATAAAATACCAGCAAGGCCATTGATGTAGCCGGGGTGTACATTTTGATATCTGTACCTGGTCTTACTTCAGCTGCCATCTTTTGCCGGATCGTTTTTTCATCATTATCACTACCTATACTGTATATGGTTGCCATCGTGCCGACAAATACTTCACGTGCCGCAAAAGAAGTAAGCAATGCAATGCCAATTTTCCAGTCAAAACCCAGAGGATCGATGGCAGGTTCGATCCATTTTCCCATATGTCCTATATATGAAGCTTCTATTTTATACGCTGCAATTAGATTATTTTTCTCCTCTTCTGACAGATGATCAGCCATGCTCACTTCATTGGCCTTTAGCTCTGCATTTTTAAGTGCGTCCCCGGGTCCGAAACTGGCCAAAAACCAAAGAACAACGGAAATAAAAATGATGATCTTTCCGGCACCATAAACAAAGGCAAATACTTTTTCTTTGACCGAAATAAGGACGTTTTTCCAGATGGGTGGTTTATAATCCGGCAATTCTATCATCAGAAAAGATCCTGAGTCGGATTTCAAAATTTTTTTAAAAAAGAGAGACGAACCTAAAGCACCAACAATTCCCAGCAAATATAAGCCCATAAATGCCAGCCCCTGCAAATTGAGAAAACCAAATACTTTGATGTCCGGCACTGCAAATCCGATCAGAACTGCATACACAGGCAAACGAGCAGAACAACTTACCAATGGACTGACCAGAATCGTAATCAAACGTTCTTTCGGATTACTGATTGTGCGTGTGGACATGATGGCCGGAATGGCACAGGCTCCACTCGAAATCAGCGCAACCATACTTCTGCCGTTCATACCAAATTTTTGCATAATGGAATCAAACATAAACACTACCCTGCTCATATATCCTGATTCTTCCAGTATGGAAACCAAAAAAAATAAAATGGCTATCTGTGGTACAAAAACCAAAACACCTCCCAAACCAGCCAGCAGACCATTGATAATAAGATCGGCCCACCAAACGTCAGGCAGAATTTCGCTCATCCAGGCACCTGAAGCAGCAAAACCGCTTTCTATCCAATCCATCGGATACGCTGCCCATGCATAAATCGACTGAAATACAAACAACATGATCAGGAAAAAAAATACCAGCCCAAAAAAACGGTGTGTAATCCACTCATCAATGGTATCGGTCACTGTTTTTGAAGATTTTGATTGGCTTAGTATCGTTTTTTTGACTACATCACTATAAGAGTCATACCTTTGCATTGTTTCCTGCACCTGTATCTTCAAGTCATTAAATCCAGATCTTATAATAATATCACTGATATACGCACGTTGTGAATCTTTGAGAAACTTAAGCCATTTATAATGATGAGCTGTTATTTTGGCCACATACATATTTTCTGTGTCCAAATGCTTTTTTACTCTGGATGCTACAAATGATTCTATATCGGTAAGCTCATACAAAGGCTTTTCATCAGGTGTAAGAGTATTTTCTGAAAGCTCATTGATTTTTAACTTTAATTCATCCAGGTTCTGATGATTTCTGACAGATACACAAATGACAGGAACATGCAGATATTCTTCAAGTACGCTTACATTTATTGTACTTCCGGTTTTTTCCACCAAATCTATCATGTTAAGGACAAAAAGCATGGGGAAACCCATATCAATAATCTGAGTAGCGAAAAGCAGGTGTCTTTCCAATTGGGTGATATCCGCAACATAAACCACAAGATCCGGCCGATTTCTGTTGTTTTGATCTGTTAGTACATTAATGACCAGTTTTTCTTCCGTAGAATTTGGGTAGACACTGTATGTACCGGGAAAATCAATTATACTGGCTTCCTTACCATTTTTTAAGGTAAAACTTCCTTTCTTTTTATCTACTGTTACTCCGGGAAAATTGGATACATCCTGACGCATACCGGTCAGAAAATTAAACAATGATGATTTGCCTGAATTAGGATTGCCCAAAAGTGCAATGTTAAAAGACCCGGTTTTGCTCATATCACTTTGTCAATATAGATAGTCTTTGCCTCATCTATTCGCATAGCAAGTTGATGTCTTTCCAGTTTGATGTAAAACGAACCTCCAAACGGAGATTTTCTTACCATGGTCACTTTTGTTTTAGGCAATATACCAAGATTCAGCAGCTTGCAGGTATAAGAACCTTCTGCCAATAAGGTCACAAATGCAGATTCTCCAGGCTTAAGTGAGGCTAAAGTGGCCATGAGACTAATATATTATTTAGACTAAATTTAAATTGCAAAGATAAGAAACATACCGAAACTAAAAAAGTTTGAATCGCTAATATTGGAATGACTTTCATCATATTCCATCACTTAAAAAAGTCAAATCTCATATCAAATAAAATAAAGTCTCTATCACTTTTACCAATCTAACCAAGGAGCTAGTTACTTAATTTTTTATAAAAATCAATCTACCAAAGCCCAGAAAAATGAATTTTATTTATCTAAAATTACATTTTCTGTTATATTGAGTAGGGGTTTTTGTTCTGTCATGCATATATAATAAAAAAATGGTCGTATGAATTTTTCAGCAAAAATAATTGCATTGGGTGAGATGCCGGTATTGAAAACACTGACAAAAGAACAGTTGGATGTATTTGCATCCCATGCCATCTTCCAAAAAGTAGCCAAAAACACCTTAATTTATAACACAGGTGATAGAATAGAATATGTCTATCTGATAGAAAAAGGTAGTATAAAATTAGGAATTGTGGCCACTTGCGGAAAAACACTCACCAAAGACTTAGCTTATGATCATCAGATTTTTGGTGAAAATATATTTACCTCTGGAATGACCACCAGAGAATATGCTGAATCCATGATGGAAACAAAATTATACAAAATCCCTGCAGATGTATTCAGGAATATTGTGGTCCAAAACAATGATTTTGCATCAATAGTTATGAATATCATTGTCACAAAATTGCAAAATCTGGAAGAAAGACTCCAGAACTTTGTTTTTCGCAAAGCCAAAGAAAGAATTGTTGATTTTATATATAGGACAGGTCTTCGCAAAGGAATCAAAATAGGCATCAATGAATGTTTGATTGACCATGGCATGTCACACAAAGAGATCGCTTACCTTACGGATACCAGCAGACAAACTGTAGCAAGGATTCTCAATGAGCTGAAAAAAGAAAATTTCATTCATTATGGTTCCAGAAAAAGCAGTAAAATTCTTATCAGGGATATGGATGTGATGAAAGACTATAAATTGGCAGGTTAAAAATATCTGTTATTTAAAGGAAATATAAATTTTCCTGTCAGGTGTTATGCCATAGGCACAATTCGTTTTTCTTAGTTCGTAATTTAATGAAACAGGTTGGTTAATTTAACTATGGATGCTATAAAGACTCTTCTACAGGGTCTTTTTGTTTGTAACATAGGTTTCATACCCAAAAGAAGTATTGTGTTACTTTTATGCCTGAATACAATCAATAATGAATAATAAAAAATTCTGGAACGACTGGACACTGCTAATATTGGCAAGCCTGACGCTTGGGCTGGCTCCTTTTTATCCTGAACCTCATATATGGGGGAAACTCAAATGGCTGGCAGGTGGGGCACATAGCATGCAATGGCTTGATTGGTGGGATCTCATTATGCATGGAGCACCCTGGATCCTGCTTTTGAGACTTGTCATTTTAAGATTTGTGGAATATATATTAGCAAAGCCTGAACAATAAAAAAGGGACAGAAAAAACTACCCCTTTTTGTATTATCGTATTTTTGAGTCCGCTCCAAAAAGTATAATTTTAGCTCGAACATTTGAGTCTTAAAGTCTTGGTGGCGTTTCTTTTTTTTGACTTTTTGGCGTGGACACATTTTTAAAAATAAAAAGATATTACTCTGCCGGTTTCTCTGGTGCTGCCGGTTTAGGTAAATCCTGAATTTTACCATCCGGTCCTTTGAGATAAGACGGAAGATTTAGGCCGGCCATATTAAAAAGATCATTGAGCGGTGGTACTGTCTTCATCATACCTGATACAAAATTGGCTGTAGCACCATTGCCATTGTCCGAACCACCTGAACCGCTGTCCCAAACTGTAATCTTATCAATTTTAATATTTTTAACAGCTTCTACCTGAGTACGGACAAGTTCAGGCAGCTTTTCAATCAACAATAACTGGAATGCCTGGCCAGGATCACCACCCGCAGCTTTCACAACTTTTTCATATCCTTCGGCTTGTTTGGTAAGTATCTCATAAAGACCTTTGGCTTCGGCTTCCATTTTTGCAAATATAGCATCGGCTTCACCTTTTGCATTTACTCTGATCCTCTCGGCTTCAGCCTGTGCATCAATGATGGCCCTTTGTTTGGCTATTTCGGCAGGGATCACTACGTTGGCAATCTGACTGGAACGTTCCCTTTCTGATCGGGCGAGTTCGGCTTTTTGCTCTGCAGAATAGGCTTCTTCCAGAGCTCTAGCCTGTTGTACTTTTTCTGCAGTAATGGCTATGCGATTTGACTCAGCTTCTTTTTCTCTTCTGAGTGCATCAGAATTGGCTATGGCTATTTTGGCTTCATTTTCACCCTGAACAGCAATGGCGTTGGCTTCTGACATTTTTACTCTCGTATCTCTTTCAGCTTCTGCTTTTCCGATAGATTCATCCCTGTTGGCAGCAGCTATGCTCACTTCTCTGTCTTTTTGTGTGACCGCTATTTTTACATCACGGTCTCTGTGTGTCTCAGCAATAGAAATGTCCCGTTCCCTGTCTGCCATGGCTTTTCCGGTTTCCCCTATTTTCTCTTGTTCGGCAACACTTATTTTCGCTTCATTGATAGCCTTTGCTGCGGCTTCCTTACCCAATGCTTCTATATAACCTGATTCATCTTTTATATCTGTCACGTTAACATTTATCAGTTTCAGGCCAATTTTTTTAAGTTCTGCGTCTACATTTTTCGAAATGTTTTCGAGAAACTTATCCCGATCTGAATTGATCTCTTCAATAGACATGGTAGCTATAACTAATCTCAGCTGACCAAATAATATATCTTTGGAAAGCTCCTGAATCTGTTCATGTTTCAAACCTAATAATCGCTCAGCGGCATTATTCATGCTATCCGGCTCGGTAGATATTGCAATGGTAAACCTGCAAGGTACATCAACTCTAATATTCTGGCGACTGAGAGCATTAGTAAGGTTGGCTTCGATAGAAATAGGTTTAAGATCAAGATAGGCATAATCCTGAATAACAGGCCATATAAATGCACCTCCGCCATGGATACATTTGGCCGATGTTCCGCCTGTCCTGCCGTACACCACAAGAATTTTATCAGAAGGACACCGCTTATACCTGGAGATCAGAGCCAGAATCAGAATAAATAAAACAAAGGCTCCGATTAAAATCAAAACCATGGGCGTAAAATTAATCAAATCGTTCATAGAAAAAGTTGTGTTTTATGGTAAAAAATGAATTAATTGCTTTGCTGAAACAGAGGCTTGACCAACAACAACTGATCGGGCAATACATCAATGATCTCTACTCTTTCTCCTGTGACCAAAGACTGAGATTCTGACACAGCGTCAAGCTCATGCATAGCACCTTTATAGCTTAACATTACTTTCCCTTTCCCTTCCTGTCGTTCAGGTATTCTTAGATAAACATCAGCTTCCAGACCGATTACATTTTTGTAATCAAAGGAATTATTTTCTTCCAGTTTTTTAATCTGCTGAATGATATAAAAGAACAAAGTGACAAAAATGGTTCCTACCATCAAAGCTGCAATGACAAGCCAAACCTTATTTGTTATTGTATTGTAAAAACATATGCCTCCCCAACTAAAACCAAGCAGAAAATTGATTATATTCCGAAGTGTAAACAGTTCCATTGGACTATCTGTATGCCCGAAATCTGTGTTCGTATCCACTTCACTGTCAAAGGATCCTGTAAAAGTCAGCACAGCCTGAATCAAAAAAATAAATGACACAGGAATGGCAATATACCAAAAGGTAGTTAGGTAAATATCAGCATTTGTTAAAAAATCAAACATATTATATGGTGGTAAAAAAATTTCAAAAATTTATTTTGATAAACAACACACTGATTTGTTAATAAATTCCAAATGTAAATAATTTATTGATAAACTCTACATATTTGGTGACCAAACAAAAGAAACATCAGACCAAAATCTTTATTTTATAGATTGAAAAATGTAACATTTTGATTATTTTAAGTGAAGCGAAAATGAATCATTCAAGGCGTTAAAAAAAATGAAAATAATTCGTAAACAGACAGTTTTAGACCTCCACTGTAAAATTAATAATTCCATGGCTTTTATATTATTGTTAAAAATACACTATCTTCGCCCGCTTAAATAATATTATCATGGCAGCTTTGATACATGTCAACAATCTACAAAAAACCAAAATTCTTGCTACCATAGGTCCCGCTTCAAGCTCCAAAGAAGCATTGCTCGAACTGGTGATGGCGGGTGTAAATGTATTCAGATTGAATTTTTCGCATGGTGCTCATGCACAGCATCAGGAAGTCATAGACAATATCCTCGAAATCAATGAAAAATACCATGTTCACATTGGCATTCTGGCTGATCTGCAGGGACCAAAATTAAGAATCGGCAAAATAGAAAACAATGCACTTGATATAAATCCTGGAGATATTCTGACCTTTGTTAATGAGGAATGTATCGGCAATAAGGAAAAAATATATATGAGTTATGAACTTTTTGCCAGTGATGTAAAAGTGGGCGAAAAGGTATTGGTTGATGACGGCAAGATTGTCCTGGAAGTGATATCAACCAACGGGTTGAATGAGGTTAAATTAATGGTATTGTTTGGAAATGTACTGTCATCCAATAAAGGGGTAAATCTTCCGGATACTTTGGTGTCTCAGCCATCACTCACAGAAAAAGACCTGGAAGACCTCGAATACGTATTGACACAACCTGTCAATTGGATAGCTTTGTCATTTGTAAGACAGGCAAAGGATGTTAAGGAATTGCAGAAAAGAATAAAAGCTAAAAAACACTTTGCAAAGGTTGTGGCTAAAATTGAGAAACCTGAAGCCATAAAAAATATAAAAGAAATCATAAAGGCTTCTGATGCCATTATGATAGCCCGCGGAGATTTGGGAGTAGAAGTGCCGATCGAAAAATTGCCCGGTTTGCAAAAAATGATCATTGCCAAGTGCATACAGAAAGCAAAACCTGTGATCGTTGCCACACAAATGATGGAAAGTATGATTACCAACCCTTCGCCAAGCAGAGCGGAAGTAACGGATGTTGCCAATGCAGTGATCGATGGTACAGATGCGGTGATGTTAAGCGGAGAAACTTCGGTGGGCAACCACCCTGCGCTGGTCGTTGAGGCCATGCGAAGGATTATAGGTGAGGCAGAAGCCAGCTATCATATGGTTGGCAAAAGACCTCAGCCGGATCCTGAATCTGATACATTTCTTTCTGATGTGTTGTGTCTGAATGCACCCAGACTCGCTGAAGAAGTCAATGCCAAAGCTATATTGGGGCTCACAGTCAACGGGTACACTGCTTTTAAAATATCATCTTACCGTCCAAAACCTGACATTCACATATTTTCTGATAAACAACACATGCTGAGCACCTTGAGTATGGTATGGGGTGTAAAATGCTACCTCTATACGAAATTTACTACAACAGACGAAACCATCGAAGATGTCAATGAAATACTGAAAGATGAAGGTGTCCTAGAAACCGGTGATATTGTCATAAATACAGGCAGTATGCCTTTGCACAAACGCTTCAGAACCAATATGCTGAAGATCACAGTTATAGAGTAGCAAAAATTGTACTTTTCAGGAAACGTTTACTGCTTTAAAATATAAATACTCAGAAATCTGACGGTACTTTCAAAAATTAACTAAACTTTAAATATTGTTTTAATATAATCAATACCTTTGAACTTATGTTCATCGTTATTAGTTTAGAAAGCTGGTTATTTAAAGAAATATTACATTGAGATACATTTACATTACAATGATACTTCTGGTTTTTGGTCACGTCAGGCTTAAAGCTCAGATAGAAGATATGCGCAAATCTGAATCAGATATTAAAATCGAAGACAGATTCATGTCAGCCAAACTCCTGATAGCCTCAGGAAAAAAGACAGAAGCCATCAAACTATTGGATTCGCTGAGACGTGAGTCTGAACCCTCTGCATCCATATTTTTTGAATTGGCCAAACTCCACTATGAAGCCAAAGATTTTAATCAGACAGAATCAAATCTGAAATCTGCTATTCGTTTACAACCTGATAATATCTGGATACGCCAGTTTGAAGTTTCTTTTTCCAAAGACCTGGGAAGGTATGATGAGGCTATTAATGTGCTGAAACATTTAGTGATTTTACAGCCTAAAAATGATCAATATTATGATCAGATTGTTCAACTTCAAATTAAAAAAAATGACATTGATGTAGCCTTGGTTACCTTAGAAGAAAAAGAAAAAAATATAGGTTGGAGTGAAAAAAACGTGCTGAAAAAAGCAGAAATTCTGGACAATGCTGATAGACTGGGAGATGCCATAAGTATGATCAATACGCTGGTACTGAAATTTCCAAGAGAAAAAAAATATCTCAGGCTCATATCAAATATGCTTCACTCCTATGATAAAGTGGGAGAAGCTGAACCTTATCTTAAAAAAATACTGGAAATAGACCCCAATGATATAGATGCAAAATTAGGAATGATCCTTTTGTCCAATGGCAAGTTGGACAAAGATAGTTACCTTACTACGTTAGCACCTTTGATGTCAAATCCTGATGTACCGATAGATATGAAGATAAAGGAACTGATACCACATGTGCAGCAACATGCTGCCACTGGTGATTCTTTACTTGGCAGACAGTTGATAGATCTTTGTGACAAGCTGGTGATTGCACACCCAAATGAAGCAAAATCGCATGCTATCTATGGTGATGTTTTAAAAAATAACGAAGAAACAACCGCTGCTATTCGTCAATATGAAAAGACACTGACTTTAAACAATAAGAACTTTGTCGTCTGGGAACAACTGATGTATTGTCTCAATGACGTCGAAAACTATGATCAGTTGCTGAGGACGGCCACAGATGCCATAGATTATTTTCCCAATCAGGCCATAGCCTATTTTTTTTCGGCAAAGTCGCTTATAGCAAAAAATGATTTTAAAAAAGCAACGGAATTGCTGGATGAAGCAACTTTGATATCAGCCGGCAATCCCAATGTCGAAAGCAGAGTATTGACAGCAAGAGCAGAAATTGCTTTCAAAAAACAAGAGTGGAGCAAAGCGATGGAATTATCTAATAAGGCACTGCAGGTAAGTAAGGGCAAAAATGCGGATGCAATGGAGCTGAAAGGAGATATTTATAAGGAGACTAATGATCTTAAAAATGCTGTTGTTTCATGGAATAAAGCTAAAGAACTGGGTGGGAATGCTGCAAGGCTGGCAAAAAAATCCGAAACACAAAAAAATAATTGATGCGACTGATTGCTCTTTTATGTTTGATTTCACTAATATCCTGCAGAACAACAAAAAGGCTAGGTCCCCTTCCGGAACGTACACAGGAAGAAGTAATCGCCGCACTTATAAAAAGAAATATTGATTTTCAATGGTTCAGTGGCAAAATGAGCACATCTGTAGAATCACCGGATGAAAATGTTTCCGGTTCGATGATGGTGCGGATGAAACGGGATAGTGTGCTATGGGTGGCTGTAAAGAAATTCGGGATTGAGGCCGTTCGTCTTTTGGTAGAACAGGATCAATATACCATTCTCTACAGACTGGAATCCGCTTACGAGTCAGGCAATATCTCCCAAATCAATGATATCATTTCTGTCACTGCCAATTTTGAAGACATCCAACAACTGATGTTTGGAAATATCATTTTGCCAGAAAATAATCAGGTTGACTTCAGGAAAGATTCTATCTACTATGTGGTTCATACCAAGGTAGATGACATCATACTCGAATATTTTGTCAATGGCTATAATCTGCAATTAGAAAAAATGAAAATTACGGACAAAATGAACAGAACGGCTGTAGCACAATACACGGATTACAGGCAAATTGCAGGATTCGGAGAAGTATCGTATGAACGGACGTTTATATTACCATTTTCCAATGTTTCAAATGCAACCATTCATATGAAGTTTTCAGAGATAGAAATCGATGTGCCCAAAGAAATAAAATTTTCAATACCCAAAAGTTATGAAAAAATCAATTGAGGCTTTTTTTATTCTGCTGCTCATTATATTAGTCAATAATTTAATCAGCGGTCAGTCCAGAAAAGAACTGGAAAAACAACGTATGGATATCATCAGGGAAATCGAGAAAACATCTAAAGCTCTCGAAAATAAAAAAAAAGATAAAGAAAAAAATATTACAAAACTTAAAGCTTTGGAACAACAGGTGGTCAGCCGTAAAAAACTGATCAACAATCTGCAATCAGAGGTAAAGCTAAATGAAAATCTGATTACACAAAATGCAAATAAGATTGAAGCACTTCGGGAAAAACACAAAGAATTAAAAACACAATACAGCAGTATACTTCGACGGAGTTATCTCAGCAAACTGAGTAATTCAAAGTGGTCATACCTCCTCTCTTCTGAAAATCTGAATAATCTGGTGATCAGATGGAGGTACATACATCAGTTTGACAATTATACAAAACAGAAACTGGAAGAAATAAATACCATAACGGGAGAAATTTCTCAAAAAAATGAAGAAATAGAAAAAACAAAAAAACAAAACCTGAACACACTTCAGGAAACTTCAAAAAATATAGTTGTACTTGAAAAAGAACAAAAAGAGAAGGATGCTTTGGTAAAAAAACTATCAAAAGAAGAAAAGAATCTTAGTGTTTCACTTAAAAAGCGTGAAAAGGAAAGAGAAAATCTTAATGCTTCCATTGAAAAGATAATTATCGCGGAACTGGCGAAGTCCAAAGTAAAAGAAAAAGGTGATGTAGCCGTCGTGAAGAAAAAAGAAATAGACAACTCTGGTTTCTCAAAAAACCAGGGCGCACTAAACTGGCCTGTTTCAAAAGGTAAAATAACCGGAAAATTTGGCACCCATGCACATCCGACCATAAAAAATATACAGATATCCAATAACGGTGTAGACTTTACATTACCAGCTGCTGATGTTGTCGAATGTGTTTATGATGGTGAAGTAGTTGGTGTCACAAGCATACCCGGATTTAAAAATATGGTCATTATCAGACATGGTAGTTACTATTCTGTCTACTCCAAACTGGATCAGGTCAACATCAGCAAAGGACAAAAAATAAAACGAGGTCAAAAAATAGGTGAGGTACAGGTGGGTGAAGAAGGAATTGCAGAATTACACTTTGAGCTATGGAAAGACAAAGTAAAACTGGACCCTCAAAAGTGGTTCAATAAGTAAAAAGAGTGAAAATAATTCAATTTTCTACTTCAATAATCATTTCTATTTCCACGGCCATACCAAATGGCAGGGAACACACTCCTACTGCGCTTCTGGCGTGTTTACCTTTATCACCAAATACCTCAATCATCAGGTCTGAAAACCCATTGATGACCTGGGGATGACGGTCAAAATCCGGACTTGCATTTACCATTCCCAATACTTTGACGATCCGTTTTACTTTATTCAGATCTTTAAGCTGAGCTTTCAGTTCTGCAAGAACGATAAGTCCTGTCAGACGTGCCGCTTCCTTTCCCTGTTCTACTGTAAGTGATTCACCCACTTTGCCTGCCAAATAAGTTCCATCCTGCTGTTTAGGACCTTTACCAGACAGATACATCAGGTTGCCAACCCTGACAGCATTTACATATGAAGCTACCGGAGAAGAAGTCGGAGGTAAAACCAGTTGTAATTCTGCCAGCCTTTTTTCTGCATCCTGTGCTGTTAGGAATTGGCTTATCAGCAAAATAATAAAAAAGCTAAAATGTGTACACTTCATGATTCAAAACATTTAAAATGGGTAATCAAATGCAAATCTAAAAAAATAAAAAAGCCCGGCCATGCTGACCGGGCTTCTCTTTTTCAGAAACGCTGACTTTAACTGGATCCCTGATAGCT
>Ga0138256_10003836_pt1 | contig 15955 bp, 7 predicted proteins | sample KNB2016incub_MG_FD_105486 | JGI IMG/M metagenome (GOLD analysis project Ga0138256, IMG submission 105486) | Active sludge microbial communities from wastewater in Klosterneuburg, Austria - KNB2014incub_MG | ecosystem: Engineered > WWTP > Activated sludge > Unclassified | place: Austria... | reverse complement strand
CTCCGGCGGCCCGATGGAGGCCGGCAAGGCGAAGCTCGCGAACCCCGAGACGCACGCGATCGAGCTGCGAAAGCTCGACCTGATCGACGCGATGGTGATGGCCGCCGACGCCGCGGTGAGCGACGCCGCGGTCGCCGAGATCGAGCGCTCGGCGTGCCCGACCTGCGGCTCGTGCTCGGGCATGTTCACCGCCAATTCGATGAACTGCCTGGCCGAGGCGCTGGGCCTGGCGCTGCCGGGCAACGGCACCGTGGTCGCCACGCATGCCGACCGCGAGCAGCTGTTCAAGCGTGCCGGCCGGCTGATCGTCGAGCTGACGAAGCGCTACTACGAAGGCGGCGATGAGCGCGCGCTGCCGCGCGCCGTCGGCTTCGAGGCGTTCGAGAACGCGTTGACGCTGGACATCGCGATGGGCGGCTCGACCAACACCATCCTGCACCTGCTGGCGATCGCGCAGGAAGCGGGCATCGCCTTCACGATGGCCGACATCGACCGGCTGTCGCGCACGGTGCCGCAGCTGTGCAAGGTGGCGCCCAACACCAGCGAGTACCACGTCGAGGACGTGCATCGCGCCGGCGGCATCATGGCGATACTGGGCGAGCTCGAGCGCGCCGGCCTGCTGCACACCGGGGTGCCGACGGTGCATGCGGCGACGCTGGGCGACGCGCTGGCGCAGTGGGACATCCGCCGCACCGACGCCGAGGCGGTGAAGACGTTCTACCGCGCAGGCCCCGGCGGCGTGCCCAGCCAGGTGGCGTTCGGCCAGTCGACGCGCTGGCCGAGCCTGGACACCGATCGCGCGAAGGGCTGCATCCGCTCCTATGAGCACGCCTATTCGAAGGAAGGCGGCCTGGCCGTGCTGCGCGGCAACATCGCCGTCGACGGCTGCGTGGTCAAGACCGCCGGCGTCGACGACAGCCTGCTCGTCTTCGAGGGCCCGGCGCACGTCGTCGAGAGCCAGGACGAAGCCGTCGAGCACATCCTGAGCGACCAGGTCAAGGCGGGCGACGTCGTCGTCGTGCGCTACGAGGGCCCCAAGGGCGGCCCCGGCATGCAGGAGATGCTCTACCCCACGAGCTACATCAAGTCCAAGGGCCTGGGCAAGGCCTGCGCGCTGCTGACCGACGGGCGCTTCTCGGGCGGCACCTCGGGGCTGTCGATCGGCCACTGCTCGCCCGAAGCGGCCGCCGGCGGCACGATCGGTCTCGTGAGGAACGGCGACCGCATCCGCATCGACATCCCGAACCGCTCGATCGACGTGCTGGTGGGCGACGCCGAACTCGCGCGCCGGCGCGCCGCGCAGGACGCCGTGGGCTGGAAGCCGGCATTGCCGCGGCCGCGCAAGGTGTCGGCAGCGCTGAAGGCGTATGCCCTGCTGGCCACGTCGGCCGACAAGGGCGCGGTGCGCGACTTGTCGCTGCTCGGCGGCTGACCTGCGAGGAACGCGCGCGGCGATCGCGCGCGCCTTGCTCGCCGATCGAAGCGGACCTCGGGCGTGCGGGTCGGTCAACGGGAGTGCTCGGGGTGCAGCGCCTCCCAGGCGCTCGCCAGGGCCGGATCGCGCCTGCGCACCTCGGCGTGGTCGACGCGGCCGGTGCGCGTCATGTAGCCATAGGCGAACTCGACGGGCGTGAGCGACGGCACGAGTTCGTCCATGCGCTCGTACCAGCGCAGGCTCGCGTTGGCGGCGTCCCAGATCTTCTTCATCGGCGGCAGCCGCTCGGCCTGGAAACGCGCCAGCGCCGCGGGCACGTCGTCGCCGCAGGCGGCGAACGCCTTCGCCAGCGCGATCGCGTCTTCCATCGCCAGCCGCGTGCCCGAGCCGATCGAGAAGTGCGCCGTGCGCAGCGCGTCGCCGAGCAGCACGACGTTGCCGAAGCTCCAGCGTTCGTTCCACACGGCGGGGAACTGGCGCCACGTCGAGCGGTTCGACAAGATGGGATGGCCTTCGAGGTCGCTCGCGAAGGCGCGCTCGCAGACAGCGATCGTCGCGGCATCGTCCATGCGGTCGAAGCCGGCGCGCCGCCACGTCGCGTCGATCACTTCGACGAGGAAGGTGCTGCGGTCGGGCCGGTAGCGGTAGTGGTGCGCGCAGAAGACGCCGTGCGGCGTCTCGCGGAACGTCAGCGTCAGGCTGTCGAACGGCTTCGTCGTTCCGTACCAGATGAAGCGGTTCGGCCGCCAGTCGATCGTCGTGCCGAACCTGGCTTCGTTCTCGGCGCGGATCCACGAGAACGCGCCGTTCGCGCCGACGATCAGGTCGGCATCGCCGAACCCGTCGAGCGACGTCGCCTCGGTCTCGAAGCGGACTTGCACGCCGAGCCGCTCGACGTGCGCGTACAGCAGCGTCAGCAGTTCGAGCCGGCCGATCGACGAGAAGCCGTTGCCGGCGACGGGCACGCGCACATCGTTGTGCTGAACAGCGATCTCGGGCCAGCTCTCGAAGTGCGGCGTCAGGCTGCGGCAGAGGTCTTCGTCGTCGGCGCGCAGGAAGTCGAGTGCGCGGTCGGAGAAGACGACGCCGAAGCCCCAGGTCGCGTCGCGCGGGCCGCGCTCCACGACCACGATGTCGTGCGACGGGTCGGCGCGTTTCATCAGCGCGGCGAAGCTGAGGCCTGCGGGCCCGGCGCCGACGATGCGGATCCTCATCGGCCGGCCTCCGCGGCGAGCCTGGCGGCGATCTCTTCGCGCAACTGGCGCTTGAGCACCTTGCCGACCAGGCTGGTCGGCAGCGCGTCGACGATCTCGAGCCGCTCGGGCAGCTTGAAGCTGGCGATGCGCTGCTGCTTCAGGAAGGCGATCAGCTCGTCGAAGGCGAGCGCGGCGCCGGGCTTGGTCACGACGAAGGCGCAGGCCTTCTCGCCGAACCGGTCGTCGGGCATCGCGACGAGCGCGACGTGGTGCACCGCCGGGTGCTTGAAGATCAGGTTCTCGACCTCCTCGCACGAGATCTTCTCGCCGCCGCGGTTGATCAGGTCGTTCTTGCGGCCTTCCGTCGAGACATAGCGGCCGCGCTTGCGCACCACGTCGCCCATGCGGTACCAGCCGTCGGGCGTGAAGGCGTCGCCGTTCTTGTCAGCGGCGTTGTAGTAGCCGCGGATCGTGTACGGCCCGCGCGCAAGCAGCTCGCCGGGCGTGCCGTCGGGCACTTCGTTGCCGTCGTCGTCGACGACCTTGATCTCGTCGGCGTCGCACACCGGCGCGCCCGAGGTCTCGAACAGCAGTTCGTCGGGATCGTCGAGCCGCGTCATGTTGATCAGGCCCTCGGCCGTGCCGTAGACCTCCTGCGGCGTGCAGCCGAAGTGCTCGCGGATGCGCCGGCGAAGCTCGGGCGCGAGGCGCGCGCCGCCGTTCTGGATCACCCTCAACGACGACAGGTCGCAGCTCGCCGGCACCGGCGACGCCAGCCACGCCGTGATCAGCGGCACCGCGGCCGAGATCGCCGTGACGCGGTGCCGCTCGACGAGCGGGAAGACGGTTTGCGCATCCATGGCCGGCGCGATCACGACCGTGCCACCGTGAATGAAGACGCCGAGCATGCCGGGCGACGCGAGGTTGTAGTTGTGGCCGAGCGGCAGCACGGCCATCCACACCGTACCCTCATCGAAGCCGGCAACGCGGGCGCAGGCCTTGGCGTTGAGCACGTAGTCGTCGTGCGTGCGCGGAATCAGCTTCGACAACGAGGTCGTGCCGCCCGACAGCAGCATCGTCGCGACGTCGCCGGGGTCGGGCCGCACGCCCGCGAGCGCCGCGGCGACGGTGGCCGCATCGAGCGGCTCGTCGATCAGCGGGCCGAGCGCGCGCTGGCCGGGCAGCGGGTCGCCGAGCACATAGATCGTCTTCAGCGTCGGGCACTGCGCGGCGACGGCCTGCGCCATCGCGCGGTGGTCGAAACGCTGCACGACATCGGGAACCATGCAGGCCACGGCGCCCGACGCGCGCACGAAATGCGCGATCTCGGCCTCGCGGTGCGCGCGCAGAGCCATCACGGGGATCACACCGATGCGCGTCAACGCGAGCCAGGCCACGACGAACTCGAGCGCGTTCGGCAACTGCATGACGACTCGGTCGTGGCGGCCGAGGCCGTCGCGGTGCAGCCGGGCGGCCAGGCGATCGACGCGCGCCATCAACTCGGCGTAGCCGACCTCGCGGTCGCCGTCGATCACGGCGGTCCTGCCCGGATGGCGGTCGGCCACGGCGGCGACGACCTCGGCGATCGCGCGCCCATCCCACAGCCCCGCCTGCCGATATCGCGCCGCCGCGTCGGGCGGCCAGGGTGTCGTTCCGGCCAGCATGTCGTCCCCTCGTCGTAGTCGCGGTGCTGCGACCCCGCAGTCCGGCGCAATGTAGGCCCGGGCGCTGCGGGCCGCAACAAAGACGGCGAATAGCGCCTATTCGCTTCCGAGGGCACGGACTGCGCCGCGCGGCCGCATGCGGGAACATGCCTTGCTTGGTCGGCGCTCATGAAACCGCGCACCGGACAAGCGCCGTCGCCGCCCTCGCGCGAGGCCTTCGGCGAGCGCTTCCGGCAATCGTTCGCCGACCCGGCGTTCCGCGCCGAGCAGCCGGCGCTCGAGCGCCTGGAGACGATCGCCTGGCAAGGCTACGACGGCAACCGCAAGTCGCCCGACTCGGCGCCGGCCGGCCCCGGCTTTGCCGACCCGGCGCATCCGATCTCGATCGAATGGCGCACGACGCGCGAGCGCCTGCTGCAGGCCGCGGCGCGCCAGCGCGACCCGGCGACGCGCTCGCGCGTGCTGCTGGTCTGCGGCTCGCCGCGCAACGACGGCACCTGCCCGGGCGAGATGTCGAAGACGTTCCGCCTGACGCGCATCGCCGAAGAGACGCTGCGGGGCGCCGGCATCGAGACCGACCTGCTCGACCTGAGCCTGCAAACCTCGGACTACGGGCGGCGCATCCATCCGTGCAAGGGCTGCGTCGCGACGGCGATGCCGCTGTGCCACTGGCCGTGCTCGTGCTACCCGAACCATGCGCTGGGCCAGACCGGCGACTGGATGAACGAGATCTACGAGCGCTGGACCCTCGCGCACGCCGTGCTGATCGCGACGCCGGTGCACTGGTACCAGGCGCCGAGCGTGCTCAAGCTGATGATCGACCGCCTGGTCTGCGCCGACGGCGGCAACCCCGACATCACGACGACGCACGGCAAGAAGACGGAAGAAGCCAAGGCGCTCGAGATGCAGGGCTGGGACTACCCCAAGCATCTCGCCGGCCGCGTCTACGGCCTGATCGTGCACGGCGACGTCGCCGGCATCGAAGGCGTGCGCCGCGCGCTGTCGGACTGGCTCGACTGGATGGGTCTGGTCGACGCCGGCGCGGCGGCGCGGCTCGACCGCTACATCGGCTACTACGAACCGTATGCCACGAGCCACGATGCGCTCGACGCCGATAAAGCGGTGCAGGAGGAAGCGCGCAACGTCGCGCGCGCCGTTGCGACTGCGGTCGCCGATCTGCGTGCCGGGCGACTGTCGGTGCCCGACGCGAAGCTGAAGCGGCCGCGGCCGAAGTAGCCGTGGCGTAGCGCTCGATCGAAACGGGTGTGGCTGATGATGGTGGGCGGTGCAGGGTTCGAACCTGCGACCCCTGCCGTGTGAAGGACGGGATTGACTGTCCATATGTGTCCGCTTGCCCCTTTGCGCGCTGGGAGACCGGCCTTGTGAGTCCGGGTTTGTCCGCCTAGTATGTTCATACCGCGTTCATACCCCTACGCACATGCCCAGCCTCAAGACCGTCGACTCACGTTCCCGCCTCAAGCCCCGTCGAGACCCGTACTTCGAGCAGCTGCGCCGCGGCTGTTTCATCGGCTATCGCAAGATGGCTGCCGGCAAGACAGGTACGTGGATCGCTCGGTGGCGCGACCCCGCGACCAACAAGCATCACCACAGTTCACTCGGCAGGTTGGACGATCTGCCCCCGAACGAGCGCCGCGATGCTGCGGTGAAGATGGCCGAGGCGTGGTTCGCTCACCTTGGCGCCGGGGGGCGTGCCGAGGTTGTGACCGTAAGCGGTGCCTGCGATGCCTATGTCGAGCATCGGCGCCAGGAGCGGGGCGAGGCCGCAGGCAAAGAGGCGGATGCGCGCTTTCGCAGGTGGATCGACGGTCGCCTCGGAGGTATCGAGCTCGCCAAGCTCAATGCGCAGCACCTTCTGTCGTGGCGCAAGCGCCTGACTGAGGCAACGGTGCGAGCCGGCGAGGCCGATGAACGCGAGCGGTCGAAGGCGACCGTGAACCGCGATCTAACGGCACTACGTGCCGCGCTCAACTACGCACGCCGAGTGGGTCTCGTGTCGAGCGATGCGGCGTGGAAGGAGGCGCTCAAGCCATTCAAGGATGCCGACGGTCGACGCGACATCTATCTCGACCGCTCAGAGCGGGTGAGGTTGCTCCAGAACGCCGATCCAGACGTCGCCGTCTTCCTGCGCGCCCTTTCGCTGGTGCCTCTGCGGCCTGGTGCGCTGGCTGGACTGAGCGTTGCCGACTTCGACAAGCGGCTGGGGTCGCTGCGCATCGGCAAGGACAAGGCCGGCCGAGACCGAAAGCTCGCGCTCCCGAAGGCCACCGCGGCGTTCCTCGTCGAGCAGTCGAAGGACAAGCTCCCCGCGGCGCCGCTGCTATGCCGCTCCGACGGCAAACGATGGGACAAGGACGCGTGGAAATGGCCAGTCAAGGCTGCCGTGCTGGCGGCGAAGTTGCCGCCAGGAGCGACCGCCTACGCACTGCGGCACTCCGTCATCACCGACCTCGTGCACGGCGGTCTCGACACGCTGACTGTCGCGCAGCTGAGCGGCACGTCCGTCGCGATGATCGAGAAGCACTACGGCCACCTCAAGGACGAGCACGCGCGCCAAGCGCTGGCTTCCCTCGTTCTCTGACGCCGGCGGGGACCAGCACCCCGGGCACCAATCGACGATCGCCCGCCGGCCGCTACGTGGCCACCTGCGCCCTATACATCGTGCAGCCACGGCCCGCGACGGGCGCACGACGGGCCGTTTGTCCGCGTCAGAGCCGTCGCGAGAACCGCGCATCGTTGGACGCGTCGTCGCGGAATACGTCACTCGCGCCCGCAGGCCCGAGACAGCGCGGTTCTCGGTCGACTGTCGACCGGCGGCGCGGGAACGGCCAGCTCCGCGCACCGAGCGGTGCCGGCTCGTCCGGGTCGGCCTCCGGCAAGGCTGGCGCTGCATCCGTGGGCGTCGCGAGAGCCCATTGGATCGCCTTGACTACGCCGAACAGCAGCATGCCGACAGCGACGGCCAGCGCGAGAAAGTACGCCGGCGCGAGCAGGATGACCCCGACCACCCAGAGCTCGTGCACGCCCGCGAGGATGCCTGCGGCGACCAGCACGAGGCCAAGAACCGCCTCCGCGGCAACCCATCGGTACTTCCACAGCAGGTCCATCACCGGCCCTCCACGCTGAGCGCGCGTCGTTTGCGCCCGTGGTGCATGAACTGCAAGCGCGTCGCGTTGGTGATCAGCCGGCACAAGCCTTCGACGCTCTGCCTGCACGACGTCACGGCGTCGGCCGACGCGTCGCAGATCGGGTTCCATGCGACGGCGATGCCGCGTCGTGCCGTCTGCTCCCATACGAAGCGGTCGCGGCTGGCCTGCTCAATCGCGGATAGCGGCGATCCGCTCGCGCCGGACCTGTACAGCAACAGCTCGACCCCGGCTTGCTCCATCTCCTCGAGCGCCGGGTGCAGACGGCCGAGCAAGGCATCGAACGCAGGTCGGCTGTGCCTGAACCTCACACCAGACTGCGGATCGACTATGTCTGGCGGCGCTGGCGCGGCGTCCGGGGCGACGGCTGCAATGAAACGCAGACCGCCCGGCGTCGATGACGCGCCGGAATCGGGACGGCAATCGAGCATCGCCACTCTGACGGCGCGGGCCGTCAGCCAAGCCGTGGCGAAAGCAAGCGCATCGAATGGCCCGCCGTGCGTGTCGGCGAGCGAGCACGCGACGCCGACGCGAGAATCCCGCGCATGCCGTGCGGCGGCGAGCAACGATCCGCACGCGACTGCGCTGGCTTGCGCAGCGTCAGTGTCGGTCGCGAACGCCCGCTCCACGCACTCGCGCCCGAACGTGCGGCTCAGCGCATCTTGAGGCGCGGGGAGGAACGCGACGACCTCGACAGGCAGCTCATGCGCCTGCCAGCCGCGAAGCGTCGCGGCTGCGCCAGGCGAGCGCGCGTCTTCCTCGCTCCGATGGAAGACTGCGAGGCGATCGTCGCTCATGGGTGTGGGCCCAGCACAGGGGCGGATCAAGCATGGCCGCCCGGCGAGCCGATGTCAAACCGATCGCTGCGCTACTCGGCTGGCGCCTTCTCCTTGGCCGCCGTCTTGGGCGTGGCGCGATCGAACTGCCGATTGATCCGATGCAGCACGACGCGCTTGCGGGTGTCCAGCACCAGCAGGCGCGCGTACTTCGCGTCGTCGGTCAACCTCTCGTTGTCGAGCACCGTCATTTCCTGCTTGCGCAGCTCGGCCAGCACCGCGCGCTGCTCGCGCAGGAAGTCACCCATGCGAGCAATCTCGCCGAATTCCTCGACGACCTTCCTCGCTTCGCCCGGGTGGCCTTCGCGCAGCGCCCGCTCCCACCGGCCGGACGTACTGTCGATCGCCTCCATGCGCTCGAACGACGCCACGCGGTCGGTCTCCGCGTCGATCACGCCGTACAGCTGCTTCACGAACGGGAGCCTGCGCGCCTCCAGATCCGGACGCTTGATCGACTGGCGCAGGTACACCGCATTGAGCATGTCGAGCGTGAACGTCGCCGGCCCGCCGCCGTAGGAGCGCACCAGGTTCTCGATCGTGCCAGGCGTGAGGTCCAACACGCCCGACCGATAGCGGCTCCCACCGGTCGCCGCATTCAGCCCCTCGGCCGCGCGCTGGAACACCGTGCCGCGCTGCCCCGTGAACGCCTTGCTCGAGTCGGGCATGTGGCGCGACCACGGATCGTCGGGGTACAAGGGTCTGCCGAATCCGTTCACGTTGAGCAGCGACTGCGCGATGGGGTTCGCGAAGTCGGGCACCGCGGCGAGCGCGGCGGCTCGCGGCGACTCCACCGAGCGAGCCAGGTCGGAGACCGGCGAGTAGGCGCCGAGCAGCGACGTCACCGAGCGCAGCGCCGCCTCGAGCGGCTTGGCGCCGCGCTTGGCGTCCTGCACCCCGCGCCACACGTCGACAGCCTGATTGGCAAGCGTGGCAAAGAAGTTCCAGCCGTAGGGCATCGGAATCTTGATGTACCGGCCGGTCTGCGACCGTGGCACCCGCTCGCCGGCGTCCACACCCGGCGGCAGCACGACGATCAGATTGCGATCCTTGACCTCGCTCGGGATCTTGTCCCACCAGGCCACCCCGTCATCGTCATCGCCCATCTCGGCGTTGCGCAGCGCGAGCAGCGCGATGCCCACCATCCCAGCGCCGAGCGTCGCGAGCACGCGCGGCGAGCGCAACGCCTGCGCAACGCGTGCCGTGCCCTGCACCGCCGGGTTGAAGAACAGGAACCAGGCGCTCAGGTGCGGCGTCAGCGTGCCCTTGCGGTTGAAGTTCACGGTGATGTTCTTGGAAATGCGGGCAGCCTCGACGACGGTGCGGCCCTCCTCGCGCGCGACGAGGAAGGCGGCATAGCGCGTCGAGTTCTCCACGACCGAATGCACGCGGTCCATCAGATCGAGGGCCGCCGGCGCCCACACGCGCGGATCGACCGGCGTGCGCTCGGCGTTAGCGAGCTGGCGGGTGAGCTGCTTCGACAGCTCATCCACGTCCTTGAAGTCCATGAACCCCGTCTTGCCGCCGGTGGCTCGGTAGCGCTGGTAGTCCTCGCTCGGCTTGCGCAGCAGCTCCGCGCGCGACGCCTCCGCGATGGCGTGCGGCAGCATTGCCCACAGCTTCGCGGCCGCCGCGGCGCCCACTTCGTCGAGCATGCCGATCGTTGCGGCCTGAGCATCGCGCACCCAGTTCATCATCGTGAAAACCGGGCTGAGCGTCGTGTACAGGCGCCCCATGGCGCGCTGCGCCATCAGCATCACGCCGACCAGGCGGCCGACCTCCTGAACGTGCAGGTTGCGCATCTGCTCGAGCAGCACTGGATCCTTGATGCGCACGTGCACCGCGCGCCCGCCGTCCTTGATCGCAACGGTTCGATCGTCGGTGATGATGGCTTCCGTCCGCTCGATCACCTGGTTGCCGTCGTCGTCGACGGTGAGGAACGGTCGCGTCTCCACCGCATTGACTTCCCACAGGTTCGGGCTCGGGTTGTCGAGCACGAACGCGAGGAACGAGCGCAGCACTTCGTTCTTGCCGGCCCGCACCAGCGTGCGCGCCCGATCGAGCACGATGTGCTCGATGATCTGCCGGGCCTCCGAGCGCCGCCCGAACGTATGGCGCGTCTCGCCGCCGCGCACATCGAAGCCCTGGCCGGTGCCCCCGCGCGGGCGAGCCGGGGCAGCCTTCTCGTCCAGGCCGCGCAGCGGCACGTAGTCGGCGAATATCGCCGACAGGCGCTCGTGCTCGGCGGGCGTAACGAGGCCCTCGTCGCGCATCAGGTCTCGCGTGCCTTGAATCCACTGCTGCAGCGTCTGCCGGTGGCGCTCGAGCTGCGTGTCGAGACCTGCCTGGCGTGCGTCGTCGAGGATTGCCTGCGCTTCGTCGTCGCTCATCCCCGACCAGGCGCCGAAGCCGTCCGGCGCGGCTCGCATTCGGGCGAGGTACGCATTGCGCTCCCTGGCGTGCTTCGCGTAGGCGTAGAGCTGAACATCCTCGAGCTGCAACCCGTCGGCCGCCACGTCCTTGACGAAGCGATCGACCTCCGATTGGAAGTCTTCCAGCCGCGCGCCGACCTTGCCCCAATACCGCTCCTCGGCGCGGTAGAAGTCGTTCGCTTCGGTGATGACGCCACCCTGCTCCTTGATGTCGTCGATCGTGTGCTTCCAGCGGTTGTAGCGGTCCTGCACCGCCTGTATGAACTCGGCACCGCGGCCGAAGTCACGCAGCTGGTAGCGCTGCGCCGACGGCCGCGGTGCGCGTGACGCCTCGGGCGGCGCGCCGACGCCGCGGTTGTCGTCGGCGCGCGCGAACATTGGCATCGGATCGCCGGCCAATCTGCGCATCTCCGGCGTCACGTCGAATCCAGGCTGCGACAGCACCTTGTCGCCGGCCTGCACGTCGACATTGACCGTCGCGCCGCCGCCGAGACGGCTGAGGGTCTTGCTCACGATGTTGGGCAGCATTTCGTCATAGAACGTGCGCATGCCGGCGGCCTTGGCGCCGCGCAGCTCGAAGCGCTTCGCGTTCTGTGCTCCGGTCGTGAACGCAACGCGATCGAATCCCTCGTCGACGGCCAGCTTCGCGACGCGCTTCACGGCCAGGGGTAGCCACTCGTTCGCCGAGCCGGTGCCGACGAACGGCGCGTCAGGCGCCTTCTTCCTCTCTCGCCGATCGGTGGCCCAATCGGATTGCAGCGCCTCGACGAAGAGCACGCGCCGGCCTTGCGCATCGGGCCGCTCATTGACCTGCAGCGCCGCGAGGACGTTGCGATCGGTCCAGTGCGCTGACGGATGGTCTACATCTGCCGTGCGCCCGCGAGGTGACAGCGTCAGCAGCAGTTCCCGGTAGCGCTTGCCGCCGGGCACTTGGAATTCGTCATACCCTGTCGCTGCCGGATTGGTCTCCGCATCGGCCAGTTCGGCCAGGTCGCTCAGCGTATCGCGCTCCTGCGCCTGGTCGCTCATTAGCCTCTCGCCACGTCCCTCGCGCTGCAGGAGCTGCGCAAGTCGGGCGCGGTCGTCGTTTGACATCAACGATTCGCGGACCGTCTCCTCGACGCCGACGCCGTTGGCGGCGAGGTAATCGAGCACCTGCTGTTTGTCGATGCGGCCGCGCTGCAGCTCGAGCCAGTCGGTCACGCCGGACCACTCGACCTCGGCCGCCTTGACCGTGCCCTTGTTGATCAGCCCTTTGATCGCGTCGCGCCAGTAGATCGGCGGCGCCGTGCGCGTCGGCAAGCCTTCGACGCCACGCGCGAGCGTGGAATAGAACGGCGAATGGTGGGCCATGTTCGCCGGCTCGGCGCGCGGGTCTCGGGTCGTTGCATCGCCCGGTCGGCTGTCTCTTGCCGGGCTTTGTTCGTCGCCGGCTTCGGGGGCGCCGTCGCCAGACTCAGCGGCGATCCGCGTAGCGTTCGTGCTGTCATTGGCCGACGCGGCCGCGTCCGGGGATTGCGTGCTCGCTTCGTCCTCGCCCGCGTTGGTGAAGAACTGCGAGCGGCGCTCGACGCGCGTGAGCGCGGGCTTGGTGAACAGATCCGGGTGTTGTTCGCGCAGCAGCCGCTGCAACTTGGCCTTTTCATCCTCGATGGTGGACAGCAAATCGTCCACCGCTTGCAACTGAGCCTGTTCTACCTGCGTTCCTTGGTCCATCAGCACGCTGATGCGATCCAGCAAGTCGTCCCGGTCCTCGTCTGCGATCGCATCCGCGATTTCGAGGCAGGCGCCGATCAATGGCAGCCCTTGCAGACACTGGCGAACGCGGCGCAACGCATCGCTGCGCGATTCCAGGTCGCTCAGCCCCCGCTGGGCCTCGACGGTGACGGTGGCGACTTCCCCTGAGTCGAGCACGCGCACGGAGTAGCTGACCCTGCGGTCGCCGATGCGCTCACGGTGCGGGGCGTCCTCATTCCCATCGCCTCGCGCGAAGCCGACGGCCGTCTTGTCGGTGCGTGCCGCGCCGGTTCGGTGCCGCCCTTCCGCGCGCTCGGCCCATACCTGCGCCGCTGCTTCACGCACGCGCTCGACGTTGGTGACGTGCTTGCCGGCGTCGAATCTCGAACCACGCGCCACGCGCATGAACTTCGTCGCCGCGCGCATGAACTGGTAGAGCAGCCGCCGGAAGGTGCTGCCGGCGTCGAGGTCGTAGAGCCGACGCCAGAACTCGGTGTCGAGCCACATCGCGCCGTTGACGTCGGCGAACACCTCCTCGGCGGCGTACTCGGGGCTGACGAGGTCGTTGCGCCGACCGGCGTTTTCCTCGGCCTGCTTGCGCTCGACGGCGCCCTCGCGTAGGTACTCCCGGACCGTCGCATTGAGCCGCGACGCGAGATGTGGCGTGTCGCGCATGAGTACATGGCCAGCCTCGTGGCCGATCAGCCCGACAGCGAACTGAGCATCGCCCCCGGGGCGCGAGACCACGTCGGCATCGAAGTAGACCCGCCCGCGCCACGTTGCGCCGGCAGCGCCGAGCCCTCCTCGCACGGCAACGACAGGAATCCCGAAGGCCGTCTCGGCGGCTCGCGCAACCAAGCCGGCCGCGGTGCCGTCGAGCTCGGCGTCAGGCACCGCAACGAGACGAACTCCAGGTCCTGGCGCGCGACCAGGCGCCCCGGCTTGTTCGATGCGTGCGGCCAGGTCGTCGATCGCCTCCTGGAAGGCAGCGAGCTGCTGCGGCGTGCGATGCAGCGCCTTGGGCGTCAGCACGAAGCCATCGCCGGTGTCCACCACGTCAACGCGCTTGCCAAGCCGGTGTGCCGCAACGAAGGCGAGCGCGTCCGTGCGCGACCTGAACGGCTCGGCGTCGCTCTGCGCAGGCGTTGTCCGCGGCGCGGCGTTGCTGGTCAGCGCAGCGGGTCGAACCGATGCCGACGCCGCATGAGCGCCGGCCGCTTGCGCAGCCGCGCCACCGCCCGGCGCCACTGCGCCTGGCTCGGTGCCCCGATCCGGAGAGCTTCGCGCGGGCGCTGGCGCAACTGCGCCAACCTCCGGCGGCGGCAGCGGATCCGCAGGACCGTCGATCGTCTCTGCCCGTGGCTCGGCACGCGCAGCCAGTGATCCCTGCGGCAGCGCGGCCGCGCCCACGGCGCCGCGCGCGGTGGGCTGGGCTCCTGGGGCGTGCGCAGCTGTGACCGGTGTTTGCGTCTCGCGCGTCGGCGCCGTTGGCGTCGGCACCGGCTCGGCCGCTGCAGGGTCTGCAGGCACGGGCTGGACAGCGGGGCGCTGCGGCAGCTCCTCGGGCCGCAGCACCGTCGTGGGCATGTCCTCGACTCGAGGGGCCCGTGCGGCGGCTAGGAAGCCCTTGGAACTGGCGATCGACTCGGCGCTCGGGGTACGGTCGCGCAGCGGTGCTCGCGCGCCTACGAAGGCACCCATGCCGCCGCCAATGGTCAGATCGGCGGCGGCGTGCTTGGCCAGCACGTTGGGGTCGAGCGCGTTGCCCTCGCCGACCGCACGGCCGACCTCGCCGGCGAGCGCTTCGCCGCCTTCCTGCAGCGCTTCGCGCCCTGCAGTGACCGTTACGGCGCCGACGCGCGTCGCCGCCCCGCCCGGCGCCCGGCCGCTGGCGAGCACGCCTTCGGCGCCGCCCCTGGTGAGCTTGCCGACAGCCACCGTTCCTGCGCCTGAGATGAAGGCTGCGACGTACTTGTCCGACGTTGCCGCCTGGGTCGCATCGAACGTGTCGCCGGCATTGGTCAGCGCAGTGGCCAGCCGCTCGCCGAACACGGCACCCGCAGCGCGCGCCGCCTCGATCTTGGCCGCGCCTGCGCCCGTGCGCTCGGCCAGCGTCGCGAACAGCGCACCAGCGCCTCGCGCGCTGCCCACTGACAACCCGATGGGCCCGCCCGATTCAATCACCTGGTCGACCAGGTAGCTCGGGTGCGCGGCCATGAACGCGATGACGTCCAGCGGCCCCGTCTCGGGATCGCGCAGCAAGCCGGTCAGCCCGGCGCTTGCGGCTCGAGCCCCCTGCGACTTCGCAGCGTTGGCGGCATCGCGCGTGTACTGCAGCCAGCGGCTCGCATCGGGCGGTGCGCCCGCCATTTGCGCGATGTCGGCGCCGATCTTCATGGGCGTGGTCAGCAGGCCGTTGACGGCCGCGACGTACTTGTCGCCCATCATGGCGGCCAGCTCGCCGGCAGCGTTCGAGCCGGTGGCCCTGCGCACGCTTTCGGCCACGCGCTCCACCGGCGACGGGCCGTTCCACGCCGTCATGTTCGGCGCGCTCGTACGGCCGGCGTCGGCGAGCCTGCGGTTGCGCTCGACGGCGAGCGTACCCGGCGCCTTGGACAGCTGCTCGGCATCGGGCCGCCAGTCGGGCGCGGGCCGTGGCTGCGACAGCGGGTCCGCACCGATGCGCATCGCCGCCTCGCTGGGCTGCTCGCGCGGCGCGTAGGGGCGGAACTCGGCGCGCGTGCCCCCACGACGCGGCGCGCGGGGTGCTGCAGCTGGCGTGGGCACTTCGTCGAGAACCGCCGAGTCAGGATCGAATCCGCCGCTGTCGTCGAGCACGGCGCTGTCGGGGTCGAAGCGCTCGTCGAGCACCGCGGAGGAAGGATCGAATGCCATGGAGGTCACCCCTTCTCGAGACGTTGTTGGGCGCGTATGGGCAGGCCCGAAGCGTTGGCCTGGATGTACTGCGCAAGCTCGTTGAGCCCTTCGTTCTTCTGCCTGTTGTCGGCCTCGTAGGCGCCAAGGCGGCGCATGAGCTTCTCGATCGCATCGAGCTTGTTGTGAAGCCGATAGCGCATGCCGTCGCGTGTCGTCTCGATGCTGGCGAGCAGCCCGACGGCCTGCGGGCTGAGGTTGCGGGTGTCGGCGAACACCACGCGGCCGACTCCAAGCCCGCGGCAGGCCTCGCACTCCGGGTCGGGCGCGCGGTCCGGTTCGGGCAGCCCCAGCCAGCATTCCGGGCACGATTCGCGGCGGTGCTCGACCAGTTCGCGCGGATCGGCGAGGGTGATCTTGACGAGCTCGGCGACCAGCTGTTCGGCCGTGATTTGCGCTTGCTCAGCGTGGCGTGCCTGCGCCGCCTGGACGATGGCCTGCACTTCGGACGTGCCGAGCAGGTCATGACCGACGCGCGACGCCCACTTCGGCCGGTAGCCGGCACGCACTGCTGCGGCGCTGGCGTCCAGGTCCTTGAGGTACTCGTGCGCGAACCGCGT
>Ga0138256_10003835_pt1 | contig 15956 bp, 9 predicted proteins | sample KNB2016incub_MG_FD_105486 | JGI IMG/M metagenome (GOLD analysis project Ga0138256, IMG submission 105486) | Active sludge microbial communities from wastewater in Klosterneuburg, Austria - KNB2014incub_MG | ecosystem: Engineered > WWTP > Activated sludge > Unclassified | place: Austria... | reverse complement strand
GGCTCGCCATCGTGGAAGGTCACGCCTTCGCGAAGCGTGAAGGTCCAGGTGAGCCCGTCGTCGGAAACGGTCCACGCGGTGGCCAGAGCCGGCTCCACCTCCGTGCTACCAGCCTTGTAGCGGGTCAGGCCCTCGTAGATATGCCAGGTGGCGAGCAGCGACTCGCCATCGGTGACGTCCGCTGGATCCAGCTTGGCGGCGTCCTCCGGATGGCCGAAGACCAGCCGGTCGGAGCCGGGCACCACAACGCGGGTCAAGACGGTCTGAAGGGGGCTGGCGGTGTAGCCCGTCAGGTCCGCGCCGAAGACCAGTGGCGGCGTGCGATGTACCAGGGGCACGGCCAGGACGGCGTCATGGATCTTCAGGTTGGCGTCCTCGTACAGCGTCTTGCGCTTGGCCTGATCCGTCTCCGCCGCCGCGGCGCGCAGCAGGGTGTCGATGGCCGCGTCGGGCGCCAGAGGCTTGCCGTCAGCGTCACTGTTGAACTGCGCGGTGCCGCCGCAGAAGAACTGGCAGAGGAAGTTGTCCGGGTCGCCGTTGTCGCCGCCCCAGCCCAGCAGGTAGATGTCCACCTTGCCGCCGTTGACATCCGGGATGTAGACCGTCTTCCAATCCGGCGACTCGATCTTGGCGTTGATGCCCACCGCCGCCAGGTTGGCCTGGATCAGCTCGCCCAGCTCCTTGGGCTTGGGATAGTAGAAACGCTGGATGGGCGGCACGTAGAAGGTCACCTCAGCCGGCAGCGTGGACTCGGCCTGGCAGGCCTTGAGGTACGCTGCGGCCTTCACGGTATCGTAGGGATAATCGGTGACGCTGCCGTTGTAGCCCCAGAGGCTGGGCGGCATCATCTGGCTGGCGGCAATGGCATCGCCGGCATAAAGGGCCTCGATGATGGACTGCTTGTCGATGGCATGGGCTACCGCCAGCCGGCAGTTCAGGTTCTCCCAGGGCTTGATGGCCTGGTTGAAGCCCAGGTAGCCAACGTTGTTCGCCGGCTCCATGACCACCTGCAGGTCTTGGTTGGCCTCAGCCTTGACAATGTCTTCGGGATTGACCTGGTTCATCCCGTCGATCTCGCCCTTCTCCAGGGCCAGGAAGCGGGTCGTGCCGTCCTTGATGACCTTCAGCTCGATGGTCTTGCTCTTGGGGCCGCCCTCCTTGTCCCAATAGTCCGGGTTGGCCTCCAGGATCAGGGCCTCGCCCGCCTTCCAGCTGCCCAGCTTGTAGGGGCCGGCGCCCACCGCGATCGGCGAGCCGTCGGCGGTGCCGTACTTGTCGCCGGCCGCCTCTACCGCCTTGGGGCTGGAAAAGGCGAAGTTGCCCATGGCCAGGTTCTGCAACAGCGGCGCATTGGGCCGATTCAAGGACAGCTGCACCGTCATCGGATCCACGGCGTCAGCGCTGACGAAGAAGGAGCCGGCAACCTCTTCGGCGGCGGCGGGGGCCGTCTCGCTGGGCTGCGCCAAAGCTTCGGCGGGCTGCGGGGTGGGCGGTATGGCAGGCTCGGCGGCATCGCGGCAGGCGCTGACAGCCAGAGCGGTGAGAGCCAGGGTCAGCAGCATGGGAAGGCCACGGTTCTGGATTCGCACTGTCATCTCTCCTCCTCAACTAGGACGCGGCGAAGGTCGGAAGACCCACGCCGCGCGAAGCGGCGATCGGACGGGGCCGGCGGTCGGCGACGGATACACCCGGGAAGGGGCCGACAACGAACGGCGGACTGCGTTATACCCGAGCGGACACGGGGCGTCAACCGCCCGCGCCGTAGAGGGCCTGCGCGGTCAGGGCCAGCACCGCGCCGACCGCGGTCAGCACCCAGAGCAGCTCTTCTAGGATGGCTCGCCGCTCGGGGCCTACCGGTCGCCGCGAGAGGCCCCGCAACAGCCCCCAGAGTTGGTAGGCGGCCACCGCCGCAAAGGCCGCCAGACTCACTGCGAAGGTGGCCGTGCGCCAGCCAACGGCCATCACGCGGCGTCGCCGCCCTGCCGCGCGGCGCCGAAGGTGGCGGTCGTGCGCGCCGCCACTTCCTTGGCCTCGCGGTCCAGCATGGCCGCCGCCAGGACGATCATCGCCACGCCGTAGACAATGCCCCCCGGCACCCACATGATGGCTCCGCTGGCGGCCTGGTCCTCCAGCACGGACCAGCCCAGGGCGCCACCGCGCCGCGCGTAGTAGGGGTAGAGGGGCATCGGCGCGAAGGCCAGGGCGATGCCCAGGATCTGGCTGTGGATGAATGCCAGGATGAGATAGCTCATCCGCCGTCCCATGCCCAGTAGCCCATGCAGATGCGGCGCCGCGGCGAACACATGCCACCAGAACAGACCGGCGCTCAGAAAGAAGCTGACATGCTCCAGGTCATGGATCAGGCTGTTGCCCTGCGCCGCGTCGTAGGCCATCGGTATGTGCCAGGCGGTCACGACGGCCAGATAGACCAGCCAGGCTCGCGACGGAAGGGAGAGCCAGGTGACAGTCCGGCGCAGAGCGGCGCCGGCCGCCAACTGGCGGCCCAGGCGCCGGCGCAAGGGCTCCGGAAGTCCCCAGAGCAGCGTAGGCATGGGAGAGCCCCAGAGGAGCAGGGGCGGCGCCAGGAGCATCAGGAAGAGATGCTGCATCATGTGCGCGCTGAAGAGCAGCGCCCCATAGACATCCAGGGCGGAGAGCAAGGCCAGGGCCAGACAGGTCAACCCGCCCTGGTAGGCGACCAGGCGCCACCAGGGCGCCGCTACGGGCCCGCCCCGCCGACGCAACCGGACCCAGCCCAGCAGATAGATCCCGGCGAGCAGCACCAGGATCGCTATCACATCCGGACGCAGATCCCAGACCGCCCACCAATGGCCATCGGGAACCCCGTCGACCGCGTGGGCCAGGACAAGGCCGAGCTTGCCTATTTGATCGGTCCCAGCAGATACAGTACCGGGTAGAAGAAGACCCAGACGAGGTCCACCATGTGCCAGTACTTTACCGTGGCCTCCACGCCCCAATGGTGCTCCGCCGAGTAGCCGCCCTTGCGCAGGTTGGCCCAGACGAGGAGGAGGATGACCACACCGGAGAGCACGTGGAAGGCATGCATGCCGGTCATGGCGAAGAGCGAGATGCCGAACCCGGCATGAGGGGTCACGTGGTGCTCCAGGGCAGTGGGCCACTCCAAGACCACCACAGCCAGAAGGAAGATGGTGCCCATGATGATGGTGCCCAGCAGGTTGCGCTCACAGGTCTTGCGGTCGCCGTGGGCGATAGCCGTCTCCGCACGGTAGGCGGTGAGGCTGGAGGCCAGAAGGATCACGGTGATCACCAGACCCAGCACCTGGTCCACATGGGCTACGCCGCCGTTGGCGTCCAGCATCTGGCGGGCCCCCGGCAGGACGAAACGGGTGGACAGGAGCACCAGGAAGATCATGGTCTCCGAGATGAAGAAGAGCCACAGCCCCAATCGGTTGAGGGCCAGATGGTCGTAATGGAACACCGAATGGTGCCCGTGGTCATGGGTTGCGGGATGAGAATGGGCCTGCGCCCCGGAATGGCTGGCCATCAATGGTGCTCCCCGCCCCAGATCTGGGCTACATGCATGAAGTCGCGGACGATGAACCAGGCCTTGGCCACGGCGGCCACCAGGAGCGCCGCCAGCAGCAGGGCCCATTGCCCATGAAGGTTGACGGCGATGAAGTACTCGACGATGGTGAAGACGGTCAACAGGCCGCCGATCACCCAGGTTCCACGGCGCATCTTGGCCCTGTAGTCCGCGGCGTGTTTGATCTCACTCATGGGGCTCTCTCCTTGAGTCTCGAACGGGCTCAGTCATCGCCCGCGCCGGCGGTCGAATACTGCGCATAGACGGCGCCGGGCAGGCCATAGTCGTAGGGTTCGCCGACCACGATGGGCAAGCGCGCGTAGTTCTGGTCGATCGGCGGCGAGCTGGTCAACCACTCGATGGAGCGCGAACCCCAGGGATTGGCTGGCGCCGGAGCGCCCTTGCGGACGCTGATCCACATGTTGTAGACGAAGATCAGGAAGGAGATCCCGATCAGGTAGGCCCCGATGGTGGTGATCAGCTGGTAGGTACCGAAGCCCGGCTCGGAATAGTCCACGATGCGCCGCCGCATGCCCTGCAGGCCGATGAGGAACATGGGGAAGGTCTTCATGTGGAAGCCGATGAAGATCAGCCAGAACTGCAGTTGGCCCCAACCCTTGCTGAACATCTTGCCGGTCGCCTTGGGGAACCAGAAGTAGACGGCGGCAATGAAGGGGAAGATGAAGCCGCCGAACATGGTGTGGTGGAAATGCGCCACCACCCAGTAGGTGTCGTGCAGGGGCTGATCCGCCACGTAATAGGCGTTGGGCGGGCCGCTCAGCCCGCCGATCAGGAAGACCACGAAGGCGCCGAGCACGAAGAGCATCGGCACCTCGAAGGAGATCTTGCCCTCCCAGAGCGTGGCGATCCAACTGAAGAACTTGACGCCCGTGGGCACGGCCACCAAGGCGGTGGTCACCGAGAACAGGGTGTTCAGGGTGCCGCCCAGGTTGGTGGTGAACATATGGTGCGCCCAGACCAGGAAGCCCACGATGGCAATGAACATGCTGGAGAGCGCTACCCAACGGTAGCCAAAGAGCGGCTTGCGGGCAAAGACCGGCAGGATCTCAGAGATCACGCCCAGGCCGGGCAACACGAAGACATAGACCGCGGGATGGGAGTAGAACCAGAAGATGTGCTGGTAGTACACCACGTTGCCCTGCATCGAGTCGAAGAAGTTCAGGCCGATCCAGCGCTGGAAGAGCACCATCAGGAAGCTCATGGCGATGAACTGGGTGGCGATGAACTGGATCAGGCTGGTGGCCAGCATGCCCCAGATGAAGATGGGCATGCGAAACAAGCTCATCCCCGGCACGCGCAGGCGGAAGATGGTCACCAGGAAGTTGATGGAGCCGACGATGGAGCCGAAGCCGAAGATGAAGATGGCCAGCAGGAAGAACTGGCTGCCCAATCCGCTGCGCGTGGACAGCGGCGGGTAGGCCGTCCAGCCATGGTCCACCCCGCCCACCAGCCAGGCGGTCACCAGCAGGATCACCGCCGGCATGGAGATCCAGTAGCTGAACGCGTTCAGGCGCGGGAAGGCCATGTCCGGGGCCCCGACCATGAGCGGGATGAGGTAGTTGCCCAACGCCGCTACACCCATGAGGTTGCCGGCGATCATGATCATGCCGTGCAGCGAGATCAGGGCGTTGTAGGTGTCGCCGCGCCCCTGGGTGAAGAACTGGATGCCCTGCTGGGCCAGCTCCAGGCGGAAGGTCAGGGCCATGGCACCGCCGATGAGCAGCGTCAGCACCGCGGTGACGGCATACTGGATGCCGATGACCTTGTGGTTGCTGTCATAGTTGAAGTAGCGCGGCCATTGAGGCGCATGTGGATCGCCGTGATCGGGTTCGCCGGATTGGGCGCCGCGCATCCAGGACCACCAGTCGGTCATGGCGCCGGCGCCGATCATCCAGCCGATGGTCCCGAAGACGGCGGCCACAGCGCTCCAGCCTTCGGTAGCCTCCGGCGTGCCCCAGACGGACCAGCCCAACAGGGCGCGGACCGCCATGGCAAAGGCCGCGCCACTGATGGCGCCGAAGACGGCGCCCACGGTGGCCCGGAAGAGTCCAAGTCGATGGATGGGCATGGTAGTGATCTCCTGTCGCGGGCCGCGCGCACGGATGGCGCGCCGACCCCGCTCTGGCTCAGGGCTGGGTGTCGACCTTGGCGGACTTGATGAAAGCGATCAGGTCATCCACCTCGTCGAAGCTCTTGCCCGCGTTGTCCTTGGTAAAGCGGTCCTGGAAGGTCTTGGGCATGACGTTGGGCTTGAACCCGAGCACGATCTGGCTGTTGGGATCCAAGATGCTGGTCTTGAGATAGGCCTCATCTGCCTTGACCTTGGTTCCGCCGTCGAGCTCCACGTCGTGACCGTACAGGTCCTTCCATGTGGGCCCGGCCATCTTCTTGCCGTCGATGCTGTGGCAGCCCACGCAACCGTAGGTCTTGGCCCATTTCTCGCCGCGCTCTTCCGGCGAGAGCTTGGAGATGTCGTTGTCGGCGACGAACTTTGTGAAGCCCTCCGCCGCCAGTACCTGCACCGGACTCTCCATGTAGGCGTGGTCCGTACCGCAAAGCTCCGCGCAGCGCACCTTGTACTCGCCCGCCTTGTTGGGCGTCAGACGCATCTTGTTCACGCGGCCGGGGATGGCGTCCATCTTCATGCGCATCTCCGGGATCCAGAAGGAATGCATGACATCCGGCGAGGAGATGCTGAAGACCGCCGTGCGGTCCACCGGCAGCACCAAGCGGTCGGAGCTGAAGCTCTCCGGGACGCCTGCCTGTTTGGGATACTCGAAGGACCAGGCCCATTGCTGGCCGGTCACGTTGATCTGCAGCGCCTGAGCGTCGCTCGGCAACTCGCGCAGCAGCCCCATGCTGTCCGCCACCTGCACGCCGTGCCACCACATGCCCATCACGATGATGAGCGGCACGATGGTCCAGGCGATCTCCAAGCCGTTGTGGCTGTGGAAGTGGGGGCCGTCGGCAGTATCCCCGGGCCGGCGGCGAAAGACCACCAGGGCATAGACGAAGAACACCATCACGAGGGCAGCGACCACGGCCAGGATTTCGAAGGACAGCAGGATCATGCCGTCCACCGGAACGGCCTCGGCGCTGGCCTGCATGGGAAACCACTGATAGGTCTGGGTGAACCACAGCGCCAGCCAGCCGAAGATCACCGTCAGGATGATGGGCACCGCGAACTTCTTCATGGGCTCTCTTGCCTCCTTGCTCCTCTGCCATCTCCGACGCGCCGCCGGCCCGATCCGGCGGTTGACACGCAAGGGCCGCCGCAGACGGCGCGACGGCCTTGGGGATGGAGCGGCGGCGAGTATAACACCACCGCGTCGAACCGCGCCAGAATCGTAGGCCGATTGTGGCCCCCTGCGTGTCCGAATGTGGTGGGAAGCCTGGCCGCGCCATGGCTCAGGGCAGCAGAACGCTGATCCCCCCGGAATGATCGAGGAACCAGATAGCTTCCTGGGGGCCGGCGACCACGCCCCGCAGGGCCTCGTCCGCCAGGCCGTCGTCCCGGCCATAGGGCCGCCAGCGGCCGTCGGGCAGGCGCTCGGCGGCGCCGGCGGCGGTAGCGGCCCAAAGGCGGCCGCGGGCCCAGGCAAGGTTGCGGAGGTCCAGGCTGGGCAGGCCGACCGATGACAGTACGGTGACCTCGCCCCCGGGCGACAGACGCAGGACGCCGCGATCGGTCGCCAGCCACAGCAGGCCTTGGGGATCGTAAAGCAGCGCGCGCAGGTCCGCTACTCGCAGCTGCTCCATGTCAAAGCGGCGTAGCCGGCCGTCGGCGTGGCGGATCAGGAGTCCGGTACCGATCGTCGGCCCGGTGGTATCGCCGGGCATCCAGGAGCGGATCGTGGCCAGCGCCAAGGTGCCGTCGGGGGACGATGCCATGGCGCCGACGCCCTCGATGCCCAATCCGAGTTCTTGGCGCAGATCCTGCCAGCGCCCGTCGGGCAGGCGCCGGACGACACCGCTCGCTGCCAGACCTTGACGTTGCTGGTCGAAGTTGAGCGGGGGATTCCCGAGCCACAGGCTGCCGTCGGCGGCGCAGGCGATGCTGCTGAAGGCTGGGTACGGCAAACCTTCGGCCGTCTGTTCGATTCGCCAACCGGACGGTTCACGGTGGCTCGCCAGACCTGAGAACGGCAACGTCCACAGGCGACCGTCGCGATCAGAGCACAGGGGTAGGGGCCCCGAGGTCGGCGGCAGGCGGTCCTGTGGCATCCACTTGCCGACGCCGGCTGCCCCATAGAGCAGCAGGTAGTCGTTGAAGGTGGTCTGAACCACCGACCCGTCCGGGGTCAGGGCCAGGGACTGCACTCTGGCGTCCTCGATGCCCCGAGCCACCGCTTGCATGTTCACCGCCTGCCAGCGCCCGGATGGATCGCGCCGCACCAGCGTCGCGGCACCGTCTTCAGCGTCGGTGACGCCGAACCAGACGCTGCCACCGGCGTCGGCGGCCATGGCGGACACCTGCCCGTTGACAGTTTGGTCGCTGAAGTAATCCGTCCAACGGTCCCGGGTCGGCTCGTAGCGCAGGACCCCTCCTTGCCATGACGCCACCCAGACCAAGCCTCGCGCGTCGATTTCAAGATCGCCCACGGTCTCGAACAACTCCAGACCGGCCTCATGGTTCATCGGCCGCCACAGTCCGGCGCTGTCACCTCGGGCGATTCCGGCATCGCCGCCGGTCCACACGCTGCCATCGGCAGCGACGGCAACCGAGTTCTGCCCCAGACCGAAGCCGTCCGGAATCTCGTAGATCGACCCCGAGGACCAGAACTCGCTGCCGAGGCCGGGTCGAAGGCGGACCACACCGCCTTCCAGTGCGACTTCATCGATCACTTCGGCGGGCAGCGCCAGCCAGAGATTGCCGTCGGCGGCCACCGCCAGGTCCGCGATGGACCGTGGAGGCATACCGCCCGGCAGGTCATGCCGCAGCCAGCGGCCACCACTGTCCAGCTGCAGCAGCCCCTTTGTGGTCCCTACCCAGAGCGTCCCGTCGGCCCCGGTAGCGAAGCAGAGGATTCCCCCGCCGGTCAGGCCGTCCGCCGGACGCACCACGGTGCGCTGCCGGCGATCCGGCGTCACCCGCAGCAGGTCGCGCCCGTCGGCGATCCAGTAGACGCCGTCCGGCGTGATGTGTACTGGGCCGATGGTTGTCCGCAGTCCGGGGTCGTCGTTCGAGGCCATCGCGGGCGGGGAGCCGCCCAGCCGCTGCCAGCCGCCGCTGCGGTCCGACCGCTGCCAAACCCCACGCCGATCCCATCTGCCGCCCGACAGGTACAGTGAACCGGCCGGGCCGGCGGCCAGCACATCCGGTTCCACCGGCAAGGCGGCCGGATCGGCCAGCAGACTCAGGGCGGAACCCGGCGCCGCTTCCACGGTCATCCAACCGGGCGCTTCCCACGCCGCCACTGCCATACCGCCGCCAGGCCGAGACGCCAGGGCCGTTTCGGCACCGAGCCTGCTCCACAGCTCCCGGGCCAGGCTCGGATCATCGGCAGCCAGTCGCGAAGGACGGAACGTGAGGCGGCCGCTGGGGCTCATGGCCATGGCGATGCCCTCCAGCACCACCCAAAGCGTACCGTTGGCATCCACGGTGGCCCGCCGCGGACCCTGATCGAAGCCCAGGGGCAGCAGTCGCTGCGCGTCCGCGGCTTCAACGGGCAGCTCGAGCGCCGTCCAAACGCCGCTGGCCATGCGTTCGAAGAGCGCGGTCGCACCCATGCCGCCGCCATCCCGTCGCGAGGAACTGCCGGTCGCCGCCGCCAACCGCGCCTGGTCCTCAACCCTGAAGATCACCAGGATCCCGCCATCTGCGCCAGGCTCCAGGCCGACCACCGGCAGTTCCTTGACCTCCGCCGGCATGGCCACGTCCGGCCGCAAACTACCGCTGCGCGACAGCAGCCCCAGCCCCGGCATGGGCTGACCTTCTTCGTCGACCTGACCGAACCAGACACCGCCGGCTCCATCCGAAGCCAGCAAGGTAACGTCCCGGTGCTTCAGCCCATCCGCCTGCCGCCAGGTGCGCACGGCGCCGGAGGCGTCGATGCGGCTGAGGCCACCGCCGCCGACGTCGCCGACCCGCCAGGCGGCGAAGACCTGACCGACGCGGTCGGCGACCAGGTCGACCAGGGAGCCGCCCGGAAGGCCGTCGGCCGGGATGACGGTCCGCAAGCGGCCGTCTGGCGATCGCCGATGGAGGACCTCGCCGGCGCGGCCCGCCTCGCCGCCATACCAGACCGCCCCCGAAGCATCCACCGCGACCAGGCGGATCGCTTGCAGGCTGTGGCGGATGGGATCGGCGGGTGCCGGCGGCCATTCCACCAGGCCGCCCAAGGTGGCGGTCCACAGGTGGCCCCGCGCATCGTAGGCCATGTCCAGGATGCGGTCCGTCTGCCCATGGTACCGCCAGCGGAGGCCCTCAGGCCCGTATTCGCTGAGGTCCAGGCGGTGGCGGCCGCCGACATGAGGTAGGTAGAGGCGGCAGCCGACGCTGACGCATTCGGCCCGGATCGGGCGAGACGCCGGTGTCGAGTGGGTCATGGTCAGGAACAACGCCGACGCGATCAACAACGGCCGACCGACGCGGCGGCGCAGGGTTCCGCCGCGGCTATCGACCCGTCGCACGCCTGCCATGTCTGCCCTACCTTTCATACCAGCGCTCCAGTCTCGCCTCTCCCCGCTGGGGATCCGCCGTCTCCACCGGCCGCCGCCGGCCGCCGCCGGGCGCCGGCAAGCTTAGGCCGCGGTCGCGGTCGACGCAAGGGCCACGCGAGTGCGGCGATCGCACCGAACGGTATCACTGCAGGTCGTCAACCGTTAACCGCCACATCAACAATCCCTCCCGCGCGTTTGAACCGCGCCGGCCACACTGGGTTCCGCGCATCCGGCGTCATCAGCCACCGCGAGGACCCCATGCCCGCCCTACAGCAGATCACCCTCGTCCTGCCGACGCGCAACGAGGCCGCCAACATCGCCACCTTCCTCGGCGCCTTGCCGCCCGACCTTCGACTGATCGTCGTCGACGCGAGCGACGACGGAACGCCGGACATCATCAACCGCTTGCGGCCACGCAGCACTCAGGTCATCCGCAGCCGCGCCGGGGTCAGCGCCGCCCGGCAGATCGGCGCCGAAGCCGCAGCCACGCCCTGGCTGCTCTTCAGCGACGCGGACGTCACCTTCGGCCCCGCCTATTTCAAGCGTCTCGGCCGACTTCCTGACCACTGCGACGCACTCTACGGCCCCAAGCGGTCGGTGGGCCGGTGGCAGCGCTACTGGTGGGCGTTCTCCAAGGCCCAGCAGCTGGCGGACCGCCTCGGCGTCCCCGCGGTCTCCGGCTCCAACTTCCTGGTACGCCGTGCCGCCCTCCTGGGCGTCGGCGGCTTCGACCCGCTGCTGCCCTGTAATGAAGACTCCGAAGTGGGCTGGCGCCTGGCCCGCAGGGGCCACCGGCTCCACTTCGAGCCCGGGCTGGTGGTCCACGAGCGCGACCATCGGCGCCTCGACCAGGGTGCATGGCGCAAGACCGCGCACAACCTGCTACGCTGCGTGCTGCTGTATACCGGCCTGCTGCCGGAGCGGCTGCGCGTCAGCGACTGGGGCTACTGGTCGCAACCGCAAGCCATCGGCACGAGAGGAGAACAGGGATGAACTGCTATCGCGGCTGGGCGGCGGCCGGTATCGGCGCGCTGCTCCCCATCGCATGGCTCATCGGCTGCACGGCGCCCCCCATCGGTAAGGCAGGCCAGCAGCCGGCCAGCGCTGACCTCCCTGCCTCTGGGGTCGCATCCGCAACGGCTGTTGGCGCGACGGTCGCCGGATCGTCGACGCCGTCCGCTTCCGACGCCGCGGCTGCTTTGGGCAACTCTGCCCCAACGGCTACCTCTGCGACGGCTCCGAGCGGCGGGTCCGCCGCCGTTCCCGCCGTGGATGCTGATGCCGCAGTCCCCCATCTCGCCGCCGCGCCCCTGCAGGCCCGCTCTCTGGTCGACAGCATCGGGCTGACCCCTGTCATCACCGTCGGCGAGCGCTTTGGACCCTTCGTCTGGGCGCCGTTGCCGGACGGCATCGGCGCCTATTCCCTGGGCGACCGCCTGGTGCTGCACGTCAACCATGAGATCGACGGCCAGGAGCAGCTGCCCGGCTTCCGCGCGGCCATGGTCTCGCGCCTCGAACTGCGCCTGCCCGAACTGGCGGTGCTGCGGCTAGGCTATCCGGTGGATGGCAGTGAGGGTTACCAGCGACTCTGCTCCGCCAGTTGGGCGGAAGCAGAGGCCGGCTTCAAGGCTCCCGGCGTCTTTCTGACCGGCGAGGAAGGCAGCGATGGCCGGGCCCTGGCCGTGGACGTGCAGGGCGCGGTACACCGCCTGCCCCGGCTGGGCCGCTTCGCCCACGAGAACGCGGTGCCCCTGCGCGGCCTCAGCGGCCAGATCGGCGTGGTCGGCCTCGACGACGCCCGGGGCAAGTCGGAGCTATACCTGACCTTGGCCGCCAGCAGTGACGCGCTGCTCGCCGGACAGGGAACCCTGCACGTCTTCGCCTCCGACGCCGCGGCGGACGTCGCCGGGATGAGCCCGGGACAGACCATCAGCGGGCGCTTCCTGGCCGTGCCGGACCCGGTGGCGGACGGCAGCGGGGCGGGCCTGCAGGATTGGGTCGCCCGGCAGCGCACGTCAGCCGCCGATGACGAGGCCAGGGTCTTCCCCTTCGTGCGCCTGGAGGACGGCGACGTCGACCGGCGCCCCGGCGCCGGCCCACGGCTCTACTTCGCTGACACCGGGACGGACGAGGCCACAGGCACTTCGGCCACCTGCGGCCCTACCGGCGACCAGCCCTGCGACGCCTTTGGCTCCCTCTATCGGCTTGATGTTGACCCCATCACGCCCACCGAAGGCGTCCGGCTGACGCTTCTGGCGCGCTCCGCCGGTCACGGGTCAGGCTGGGCTTCGCCGGACAATCTGGCCACCGATCAGAACAGCCTGATGGTCCAGGAGGATCCCGCCTACGAGGGCTTCGACCGTCCGGCGCGCATCTACCGCTTCCCCCTTGACGGCGACGGCCTGGGCGCGGCGGAGGCGGTGGTCGAGATGGTCGAGGACGCTGATGGCTGCGGGCCGGGAGCCGACTGCTGGGAGTCCTCGGGCATCTTGAGCCTGGAGCCCTGGCTGGGCGCGGGTAGCTGGATCTTCGATGTGCAGGCTCATGGCCGGGAGGACATCCCAGGCATCGCAGAGGGCGGGCAGCTGATCCTGATGCGCGGGCGCTAGAGCGAAGCTCCGGGCGGTGTTGCGATCCGTCTTACCAGCCCGTTTCGACATCCCAATGGACGCCGGGGGCAGAGCAGCTCCCGGCGGGCGGCACTTGGCGTGGCTGTGAACATCGGATCACGGCCTCAGACCAAGGCCAGCTCGCCCTCCGGCTCCAACCGTCCCAGCTCGCGAGCGATCCACAATCGCGTGAGCTTCTCCTGCAGGCTGTTCTGGCCCAGGCGCTGGTTGAGCACGCCCCAGTCCACATGGTCCAAGGGCTGGTCCTGGTCGAAGCAGGAAAAGACCACCTTGGCCTGACCCGTGACCGGATCCACGTGGCGCTGCAGGCATTGGGCGCAGATCTCCTTCATCATGCATTGCATGGGGCTGTTGATGCTGCCCAGTCCGATGTGGCCGGCCTTCAGATAAGGGGCCAGCAGGCCGTGGCGGGCCTCGGCCACCGCGCGCATCATGCGGTCGGAACCGATGGCGATGACCCGGTCCACCTCTGACATGGGGATGCTCACCTCGCCCAGCTCGCCGGCCGCGTAGGCGCGCATGGCCTGTACGATGTTGCCGGTGAAGGCCAGGTCCTGTGGCCGCTCGGGGTGGAAATCGGCCGCGACGTCGCAGGCCCAGACCACCACGTCGGAGGCTTCCAGGATCTCCTCCACCTTGTAGCGGTCCTGCGGGTTCTTGTAGCCCGCAAAATACAGCACCCGGCTGCCGTGCCGTCGCAGGGCCTCGCCGATGGAGAAGAGCACCGCGTTGCCAAGGCCGCCGCCCACCAGCATCACCGTCTCGCCGCCAGGCGTCGCGGTCGGCCGCCCGGTGGGTCCCATGACCACCACCGGCTCGCCGGGCTTCAGCCGGTCCACCAGGCTTGAGGAGCCGCCCATCTCGAGCACGATCATCGACAGCAGCCCCGCCTCCTTGTCCACCCAGGCGCCGGTCAGGGCCAGGCCCTCCATGGCCAGCACGGTGTCTGAAGTGCGCGGGGCGAAGGTCTCGTAGTTCTGCAGGCGGTAGAACTGACCAGGCTGGAACTGCCGCGCCGCCCGCGGTGCGCGCACGATGACGTCGACGATGTTGGGGGTCAATCGATCCACCCGGTGCACCGTGGGCCGCAGCTCCTCGTTCAGCCGCGCGAAGAGGTCCGGAGCCGTCCCGCCTCGCGGCGCGCGCCGCGCCAAGGACTTGCCGATCACGCCGTAGCCGGCGCGGGCCGAGGCCATGGCGGCCACGACGTTGCCGGCGAAGCTGGGATGCAGATCGCCGAAAAAGCTCGCCCGGCCGGCCTGGTCGGCATCGCCGTCGGCGGCGCCGGGGTTCATCAGCACATGGACCGCAGCCGGCTTGACCTTGCGCTCGGGGGTCACCGGTTCGCCGTCCTCGTCCACGGCCTGGAAGAACTTGCCGTCGAGCAGGATGCCGCCCTGTTCGCGGGCCAGCACCGTGTTCGGCACCGTGCCGGCCGCCACCAGGATGCTACGCGCCGGTAGGGTGGTCTCGCCGCCGTCCGCCGTCTTGCAGCGCAGGCCGGCGGCATGCCCGAAGCCATCCACTTCCACCGCCACGGGCGACAGGCCCTCGGCAAAGCGGATGCCTTCCTGGAAGGCCTTCTCCACCTCCTCCCAGTTGTTGCGGTAGCTGGGCGCCTCCTGCAGCGTCTTGCGGTAGACGATGCTCGAGCCGCCCCAGGCTTGCAGCAGCTCCCTGATGTGGGCCTCGCGCCCTTCGACCGCGGCCGCGGCGCGCTCGTCCCGGATCGCGCGGGCGTGGCCCAGCCATTCCTCGGCGATCTCTCGCTCTTCAGCCGACCAGGAGGCGCGGACCTTGTCCTCGCCCTGCTCGTCGGCCAGGGTCTGGTAGCGGTCCAGGAACTTCTCCACCTGCACGGGGTAGTAGGCCAGAGCTTCCGTGCAGGAATCGATGGCCGTCAGGCCGCCACCGATGACCGCCACCGGCAGGCGCAGGTGCAGGTTGGCCACGGTATCGCGCCGCGCCGCGCCGGTCAGCTGCAGGGCCATGAGGAAGTCCGATGCCTGGCGCACGCCGCGCGCCAGACCGTTCTCCATGTCGATGATGGTCGGCTTGCCCGCGCCCATGCACAGGGCCACATGGTCGAAGCCCAATGCCCAGGCGTCCTCCATGGTCAGGGTGCCGCCGAAGCGCACGCCACCGAACATGCTGAAGGCGGCGCGGCGCTCCAACAGCAAGCGCAGCACCTTGAGGTAGTTCTTGTCCCAGCGAACCGTGATGCCGTATTCCGCCACGCCGCCAAAGCCGGCGTTGACCCGTTCGTCGAGGCTCTCACGCAAGGTCTCGATGCTGTGGACGGGGAGGAAGGCCGCGCGCCCGCCATCTGCGGCCACGCCGGACACGCTGGCGTCCAAGGGCTCGATCTTCAGGCCGTCGATGGCCGCCACGGCATGGCCCTCTTGCAGCAGGTGATGGGCCAGGGTGTAGCCGGCCGGACCCAGGCCGACCACCAGCACCTTGTAGCCGCTGTCCGGCTTGGGCAGGGGGCGGGCGAGGTTGAGGGGCTGCCAGCGCGTGAGCAGACTGTAGATCTCGAAGCCCCAGGGCAGATCCAGCACATCCTTGAGCGTGCGGGTCTCGGCCTGGGGGATGTTGACCGGGTCGCGGTTCTGGTTCTGATAGACACAGGACACCATGCAGTCGTTGCAGATGCGGTGGCCGGTGCCGGCGCACAAGGGATTGTCGACAGTGATCACCGCCAAGGGGCCGATGACGCCGCCCTTGGACTTCAGCTCCTGGAACTCGCTGATGCGCTCCTCCAAGGGGCAGCCCAACATCTCCCGGCCCAATGCGTTGGTCTTGACGGCCCCCGTTGCGGCGTCCTTCAAACCCACGCTGCAGCTGTCCTTGCCCTTGCCCTGATGCTGGCAGTAGATGCAGTAATGCACCTCGTCCATGGCCTCGGTCAGGCTGGCGCCGGCATCGGTCAGGGAGAAACCCTCGCGCCGCCGCTGATGGGCTTCGCCCAAGCTGAGGCGCAGCGACCCGGCCTCCAGCAGGCTTTCCACCGGGATGAGCTGAAAGGGGTCGCTCTTGCCCGGCGCTCTGAACAGCACCCAGCCGGTGTGGGCATG
>Ga0138256_10003833_pt1 | contig 15956 bp, 13 predicted proteins | sample KNB2016incub_MG_FD_105486 | JGI IMG/M metagenome (GOLD analysis project Ga0138256, IMG submission 105486) | Active sludge microbial communities from wastewater in Klosterneuburg, Austria - KNB2014incub_MG | ecosystem: Engineered > WWTP > Activated sludge > Unclassified | place: Austria... | reverse complement strand
GTACTGCCGACCAGCTGGAATTGGGTGCCGTGGATGTGGAACGGATGATCCATGCCGCCCTGGTTGGCGATCAGCCAGTCTTCGATGTCGTTGACGCGCGCGACCAGGTCAGTGCGCGCGGGGTCGAATGCGCGGCCGTTGATCAGGAACTGGTTCTGCATCCCCATCATGCCCATGCCCATCGTGTCGCTCAGCACCACGCTCTGGGTGCGCACCGGCGCTGCCATCGCCGGCACCGCGCGCAGCAGTGCAGGGATCGCCACCGCTGCCGCAGCGCCCGCCACCGAGGTGCGCAGCGTCAGCAGGCTGGTCTCCGTGGAACTCGACATCATCATGCCGCGCTGGTAGCTGCGGGCCAGCAGCGTGAAGCTCTGGTTGGCCTGCGTGCTGGCCTGGATGATCAACTCCACCCGCTGCGCCGGGGCCAGCAAGACTTCATTGACGGTCTGCGCCTGCTCGATCAATCCACCGTCGAAGCCGGCGATGCGCAGGGTGTGACCGCTGAGCGCCAGCCGCAGGTAGCGCGCATTGGTGGCGTTGATGATGCGCCAGCGCTCGGTGGCGCCGGGCTGCACCGACAGCGTCGGCAGTTTGGCACCGTTGACCAGCAGGTGGTCGCCTTCGCGGCCGAAGGTGTTGTCCTGAACTGTGTTGCCCGCGATCTGGTTGCCGGCGTCCAGCCGCAGGTCGGTGACCATCATGACGCGCTCGGTGATGCCCGCCAGCGGATCGACCGCCGGCCGCACGATCAGGCAGCCGGCGAGGCCGCGGAACACCTGCTCATGCGTGGTTTCGTGCGGATGCGGGTGGTACCAGTAGGTGCCGGCACAACCCGTCGGCAGGGTGAAGTCATAGGTGCGACTGGCGCCCGGCGCCACCGGGTCCATCGGATTGCCGTCCTGGTCCGGCGGCACCGGCAGGCCGTGCCAGTGGATGGTGGAGGGCTGCGACAACTGGTTGGTGAAGGTGATGCGGACGCTATCACCTTCCCGCACCTCGATCAGCGGGCCGGGACTCAGGCCGTTGAAGGCCCAAACGGTGGTGGCTGGGCCGCTTGACGCGAGTTGCAGGCTGACTGGCGCGGCCGCCAATGCCGCCACGAAACTACCCGACACGGCAGCGCTATTCGCCAGCAGCGACGGCGGCCGGAACGCCGACCCGGTGGGCAACGCAACCCCGCCTGCGCCGGGTGACGGCCGGCGCATACCCATTTCGATGCTTGCGGCATCATTGTCGCCTCCACCTCCGCCGCCACATCCGGCCAGCGGTGCCAGCAAAGCACCTGCCGTAGCCAGGACGATTTGCCGGCGTTTCAAGTTCATGCGATGCGTTTTCATGCTGGATTCTCCGTGGAGGCGGGACGGTTCCGGAATTGGCAGCCGTCTACACCGGTCAATCGACCTGTTCCCGGCGAACTGCAAGGCATTGCCTCGCACCATTGGACGTGTTGGAGACGCATGTGCCTGGCGGGCAACTCCACCGCTTGGCCCTGTGATTCCATTTCCACCTGGCCCACGTCCAAGTCCAGCCGCTCACCCGTTTGCAGACCGCCGGAGTCCGCAGCGATAAGCGTGATGCCAGACTAATGATCAACACTAATCCGACGGCCACCGCCGGTATTGCGCCATGTCAATGCGCCTGCAAATTTCGGCGAAACTTGTGCCATGCAACCGGTTGAAAAACACGATCGATCGCAAATCTGGCTCAAGCCGATCGATTCAACCTGAGCGCATTGAACACAACCGACGCCGAACTCAGGCTCATCGCCAGTGCGGCAATCATCGGCGACAGCAGCCAGCCGGTGAACGGATACAGGACGCCCGCCGCAACCGGCACGCCAAGTGCGTTGTAGATCAGTGCAAAGCCGAGGTTCTGCCACATGTTGTGAATCGTCGCGGTGGAAATCGCACGGGCACGCGCGATGCCGCGCAGGTCTCCCTTCACCAGCGTGACCTGGGCGCTATTCATCGCCACGTCAGTACCGGTACCCATGGCCACACCGATATCGGCCTTGGCCAGCGCAGGCGCGTCGTTGATCCCGTCGCCCGCCATCGCCACCACATGGCCGTCTGCCTGCAGCGTTTCGACCAGCCTTAACTTGTCTTCCGGCTTCACTTCACCGTGTACCTCGTCGATGCCCAGTCGCGCCGCCACCGCCTTGGCGGTAAGGGTGCCGTCACCGGTGGCCATGACAACGCGAATGCCCGCCGCCCGCAATTGCTGCAGCGCTTCCGGCGTGCTCGCCTTGACCGGATCAGCCACGGCGAGCAATCCGGCCGCCTTGCCCGCGACCGCCATGAACATCACGCTGGCGCCTTCGCTGCGCAAGCCGTCGGCATCGGCCAGCAACGCAGCCACATTGACGCCGCGGTCTGCCATCAGTGCCGCATTGCCCAGCGCAAGTTCCAAGCCATCGACGGTGCCGCGCACGCCGATGCCGGTCGCGGAGTCAAACCCGCTGACGGGGGAAAGCGCCAGCTTCCTGCCCAGCGCGGCGGCAACGACGGCCTGCGCAAGCGGATGCTCGCTGCCCTGGTCGAGACTGGCTGCAAGGCGCAGCACCTCGTCCTCAGCAAAGCCCGCTGCAGCCACGACACGTTCGAATGCCGGCCTGCCCTCGGTCAGGGTGCCGGTCTTGTCGACGATCAGGGTATCGATGCGGCGAAAATTCTCGATCGCCGCCGCATCGCGAAACAGGATGCCGGAGGTGGCCGCCTTGCCACTGGCAACCATGATCGACATCGGCGTGGCCAGGCCCAGCGCGCATGGACAGGCGATGATCAGCACCGCAACGGCATTGATCATGCCAAACACCCAACTGGGCTCCGGCCCGAAGACACCCCAAGCGAAGAACGTCGCGACCGCAATAAACACGACCGCAACGACAAAGTAGCCGGCAACACTGTCCGCCACCCGTTGCAGCGGTGCTTTCGAACGCTGCGCTTGCGCCACCATCTGCACGATCTGCGACAACATGGTCTCGGCGCCGACTTTTTCGGCACGCATCACCAGGCTGCCGCTGGTGTTTAGCGTAGCGCCGATCAATTTCGCGTCGGCCTGTTTCATGACCGGCATCGGCTCGCCGGTAAGCATCGATTCGTCAACCGCACTACTGCCCTCAGTGACGACACCATCGACCGGCACCCGTTCGCCGGGACGCACCCGCAACACATCACCGACATGAACGTGCGCCAGCGGGACGTCTTCTTCCGTGCCGTCCACCTTGATGCGCCGCGCAGTCTTGGGCGCCAGCCCCAGCAACGACTTGATCGCGGCCGATGTTTTCGAGCGTGCCTTCAGCTCAAGAATTTGTCCGAGCAGCGTGAGCGAAACAATGACCGCTGCCGCTTCAAAATAGACTTGGACCCTGCCCATCGCCACGAAATTTACGGGAAAGACTCCAGGCGCCAACGTGGCGACGACGCTATAGAGATAGGCTGCACCTGTGCCCAGCCCGATCAACGTCCACATGTTGGGGCGGCGGGTCCAGATTGATTGCGCACAGCGGACAAAGAACGGCCAGCCCGCCCACAGCACCACCGGTGTTGCCAGCACCAGTTCTATCCAGCTTTGCGTGACCCCCTCGAACAAACCCAGTTGGTGACCGGCCATCGCGAGTGCGGTCACGACAACGGTAAGTGGCAGCGTCCACCAGAAGCGACGGGTAAAGTCGGCCAGTTCAGGATTCTCGTCGTCGTCCAGTGTTGGCATCACCGGTTCCAGCGTCATGCCACAGATCGGGCAGCTGCCCGGTGCAGTCCTGCGGATCTCCGGATGCATCGGACAGGTGTAGACGGTGTCCATCGCGGCAGCCGAAGCTGGACTGGAATCCGGCACAGGCTCCGACGACGCGCCAACAGCTGGCATCTCGCCGCCAGCCGGTTTATCGGTATGTACCTCAGCAAGCTGTTTGGTGCCGACCGCATGGTCATGCACGGGTTTTGCAGGTTTCATGTTCTTTCCCGGCCAGACAATTGGCGATTGGTAGAAATGCGACTTCGGCAAACTGTAATCATTGTCTGCTGCGGCGACACGCCTGTAGGTGCGACAGCGCACCGACACGGTACCGCCGATATCCGCAAGCTTGTCGCCTCGCGGTGACAACTATTGAATATGGAGCTTGAGATGATGAATGGAGACATGGGCGGCTGGCACTGGGGCTTCGGCTTTGGCCACTGGATATTTGGCGTACTGATCTGGCTGGTGGTTGCCGTTGCCGTCGTGGCGGCGGTCAGATACCTGGTCAAGAAATAGGCGATCCGCGTGATCATCGGCTGGCAATGAAGCGGCGACAGGTCCTGTTCGGCGCGCTGGCGCTGGGGGCCGGCTTTGCGGCGTGGAAAATCTGGCCGGAGGAAGGCCTGCTGAACGAATGTCGGCCGCTGCCACTGCCCACGCACCTGGCAAACCATGACATGGTCACGTCCGCGTGGGCCGGCATTGATGCCAGCAAGGTCTGGGACGTGCATGTCCATTTGCTCGGAACCGGCGTCGGCAACAGTCCCGTCTGGGTAAATCCGGCGCTGCGCAGCGTGTTCCACCCGTTTGAGTGGCTGCATGCGCAACTCTATGAAAATGCCGCCTGCGCAGGTGCCGACAGCACCACGGCTGACACCGACTTTATTGCACGTCTGGTCGCGCTGCAGCAGGCGCGCCCGCCGGGTGCGAAGCTGATGCTGTTGGCGATGGACTACTTTCACGACCAGGCCGGCAACCGTGTCCCGGCTCGCACGGTATTTCACGTGCCCAACGAGTACGCTGCGGCGACGGCGGCCGGCCACTCCAGCCGGCTGGAGTGGATCGCGTCGATCCATCCGTATCGCCGCGATTGTCTCGAGGCGCTCGACTGGTCGGCACGGCATGGCGCCCGCGCGGTGAAATGGCTGCCTTCGATCATGGGCATCGATCCCGCATCGCCGCGTTGCGACCCGTTCTATGCCGCGCTGGCCAGGCTCGATATGCCGCTGATCAGCCACGGCGGCTACGAACATCCGCTGCTGGACAGCGGCACCATGCAAGAAATGAACAATCCGTTGGCGTTGCGCAGGCCACTCGACCAGGGTGTGCGGGTGGTGGTGGCGCACTGCGCGAGCACCGGCACCGGCATCGACACCGACCAAGGGGTGCACGGGCCGGAAGTGGAGAATTTTTCTCTCTTTGCACGACTGATGGACGAGGCGCGTTACCACGGCCGCCTGGTTGGTGACATCTCGGCCCTGACCGAGACCAGCCGCGTCGGGCCGCTGCTGACGCAACTGCTGCGCCGCCGCGACTGGCACGCGCGGCTGCTGAACGGGTCGGACTATCCGCTGCCGGGATTCGTGCCTGAGATATCCATCAGTCAACTCGTCATTAACAAGTTCATCAGCGAAACGCAGGGCCACTTTCTCATTGAATTGCGCCATTATGACCCCCTGCTGTTCGACTTCATCCTCAAGCGCCAGCTGGTCGCTGATGGCGCAAGCTTCGCGCCAACCGTGTTCGAGACGTCGGGATTTTTTGCCCGACGCGGAACCGACGGAGTGCGACCTGCAAGCACAGTATGAAACGATCTCTTGCGTCTGCCGCATCCGTGCCAAGCCGACTCGGCGTCTGGCTGCCGCAGCGCCGCCACAACGCGCACCCAGCCTGTGACAAGCGACACGGGTTTCGGCCGGCCAGAACTATTCCGGACCGGCCTGACTGCCTGGATCATGATCGACCGGCGGTCAGTCATCAAGGTCCCGCCGTCCATGCCCGCCGTGTTTACCATGCATGAAGAGATGCATCAGCGGGCAAGCCAGCAATAGCAGGTACGGCGCGAGCCCGAGTGCGTGACCCCAGTGCTCGCGCAACAGGTAAAACGCAACGATTATAGCGACCATAATGGCAGCACCTAGCCAACCCCGCCTGATGCTGGTTGTGTCGTCGCTGTGCGTATGCACGCTTCTTTCACGGTTAGTCATATCAATTCTCCAAAGCCTGGCTGGAGCGCTCGACTATGGCAGCCTGGCGCCGATGTCCCGGTGCATTTTTGCCATTGCCGCATTTTGTTTTCCTGCTTTCTCGTAATCGGCAATGAGCGACTTGCAATGGGCAACCATACCTGCGCCACTTGCCTTGGCCCATGGCGCAGTGTTGTAGGCCTGAGCCATCTTGCGATGCCGCTCCGCCGACAACTTGTCTGACTCCGCCTGCTTGTCAAATTCGCCGGCAATCTGCTCGTGATCGGCTTTGGTTTTTGCGGCGACAATTTTCTCCGCAAGCGCTGTTGGCGCCGACGCCTGCGCTGAAGCGCCCGAAACCATTGAAATGCTCAGCAGCATTGCTCCGAGCCCGCCAAGTAGAAAGTTTCGTTTTTGCATTGTCATGATTTACTCCTTGTTAAGAACATCGTGGTTGGATTCACCGACCGCAAAAACTCGCGCGGTTCGGTTGCAGACTCTCTTCTCCGGTAGCGGCTAACAGCGCCGCTGCTACGATCGTTTACCTGTCTGCCATGGCATCAATCGGTTTTTTTAACTCCGTAACTGCGACAGAAACCTTTTCTTTTGCGGCAACCGGACAGATTTGCCAATTTGCAGCGAGAAACGCGGTAATCTCGTTCGCCGCCATTTGCGTTGCTGCTTGCAATCGCAGCAAATTCTGCTCCGACGATGGCCCCTGGGTTTCATTGCTCTGGACTGCGAGCGTGACGGCCTTTCTCCGGGTCCGTGAGCAGATGACATCGACTTCAACCGCCACTTGCTTGAGTAACGGCACACTTTCGGCATGGTTGCCGAGGTATGAGCCGATATAGCGGCCAACGGCACTACCTGCCTTGTCGCCGAGACTAAGTTCCGCCAGCGCCAGTTCACCCAGTCGCACGCGCAGGATGACTTCCGGTTGCACCGCACCGGGAAGTGACCAGAACAATGGATCGTTGTCGAGCAAGTCGATACACGGATTCGGCGTCAAGGCTGCATGGAGCAACGGGGATACCGGCACCAGCTGCGCGCGACGGGCAAGCTCCATGACCTGTGCCGCGACATTGATCCTGTCTTCTATAACGACCATCGGGCGCGCGCCGGCCGCACATCCGCCCGCGCCCGGCGCAGCACCCGTCTGCGCGCTCACCCGCAGCGGCACGCCCATTGCGACGCCGATGATGATTGCCATGAACAAGCGCCCGATGATTCCAGTCTTATATTCCATGACCCGTCTCCCTTTCATCGACTACATTCACTTTGATCGGCGCGCTAGTCCATGCCGCGTCGCAGTCGCCACTCCTTGGTCAGTGCATAGATTGCGGGGATTACCGCCAGTGTCAGAACCGTCGATGAGATCATCCCGCCGACCATCGGTGCAGCGATGCGCCGCATCACTTCGGAGCCGGTGCCGGTGCCCCACATGATCGGCAGCAGGCCGGCCATGATGGCAACCACGGTCATCATCTTGGGGCGTACCCGCTCGACTGCGCCCTCCATGACCGCTTCATACAGGTCAGCCACCGTTGGCGCCTTGCCCTGCGCACGGCAGCGCACCTTGATCGCTTCCCAGGCGTGATCCAGATAGATCAGCATCACCACACCCGTCTCCGCAGCCACGCCCGCCAGCGCAATGAAACCGACAGTCACCGCGACCGATATGTTGTAATCCAGCGCCCATAGCAGCCACACGCCACCGACGAGGGAAAACGGGACGGAGAGCATGACAATCAGCGTTTCCGTCAGCCGCTTGAAGTTCAGGTAAAGCAACAGGAAAATGATCAGCAGCGTCACCGGAATGACCACCTTCATCTTCTGTGCCGCCCGCTCCATGTATTCGAACTGACCGCTCCAGGTAGCGTAGTAGCCGGGCGGGAATTTGACCTGCTCGTTTACCGCCTTGCGCGCATCGGTCACATATCCACCAATATCGCGATCACGAATGTCGACAAAGATGTATGCCGAAAGCAGCGCGTTTTCGGTCCGGATACCTGGTGTGCCTTTTGCCACCACCACCCTGGCGAGCTGACCAAGAGGAATCATGGCGCCATCCATCGTTGGTATCAGCACTTCACGGGCGATCAAATCAGGATCGGACCGCAGTTCTCGTGGATAGCGCACCGTTACACCGAAGCGTTCGCGACCTTCTACTGTCGTTGTGACCATCTCGCCGCCAAGCGCGGTGCCAACCACGTCCAGCAAGTCGCCGATCGCCAGCCCATAGCGCGCAAGTTGTTGCCGGTCGGGTTCAATGTTCAGGTAAAACCCGCCTGTGATGCGCTCAGCAAACGCTGAGGAGGTACCGGGCACTTTTTTCACGACCGCCTCAATTTCCTTCGCCAGCCGCTCCATTTCATCGAGATCCTTGCCGAATACCTTGATGCCGATCGGTGTACGGATTCCGGTAGCGAGCATGTCAAGGCGCGCCTTGATCGGCATTGTCCAGGCGTTGGAAATGCCGGGAAACTGCAGTGCCTTGTCCATTTCGGCAATCAGTTTGTCCATCGTCATGCCCGCCCGCCAATCTGACTCGGGCTTGAGGTTGATGACGGTTTCGAACATCTCGATCGGCGCCGGGTCCGTGGCCGAATTGGCTCGCCCCGCCTTGCCCCAAACCGAGCTGACTTCGGGAAAGCTCTTGATGATCTTGTCCTGTACCTGTAGCAACTCGGCCGCCTTGGTAATCGACATGCCAGGCAGGCTGGCCGGCATGTAGAGCAACGTGCCCTCGTTCAATGTCGGCATGAACTCGCTACCTAGTCGCGATGCCGGGTACACGGAGACACCCAGTGCGACCAGCGCAATCACCACGGTGGACTTTTTCCAGCGCATCACCCAGGCGATGATGGGCCGGTAAATCCAGATCAGTGCACGATTCACCGGGTTGCGACTTTCCGGTATGACCGTGCCCCGGATAAACAGCATCATCAACACCGGTACCAGCGTGATGGACAGCAATGCTGCCCCCGCCATGGAAAATGTCTTGGTAAACGCGAGCGGCGAGAACATGCGCCCCTCTTGCGACTCAAGAGCGAACACCGGCAGAAATGAAACAGTAATGATCAGCAGTGAGAAGAACAGCGCCGGCCCCACTTCCTTGCATGCCGCGATCATCGCATCAGCGCGCGACTCACCGTCTTTCAGCCGCTCCAGGTGCTTATGCGCGTTCTCGATCATCACAATGGCCGCATCCACCATCGCGCCCACCGCGATCGCTATACCCCCCAAGCTCATCAGGTTTGAGTTCATGCCAAGCGCGCGCATGGCGATGAAGGCGATCAGCACGCCGATCGGCAGCATGACGATCGCCACCAGCGCACTGCGCACATGCAACAGGAACAACACACAGACGGCGGCGACGATGATGCTTTCCTCGATCAGCGTGCGCTTAAGCGTCTCAATCGCGCGATGAATGAGGTCGGAGCGGTCATATACCGCCTCAATGCTTACCCCTTCAGGCAAGCCACTACTCAATTCGCTGATTTTTTCTTTCAGCCCATGAATCACTTCCAGCGCGTTCTGGCCGTAGCGAGCCATGGCGATGCCGGAAACCACTTCGCCTTCCCCGTTCAGTTCTGCAATGCCGCGACGTTCGTCCGGCACCAGTTCCACCCGCGCAATGTCACGCACCAGCACCGGGGTACCCTTCATGCTCTTGACCACGAGCCCTTCAATGTCGACGACGTTTCGCAGGTAACCCTTGCCGCGCACCATATACTCGGTCTCGGCCATCTCGATCGTGCGCCCGCCAACGTCGCGATTCGATTCACGAATCACCTTCGACACTGCCGCCAACGGAATGCCATAAGCACGCAGCTTCACCGGGTCAACCGTCACCTGATACGTTTGCACATATCCACCGACCGACGCCACCTCGGATACGCCGGGCGCCTTGGTCAACTGATATCGCAAATACCAGTCCTGAAGCGTCCGCAATTCCGCCAGTGTCTTATTCTTGCCCAGGACCACATACTGGTATACCCAGCCAACGCCGGTCGCATCGGGGCCGAGAGACGGCGTGACCCCCTTTGGCATGCGGCTCGACGCGAAATTCAGGTATTCCAGTACGCGCGAACGCGCCCAGTAAATATCGGTGCCATCCTCAAAGATGATGTAGACAAACGATGCACCAAAGAAAGAAAAACCGCGAACGACTTTCGACTTTGGAACAGACAGCATCGCGGTGGTGAGCGGATACGTCACCTGGTCTTCCACCACCTGCGGTGCCTGGCCGGGATATTCCGTATAGACGATCACCTGCACATCGGATAAATCCGGGAGTGCGTCAAGCGGTGTTTTCACCAAGGCATAGATGCCGCCAAAGGTCACGAACAAAGTTGCGAGCAGCACAAGGAACTGATTCCTGGCGGACCACTCGATAATTTTTCCGAGCATGGCTGTCCCCTCTAGTGACTGCGATGGGTTTCGACCGGCTTGGCGGGCGCCGTGACGGCGCTGGACGCTGCCGGCCGGATTGCCGTGATAACCCATTCACCCTGCTGGCGCTCGACGAATTCGAAACTCACCGTCGCGCCCTTTCGCAGTCCAGTGGCCAGCGCGGGATTGGCGAGCTTGAACTGCATGGTCATCGCCGGCCAGTTCACGCTCGCGACCGGACCATGCTGGATGTCCATGCTGCCGCCTGCGGCATCGATGCCATCGATGACACCGTCGGCGAGATGGCTGGCCTTCGATCCAGCCGGTGCCTTGCCCGCGTCAACTTTGGCGGCTGTCGCTGGGGCTTGCGCAAACCCGCCAATCGCAGCGGTCAGGTTGCTTTCTGCGTCGATCAGGAAATTCGCCGTTGTAACAACCTGTTCGCCTTCCTTGACACCATCAAGCACTTCGACAAACGAATCGCCGCGACCGCCAAGCTTCACGGCCCGCGGTTCAAAGCGGCCCTCACCAACCTGCACGAACACCAGTTGTCGCGTTCCGCTGTCAATCACCGCGGAATTCGGGATCGTGATTGCCTTGCCGGAGGACGTCGCAGCCAATTCAACCTGCACATACATGCCAGGCTTGAGCAATTGGCCCGGATTTGCCAGTTCGGCGCGGATCTGAACGGTACGTGTTTCCGGCTTCAACGTGGGATAAATATAGGAAACGATCGCAGCGAATGTTTTTTCAGGGTAGGCATTAACCGTTACGGTGACCTTGGCGCCTTTCTGCACCTGTCCGATGTCCTGCTCAAACACATCCGCCACCACCCAGATTGATGACAGGTCGGTCACCTGATAAAGGGCTTCGCCAGGCATGAAACGCATGCCTTGAACAGCCTTCTTTTCAGTGACGATTCCGGACACCGGCGAGAGAAAGGTCAGACTGCGTTTTGCCTCACCGGTCTCTGCCAGCGCTTTGATTTGCTCGGCAGAAATGTCCCAGTTCTTTAACCGCGCAAGGCTCGAATCCGCCAAACTCTTCATGCCGCCCTGAGCCTCGCTGCCGGCTGATTTCAACGCCATTGCCGCCTTGGCGGCAATGGCATATTCACGCTGTGCCGACACCAGGTCCGGGCTATACATTTCAAACAGCGGCTGCCCACGGTTGACGACCTGGCCGGTGACGTTAACGTAGAGCCGCTCGACGTAACCTTCGAATTTCGGCGATATGGTGTAGGTGCGGCGTTCGTCAGGCTCAATGCGGCCGGCCGCCCGAACCTGCTTGGCAATCGAACGGCGACTTGCGGCCTCGGTTTTCACACCCAGCTTCTGGACTTTCTCGATACTGATGCGGACCTGTCCCGCAGCGGGCGCGTTGCCATCTTCCTCGCCGTCGTAAACCGCAATGTAGTCCATCCCCATCGGGTCTTTTTTGGGCGTCGGCGACGTGTCGGCCAGGCCCATCGGGTTACGGTAGTAAAGCAGCTTCCGCACTTTCTTGGTGGGGACCTGATCACTTTTGCCGTCCGCCGCAGCAACCTGCCCACCAGTGGCCGTGGCCGGGCCGCGGCCACCAAGCCAAAAGCCTGCGCCGGCAGCCAAGGCCGCTACAACAAGGATGGAAATCGCGGTTTTTGCGTTCGCATTCATAATTCTTCTCCCAGGAGTCTTTCAACATCAGCCAGCCGCATTTGTGCATCTGTCTGCGCTTTGATCAGGTTCTGTTTTGCCTGACGGATTTGCCGTTGTGCGTCCAGCAGCGTTGCGAAATCGAGTTTGCCGTTCTCATAACCGGGTAACGCCGCCTCAAACGTAAACTCGGCCTGTGGCAACAGACTGTCAGCAATCAGCGAGGCGCTTTGGCGCGCAGACTCGACCGCGGCAAGGTTTTCCGCGAGTTCGCCCAGCACCTGGTTAGTCGTCGCCAACTTGCGCGCCTGAGCAGCCGACAGCATCGCCTGCGCCTCGCGTTCCTGTGACCGGCGCGAGGACTGCTGAAGCGGAATGTTGATTTCAATCATCAAATCCCACTGTCGGATTGAATTGCGATATTGGTTGGGGGCAATGCCAAAGGAGAAATCCGGGTAGCGGTTGCGCAGGGCAAGATCTCGTGCGCTCTCGGCACCGCGAATTCGCGCTTCGTCTGCCAGCAGGAGAGGATTTCGCGCACTCACGCGATCTTCCAGTGTCGCCATCGCCAGGCTGGCCGGCGTCGGCAGCGGTCGCAGCTGCTCCGGTTCCGCCAGCGGCGCGCCCGCATGGCGCGCCAATGCCGTATTGATCCGCGCCTGCACCTGTCGTTTCTCGGCCTCGATGCCGAACAGCTCATTTCGCAGCATCGACTGTTCCACCTGCGCACGGATCACATCCTGCTGGGCGGCCAGGCCACTTGCATAACGAACCTGCGCCACGGCCTCCAGACGCGCCATCAACGCGAGAATTTCCCTGGAGAGGCGCTCGTTTTGATGAATAAAGTAGAGTTGTGCGTAGTTCGACTTGATGCGATAGGACAAATCGGCCCAGACCACGGCTGCACGACCCGATGCGCCTGCCAGTTCCTGCCGCGCAATCTCACGTTTCAAGTCACGCTTGCCGAACCACGGCACCTCCTGCATCAGCGTATATCGTGTGCTTTCCACCCTGGCTGGAAGAATCGTCGGGTTTTGCTCGCCCGACTTGGTGATGTCCATGAGTTCAACCCGCAGCTTCGGGTCCGGCAATGCGCCAGCCGGTTCCACACGCTCCGCGCTGGCGTCGACTTCCAGCCGCATGCTGTTCAATTCGGGATTACGTTCTTTCGCGAGCAGCAACAGACTTTGTACGGTTCTGCCGGGTATCGGCTCAATCGGCGGCGCTGCCCATGCCAAGGGCGCGGCAAGCGCCAGCAAAAGCGCGCAAGCAAAAAAATTCGTGTGCATGTTTCTGGACTCCAATTGATGTTGCCCGTGGCCAGCGGGACGCTGGCGGGCAATGACGGATTCACTTTCAGCATTTTTTCGCTCGCCGACGGTAGCGAAGTACCTGCCGCCTGCGATGCGCCCCAACTTGTGTCGCCGATCAGCGAATGAAGCCGTGCGCATCTGGCCATGCCCGAATTCTCGGGTACCTGCTGCATTGCTTGCGATTGCGTATCGACGAGCGAACGGAACAACCATGACAACCTCCGGACGAAAACCAGCGCGCCTGGCTCCGGCGGAGTCAGGCAGTCAACAGAGGTTGCGGATCAGATGCGGAAGCAGCAGTGCCGGATGGCGAGCGGTGGCGAGATGGGGTGCTGAAGGGATGGAGCGAGGACGGTTGCTGCGGTAGTGCTGTCGCCGGACACGTGCGGCAACGGCAGCGAGAAAGAGGGGGCCAGCGCAACGAATTCGAGCGGTGCGTCCGGATCAACTCGGTTCTGCTGCTCGTTCTGGCAGTGCTTCAGGCACAGCGCCGGTTGCACCACCGGTTCATCGTCGCCCACCGTGGCGGCAGCCTCCATCTGCATGTCGGTACAGTTCACCAGGGCAGTCTGCATCGGGCACGCATAAGCCGACACCGCCAGTTGTGCAAACAGCACTGCGGTGATGGCAATGAGGCTGAAAACTTTGCGCCAGGCTCGACTCATGAAAGTAACGAAGGCATTCCGGTTGGTTAACGACGATCGCGGTTTTTCATCCAGCTGCGATGATTACGCTTCAAAAGTGTAGACGCAATTTTTGCCGGGATGTTCACAGTTACGGGCTTATTTGATGCAGATCAAACAGAAAACCCCCGTAACGCGGCGGGGCCTGTCGCCACGCACGCGCTTCTGCCATACGAATGGCCGAACCGAAGCCACAATTCAACATGCCGCCGGCCGGAAACCCAGCACCGGCGCGGCTCCTGGCGGCATTGCCCTGAAGAAGCGCGCCAGCGCTAGGTTTCAGGCCGGCCTGCCGACATTTTTTCCGCGTGGTGCCGCCGGTCCTGGTCAGTGGGTGCCTGCGACATGGCGTTTGGAGCCCCGGCCGCCAGGAACGGGGTTACCACGACCAATCTCGGCAAGGATGCCGCAGTCCTTCGCCCGCTGCACCGAGCGGCATTGCCGCCGCAATGCGCGCAGTTCTTTCTCGAGTTGCGTCAGCGCCGCAATCCGCGCCGTGACATGGCCGATGTGCTCATCGAGCAGATGATTGACCTGTTCGCAATCTGCCTCCGGCGCGTCGCGAAAACGCAGCAGCACGCGGATCTCGTCAATGGTCATGTCGAGCGAACGGCAGCGGCGGATGAACTTGAGGCGATCGAGGTGGTCGACGGTGTAGAGGCGATAGTTGCCTGCCGACCGTGCAGGCGCCGCCAGAATGCCGATCTTCTCGTAATAGCGAATCGTGTCGATATCCGCATCGGCGGCCTTGGCCAATTCTCCAATACGCATGGCTTACTCCCTTTCGATTGCAGCGCCGGGCTATTGCCAGCTTAGCGATGCTGTCACCCGGCGATTCCAGACGGTCGGCAATCCGCTTGACTCTGGTGTGGCTCCAGAGTCCTAAATACAGCATAGACACAAATCAGGAGAAGCTCAATGAGTGCGCATTGCCATGACCACGGTTGTTCGGCACCACCACCGGCAGACGGCCGTTACCGCAATGTGCTGTGGGTCGCCCTGATCGTCAACGCCGCCATGTTCCTGGTTGAAATCATCGGCGGCATCGGCGCCCAGTCGACATCGCTATTGGCGGACGCCATCGATTTCTTTGGCGATGCCGTCAATTATGGCGTCAGCCTGTTCGTGCTGTCGCAGGCAATGGTGTGGCGTTCGCGCACCGCATTGGCCAAGGGCATCACCATGGGTCTGTACGGCATCGTGGTACTGGTTGCCACGGCATACAACATCAGCCAGGGCGTGAAACCCGAGGCCGTGACGATGGGCGCCATCGGCCTGCTGGCACTGGCCGCCAACCTGTCTGTCGCGGTGCTGCTGTATCGTTTCCGGCAGGGTGATGCCAACATGCGCTCGGTCTGGCTGTGCACGCGCAATGACGCCATCGGCAATGTCGCCATCGTTATAGCCGCCCTGGGCGTGTTTGGCACCGGCACCGGCTGGCCGGATTTCATCGTCGCGGCCATCATGGGGACGCTGGGCATCACGGCGGCGATCTCGGTGATTCGCCAGTCGCGCGCGGAACTTGTTGCCGCACCCTGAGTCCATCTGACATAATCCGCCGACATGAAACGCCTGTTCGCCATATTGCTGATGCTGATCATCCCGCTGCAGTTTTCCTATGCAACGGCGTCAGCCTATTGCGCCGATGAACGTCCATCGACGCCCCAGCATTACGGGCATCACGACCACGACTTCGATCAGGCTGCGTTCAAGTCAGACGGCAATTCCGGCGAGGATCAAGAGGTCCACTCCGAGTGCGGCATTTGTCACCATGGTTGTGCAAAATTGCATTCTGCGGTTTTGCCACTCGGTGCGCCGGATTTTGCCTTGCCAACCGGCATGCCTCCACTGCTGTTTTCCGCGCAACACCAACCCTCCCCCCCGCATCGCCCGCCGATCGCATCGCTCGCCTGACCCGGCGGGCCCATCGTTTTCCCTGATGCGCTAGTTCTGGCACCGCACGGTGCCCGCCGGATTCTTCCATTGTTCCCCGGAGAGTTCGAT
>Ga0138256_10003831_pt1 | contig 15959 bp, 14 predicted proteins | sample KNB2016incub_MG_FD_105486 | JGI IMG/M metagenome (GOLD analysis project Ga0138256, IMG submission 105486) | Active sludge microbial communities from wastewater in Klosterneuburg, Austria - KNB2014incub_MG | ecosystem: Engineered > WWTP > Activated sludge > Unclassified | place: Austria... | reverse complement strand
GATGTTTGAAGAGCCTGGAAAATTGACTAATATTTTAGCAAAAGATGTATTGAAAGGAACAAACTTACTTGCGGATAAACATTAGTCTCTGTGTGGTTCCGTGTTAATGAATAAGCGTTTGGACCAAAGACTTAGCCCTACCTTGCCACATAGAATCTTATTACCCTATTGCTTTTTAGTCGAATCAGGCTTACCGGATTTCTCACTCCTTAATTCACCCTGTAAATAGCTCACTACGCTCTCCGTCAACCTACCCGGCATTGACGGAGTAAACGGACAGACCACATCCACTTCATATCCTCCGTGTTTCCATTCTTTTTCAGCCGGCAGATAACCCAGCCAGCCATTGGTATATCCATAATAAAAAGTATAAGGGAAGGGTGAACGGTCACGGATTTCATTGGATATTTCACAAAACAATTCTAAAGGAGCGGACCAGATAGCGATATCTTCATTCAACTTAAGAAACCGCACAGGCAAGCGAACCAAATTATCCCCGTTTTTTTCAGTTCGAGAATAAGTTCCGAGGTAGGCGGGCCAACCAAGATTAGTTCTACGGTGACTTTCAACAATCATGGCACCGGAACTTATTTTTACGGAATCCGTAGTATATCCTATGCTGTTGTTGGCATCCAGGATTTTATCGCCAAGCAGCACCCTGAACTGGCTCAGGTGACCAGCCCTTGCATTAGGATAGACACTATAGATAGGGGCCAGGTTACCTGCCGCACCATTGATGAATAAAGCAGGGACCCCGGTGTGTTGTTCTACATAATCTGAAACCACGCCGGTAACATCACCGCTAATCATTACATTTTGTTGACCCAGTACAGTGCCATGGATCGGATAATTTATGAGCAGGGCCAATGGACTTTTATCCAGCTTTTCGATCCGTATAAGTCCCAAACGGCGGTCCACCGGCCCATCCGGATTGAGCCCGAGGGATGCCTTACCATCTATATCTACCGCCCTTCTATTGATATTAGCTTGTGAATGTCCCCATCCAACTCCCAATCTTGCAGGTTCAAGGTTTTTACGCGCTTGTTGGATTCCCTCGATCAATGTTTTTTCAACAAAAGTAGTATATGCCGTATCTACAGCATGCTTATAACGGTCACCCAGGAATACTTCTGCAAGTCCGGGTACTCCAATTTCCGGAGCAGAATGGGTATGTGTTACGGTCCACCAGAAATTGACCGGCTTAATCCCCAGCTTTTTTTGAAGCATGGAAGCAACGTGATCATATTCTGAAGGAGACATCAGACAGATTTCTGTGGAGACCAGGAAAAACTGCGTGATTCCATCATCCATGGCCACAATGCGGTGATAAATACTGTCCTGGACCCCCGTAGATACCCTTGCTCCATATCCAAGTAATTGTTTCGGTTGATCCGGGGTGATATTTATTTTGACCACCGATGCTCTGAACCCGGTATTCGTTTGGGCAAATGACGTTGTGGAGATCAATAAAGTTGAAATAACAAATAGAAAATTCAACCTTTTTTTTAAATCAATAATTTTCATAAAATATGAACGGGGGTTATATCCTGTTAGGTAAATTTAAAGAGTTAATCTCTTTGTTTTGCATGTGGCAGAAACAATCTTTAAGCAGGCCCATCGTTCTGCTGGTTAATTTCTCTGCAATAAAATACTAATCAAAATATTCCCAAAAGGTATTTTAATAGAGAGGGGCGGGGGTGAGTTAGAACTACTTCTTCTTGTGCATCATCCACTCTCGTCCCGGGTTTTCGACAAGGACAGTTTCAATGTTTTTGGTGTCCTGCAAGGTGATGTATATCCGTTTTCCATCACTTCCACCAAAGGCGATATTGCTTGGCTTTTTACCTCCCATGGTGATTTCTTTAGTCAGTTTACCCTCTGGGGAAACAATGGCTATAGTTCCTTTTCCGTGCCGGGTAATGTATAAGTTGCCACTTTGGTCACACCGCATACCATCCATCCCAAAATCAGGAAATTCAATCAACAACCGCTTGTTGTTGATCTCCCCTTTTTTTGATAAGTCGTAAGCCCATACCTTACGTTGAACGGACTCATTGACATACAATGTTTTTTCATCCGGGCTGACTTCGACGCCATTGGCAGTTCCCATGCCTTTCTCCAACAACGTGACCTTACCGTCAGCATCAATGCGCCATAAATTACCGGTACTCTCTTTCCAGTTGGGGTCGCTGGCATAGAGCCGGTCTTTGCTGTCAATGGCAATATCATTCGGTTGGTTCATTCCAGGCTCATGGGCAAACACGGTGAGTTGTTTGGTGGCCATATTGACTTTTAAGATATTATGATTGGTATAATCGGCTATCAACATATTACCCTGGCTATCGAACCGGATCCCATTGCCAATACTGCCGTTAGGCAATTCTAAAAACAGACTGGCAGTGCCTGTTGGCGTAATTTTTCCAATAGTTCCCTGCTTTTCAAAATTCACCGCATATATATTTCCAAATTTATCCACAGCCGGCCCTTCAGCACCGGATGTAAAACTATTTTTTGGTGTAAAGGGTTCTGGTGTGTATTTATTTTGCGCCATTGTTAAGGTTATGGAAGTCAGGAAAGCCAGGGAAAGCAAGTAAAGTCGATTAGTTTTTATAGTTTTCATTATTTGGTTTAAAATATTAAGGAAGCACAAATGTATAGGATAAAGTTTAATAGCGATCTCCTGGGCTGACACCTCTGGTTTTTCCAATTGGTGGGTTCCACGAAGCATGGATAATTTACCTCAATTTTTCCGGTATATAGGGTATAACCCTGATTTTTCATGAATCCTGCCCGCTGAATTTAAAACTTGCCTAAAACTATTTAGATTTATAGGCCAATTTTTATGAACCTAAAGCTTAAATACCTACTCCCCCTATTGATACATTTGTCCTCCTGGGGGTGGGTATCATTAAATTCGCAAACACCGCACATCGCCCATACTGTTTATTATTCTGCCATTGATTCACTGATAGAGTTGGATTCTGGTCTTGATGTATTCAGGGATGCTTCCGGTACAACAGACATCCAGGAATTAATCCGTGGCCAACACTCCTGGGAACAAAACCGGGGTGGAGTACTAAATTTTAAAAACACATCGGACCATATCTGGCTCAGGTTTGATCTGCAAAATGCTACTTCGGAAGGGCTATTCCTTCAACTTGGAAATCCCGAAATAGATTATTTTACAGTTTATGGTGTGGATAAAGATCAGGTAGTCTGGTCTACCTCCAGCGGGATGCAGCGGTCATTTTACAGCCGGTACCTTCATAGCAATAAAATGTGCCTGCCTTTAGGGAATCAGGACTTAACCATATATGTTCACGTAAATACCGGTTCAGGTTTTTATTTGCCCTTATATATAGGCAGCCTTAAAGCTTTATCCGAAATTAACCACAAAGATGATTTGTTCAATGGTTTTGTTTTCGGCATTATGTTCGTCATGTTGTTTTACAATTTTTTTCTGTTCTTATCTATTCGTGACCCGCTCTATATAAAATATTGTATCTATCTGTTGTGTTCGACCCTGTTGATGTTATACCTGGAAGGATTGGCTTTTGATTTATTCTGGCGAAATAATCCGGTTTTTAATAATCCTCATGTCGCCAACTGCCTGACTGCGTTGACGGCATCATCGGCTATCTGGTTTTCTTCCGCTTTTTTAAAACTGGAGAGCAACGCTCCTCGGTTAAAATGGGTCAATGTGTTTTTATTAGCCGGCCTGGCAGGAAGCATTGTTTCTGATTTTATGAATTACAGGGTACTGGCCAATCAACTGGTCCAGATTTTTAGTGGAATCACTTCCATTTATTTACTTGTTATAGGCATTATTTTCTTTTTAAGGGGATTACGAGAAGCTAAATTTTATATTTTATCCTGGGGCATTCTGGTTTCCGGAGCATTATGTTATGTCCTCACATTAAACGGCGTGATACCCGTAAACTTTATCACCTTAAATGGTTTTCAACTGGGGAGTATGATGGAAGGTGTATTATTGTCTTTCGCGCTGGCCGACCGGATCAACACCTATCGACGCGATAAACACCTGGCCCAAAAACAAGCTACGGCAGCAGCACAGAAAAACGAACGGTTGATCCGCGACCAAAACATCATATTGGAGAGAGAAGTAGAGCAAAGAACTCACCAATTGCAAATAGAGAAACAAAAATCCGAGGATTTGTTGTTAAATATCCTGCCCCAGGAAGTTGCAGAGGAGCTTAAAGAAAAAGGAGCAGCGGAGGCCCGGATGTATAACCATGTTTCGGTCTTGTTTACGGACTTTGTAAATTTTACCGGCATCGGCGTACATCTGTCTCCCACTGAATTGGTAAACGAAATACACCATTGTTTTAAAATGTTTGATGCCATCACCGATAAATATGGACTTGAAAAAATCAAAACCATTGGCGATGCCTATCTTGCAGTGGGGGGCATGCCGGTACTGAATGCAAACCACGCTGTCAACGTCACGCAGGCCGCTGTTGAGATCCGGGACTTTATAGCCGATCGCAAACGAAATGGAGGTCTGTTTGAAATACGCATTGGTATTCATAGTGGGCCCGTGGTAGCAGGGATCGTCGGTGTTAAAAAATTTGCCTACGATATTTGGGGTGATACGGTAAACACAGCTGCGCGAATGGAACAAAACAGTATTAGTGGCAAAATAAATATCACATCGGCAACCTATGAATTAATAAAAAGCACCTTTAATTGCAGCTATCGTGGGAAACTACCGGCAAAAAATAAAGGAGAAATCGATATGTATTTCGTAGACTAATCTGTTTAAGAATTCCCAATCCCCGCAGGATATTTAATTTTTACCTCTTTTGGAGAAAAACCATACCTTTCAAATTGTCGCTTTTAGCTTCTGAATTGACCCTGGTAATAAATTATTATGAAATGGACCTATAGCATAAAAAACAAACTAACCGCTGCCGCGGTTTTATTTGCCCTGTGCCTGCTGGTACTTTTAAGCAATTACAATGACCGTGTTCACAGCCGGGAAGTAAAACAATCAATCAGTACTTTATATGAAGACCGTTTGCTGGTGGAAAGTTATATTCTGAATTTGACCGGCCAGATCTATCAGATAAGAGAAGGATTTTTCAGTGCGGATTCTTCTGATCCGGGGATCGTGGCAAAAAGAACAGCCAGTCTGACAAATATTAATAAAATAATTGCTGATTATGAAAAAACAAAATTTACGGAAGCGGAAAAAATTGAATTTGCCCGGTTCAAAGCGCTTATCAGCCAGATCGAATCCAATAGCAACAACCCACAGTCAAATTTAAACGGTTGGACCCTGGAAGCACTGGATGTATTGCATAAACTTTCTGATATTCAGATCGCGGAGTCGACATCTATTCTGGGCCAATCCGAACAATTGTACCGAACCAGTAAAATCTCTTCCGATTTTGGATTTGCCCTCGTCATTATTATTCTGCTCATACTCCAGGCCCTGGTCTTTAGCTCTAAAACATTTTATATCAGCAACAAAACCGACCAGGCAAACCTCAATTAAGGTGAGGCGGATCAAAAAGTGATATTTGTTAGGAGAGGGTGAAACTCCGGAAGTTTGGCTCCTACACGGAAGCATATTTGGTTCTAAAAGTATTCTCTTAGATTGACTTATCTACTGAAGTATAACTTCGAAATCACTATTATATGATCTTTCCGGGTAACCAGGTTGTTGCAGGCGCCGAAGTTCCGAACCCTTCGAACGGCCCTCGCCTGAAACCAGGTTGTTTCAGGCGTCCCCGCTTGAAACCAGGTTGTTTCAGGCGTCCCCGCCTGAAACCAGTTCTCACTATATTTTAGTCGTCGATTTTGTACTGAATATATAATACTGATCTCCCTGAAAAATATTATTTCCAACTTTGAGCTGGGCCAGGACTTTAAGCATCAGTCGACCCGGATAAGAATAAAAAAGGAAAAGATCATGAAAGCCAGTGTTTATACAAAATATGGACCACCCGATGTCGTCAGGATCATGGAGGTCAACAAACCCATTCCAGGCGACCATGAAGTATTGATTAAAGTATTCGCTACTACAGTAAATCGCACCGATTGTGGGTTCCGTAGCGCTGAATACTTTATTTCCAGGTTTTTTAGCGGGCTATTCAGACCCAAAAATCAAGTCCTGGGAAATGAGTTTGCCGGACGAATCGAGGCCGTAGGCAGCGGCGTGACATTGTTTAAAACCGGTGATAAAGTTTTTGGATACAACGATTCGCGGTTTGGCGCCCACGCTGAATATATGATCGTGGGAGAGCAGGAGCCACTTACTACCATGCCAGATCATTTGAGCTATGATGAGGCGGCCCCTATTTGTGAAGGAGGTCATTACGCATTGTGTGATATCCTCGCTGCAAAAGTGCAAAGTGGGCAAAATGTGCTGGTCAATGGGGCTTCCGGAGCCATTGGCTCAGCGGCGGTGCAACTCTTGAAATATTATGGCACCAGGGTTACCGCTGTATGCCATACCAAAAACCTGGGCCTGATTAAATCACTTGGCGCTGATGAGGTGATTGATTACACCATGCAGGATTTTACACAAACAGACCAAAAGTTTGATTTTATTTTTGATGCGGTAGGCAAGAGTTCTTTCAAAAAATGTAAGCCCTTACTTCATGCCAAAGGCATTTACATATCTACTGAACTTGGTAAAAACGGAATAAATATCCTTTTGGCTCTGGTTGCCCCGCTATCAGGTGGTAAAAAATTATTATTCCCTTTGCCGAGCATTACCAGGGAGGATGTCCAATTTCTTAAGACCCTGGTAGAAACCGGAAGATTCAAGCCGGTAATTGACAGGAAATACAGCCTGGATCAAATCGTAGAAGCTTACCAATATGTCGAAACCGGTCAAAAAACCGGCAATGTGGTAATAACTGTAGTAGATTGAATCACAAAAAAATCCAGGAGGACAATGCGCCCAAATATAAATCAGATTGTAACTCAAACACGTCGATATTAATGGGGTTGACCAAAAAGTGAGTTTAGTGTCAGTTATTATATTTAAGAATATTGGAAAAGCAATCAACTAACTGGGTCGAAGTTCAACTTCCGGGGTTTCACCCCTCACCAAGAAGGGGTAAGTATTTGCTTAGTTGAGTAAAAGCTGGATGCCGTACCTACGGCACGGATTATTCCTTCAGACGTTTTTTACCAATATAAAGTGCCTACGGTACAATTATTATATTACTTAAAACCTGGGGTTCGAACTGGCGGAGCATTAAATAAAAAAGTATATACTTAAACTAGTCTATCTTTTGAAGCAAACTCTCTTAATCATTGCATTATTATTCTTTGGGGTGACCAAAAAGTGAGTTTAAGGAGTGTCTGTTATTGTATTTAAGAATATTGGAAAATTAAAAACCATCACAATTCTCCAGATCCTGTTAAGGATCAGCTATTGGTAAAAAACAGAAAAAACCCTCTTGCGTGCCGTAGGTACGCTCTTCGTAACAGATATGTCCAAAATGTGCGTTTCGGACTATGTCCTGTCCTAAACCCCAATTAATTTGTTGTTTAGTATACCGAAAAACAAGGTGTAAATTTGTTATCAATTTAAAGTTAAAAAAAAGTATATGAAATTAGGAGCATTTTCAATCAGTCTCAGTGTCAAAGACATCAAGGCTTCAAAAGAATTTTATGAAGCTCTTGGCTTTAAATCCTTTGGGGGGAATATCGATCAGCATTGGTTGATTCTTAAAAATGAATCCACCATCATTGGTTTATTCCAGGGTATGTTTGAAAAAAACCTGTTGACCTTTAACCCGGGTTGGAATGAAAATGCGGAAAAATTGGATTCATTTATGGATGTCAGAGAAATCCAAAAAGAACTTAAGGCTAAAAATATTGCCCTTGCAACCGAAGCGGATGAATCGACCTCCGGACCGGCAAGTTTAGTGGTCATTGACCCGGATGGTAATCCTGTGCTCATAGATCAACATGTGTAAACCACCGGCTGACTGAGAATAATTCTGTAAAAGCAGATGGTTTCCAAACATGGATGATAGCGAAAAACAATCCCTCCGGGTAAATATTGAATGGTTGTTCAACACTTCAATCGAAAAAGTATGGCAGGCCTGGACAGATCCATCCATTGTAAATAAATGGTTTGGCTCTGATCCCGGAGGGACTGTTATTGGCGCAAGCATGGACGTTATTCCCGGGGGGCATTTTGAAATTGCTTTTAAGGATTCCGACGATACCTTGCATACCTGCTTCGGTTTATATACTGAGGTTGATTTAAATTTCAAATTAAATTTTACCTGGAGCTGGAAAAGTGAACCAGGACATATTTCTTTTGTAAAAATAGGGTTTGAAAAAATGACGAAGGGCACAAGCATGCATTTTGAACATACTGGGTTAAATCCAGGCTCAGCCCATAATTACGTAGCAGGCTGGAAAAATACTTTTTTAAAGCTGGACAATTATATAAATAAAGAATAAATCAAAGCTGGCCGGATTGATTTAAATTATAAACTTAAAAAGGCAATTCGTTTAATTCCCCTTAAAGCTGCATCCGCAAAAAGTAAGTTTTATGATTTATTAAAAAATCTTAAATTTAATTTAACAAACCTTAAAAGCATGAAAATTATACTAAAGATCCTGGCAGGAATAGCTTTACTTCTGGGAGCTGTTCTCATTTATGTCCAGTTTTCCTGGAACAAAACATTTGAAGCCGCGTACCCGGAAATCACCGCCAGCACCGATTCCGCTCTGATCGCCCGTGGAAAATACCTCGCTTTTGGTCCAGCCCATTGCGGCAGCTGCCATGTGCCTATGGATAAAATGGAGGCTGTTGAAAGTGGATTGGAAATCCCGCTCAGTGGGGGATGGACTTTTAGTATCCCTCCTGGCACCTTTGTGGCTCCAAACATTACACCGGACACTGAAACAGGCATTGGAAGACTCACTGATGGGGAGATTGCCCGGACCATGAGATATTCTGTCGGCAGTGATGGCAGGTGCATCATGCCTTTTATGCCTTTCCAGGGCATGAGTGATGAGGATTTAAAAGCGGTAATTTCATTTCTTCGTTCACAACAACCGGTCAAAATGCAACAAGCTAAAAGCCAGCAGCCTACCCTCCTGGGCAAGGCAGTATTCGCCTTTGGCATGATAAAACCGGAAGTTCCTCTAAGCCCTCCACCGCCATCCGTTTCCATTGATTCAACCGCAGAATATGGAAAATATGTAGCTAACTATGTGGCCAATTGTGTGGGCTGTCATACCAATAGGGATATGAAAACAGGAGCTTTTATCGGAACCCCTTTCGCAGGAGGTTTACATATGGAACCTGAAGTGGCGGGAGGCAATGGTTATATAAGCCCTAACCTGACACCTGATGCATCCGGAGTTTTAACCAATTGGGATGAATCAACTTTCATCACCCGGTTTAAAAAAGGAAGGGTCTTAAAAGATTCACCTATGCCCTGGGGTGCATTTTCAAGGATCAATGATCTGGAATTAAAAGCCATTTACCGGTATTTAAAATCACTGGACCCTGTCGAAAACAAGGTCCCGAAAACCATCTTCCTTCCCGGCGAAGAATTTCCGAAAAACTAATTGGATTTTAGACTAATTATCAGGTAATCTTTGTCCAAAGCATTTGTAATAAAAGACCCTTTTCTCTTTTTTTGAGTCTTTAAAAAAGCTACTGAATCTAATTTGGTATTTAGTACCTGAATCTCCGGATCGTTTATCTAATTTTCCTGCACTTTTGTTATTCGAATGAGAATAACTATCCTTGCGCTGTTTAGTCTTTGCTTTGTCTCATTCATTTATTCACAAACCTCCACGTTACAACCTCCATTAAACCTAGGATTTGAATTTTTAGAACAAGGAAAGCCCCGGGGCTGGGCTATTTATGGTGGAGAAGGGTACCAAGCTACCACCGACTCCAGTCAGTTGAAAAGTGGAAAGTATTCAGCATGCCTGGAATATAAAGAAGGCCAAATCGGTTTCAAATCCTTTGCTTATACCCTTCCTTTCAATTATCAGGGAAATAAAATTACGCTCTCCGGATATATAAAAACAGAAGACGTCTCAGATGGATTTGCGAGTCTATGGATGCGTATTGACCCCTCCGTCGGTTATAAAGACATGTCCAACCAGGGGATTACTGGCACTATGGAATGGACCAGGTATGAAATTTCTATGGATCTTGACCCGGAAATCACCACTCAAATAGATGTCGGGGGGTATTTGTCCGGAAAGGGTACCATGTGGCTGGATGATTTATCGGTTACCATTGACGGTACAGAAATTCAATACCTGAAACCCCATGTAAAAAAAGGTTTTGCTGCGGATAAAGATACCAGTTATGACACCAATTCTAAAATAGATCAGATCTTTCCGGACCCAACCAAATTAAGGAACTTAAAAGTCCTTGGTCTGATCTGGGGGTTCCTAAAATATTATCATCCCAATATTGCCAAGGGGGAATATAACTGGGATTATGACCTCTTCAGGGTTCTCCCTAAGGTTTTAGCTGGAGTGAGTAATGAGGAACGGGATGTTGTTTTACTTCAATGGATAAAAGGTTTAGGTGAATTTCAGCAAGGGCATGAGTATTCGATAGACGCTTCCACCTTAAAATCAGTACCGGATCTGGATTGGATTGATCAATCGGGGTTTTCTGACTCCCTGGTTAGTTTATTGCATCAAGTCAAAACTGCACAAAGGAGGAACCAACATTATTATATAGGATTACAAGCCGGGGTTGGCAATCCAATATTTAAAAATGAAAAACCTTACTATTTCGCCGATTGTCCGGATACAGGATACCGGATATTATCCTTATTCCGGTACTGGAATATCATTCAGTATTTTTTCCCTTATAAACACCTGATTGGACAAGACTGGAAAAATGTATTGGATGAATTTATACCCAAATTTATCGAGGCTAAAAACAAAACAGAATATAACCTGATTGTATTAGAACTTATTGCAAATATACACGACACCCATACCAGTCATACGGACGATAAGCCAGGATTAAATGATTTTTTAGGACTGAATATCGCTGCCATTGAATTAACTTATGTGGAGAACAAACCCGTGGTTACAGGTTATTACGACGACGAATTGGGAAAAGAGACCGGTCTCGAAATCGGTGATATCCTTACCAAGGTGAATAATCTTTCAGTCGAAGAATTAGTCCTGGATAAAATAAAATATACCCCAGCGTCCAACTACCCCACCCTGCTCAGAGATATGGCTTTAAGGTTATTGAGAACGAATGATCCTTTTATCCATATTGAATTCATCCGGAATAATTCAGCTGAAAACCAAACCATAAAGACATATCCGATCAACGAATTCAACCTCAACAGAAAATATGAGTCGACTGACACCAGTTTCAAATTAATTTATCCCAATATTGCCTATATCAATAATAGTTCGGTAAAAAAAAATCACTTGTCAAAAATTTGGAAAGAGATTAAGAACAGCAAAGGATTGATTATTGATAATAGAAATTATCCATTTGATTTTCCAATCTATGAATTGACCCGTTATTTGATGCCGGACAGGATTAACTTTGCACGGTTTTCCATCGGTAGCCTGGAGATGCCGGGTACCTTTATTTATACTCCGTCTATCCATATAGGTAATAAAACGGACACGTTTTATAAAGGTAAAGTGGTCATCCTGATCAACGAATTATCACAAAGTTCCTCTGAATTTCACGCCATGGCTTACCGGGTCCATCCAAATGCTGTAGTCATCGGATCAACGACTGCAGGAGCGGATGGCAATATCTCTCAATTTTATTTACCCGGTGGAATCACTACAAAGATCAGTGGTATCGGCGTCTATTACCCGGACTACCGGGAAACACAGCGGGTCGGCATTGTTCCAGACATTGAAATCAAACCCACTATCCAGGGAATAAAAGAAGGAAGGGATGAAATTTTGGAAAAAGCAATAAAAGTTATTAATGAGGATTAATTTGAGGACTATTTTATAAGTTGATACTTTCCATATAACCAACTCATTGAACTTTGACACGAATTTTATGAAAGAACCATTTGTATCTCCGGAATTTCCATTAGCCGCACGTTATCATCCTGATTGGATTAAAGCAGGCGTAAGTGGAGGAGCCAATCCCCTGTGGCTTACGGAATGGCTTGCCGGGGTTATGGAATTAAAACCCGGAATGCGGGTCCTCGATCTGGGCTGTGGGAGGGCAATGTCATCCATCTTTCTCCACCGTGAATTTGGTGTGCAAGTTTGGTCTACCGATTTATGGACGCCGGCTTCTGAAAACTTCCAACGCATCCGCGATGCTGGTATGGAACAACATGTATTTCCAATTCACGCAGATGCCCGTTCACTGCCCTTTGCGATGGAATTCTTTGATGCGATCATCAGTATCGACTCTTATCCGTATTATGGAACTGATGCTTTTTATCTCGGCACCCTGGCAAGATTTCTCAAACCCGGTGGACAAATCGGGATTGCAGGTGCTGGATTGGTACAAGAGATTAAGGAGGAGTTACCGGCTCATCTGAGGGATTGGTGGACCCCCGACCTGTGGTGCCTGCATTCAGCGGAATGGTGGCATAAACATTGGGAAAGGAGTGAGATCATGGATATAGAAATGGCAGATACAATGGTTGATGGTTGGCTTCGCTGGCTGGACTGGCATCACACCATTGCTCCGGATAACCATCCTGAAATCAATGCCCTCAATGCTGATCAGGGACGCTATTTGGGTTATGTCAGAATGGTCGCCCGATTGCGATCAGGAATCAAATTGGAAGAACCTGTCCTATCAGTACCTTCACACTATTCGAAAAACCCATTATTGCGTTAAACCTATTTTAAAATTTTCATCGAATAAATTTGTATCGCCTGTAATGAGTAAAAAAACGATCAAGCTCTTTTTACGATTTGTCATTGCAATGGGGTTTTTGTCTGCTGTCGCTGATCGATTTGGATGGTGGAGCCAAGAAAATTCAGTCTGGGGCAACTGGAATAGCTTTTTAGAATATACCCAATCTATAAATCCATGGTTGCCCGGTGTTGCCATTCCATGGGTTGGTGTATTGGCAACGGTGGTGGAAATTATACTAGCCTTGTTTTTGCTGATTGGATTTAAAACGGAAAGTGCTGCCAGACTAAGCGGATGGTTATTATTGATATTTGCTTTAGCTATGTCATTTTCCACCGGCATCAAATCGGCATTAGACTTTTCGGTTTTTAGTGCTTCAGCTGCTGCTTTTGCACTGGGGACCTTTAAAGAAAAATACCTGGAAATAGATACATTTTTAAACTGAATTACCCTCCGTCCTGCCCTTCGAGAGATTTTCCCTCAGAACAGATTTGAAATTATTCTATCCCGTCACTTGACTCTAACCTTACGTCATAGCTTATGTTTGTACCTGGATTGGTCAACTAATGGTTATGAAACAGTATTCTGTAAAAGGATTGTCAAAACTGGCTGGTGTAAGCATTCGCACCCTGCATCACTATGATTCCCTGGGGCTTTTGAAACCCTCATCGCGTTCAGAAGCCGGTTACCGGGTATATGGAGAACACGAATTATTGAGGCTACAACAAATCCTGTTTTACAAAGAACTGGATTTTCCCCTGCAGGAAATCATGGCTATCCTGGATGATCCTGCCTTCGATGTGCTGACTGCACTTTCAAACCATAGAAAATTACTGAAGGCCAAAAAATTACGCCTGATAACCTTAATGTCCACCATTAACAAAACCATCGATCACTTAAAAAATGAAAATATGATGTTAAAACCAGAAGAATTGTATCAAGGTTTTTCCAAAGAAACCGGTCAAACCTATCGCCTTCAGGCTATTGAAAAATATGGAAAAGAAGCCGTGGACACTTCGGAAAATCAATTGCGGAAATACAATAAAGAACAATTTACCCAATTAAAACAAGAGCAGGAAACTATTGCTTCTGCTTTGGCTGCTCTCCAGGCCGAGGATCCCATGAGTGTCAAAGTCCAAAAATTAATTGCCAGCCATTATGAAAACATCAGAAAATTCTGGGGAACCAGTGACACAGCAGATAAACAGGCGGAAGCTTATGAAGGACTCGGGCAATTGTATGTAAACGATGACCGTTTTACCATGAAAGATGGGAAAGCACAACCTGAATTCGCCTCGTTTTTAAGTAAAGCTATGAGCCATTTTGCCCGAACAATTTTAAAATAAGGTCTGGCCAGATTATAATTTATGATAAAGGACAAGCATCTGTTGTGCAGATCCTAGGCTGAAGTCCCTGTAATAAAATAACGTCCCCCGCAAATTCAATTAATGTATTTAAAACGGATTAATTAAGTTTAGTCCTTGTTTGGTTATGTCCTGATTTCTTCTGTTAAAATATAAGATGCGACCGAAATACGATATTTATTCTAATCTGGGTTATTGGTTTCTTTCTCTTATTGTCCTGGTGTTTTTTGGATTTAATGTTACCTATTTCTTCGTTATTTCTCAACCCAAACCGGCTTTGATCCATATCCACTTTGCCCTTATGGCATTGTGGGTCCTTATGCTGATTGTACAGCCATTTCTTATAAAATACAAAAAAACCAAATGGCATAATTTGGTAGGTAAAACCAGCTACTTCCTGGTACCACTGGTTTTATTCACTTCATTTCTTGTTATCCGACAGGAGTATTATGGGAATATATACGAACTCACAAGTGCTGTTGCCCCTGCACTTACGGATGCAGAGATTACCCAAAAAGCAGCCGAACAGCCCATAGCTCTTATTTATTTTACCTGGTTTACCTTATTCTATATCCTGGCTATTGTTAACCGGCACCGCTCCCTGATTCACTCCAGGTATATGCTGGCAACGGCATTGACGTTGGTGGGACCTACGGTAGACAGAATACTGGGGATCCACTTTGGAATTGAAACGCTTTTCGGATTTATTCCAGCATTTATCATTTCATTTCTACTCAATGATATACTGCTCCTTTACCTTTTATACCAGGATTCCAAAAATAAAATGCCAATAAAAACCCTCGCCACCTGTCTTATTATTTACATTGGGGGGCAGGTACTGTATTTTGCTGTTCCCCTTATGGATTGGTGGCCTTCACTCGTGGCGTTGATTATGAAACCTGCCCCTTAATAAATTTGTCTTCCAAACACTATTATTTAAAATATAGTGCCTCCAGGTTATGCTATTCATGCCCTAATCTTTGAACAGAAAGTATAGCTCTTAAAAGGGAATATTAATCCTCTGTGTCATTCTGTGCTTCTGCGGCAATTTTGAAGATCGATTCCTCGATCCCTTTGTGTACTATAATGAGATTCCTCATTTACTTTCTTGAATAAAATCTTAGTGCATCTTTAGTGTCCTTAGTGGTCCCCCTGGCAATCTATACGATTCTTTGTATCGACTCCGGCGGCTGAAGCGACGCCGCTACAACCTCGGCTTTTTGGACTCCGGCGGCTGAAGCGTCGCCGCTACAACCTCGGCTTTTTGAACTCCGGCGGCTAAAGCGTCGCCGCTACAACCTCGGCTTTTTGGACTCCGGCGGCTGAAGCGACGCCGCTACAACCTCGGTTTTTTGGACTCCGGCGGCTAAAGCGTCGCCGCTACAACCTCGGCTTTTTTACCTATAAACCTACCTCTGTGTTCTTTCAGCGCTTCTGTGGCAATTTAAAAAAATCGATTCATCGATTCCTTAGTGTGCTAAAATGAGATTCCTCATTTACTTTCTTGAATAAAATCTTAGTGTCTCTTAAGTGTCCTGAGTGGTTCCCCTCGGAAATCTATACGATTCTTTGTATCGACTCCGGCGGCTAAAGCGACGCCGCTACAACCTCGGCTTTTTGAACTCCGGCGGCTGAAGCGACGCCGCTACAACCTCGGCTTTTTGAACTCCGGCGGCTAAAGCGACGCCGTTACAACCTCGGCTTTTTGGACTCCGGCGGCTGAAGCGACGCCGCTACAACCTCGGCTTTTT
>Ga0138256_10003829_pt1 | contig 15961 bp, 14 predicted proteins | sample KNB2016incub_MG_FD_105486 | JGI IMG/M metagenome (GOLD analysis project Ga0138256, IMG submission 105486) | Active sludge microbial communities from wastewater in Klosterneuburg, Austria - KNB2014incub_MG | ecosystem: Engineered > WWTP > Activated sludge > Unclassified | place: Austria... | reverse complement strand
CTTGACCGGCGACAGCGCGCCGCTTTGCCGCAAAAACTCGGCCAGGTTTTTGCCCGGCACATATTCGAAGACCAGATAGAGATCGCCACCCTCCTCGCCCGCCTCGAAAATCGGCACGATATTCGAGTGACGCAATTTGCTGACGGTGCGCGCTTCATCGAGCAATACCTTGTTCTGGGCCGGATCGGGCTGGGTGAAATGAACGGTTTTGATCGCAATTTCACGCTGCAACTGCGGGTCGAAGCCCAGGTAAACCGTACTTTGGGCACCACGGCCCAATTCCCCGCGTACTTCAAAACGGCCGATTTTTTTGCTCATTTTTTTCTTCTGTTGGTTCTATCCAGACCAGGCCAGGAATACCGTCGGTACCCCCATAAACAATTGCCATCTGGCCAAAGTCTTCGGCCAGCGCGCAGGCATCTTCAAGTGCTATATCGGCGACAAAACAGCTTTCCTCAAGCAGGCCGCTATCGTCGTCCGGAAGATTTTCACCGGCATAGGGCTCATAGTTACCTTCGAGCAGATCACACTCAAGCTGCGATTGGCGCTCGGCATTCTTTGCCGCATCGATGCGTTGTGAGCCCGGGTTATACGCCGAAATGATCGCAAAGTTTGAACAACCGGCAGTTTCCAGCCAACAGTTCAGGGTTTCATTAGGCTGCCCAATCCGCAAGTCAGCGAAACCAGCCGGCAGAAAAACCCGGTAGGTCGTTGCGCGGTAGGCCGCTTCCAGTTCAGTCGTCTTCGCCATCTAAATCCGTCACCCCAATCAAATTTTCAGATTCACCTACTGGCAGTGCCTCAACTTCCCTCAGCCTGCGTGAAAGCTGGCGTGTCCGGGTTTCTGCCTTGCTGATGCTATTGCTCGCTTCGTCAAGCTTCTTCTTGGTATGGGCCAATGCTTCGCCGAACTTGCCAAACTCGGTCTTCACGGCGCCAAGGACGGCCCAAACCTCGGCTGAACGCTGCTCGATAGCCAGCGTCCGGAAACCCATCTGCAGGCTGTTGAGCAGTGCCGCCAGCGTTGTCGGACCGGCCAGACTGACACGATGATCGCGTTGCAGCGTTTCAGCCAGCCCCGGCCGGCGCAGCGCTTCTGCGTACAAGCCTTCGATGGGGAGATAGAGCATGGCAAAGTCGGTGGTGTGGGGCGGCGAAACATATTTTTCGCGGATGCTCTTCGCCTCGTTTTTCAGGCGCATTTCGATGGCTTTTGCTGCTTCCTCGACTGCTGCCGGATCACACCTATCCTGGGCGTCGAGCAAGCGCTGATAATCCTCGATCGGAAATTTGGCATCGATGGGTAGCCAGACGACAGCCCCGTCGCCCTTGCCCGGCAAACGAATGGCGAAATCAACCCGCTCATTGCTGTCCGGCCGGGTGGCGACATTGGCCGAAAACTGGTCGGCGGTGAGCAATTGCTCAAGCAAGGCGGACAACTGGACCTCACCCCAAGTGCCACGGGTTTTAACATTGGTCAGCACACGTTTGAGGTCGCCGACACCCGCCGCCAGCGTCTGCATCTCACCAAGACCGCGATGAACCTGCTCCAGTCGCTCACTAACCAGTTGGAAGGATTGGCCAAGGCGCTGTTCCAGCGTCGCATGCAGCTTTTCATCGACGGTGCGGCGCATTTCCTCCAGTTTTGCCGAGTTATCGGCCTGGATTGCGGTCAACCGGTTTTCTACGCTCAATTTCAAGTGCTCGAAACGCTCGTCGAGGCCGAGTGAAAAGCGGTTCAGCTCACGAGCAAAGGCTTCCAGACGTTCGGCCTGCAAGGTGCCAAATTGCCCAACTTGCGTTGTCACCGTCTGACTAAGCAGGTTGGAGGAATGTGCCCGCTCGTCGCGATCACGGAACGCCTCCTCGGCATCCTCGCGCCGGCCACGCGACAACTCCTCACGCAGTTCGCGCTCCAGCCGCACCATGCCTTTTTCCTGCGCCTCCTGTAACGTACGGAAGCGCATTTCATCGTCCCGCTGGTTTTTGCCGCGCAGCAGCAGGATCACTTGCAGCAGAATGACAATCACCAAGCCGGCCAGCAAAAGCAGGCCCATTGTTTCGCCCATCTGCAAACTACCTCAATGAGAAATCAGCACGCGTACCTTTGGCTTTTTCATCAGCCTCGGACTTTGCTGGCAACAGGAAGATACGTTCCGCCGGTACCTTGCCACGTTCGATCAACCAGGCCTGCACATTTTCTGCCCTTTGTTTGGCCAGTTGGTAGATGTCATCGTCAGTTACCTGAACATTGCTCAGCATCAACTTTTCCATTTCTTCAACTGGCAACTCTTTCTGGAAACCGACCATGTTGCGCGGCTTCGGGAACTTGGCTTCCTTGTAGGCACGCGTCAGGTAGGTTTTATACTCATCCGGCTTTATTTCAATACTGTCCAGCGATTCGCCTTCTCCGCCATTTTTCAGCGTGTCTTTCAGCTTTTGGGCTTTCATGGCCCGTTCGATCGCTACCCGCTTGACCCCATCCTTGTCGGCTTCCGGATCGGTACGGCCGGTGATTTCGAGCTTCAGTGCGGCACGCTCGGTCAGCGCCTTGGCCAGCATCTCCAGCTTCTTGCCGGCAGCTTCGTTGATGGTAGCCCGACCGGGCGCAAATTCAACGTTGGAAAGTTCCTCACCACTACCAAACATCGATCCCAGCAGGGCAAACGGCGATGTCACCGCCTTGATGAACAGGTTGCCGATTACCTTGAAAATCAGCCCCCCTATCGAGAACTGCGGGTCATCCAGCGAACCGGAAATCGGCAGATTGAGGTCGATTTCACCGCGGTTATTTTTTAGCAGGGAGATCGCCAGGTTGACCGGCAGCGAAGTTGCCGTCGGGCTTTCCACCTTGTCACCAAAGGTGAACTGGTCGATGAACAGACGATTTTCTGCCGTTAACTGGTTGTTCTCCAGCTTGTAAGCGAGATTCAGTGAGAGCTTTCCTTTCTCGATGTTATAGCCGGCATATTTGCCGGAATACGGCGAAAACCCAACCAGATCAATTCCCTTGATATCTGCCTTGATATCAAGGAAAGACTTGGCGGTCAGCGGATTCAGCTTGCCGACTATCTCTACCGGTGCCGAGTTGGCGTAACTGCCGCGCAGTTCCATGTCGGCGACACTGTCTATTACCGAGGAAAGCCCGGTGACGCGACCGCCGAGCTTGGCTACGTTGACGGTGTAATTCGGCTTGACGAAGAAATCCGAGAAGTTGATCGTGCCGTTCTGCAACGTAATCTTGGCGATCTTGATCGGAACGGGCGGTTTTTTTACCTCCGCAACAGTGGGTGTAACTGTCACTTTTTCTTCGCCGGCTTTGGGCACAGCAATTGGCGGTGCAGGAACGGCTTCACCGGCCGGCTTACGCAGAATATCCTGCACATTCAGGCGGCCGGCCTCACTAAGAATTAACTTGGAATAGAAATCAGACAGGGCAATTTCACCGACGTTGATTGCCAAAGGCTCCAGACGGAAATCGATACCCCCCAAGAACAGCGACTTCCACTTGAGGAAATCGGCACTGTTTTCCTTGTCGACCGCAAGAAGATCGCCCAGCGTCACCGAACCCTTGTAACCCGCCTTCAGCCCGTCTTTGTCAATCTGCGCGGAGGCCTCCCCTTTGTTGGAAACTTGGCCACGGGTCAATGCGATATTCACGTGCTCGGCAAAGTACGGCTGCAAGGGCAGCAAGGGAATGGCGATGGTTTCAATCTTCAAGGCCACATCAAGCGGGAAGATTTGCACGCTGCCATCAACATTGAGGCTTCCCTTCTTGTTGATCTTGCTCTTCAGTGAAATTGAGCCTTTCTTGCCCGGCTCGTTGGTCAGATTTTCACCATGCAGGTTGAAGCCGTCCAGTTCCTGTGCAGCGGCAGGTTGAGTCGACTGATCCTCAAAGCGAAAGCCAAGGTCTTCGATACTCAACTTGGCGACCGTGCCGATCCAGGGCCGCTGATCCTCAGCCTTGGCCTCGGTTGCACGGATCGTCTTGAGTAGCGGCGAACTGACCCACTCGATCTTGCCGGCCTTGTTGCGCACCATACGGGCCCGTGTCCGACTATTGGTAACTTCGGCAATGTCGATCCGGTGCGCTGGCAAATCAACGCTGATACCCTTGACTGTCATATTCTCTGCCCGGAAGCGATCGCCAAGATCAACCTGGTAGCTCGCTTCGCTGATCTCGATCGGATCAGCCAGCTTGCTGTCGAGCTTGCCGACTATCACCTGCAAATTGCGTATCTCGCCCGCCACTGGCACCAGGTTCGAATCATCCTTCCAGCGAATCAGCCCATTGCTCAGCGCAAACTCACCGAGCGACCACTCCAGATGCTTGCCGTTGGCGGGTTTTGGCTCGGCATCCTTTGCCACCGGTTTGACCAGCTTGTCAGCCAGCATCAATACGTTGAAGTCACCTTGACGATCGACCGACAGCGTGGCATCCAGGCCATCCAGCGCGACGCGCTTGATGGCGATTTTCTGGTTGATCAGATCGGCGCTATCCAGTTCGACATCGAGCCGCTTCCAGCCTACCAGCGGCAAACCGTTACTCTCGGCCAGGGACAACCCGGAAACATGAGTGCTGCCAATCATCGTCAGCGAAAATACCTGGTCGGACACCTCCTTGAAGACAACCTTCAGCTCCGTATCCAGCGTCCCGGCATTCAGGCGGAAGGGAAGCGACTCCGGCAGGTAAGGCTGCAAACCCGCCAGATCAAAACGATCCAGATCGAGATCAAGCTCGCTTTCATGGGTATGGGCAAAGGGCTTGCTGCGCCCCTTCAAAGCCAGCGGTGAACCGTTGAAATTGGCCGAAAAGCTCGGCTCAACCAGCACTTCCACCTGATAAGGCAAATTGGAAACAAAGGGTAGCGCCAGATTGATGTCGTTGATCGTATGCACCTTGCCTTTGGGCTGGTCGTCGAATTGAATCCTGCCACCGATCAACTGAATGTTATTGACAGCAAAATGCGGCGTTTCGCTCGGCGGCTCATCCTCGGGCTTCATCCATTTGTCGAGCAAATCGGATATGTCGTAGCGCCCCTCCGCTACTCGCGCTACTGCGATGCGCAAACCCTGCAAACGGACTTCATCAACGACGGCTGCAAGTTTGAAAATCGAAGCCGAGGACAGATTGACAAATAACTCATCAAAACCGGCGACTTCCTTGCCGTCCTTGGCTTTGATCGATAGACCACTGACCTGAGCCGATAACGCGTAGGGACTGATGTCAATTTTTTCGATGCTGACTTCGCGCTGCAATTCCTGCGAAAGCTGGTTGAGCAAAATGGCTTTGATCAGTGGCGGCGCAGCAAAATAACCAAGAACTCCGAAAGCCAGAAAAAGCCCCACCAGCCAGACAGCAATTTGCTTGCCGCGAGAGGATTTCAGTCTCGAAACGCTTGTCGTTTGCTCTGCCATGCTAATCTGTACCTATAGTTTTGCTTTTACCAAATTTAGCACAGTGGACCCGCTCAAAACGCGGCAAAAAAGCATGAAATGGATCATTAACGACATTAAGAATGCCTTGACCCAACTCGGGCGCTGGCAAACTTGGCTGGTTATTGGCTTGATCAGTCTCTTTGCCCTTCTCGCCTACCTGATCGGCAGTTTTGCCTTCAAAACTGATGCGATCCTGATGTCCCTGCGCCACACCGCTGGCGCCTGTCGGGAAATGACTAATGGCATCATCATTTTCATGTTTTGCGGAATGATTTTCTTCCTGTTTTCAGGGCTGCTGACCCTGGGTGAGTTTCAGCAGTATCTGGAATTCAAAAAACATGCCGCCCATCACCAGGCACGTCGAGCACTGATCGGTGGAATCAGATGGATGTTGTTTGGAATTTTCCTGGCTGTCGCAGCGTTGATTTTCTTCAACTCATATTGCCGATAGTCCATGGCCCAAAAACGCATTTCAATCGTGATTGTCGACGACAACGACTTGATGTCCGACATGCTACGTGGTGAGGCGGCGGTACGAATGCCGCCCGTGTCCTCGATACGCATAGAAACTGCGGCTGGACGGATTCGCCAGCGGTAGGGCTAAAAGTTATTTCGCCAGCCGCGAATGGCGGCAAAAATGGCCGTTTTTGAACGGTCGACCGCAGCATATTGCAATCCGGCCGTGATCACGGCCGGTTCAGTACACCGCAAGAATGGATTGGTCGCTTTTTCTTCGGCCAGCGTTGAAGGCAGGCTAGCCAGGCCGGTAGCACGCAATGCGGCAACCTTGACTATCCGCTGCCGCACAGCCGGATTTTCCGGCTCTACGGCCAGCGCAAAGCGCAAATTGACTTCAGTGTATTCGTGGGCGCAATACACCCGTGTTTCGTCCGGCAAGTTGGCGATGCTGTCCAGCGAGGCTGACATCTGCGCAGGCGTGCCTTCAAACAAGCGGCCACAACCGGCACCAAAAAGAGTATCGCCACAAAAAAGCGCACCCGGCGCGTGGTAGGCAATATGGCCCAGTGTATGACCGGGAACGGCCATTACATCGACCATTTCTCCCAGTACCTCAATGCTTTCGCCACCGCTCAAGGGGTGAGTACAGCCTGTGATAGACTCCCCGGCTGGCGCGAAAACCTCGATTTGGTAGCGTGCTTTCAGCGCGGCAACACCGCCTTGGTGGTCAGCATGGTGATGTGTGATCAGGATACCTTCGAGCCGCAGCCCATCGGCCTCCAACCTGGCCAGCACGGGGGCTGCATCGCCAGGATCGACCACGAAAGCGCGGCTGCCTTGAGTCAGCAGCCAGATGTAATTGTCCTTGAATGCAGGAATGAGCGAAATTTCAAACATACCGGAACTATCAAGTCAGCGGCGCCGGATGTCAATTCCCGGACTCGACGCCTGGCTGAATTCCGCGCAAGGCCGTTACGTGCTGGATTGGGAGCAGCGCAACCTGGACGTGGCAGTCGCCGATGTTTTTGGCTTCAATGCCTTGCAACTCGGCTTGCCGCAATTTGATTTCCTGCGCGCCAATCGTATCCCCTTGCGCCAGAAAGCTGGCGAGTCGGGCGCGGTTGACGCGCTTTGTGATCTGGTCGCCCTGCCCTTTGCCTCGCAAAGTATCGACCTCGTCGTGTTGCCGCATGCCCTGGAGTTTAGCGACGATCCCCACCAGATTCTGCGCGAGGTCGAACGCATCCTGATCCCGGAAGGTCAGGTCATCATTATTGGCTTCAATCCCTACTCGCTCTGGGGATTGAAGCGACGGATCAATCGCTCTGGGAGTTTTCCCTGGAACGGGAGCTACCTGTCGATTACCCGGCTCAAGGACTGGTTAAAACTGCTTGGTTTTGAGGTTGACCGCGGCACACTTGGTTGCTTCGCTCCACCTTTCGAGCGGCAGCAATGGCTGCAACGGTGGCCGATCATCGAAAGCGCCGGCGAACGCTGCTGGAATTTTTCAGGTGGTGTTTACATGTTGCGTGCCATCAAGCGCGTCCACAGCATGCGTTTGATCACCCCGAACTGGAAAAAAGCACCGGTACGCGCTGCAGCGCTGCGCCCAATGGTGCAAAAGGAAAGCAATGACAATTGAAGAAACCATAGAGATTTTTACCGACGGCGCCTGCAAAGGTAATCCCGGCCCCGGCGGCTGGGGGGCGATTTTGCGCCTTGGAAGCAATGAAAAGGAAATGTGGGGTGGCGAGAAGGCGACCACCAACAACCGCATGGAACTGACTGCGGCCATCCGCGCCATCGAGGCGCTCAAGCGCCCCGTTGTCGGCAAGATCTACACCGACTCCCAATACGTGCTGAAAGGCATCAACGAGTGGATTCACGGCTGGAAGCGCAATGGCTGGAAGACGGCGGATAAAAAGCCGGTCAAGAATGCCGATCTCTGGCAATTGCTCGACGTTCAGGTTAAACAGCACAAACTCGAATGGATCTGGGTCAAGGGTCACAGCGGCCATCCGGAAAACGAACGCGCCGATGCGCTGGCCAATCGTGGCATCGAAGAATTGACGAGTTAAGGAATCAATATGCGACAGATCGTACTCGATACTGAAACCACTGGTCTCGACCCGCGTCAGGGCCACCGCATCATCGAAGTTGCCTGCATCGAGATGGTCAATCGTCGCCTGACCGGCCGCCACCTGCATAAATACACCAATCCGGAACGGGAAATTGATGAAGGCGCCCAGGCCGTCCATGGCATCACGCTTGAATTTCTTGCCGACAAACCGAAGTTTGCCGACATTGTCGATGAGTTCCTCGAATTCATTAACGGCGCCGAGCTGATCATTCACAACGCACCCTTCGACCTCGGTTTTTTGAACGCGGAGCTGCGTCGGCTTGATCGCGTACCGGTCGAAACCGTCTGTAACGGCGTTACCGATACCCTGAAGATGGCCAAGGAGTTGCACCCGGGCAAGCGCAACAACCTGAACGCGTTGTGTGATCGCTACGAAATCGACAACTCCAGTCGTACCCTGCACGGTGCATTACTCGATACCGAACTGCTGGCCGACGTTTTCCTGGCTATGACGCGCGGCCAGAACACGCTGATGATCGAGCCGGATGCCGCGCCCCCTACCCAACTGGATGCCGATGGCCAGGCCCGGGAACGGAAACCGCTGATTGTCCGCCGTGCCACAACGGAGGAACTGGCCGACCATGATCGTTTGCTCGCTGCCATCGACAAGGCCTCAAAAGGTGCTTGTATCTGGTTGCCAAAGACAGAGATTACAGCTTGAGGGAAGTGCTTGCAGACTGAAGACGTACCCGTTAATCAGTATTACGAATAGTTTTCTTCAAGTATATCCAGCCTCATTTTTCAGCCATATCTTTGCCAATGCAATAAAACCATTGGTTTTGGAAATCTGGGCGATTTTTTGATGCTGCTAGCCAAAGGCAGGGGATCGCGTCTGAAAAAATGCAGGCGCGAGTTCCCTGTATTTTTGTCTGCGTGATTTTTCAGTAATGCCGAAGCGTGAGAAAACGTCGCCTGGGGATACAAACTGATCGGATTGCCCACAGAGCATGATCGTTTGGAGATAAGGCATGCAGCAAAATCAAAATGCAGTGGCCGCTATTAGTCCCAGTCTAGACAAGCATTTTGTAGCTGATCGCGTCACCGATCAGCCTGATACTTGCAAAAAACCGCACGTCGTTGACCGGTTGTTGATTGGCGGAATACTTGAGTTGTTGGGAAATCCCCCGCTGCGAGTCGTCCTTTGGGATGGCCAGGAGGTTGCTGGCGCTGGCAAAACTTCGATCGCGACGAAGCCAGCCTGCTTGCTGATCCGCGACCGCGGTGCACTATTGCGTCTGATTGCCGACCCGGAACTCCACTTCGGTGAAATGTTTGTTGCCGGACGGATCGAGGTGCTGGGCGATCTGTCGGCGTTTCTCGAAATAATCTTCCGGGCATTGCCGCGACGCAGCCCATCCGGCTTGCGGGAGCGACTTAGAACTGTCTTCAATGGTGCAGCCCGCAACACGCCCGCCAAGGCCGCCAGCAATATCTACCACCACTACGATATCGGTAACGATTTTTATCAATTGTGGCTCGACGAGCAGATGGTGTACACCTGTGCCTACTTTCCCGATCCGGGATCGACCCTGGAAGCGGCTCAAGAGGCCAAACTGGACTATGTGTGCCGCAAACTCCATCTTCAACCTGGCGAAAGCGTGGTTGAGGCCGGCTGCGGCTGGGGCGGGCTGGCGCTGCATATGGCCAAAAATTACGGAGTTTCGGTTAAAGCCTACAACCTGTCGCGGGAGCAAATAGCCTTTGCCAAAGCACGCGCCCATAGTGCAGGCTTGCAGAATCAGGTCGAATTCATTGAAGGGGATTACCGGGAAATCGACGGCAAATTTGATGCTTTTGTTTCAATCGGCATGCTTGAGCATGTCGGCATCGGCGATTACAGTGAACTCGGGACCATCCTGGAGCGCTGTCTTGCGCATTCCGGTCGCGGCTTGATCCATAGCATCGGCCGTGACTCTCCTAGCGGCATGAACCCCTGGATCGAGCGCTACATCTTCCCCGGCGCCTGCCCGCCCAGCTTGTCGCAAATGATGACGATATTCGAGCCTCACGGCTTTTCGATCCTCGATATCGAGAATTTGCGCCTCCACTATGCCAACACGATCGAGCATTGGTGTCAGCGCTTCGAAAAAGCTGCCGATCAGGTCGCCGCAAGGTTTGACCCGGCTTTTGTCCGTGCCTGGCGCCTCTATCTGGCCGGCTCACTCGCCGCTTTCCGGTCGGGCGACATGCAATTGTTCCAGGTCGTCTTCTCCCGCGCGGGCTGCAACTGCATTCCGTGGTCGCGGCACGACCTCTACGCGCCTGGTGACGCCAATGGTGTCATGTGATGCGCTGGTAGTCGGTGGCGGCCCGGCCGGATCGACCTGTGCTTGGCAGTTGCGCCGCCGCGGGCTGGACGTCATGGTGATGGACAAAGCCACTTTCCCGCGCGACAAGGTTTGTGCCGGCTGGATTACACCGGCTGTCGTCAAGGCACTGGATATCGACCTCGATACCTACGGCAAGCTGCACGTGTTACAGCCGATAACAGGCTTCAAAATTGGGGTCATCGGACATTCGCAGTCAGAGATTCGTTACCCGACCACCGTCAGCTACGGCATTCGCCGTGTCGAGTTCGACGATTACCTGCTGCGGCGTTCCGGTGCCCGCTTGCGGCTGGGCGAAAACGTCAAGTCGATCCAGCGACAGAACGGAAGCTGGCTGGTCAACGGCACCATTTCAACGCCGCTTCTTGTCGGCGCCGGGGGAAACGCCTGCCCGGTCGCTCGCCATATCGGCAGCAAGATCGGCGGTGGCGAGAAGGTGGTCGTCGCCAAGGAAATCGAATTTCGCATGAGTTCTCAACAAATTGAGAGATGCACCATTCGCGCCGATACACCTGAGTTGTTCTTTTGTCGCGATCTCAAGGGCTATGGCTGGTGTCTGCGCAAGGGTGACTATCTGAATCTCGGTTTTGGGCGCGAAGATACCACCCCGTTGTCGCCGCATCTTGAAGACTTCTGTTCGTTTCTCCTTCATCACGACAAGCTGCCGGGCAATCTTCCCAGTGGATTCCATGGCCATGCCTACGTGTTGTACGGGCATTCACGGCGCCAACTGCTGGCGGACGGTGTTCTGATCATTGGCGATGCGGCCGGTCTGGCGACTGAGCATAGTGGCGAAGGGATACGGCCCGCCATCGAATCGGGGCTGTTCGCTGCCCAGGTCATTGACGCCGCAGCGGGTGACTATCGGCGGCAACGACTCCGCGCTTACGAGGATCAACTACTCGCCCATTTCGGCATGCCATCGCCCCCGACATCGGGTCTGGTTAGCGATGCCATACGGCATTTGCTGGGGCGGATATTGTTGAATAGCCTGTGGTTCAGCCGACACGTAGTTCTGGATGGCTGGTTTTTACACACGGAAAAAGCTTCCCAAAGCCTGAATTGAGCCTTTGGGAGTCTGTTTGGGCAGCTACTTGCCAGCCGACAAGGGGAAATGACATGCCAATTGGTGATTTCTGTAAACGCGATGTGGTCGTTACTGATCGAAACGCCACTGTGATGGCCGCGGCCAGGTTGATGCGCGATAACCATGTCGGTGCCGTAGTGGTTGGCGATGCCAATGGTCGGCCAGTCGGCATCGTTACCGACCGCGATATGGTGGTCGAAGTTCTCGCCTGTGGCCTGGACCCGGAAACGATTCTGGTCGAGGACATCATGCTCGAATCCCTGCATACCGTTTCCGAAAGGGAGGGGGTTTTCACGACCATCCGGCTGATGCGCGAACACGGTGTGCGGCGCCTACCTGTGGTGAATGGCACGGGCGAACTCGAGGGAATAATTTCGCTTGACGATCTGATCGCCCTGCTCGCTACCGAGACTGAAGAAATATCGAAACTGATCGCTCGCGAGCGGACGAAAGAAACCCGCCAACGTCCGTAGTACCTGCCATTTGGCTAATATTTTCTGAGAGCCAGCCGCGTCAGGGAGCCTGATCGGCCGAAAAAAGCGACAGCATCAACTCGCGCTCGCGCTGAACTATTTTTCCCAGAAATTCGTCAGCCCGGCGCAGGCTGCGAAAGGCGTTGAAACCGCGCTCCAGGAAAGCGTGCAATTCACCGAGTCCGGCCAGTTGGGCCGGGCCGTGCATCAATTTAAGCGCCCCCCGGGCAAAAGTCTTGTGGGCCAGTGCATCCAGTGCCTCACCGGTTTCACCGATCAGACGGATCTGCAATTCACGGCCATTTTGATCGTCGACCGCGCGATAGGCGGCGCCATATTCATCGAGCGTCAGGCTCGCCTGATCAAGACCCTTGCCGAGAACAGCAACCATCTCGGCATCAAAGCGTTCAGACAGCGCATCGACCTCAACGGCCAGCAGCAAGGTACGCAAGCCAGAGAGCGGGAGCATGCTGGTCATGATGGGCAGGACTTTCTCCATCTCCGTGTCGCGCTCGCTGAAATCTTTCGGGCCGTAAAGATCGGAGAGAAAGAAAGTGGCCGCGATTTTGAATTGCGGACTGGCCAGCAGGTCGGCATGGGTATTGGCCAGTCGAGCCGCTTGCCAGGTACGCAAACAATCGCGTCGCCGGCCACGAAGCGGATCAGACGCGGCCGCCAGACGCAGATCGCGTGCCTCGCCAAGGAAGCGCTTCAAGTCGGCAACGCAGACCGCGCGGTCTACATCGTGATGTTCTTTATCACTCATGGATTGATTATGACAAAGTCTGTAAACGCCATTTAGAGGCTTTTGCCTAACGACGCTTCAAGCGCCAAACTACACTGAAATTATTCATTCTGACAGGCGCCCCGGATGCCCCCGCCCTCCTCCCTGATTGCTGATTTTGCCGGTCTACAGGCCGCATTTGCGGCGAGTCATGCTGCCAGCCGATTGGATATGGCACCGTCACTGGCGCTTCGTCGGCAGCGTCTGGACGCTTTGGAAGCTTTACTGCGGGACAATGTGAACGCCCTTTGTGCCGCAGTGTCGGCGGATTTTGGTCATCGCTCCAGCCATGAAACGCAATTGCTAGAAGTTTTCCCCAGCCTCGAAGGCATACGCCATACCCGCCGTCATCTTGGCACCTGGATAAAACCGCAACGGCGCTCTGTTTCGCTCTGGTTCCAGCCGGCAAGGGCCGAGTTGCGGCCGCAGGCACTGGGCTGCATCGGCATCATCTCGCCCTGGAATTATCCGATCTATCTTGCCATCGGGCCATTGACCGCGGCGCTCGCCGCCGGCAACCGGGCATTGGTGAAAATGTCCGAATTTACGCCGTCGACCGCAGCATTGTTCGCCGAACTGGCCTTGCGCTATTTCCCGGCTAATGAAGTGGCCGTGGTCGGGGGCGATCATGAATTGGCGCAAGCATTCTCGCACCTGCCGTTTGATCACCTGCTGTTCACCGGTTCGACCGCTGTCGGGCGGCTGGTGATGAAGGCTGCAGCCGAGAATTTGACGCCGGTGACACTGGAACTCGGCGGCAAGTCACCCGCCATCATCGCGCCTGATTATCCTGTCGCCAAAGCTGCCGAACGCATTCTCGCCGGGAAGTGCCTGAATGCCGGCCAAACCTGCATCGCACCGGATTATCTGCTGCTACCAGAGGGCGAAACCGAGAATTTCATTGCCGCCGCCCGCAAGCTTGTCGCTGCCAGCTACCCCGACTTGCAGCGAAACCCGGATTACAGCGCTGTCATCAATTCCAGGCATGCCGCCCGTCTGCAAGGCTACCTTGATGATGCGGCCTCTCAAGGTGCACGTGTCGTGCCGCTGGCTGAAGTACAACCCCGAGCCACCGGCCCGCAGCGACTGGCGCCGACACTGATTCTGCAAACCACAGAAAACATGAAAGTAATGCAGGAGGAGATTTTCGGGCCGCTGCTTCCCGTCGTGACTTACCGGAACATTCAGGAAGCGCTCGACTACATCAATGCCCACGACCGGCCGCTGGCGCTCTACCTTTTCGACCGCGACAAGGCACGCATTAATCAGGTACTTGACCAGACCATCGCCGGCGGCGTGACCGTCAACGACACCATCCTGCATATTGCCCAGGACGATCTACCTTTTGGCGGCGTCGGCCCCAGCGGCATGGGGCAATATCATGGTCACGAAGGTTTCCGGACCTTTTCCAAGCTGAAACCAATCTTCTACCAGTCGCGCCTCAACGGCATCGGGCTGTTCAATCCGCCCTACGGCAAATTGTTCGAGCGGTTGCTCAAGCTGCTGTTGCGATGACGACACGTCGCGAATTTCTCAAGACCGGGCTGGCCGGCGGACTGTTGCTGAATCTCGCCGCATGTTCTCGTCCTGCCAAAAATGATGGCCGGGCGCAGGTCTTGAGTGCGCTGATTCCGGTGATGCTGGCCGGCGCATTGACCACCCAGCCCGAGGATGCCTCACGACAGATTAATCGCACCCTGTCCGGCGTTGAAGCGGCGATCAACGGCTTGTCGCTGGCCGCTCAGGCAGAAATCGGCGAACTTTTCGATCTGCTCACCTTCCCGCTTACCCGGATGCTGGCTGCTGGCCTCTGGTCGCCCTGGAAAGATGCAACGCCGGCATCCCTGAACGCCTTTCTCGAGAGTTGGCGGCACAGCCGTTTCGACCTGCTCAAATCCGGTTACGCTGCACTGCACGACCTGATTCTTGGTACCTGGTACGCCCAGCCGGAAAGCTGGGCTGTCATTGGCTACCCCGGCCCACCGATGCTGAAATGATGCGCGACACTTTCCGCGAAGGACTCGCCACCGGCTGGAAACATATCGACGCCAGCGACCTGACCGCCGACACGCGTTATGAAGCGGATGTGGTGATTATCGGCAGCGGCGCCGGCGGCGGTGTCACGGCTGAAATACTGGCCCAGGCCGGGCTGAAGGTAATCATCATCGAAGAAGGCCCGCTGCGCACCAGCAACGATTTCCAGATGTGCGAGGCCGAAGCGTATCCGACGCTCTATCAGGAATCGGCCGCCCGCAAGACGGCCGACAAGGCGATCAATATCCTGCAAGGCCGCTGCGTCGGCGGTTCAACCACGGTCAACTGGACGAGCAGCTTCCGCACCCCACCGGAAACGCTGAACTGGTGGCAAACCGCGCACGGCCTCAAGTCACTTTCCGTCGAAGCCATGGCGCCGTGGTTTGCAAAGATGGAACAGCGCCTGAATGTTGGCCGTTGGCACCTGGCACCCAACGAAAATAATGCCGTTCTGGCCCGTGGCGCTGAAAAGCTTGGCATTCCGATTGCCGTCATCCCCCGCAACGTCAAGGAATGCTGGAATCTCGGCTATTGCGGCATGGGCTGCCCGACCAATGCCAAACAGTCGATGCTGCTCACCACCCTTCCCACCGCACTCAATCTCGGCGCTACGCTGATTTCCCGGCTCCGGGCCGAGCGGTTGGAGTTTTCCGGACAACAGGCAATCCGGCTTTTAGCCAGCGCCTTGAAGATTGACGGCCTGCACCCGAGTGGCGTTCGCGTCACGGTTCACGCCAGGCATTTCGTCCTCGCCGGCGGCGCCATCAACTCTCCCGCCTTGCTCCTGCGCAGCAAGGCGCCGGACCCGCATGGCGTACTTGGCAAGCGTACTTTCCTGCACCCCACGGTAATTTCCTCCGGCCTGTTCGATCACGACATCGCCGGTTACGCCGGCGCGCCGCAATCGATCTATTCCGACCATTTTTTGCACAATGCTGCGGTCGACGGCCCTTTAGGCTTCAAATTGGAAGTCCCGCCGCTCCATCCGGTGCTCTTTTCGACGACGCTGCAAGGCTTCGGCGAAAGCCACGCCCGACTGATGCAAAATTTTGCCCGGAGCCAGACCATCCTCGCCCTTGTGCGCGATGGTTTCCACCCGCAAAGCAAGGGCGGCCAGGTCAACCTGCGTCGCGACGGTTCGCCAGTGCTCGACTACCCACTCAACGAAACCTATTGGGAAGCCGCCCGCCGCGCCTTGCTGGCGATGGCTGAAAT
>Ga0138256_10003828_pt1 | contig 15964 bp, 13 predicted proteins | sample KNB2016incub_MG_FD_105486 | JGI IMG/M metagenome (GOLD analysis project Ga0138256, IMG submission 105486) | Active sludge microbial communities from wastewater in Klosterneuburg, Austria - KNB2014incub_MG | ecosystem: Engineered > WWTP > Activated sludge > Unclassified | place: Austria... | reverse complement strand
CGTTCGGCCAAATCCGTCGGCGGTGACGATAAGATCGTATTGCGCTCTATCGGCCGCCGCCTCAAATAAAAAACGGCCTTGTTCATCCGTCACAGCAGTGCGTTCTGCACCCGTAAACTTATTCTTGAGTATCACCGCGGCCCCGGCGACGGGGGCCTTGGCCGAATCCTCAACACGGCCTGAAATATTTGGTGCCTGGGCAGTGACGCCGGTGACAAGTATCAAAAATGTTATGGCAAGTAATAAAGCTGAAATTTTGGTCACGATGTGAACTCCTAATATAAAGGAACTTAAATAAGTCAGGCCTTGCGGCCGTCTCTGGAATATATCCCGTTCAATGCAACGGTTGTGCCTTGGACCGAATGAAGCAAATAAAGGACTTACGGCATTGGCGACCCCGCAATACTGCGACGTTTGGCTTTAGACCGCGTAGATCTGCGTGCAATGACCTTACGATCGGGCCAAAAGGCCCGATCTATTCACGAATTTTCGTGTCTTAATTTTGTAAATTTCGTGGTGATGGAAATCATCTGTTACGACGAAATTCACAAAGGAAGCCTCCGGCCCCACAACCGCCTCGATTTGGCCGCACGGCATTTTTGCCGATCTACGAACCTGTCGCCTCGGCAACGAGCGTTTCTTCGAAGCATTTTCGAAAACTATCGAAAGTTTCTCCGGCGGCTGTGACGATCGCCTCATCGTTTTCCGGATGTACTTCTGAATATGCTGTCACAGAGGCCCCAAATGCCTTCCACATTGGCCCGACTTCGCGGCCGTAGCTGTTAAAGAATGCTCCGCCCTGCTCGGGCGTTAACCCAAGATGCTGATGCAAATGCCGCGTGATCACCTGTCCGCCGAGTGTTGCGCCTTCCATTACATAGACGGCCCCAAAAGCCTGGGCAGCGTTTTGGGTTTGCGGAACACCTGTCCAAGGCGGTACTGAACCCGGCTTTACGCCGAGATGCACTAAGTCGCGTTCAAGCATTGATGATTTGAGCCTCGGCCTTATATCAAACCCCGATTTGAGAAGCTCATCGGCCGGCAGTCGCGGCTCAACCGCCTGATAAAACCTATAGAACTTGATCAGCAAATCTTTATACTCATCAATTGAAAGGGTCCTATTCATTACATCTACGACGGACTCCAGAGCTTCATGCTGGCCCCGTGTAGATTCCTTGAGTTTTGCCATGATCATAAAAGAAATCTCCTTTTACTATCCTGAAAATGAAATTCGTTTTCAATAAGCCTATTCTTAGACGGTAATTATGTCAAGTTCCCGATCAACCGGCTAAAAACCCGACAACTGGCAGCGATCTTACACGGCGACTTAGGCTCTGACACTTTTTGTCATTGGCGTATTACCAAAAACTGTTATTTGAACGCTCCTGGCCGCGATGAACTGTGCCAATGCCTGTTCTGCCGGCATTTGCAGCAATGCCCGTAAACTATTGATTCTTCTAACTTTAACTTTCATCCGTCAGCCTTCACCCTTTCCCTTTGCGGCTTTGGCACGCCCCTTGTAATAGCCACAGCAGCCTGGGAAAGGTAGAAAGACAAACATTTACTTTAGGAGCTTGTGAATTAGACATGAAAAATCAGAAAGGTTTCTCACTCATCGAATTGTTGATCGTCGTTGTTATCATCGGCATCATCGCCGCTATCGCTATCCCGAACCTGCTGGCGGCACGCCGCTCGGCCAATGAAGGTTCGGCCATCTCGTCGCTTCGCACCCTTCACGGTGCTCAGATGACCTACGCCGCCACGTCGGGCAACCAGCAGTTTGCCGGTGCTACCGCAGTTGGCGCCCCGGGAGCACATACAACTGTGCCGCTTCAGCAGCTTGCTGACGTCAATTTGGTTGATGCAGTTCTCGAGACGGGAACGAAGAGCAACTATAACTTTGCCGGCGAACGCGGTTTTGGTACGCCTGGTGCTGCCGGTACACCTGCAACGTTCTATTTCAACGCGGTCCCAACTTCGACAACGGGATTGACACAGACCGGTACGCGTAAGTTTGGTGTTGATACGCCGGGCGTGATCGTTGTTGACGCTACGATCGCTTCGCTCGGTACCCCACAAACCTATGCCGAAATTGGCACATGCCAGACGGCACCGTCCGCGACGGGTTGTGCTCCTTTGTCAAACTAACTTAATTGCTTCATTTAGAAGCAAGCACCGGCAGGAGATCGAAAGGTCTCCTGCCTTTTTTTGTGTTTTTGGGCCGCCGCTTTATTTGACGTTCTGCTCAAGATACAGCCGGGCCGGGCCGCGGGCGTCCCCGCCTGCACGCCGCCGACTTTTGGCGGCAGATCATGCTTCGACGTCTATATCACCCGGCGACGATCGCCCTCGTTCATTTTCCGGACCGATTAGAGGATGCCCGGAAAATATTCAAGGGCCGTCGGAACAAGGCATCATTAGACCGAGATTGCGCGTTAGAACGAGGGACACGGGTACATCCATTGTCGTCTTTGCGAGCTTCGCGTCTTTGCGGGCAAAAAAGCAGTTTGCGGCAAGGACGCAAAGGATGAAAAAACGGACCGAGCGGATCAAAGCGGCTATAGTTTGATCTTCTCGATCCTCGTTAAAAATACTCCCGGACCATATTGGCGGTCCTTAATCCGAGATTACGCATTGGGATCTTTTCGCCCGCGAAACACGCGAATGAACGCGAAAAAAAGAATTTCGGAAGGGATCCGCTCGGCTAAAACTCGCCGATCGTACAAGCCGGGACTCGAATTGCTATTTCTTTCGCGTCTTTTCGCCTGTTTCGCGGGCAAAATTCCTAGGGCTTGATCCGGGTCAATTTCGGAGATCAGTTATCTATTCACTTTCTCAACCGTCCAGGCCTGTTTGGATATTTCTAATCTGACCGCCAATATCGGTCATCCTGACCGATCGACGAAGCGCATTTTCAACGGAACACAACCGTAACTCGTGTATTTGCATTACTTACCTGATTTTCACAACATGGCACGCTTGTTGATAATAGTATTTGCAGGAACGCGGGCCTTTTAGATAAGGAAAACCACGCCGGCCCGCGATGTAAACGCTATGAAAGATCAAAAAGGATTTTCACTTATCGAACTGTTGATCGTCGTTGTCATCATCGGCATTATTGCCTCGATCGCTATCCCAAACCTGCTCGCTTCCCGCCGATCCGCTAATGAAGGTGCCGCCATCTCGGCCCTGCGCACACTTCACGGCGCCCAACAGACTTACGCAGCCACCTCCGGCAATCAACAGTTCGCGGGCGTGACCGGCGTCGGTGCCCCCGGTGCGGCGACGACCGTGCCGCTTCAGCATCTTGCCGACGTCAACCTTGTCGATTCAGTTCTGGCGTCGGGTACTAAGGGCCATTACAACTTTACCGGCGAACGCGGATTTGGCGTAAGCGGTTCAGGCGGCACGCCCGCAACATTCTATTTCACCGCCCGGCCGAGCTCCGCATCCGGGTTGACCCAAACCGGAACCCGCCGATTTGGCATAGACACGGCCGGGGTGATCGTAACCGACGCAACCGCCGCCTCGCTCGGAACGGGCCTTGATTATCTTGAGATCCAAACCTGCCAAACCGCACCCGCGGCCTGTGCCCCGCTTTCGAATTAACTTCTCCTTTTAACCACACGCAAACAGAAAGGCCGTTCGAAAGGGCGGTCTTTTTTTTGCCATTTGCGTACGCGTCGATGAATTGAAAATTGTTCACCGGAATAAGGGAGACGTGATATGTGATGAGCGACAAGTGTTTTGGCGTTGAACATCTTACTTTTCACCCTCCGGTTGTCACTTATACCGAAGTCAGGATTGATCGTCGTGAAGAAACCGTAAAAGTTTGACCAAGTGTAAATATTCACCCATCCGGCTTCTCTATGATATAATTTCTTGGTCGGCTTTTCTGCCGGTTCGCAAAATTCAACGCGCTCAATTGTCACCCTGCACTTAAAATGAACCGAAGTCTGCATAGGATCGTATGCATCGCAAAAAATGCGTTTCGCGAGGCTGTCCGTGACCGGGTACTTTACAATCTTGTACTCTTCATGCTGATCATTGTCGGCTGTGCGGTATTGCTCGGCGACCTGACCGATGGACAGCAAGACCGCACAATTGTGAATATCGGGCTAACGGCGATGCTCTTTTTCGGTACGTTCATCTCGATCTTTGTCGGTGTCGGGCTTGTTTCTAAAGAGATCGAAAAACGGACGGTTTTCGCCGTTTTTGCAAAACCGGTCAGGCGCTCCGAGTTTCTCATCGGCAAATACCTCGGCCTTTGCCTTACGCTGCTTGTAAACGTGATAGTTATGGGAGCCGGCATTTCGCTGGCGCTGGCGTTTGCGGCCGAGGGCCGCCTTGCGGGAACCGTATGGGGATCGGTCTTTCTGATCTTTCTTGAGTTAACGATCATAACGGCCGTTGCTCTACTCTTTTCAACCTTTTCATCGCCGTCGCTTTCGGCCTTGCTGACATTTCTTGTTTTTGTGATCGGGCACCTGAGCGCTTCATTGCTTGAACTCGCAAAAGGCCTCGGTTCGCAGACGGCAAAGTTCGTTTTTGGCGTACTCTATTACATTCTCCCGAATCTTGCGCATTTCACTTTCCGCACCGAAACAGCAAACGGCCTATGGCCAAACTCAGCCATGATCGGCGGCGGCATTGCTTATGCGCTCGTATATGTGACCATACTGCTTGCGATCGCAATTACCATCTTCAGCCGCCGGAATTTTAAGTAGTCAGTGACCAAAGCAGCGACACAGAGTCGTTAATTTCCTGGCTGGAACATCTTGGCCCGGAATCAACAAATGGCCGAAAAGATAAAGTACAATTCATCTCATGCAGCATCCTGGCACGGTGTCTTTGGGTTGGTCATTTTTGTCTGTCTTGGATTCGCGGCGGTTTATGGGTTGAGTAATTTTATTGAGCGGAATAGCGTCCGCGTGCCGGAGGACTATTCCGATTCTGACCTGTCGCTGGAGGGTAAGCGGCTAAAGGGATTTTCGCTCGGCAGCGAGGGTCTGCTTGCTGATTGGTATTGGATGCGGTCGCTGCAATACGTCGGCGATAAGCTGGCGAAAACCGATGTCGAGTATATAAATCTCGAAGATCTGACCTCGCTAAAGCCGAGGCTGCTTTACCCGCTTTTGGACAACGCCACCGACCTCGACCCAAAATTTTTGTCGGCATATTCGTATGGCGCAATGGTCCTGCCGTCGATCGATCCAAAACAGGCGATCGCATTAACTGAAAAGGCAATTGCCAACAATCCTGAAAGTTGGCGAATGTACCAGTATCTCGGCTACATCCACTGGCGTCTTAAAGATTACAACGAGGCCGCGGCGGCGTATGATCGGGGTTCGCAGGTTGAAGGCGCCCCGCGCTTCATGCGAATGATGTCCGCGTCAATGAGAACACAGGGCGGCAGCCGCGACACGGCCCGCGCAATGTATCAACAAATGCTTGATGAAGCACAGGATCAGCAAATGATCAGCAACGCGCAATTCAGGCTTGATGAGATCGACTCATTGAACGAACGTGACGCAATAGTTTCGGTACTCGAAAAATTCCGACATGTTAACGGCCGATGTCCTAATTCCCTGAAAGAGATCCAGCCCCAGCTGAAATCCGTAGTGCTGCCGAACGAGAAGCAGTTCAAAGTAAACGCGGCGGGCGACCTGGTCGATCCGACGGGCGTTCCCTATATTCTTGACCATCAAGCGTGCAAGGCGGCGATCGATACCGTAAATTCGAAACTGCCGCCCGGATAGATCGAAATGGAAACAGTAATTGAGATCAACAACCTCTCGAAGGATTACGAAACGGGCTTTTTGCGCAAGAAGAAAGTGCGTGCCCTCGATGACCTTTCGCTAAAGGTGAATGGCGGACAGATCTTTGGCTTTCTCGGCGGCAACGGCGCCGGCAAGACGACGACCATCAAGATCTTGATGACGCTGCTGTTCCCGACCTCGGGTTCGGCAAAGATACTTGGCCGCGGCATCTCGGAAACTGATGTTCATCGCGAGATAGGCTATTGTCCCGAAAATCCATATTTCTACGATTATCTTACCGCGTTCGAATTGATGAATTATTTCGGCGAGATCTTTGGACTTTCAGGAGCAAAACAGCGTGAACGCTCGGCAGAACTGCTTATCAAGGTCGGCCTGGATGAGAAGGCATGGAACCGCCAACTACGCAAGGTTTCAAAGGGTATGCTCCAACGCGTCGGGTTGGCACAGTCGCTGGTGAATGAACCGAAGATCGTGTTTCTCGATGAGCCAATGAGCGGCCTTGACCCAATGGGCCGACGGGAGATCAGGGAATTGATCTCCGGGCTGCGGGCTGCGGGAACAACCGTCTTCATGTCCACGCACATTTTGTCCGACGTTGAAGCTCTCTGTGACCAGGTTGCGATCCTGCGAGGCGGAAAATTGGCGGCGACAGGCGAACTCAACGATCTGTTGGCGGCAGGCGGCGGGCAGCAATCTTTTGAAGTAACCGCCGTGGGCGTAACCTCTAATGCGTTGAACGCCTACGCGGCATCCGCGGGTGCGGCCATAACTGAAAAGCCGAATGGCCTTTCGATCGAAGTATTGAACGAAGCGGACATTGATTCCGCCATTAAAGCAATTCGGGACGGCGGCGGCAAACTCTTGTCCGTTCAGCCGGTAAAACAGTCGCTCGAAGAGCTTTTCGTTGAAAAAACCGGTCCGGCCGGCATTTAGTTTCCCGCCTGGTCGGCAGTTTTCAGGGCAGTTACTTTCCAACGGATATTTGCCCGGTCAGCCTTCCGGTCAAATCCTTCGAGAGCAAGCGTTGCGGAAACGACCTCGCCGGGGCCGAGTTGGCCGTGCTGCTCAGGTATTACAAGTACCCGCTTTTCCTTAAGAACGGCATTTTGACGATCCACCACGGAAACGTTTACTTCCAACGCGGTGATCGTCTTTGGGCCTTTGTTCCGGATCTTTCCGACAATGAACATCGAAATAGTGCCGAGGCCTGTTGGCGACTCGACGGTTTTGTCATCGGTCGAGATTATTATATCTTTTGTGACCGCTTCAAATTCAGGCGAGCCTTCCTTGTACGCCCCTTCCAAGACCATCGCACGCTGGTCGTCGATAGGCGGCCGAAGTGAAATGAGCCATATAGCCGATGCTATAAGTATGACCCCCGCGGCAATGCCGATCAGAAAAATATAGTTGAACCCTTTTTTTTCCTGCTTTTTGTCTTCGAGAAATGTTTCCATGTGACCTTCCGCCTATGAATTGGACAACACCTTTGGTGAAAAGTTCCGTTAGGTTATCATTCTAGTCATCAGGGCAAAAACTTCCAACCTTTCATTTCCCCATTTCGCGGATGTTGCAGTTCCCGTGCCGCTGCGGCGCACCTTTACATACAGCATCCCGTCAGGGTTTCGATCAACTATCGCTCTCGGTTCAAGACTGTTGGTTCCGTTTGGAAAACGCAGTTTGACCGGCTATGTTGTCGGATTGCACGAAACATTGGACGAAGGCCTCGGACTGGATGCTGCAAAGATCAAGGATGCCATTGAACTGCTCGACGAAGTGCCGCTCGTGAATGGTGAGATCCTCGAACTTACAAAATGGGCGGCGGATTACTATGCAGCTTCCTGGGGCGAGATGCTAAAAGCTTCGCTGCCGGCCGGTATCAACAAGGCATCAGAACGCATATTGACGATAAATGAAGCGGGCCGCGACGAACTGCGGGCAGCAACCGGCCGGTCAAACACAAGATTGGATATTCTCCGGTTTCTTGACGAAGGCGGCGAGTCGGCACAGCGTGAATTAGAGTCTGCATTTGGCGAGGCCCGTGCGCGAAAGAACATTCGCGAGATTCTCGCCTCCGGTGCCGCGGATGCCTATTTCAGAAGCAACTCCGCAAAAGTTCGGCCTAAATTGCAGAAAGCGGTACGCCTTATCGAGACTGGCGATAGCCCGCTTTCAGAACTTCAACAGCGGGTCGTTAATACGCTTGCCTGCAATGGCGGCGAAATGCTCTTTGTAAACCTTCTCGAATTGGCCGGTGTCGGAGCGTCGCCTATAAACACGCTTGCAAAACACGGCGTCGTCGAAGTTTTCAATACCGAACTTTTTCGCGATCCGTTGTCCGACGCACAAATTCCCGAGTCCGCCGGCCTGATCCTAAACGCCGAACAGCAAACAGCCCTTGACGAGACTGAAAAAGCCTTGGCCGGCGGTAAGTTCAATGCCTTTCTCCTGCACGGCGTTACCGGAAGCGGCAAGACCGAGGTCTATATGCGCGCGATGCGAACGGCATTGATCGGCGGGCGTTCGTCACTCATGCTCGTGCCTGAGATCGCGCTTACCCCGATCTTCTCGAGGCGGCTAAAGGCGACATTCGGCCAACAGGTCGCGATCCTCCACTCAAACCTTTCGCCGGGCGAACGTTTTGACGAATGGCGCCGTATCCGCGGCGGAAACGCCCGCGTTGTTATCGGAACCCGCTCGGCAATTTTCGCGCCCCTCGAGGACCTCGGCCTGATCATCGTCGATGAGGAGCACGATAGCTCTTACCGCCAAAGCGAATCGCCATATTACAATGCCCGCGACACCGCGGTCATGCGTGCAAGCCTTGCAAACTCGGTCGTCGTCCTCGGCTCGGCAACGCCGTCAATGGAAACATTTGAAAATGCCAGGTCAGGGAAATACGCGTATCTGCAGTTAACAAAACGAATTGAGAACAGGCCGATGGCACGCGCTGAGCTTATCGATATGCGCGAGGTGTTTCGCCAAACGGGCCGAGATGTTTCCATCTCGCCGCGGCTCGCCGACGCAGTCCGCGATGCTCACGCCCGGGGTGAGCAATCCATTATTTTGCTCAACCGCCGCGGTTTTTCTCAGTTCGTTCTCTGCCGCTCGTGCGGAGAAAGCCTTCGGTGCAAAAACTGCGATATAACCCTTACTTATCACCGCCGCGATCCCAGGCTGGTTTGTCATTATTGTGGTTATCGCGTTGCTGTTCCGGACAAATGCCCGTTCTGCGGCGGAGAATTCCTGTATTTTATTGGCCATGGAACGGAGCAGCTTGAGATAAAGTTAAGGCAGCAGTTCCCTGATCTGGAGATAGCCCGCATTGACCGCGACACAATGAACCGCAAGGGTGAAATGGCAAGGACTTTGACGGCATTCGACCGCGGCGACATAGACATGCTGGTCGGCACGCAGATGTTGGCAAAAGGGCACGATTTTCACAATGTCACATTGGTGGGCGTGATCTCCGTCGATACCGGTCTCGGCCTGCCTGACTTTCGATCGGCCGAACGAACATTTCAACTTATCACACAGGTTGCCGGCCGGGCCGGCCGCGGCGATCTAGCCGGCCGTGTCCTGATTCAAACCTATTATCCCGACCATTATGCCTTACGACATGCGGTAAATCAGGATTTCGAAGGCTTTTTCAACGAAGAGGTCCGCTACCGCGAACGAATGGCATATCCGCCGTTTGTCGTACTCGCGTCGATCCTGATCCGGCACTCCGACCTGAACATTGCGACGGCAACGGCACGGATCATTCGGCGGGCCCTTGACGAAGCAAATCTTGAAAAAAGCTGCCGCATACTCGGCCCTGCACCGGCCTCGATCGCCCGTCTGAGAGGCGAACATCGGATCCAGATGCTCATAAAGGGCGTAAATCGAAAAAAGCTTCGTGCGTTGCTCGACCTCGGACTTGCCGACGCCGATGAAAATGGGGCCGAAATGCGGCTTGTTCACGTCGAGATCGACCCGGTAAATATTTTGTAAGAACAGGTTCGCACGGTTTCAATCTTGCCTGGTTCCGGCGGCAACGTAATTTGAACGGCTTCTCAATTGGTTATACGCCAGGTGATCGCTTAAACGCATTTCCTTTGCTCGATCCGGGTGCGCCAACCTTTCTCATACTACTTATCAGTTTTCAGATATTCTGGTTCGTCATTAAACTTTCATTACTTTAGATCGAAGCCGCGTTCAAAATTTTAGGGTCGCCGAAAATTAAAAAAGGCCGCCCATTGCGGACAGCCACTTATTGAAACGAAGATCTCTAACCGGTTCAATTTACCGCCCGCGAAGCAAACTCCGCCTGGCGAAACTTGATTCCGGCGTAAATCTCAGAGAGGCCGATCTTGCAGCCGATTGACTCGAGCGAAACCACGTCATCACGTTCGTTGTAAATGCGATATATCCATTGTTTCGAGTTTTGGCGCGCATAGTGCTCGACACGCATCTCGTCTTCTTTCAGCAGAAGGCACTCGCGAATGCTGTCCATTTCTAATAAGCTTTCGACTTTTTTGGTCTTGTCAACCGTGTTTGTCGTGCTTGAGAATATTTCGACAACTATCGTTGGATTTAAAAGTAGTTCGGAGCTTCCATCAGCGAATTTTGGGTCGTCCTTGACGAACACGATATCCGGATAGCACTGAAAATTGTTCGCCAACATGACGCGCATGTTGCTGATGTAGATCTCGGTCTTGTGCCCGTGCATCTTGCTGCCCGCCGCGATGGCCGCGTTGGAAACGATCAAATTGTGCCAGCGGTTACAGCCCGAACGTGCAAGCATTTTGCCGCCCGAAAACTCATTTCTGCCTGGACCGCGGTCGATCCCGTGAAAATCATCGGCCTTTGTATGTGGCTTATCCAGACCTTTTTCATTCATAAAACATTCACTCCGGTTTTTTGTTGATTTCGCGGGCGAAATGATAGGGAAAAGCAGACGGCTTTGCTTGGGTTGCGTTCTCTGCTAAAAATAGTGTTGCACATACGATGCTGTTTTTTCAAGGTTATTCATATGAAACTTTCCGATCTCGCCGCGGCAACATTCTCGACCATCGAAAACGGTTCGCCCGATCTTGAGATCAACGCCGCTGCCGGCCTTGACTTGGCGATGGAAGGTGAGGTGACGTTCCTTGCAAACCCAAGATACACACCGCGTCTTGCCGCAACCCGCGCAAGTGCTGTCTTTCTTGGCGAAACGGCCGAGGCCGGACGGACCGATCTGGCAGTGCTCCGCACCCGCGACCCTTATGTTGCCTATACGCTGGCATTGAGGGCCTTTCATCCCGAACCTGCGCTTGAGCCGTTTCGTCATCCATCGGCGATCGTCGATGAAACCGCGGAGGTTGACGAGAAAACCGAGCTGCATGCAAATGTCGTCATCGGACGCAATGCCCGGATCGCGGCGGGCGTCCGCATTTACCCTAATGCGGTCATTTACGACAATGTATCGATCGGAGAAAACAGTATCATTCACTCAGGCGTTGCCGTGCGTGAAGGCTGTGAGATTGGCAGCAACTGCATTATCCACAATAATTCAACCATCGGATCTGACGGATTTGGATACTCCAAGGATGTAGAAAAGCACTGGCTGAAAATTCCGCAAACCGGGCGGGTCGTTTTGGAAGATGATGTCGAGATCGGAGCGAACACTGCCATCGACCGGGCATCTGTCGGTGAAACGCTCGTCAAACGCGGAGCAAAGATCGACAATCTTGTTCAGATCGGACATTCATGTACCGTCGATGAAGACGCACTCATTTGCTCGCAAACCGGGCTTGCCGGAAGTTCCGTTATCGGAAAGCGGGTCATCCTCGCGGGCCAGGTCGGCATTGCCGGACACTTAACGGTTGGTGACGACGCTGTCTTAACTGCCAAGTCGGCAACGTCTCATGATGTCGAACCGGGCAAAGTAATTTCGGGCATTCCAGGTTTTGACAATAAAGAATGGCTGCGTTCGACCGCCGTTTACCGAAAACTGGGCGAAATCGCAAAACGGCTCCGCGATCTTGAAAAACGTGCAGCCGAGCGCCCGGATTGACAGATCGACCGCTCTATTTTTTCGGCTTTGCCCAAAGCAATCTCGCCGCTCCAAGCGTTTTGCCGCTGATCCGGATCGGCGGCATTGGCTTCGCCCCTTTCATCGGCATCGCTTCGATCAATCCATTTCCCGATTTCATCATCTGCCCGTTCATTATGCCCTCGATGTCGTGATCCTGGCCCGGGTGCTGCTTGCCGTCGCTCATCATGCCGTTCAGGCCGCAGGCGTGCAAGAATTCGTGCAGCACCACGACCATTTTCTGGTCGTCGGTTGCCTGGACTGAACCAGGGAGAAATATTCCCGCAAAAGCTATTACATTCGTGACCGGATCTCTCAAAGTTCCGCAATATCCGTGAAAAACGTCAGGCTTAAAGTCGGGCTTTGTCTTCACCGTGCCTTCAAAGTTGGCGTCCTGAAACTCGATCTTGTCCGGTCCTGTTGCCAGGGCAACAACTATATTTGCCTTTTTTTTTTCGGTAGTAAATTCGAGCTTTACACCAAGATTCAACTTATTGAATGCGTCTTTCGCCTTCTGTACCGGCCCGGCCCAAGCCGCTGCCTTGTTGAAAACCGAAAGCTGGTAATTCGTGCGAACATAATCGACCCATTGGATTCCCATTCGTCCTCCATCAGCATCAGCAAATTATCTCATTCCGTCGGTACCACATTCGCCGGCCTCATTCTTCCAATTAAAATAATCGCCAAACCGGTATGTGATAAAATTCATCTTACTTTTAATGACGAATCTGAAGTTGTAGTTTTGCTAACTGACACGCCGATGCTGTTTTGCGAAAAGAAGAACTTCATGATCCGTTTTAGGCCCTTTTTGTTCTTTAGCTATGTATCTGGTCACTTTGTGTTAAATAGACGACCCAAATCATGATTCTCATAAAAGGAATTCAAACAATTCTTAAATTAGAGGGTCTCGATTGTTTCACATTAATGTAAAGCAACCAATTTCAGTTAGTTGATTTGTAGGAAATTTATGAAACCCAATATGCAGAAAGAAGAGTCGTCCAGCGGTTTTGACATAAGTAGATTGAATGAGGAAGAAATTGACAGGCTTGCCTTCGATCTGAACGATGAGGAACGCCGCGTACTTCTGGATCACGGCACTGAACCGCCGTTTTGCGGGACGCTTTTGGACAATAAGGCAGAAGGCACATATGCCTGCAAGCTGTGCGGACTGCCCCTATTTACGTCAAGGTACAAGTTTGAATCCGGTACAGGATGGCCTTCGTTTTATGCTCCGTTCGACAAAGAACATCTAAGCTATATTGATGACGACACCTACGGAATGCGACGCACCGAGATCCGCTGCGCCCGCTGCGGTGGACATCAAGGCCATGTTTTTCCGGATGGCCCGCCGCCGACCGGTCAGCGATATTGTCTGAATTCAGCGGCACTTTCATTTATCCCGGAAGGCAAAGATATTCGGCTAAAATGACGCAGACCTCAACTTCCGGAGCATCGGCCCATTCGAGAACAGGCCGCGGAAGCGAAAATGGTTCGCAGACAAAAAAAGCCGGTCCTATTTCAGGACCGGCGAAGATGAAGGACTATCGAACAAGATCATGGACGTTCAGGAACTCCTCGTTCCTTAAAGCTGTCGAACAATTCTGTATGCCGGCTTGTGAGCGGAATCAGTCGGCCGTTAATGAACATGTACCGAATGTTTGTCCTCGGATCGAGGATGTCGCCGTCCGCAACCACGACATTTGCCATTTTGCCCACCTCGATCGAACCAAGACGGTCGGCAATACCGAGGATCTGTGCCGGATAAAGCGTCACGGACTTCAATGCCTCGTCCTTTGAAAGCCCGTATGCTCCGGCGAGGCCGGCCTGATAAGGAAGATCTCGACTTTCGCCGCCCTGATCGCCAGTCGAGATCGCAAAACGAACACCCGCCTGTTGAAGCTTCGCCGGCGCCTCGAACAAGGAATCATACGAATCATCCTCGCGAACCGGAAGGCTGTAAATATTTGTATAGATCACCGAAATATCATTCTGTTTCAGCACATCGGCCGCTTTCCACGCTTCCTGGCCGCCGACGATTATGCCTTTGATCTTCATTTCGCCGGCAAACTTTGCAATTGCACGTATGTCGCGCTCACGCTCGGCGGTAAAAAAGATCGGCTTCAGGCCGCGGACATAAGGTGCGAGGGCCTCGAGGGGCAGGTCAGTTTCGGGCAACGGCAATGATCTGTCTTTGCTATAAGCTTCCATCGCCCGTGCATGATTCTGAGCGCTCGTGAATATCTTTTTCAATTCATCGATCTGACCGTCACGTCTCCTGACGGCATCTGCGAAATCGATCTGTTGTCCACCGCCAAAACCGCCAAACCCGCCAAATCCGCCGCCGGTTGCGATTCGCGGAAAGTTGATCACCAGCCCCGCTGTACTTTCGACTGCCATTTCCGCCTGGGTCGAACCATTTAGATTTATTACCGTTCCCTGGCCAGCGATCAAACCGCCGCTGGGTGCGGACATGACCGCCGTGATGCCGTTAACACGGGTAACATTAACATGCGAAGAGTGCGGATTAACGCCGGTTATTGCCTTGGCGTTAGCGTTGTTTGTGCCTACTTCGGCAATGTCCATCGTCGCGTTCGCACCCTGTCCGATCTCTGCAAGACCAAGGCCGGTCGCGCTGTCGATCATTCCCGGAAATACGGTCAATCCCCGGCCCTCGATCCGTTCCGCGCCCGACGGCACTTGTGCTCCCGCACCCACCGCCGTGATCTTGCCGTTCTGGATAACAATGGTCCCGTTCTCGATAACGCCGCCCGAGACAGTTACGATCCGGGCCCCGACAACGGCAAACGTACCTGCCCGTCCGGTCTTGTTCTGCTGCGAACCGTCGCTTTGGGCAAACATTCCTGCCGTTAGGGCGAGTATTAAAATACAGAGACGCAGCGATTTGGAGTAAAACATCGTACCTAGCGAGATTCCTCCAGCGTCATTTGCACAAATATTATTTTGCATAGCAAATATCGTGTCTTCGTTGCGGCTTCGCGTTTCCGCCTCATGATTCCGTCTGATCATTTATTGTCTCCGTCGCCATGGTCCGCGTCGTCCAGGTCACCGCGAATTCTATCCGCCGGAATTCTCGGCGAAGTTCCGCCTGTTCCGGGCGCCCGATTTACATCGAGTTTCTCAAGTGATTCGCGTTCTTTTGCAATAAGGCCACGCCGGGTAATATCCGCCGCCCGATCGAAATATACGACGCCTTCGATCATTGTCGTCTCCGGATGTGAATACGGGCTGAACGGATGGACATTCCAGATAACGATGTCCGCATCCTTGCCCTGGTCGATCGAACCGGTGCGCTTGTCAATGCCAAGCTGCTTTGCGGCGTTTAGCGTGATCATCTGCAAAGCGTCCTGCTCGGGTACGCCGCCATACTTGATCACTTTTGCCGCGTCCAGGTTCAGCCGCCGCATCCGCTCGTTAGAATCAGAGTTGATCGAGACGACCACGCCATTCTTCCACAAGACGTATGCGTTGTACGGGATCGCGTCATAGGCTTCAATTTTATAGCTCCAACTATCGGCGAAAACTGAAGCCCCGGCACCGTGTTTCGCAACTTCGGGTGCGATCTTATAGGCCTCCAGCGCATGCTGAAGCGTCCCGATCCTGAATCCGAATTCTTCGGCAAGTCGCAGCACGTTAAGATGTTCGTCAGACCTGTATCCGTGACAGTGCACAAGCCGCTTGCCTTCAAGCACCTCGACCAACGGCTGAAGCTGTTCGTCAACTCGCGGCGGGACCTTGGTCTTTTTCGCGCGATAATCATCCCATTCCTGCTTGTAGTCGCGAGCACGCCGAAACGCATCGCGAATGGTTTCCATCGTGCCCATACGGGTCCGCGGATATCGCGGTGTTTGGCCGCCCTGCGGCTGGAAATTTGACCGCTTCACGTTTTCCCCAAGCGCAAATTTGATCCCCGGCATAGCATCCGGGATCGGGTAGTCTTCGACCGGCCGGCCCCATTTGAATTTCACCGTGGTGCTCTGTCCTCCGATCGGGTTTGCCGATCCGTGCAGCAATAACGCCGATGTGACCCCGCCAGCGAGTGCACGATAGATCGCCACATCGCTCGGGTTCAGCATATCGCGGATTCGGGTCATTGACGTTACGGATTGCG
>Ga0138256_10003827_pt1 | contig 15968 bp, 1 predicted proteins | sample KNB2016incub_MG_FD_105486 | JGI IMG/M metagenome (GOLD analysis project Ga0138256, IMG submission 105486) | Active sludge microbial communities from wastewater in Klosterneuburg, Austria - KNB2014incub_MG | ecosystem: Engineered > WWTP > Activated sludge > Unclassified | place: Austria... | reverse complement strand
TCGCCGCGCTACGAACGCCTACAGCGACGATCGGGGACTGGCCATCAAGACCGTGGACTTCACCCCCCAGTTCCAGACCACCACCACGACCCAGATCTACGTGACCGGCCAGTACCAGGGCAACTTCAACGTGCTCACCGGCCTGCTCGCGCCGCCGCAGTCGCCGGCGCGGAGGCAGCGGGACGTGTTCGTCGGGCGGGTCAAGGACCTCGGCACCGCCGGGATCTGGGAGTGGGTCATCGATTCGGCGGACAACACCGCGGGCGCGCGCAGCACCTCGGGCGACTCCATCGGGGCCCGCGCCATCGACGCGGACGCCGATGGCAACGTCTACGTCACGGGCAGCTACACCGGTGCGCCCCGGCTGGGCCTGCTGGCACCCCTGCCCGAGGCCCGCCAGGTGCTCGGGTCCAGCACCAACTCCACGGACGTGCCCAAGGCGATCTCCGACTACACGACCATCCAGTCCACGATCAACGTGCCCCTGGTGACGATCGTGAAGGACGTCAATGTCCAGGTGTCCCTCACGCACACCTACGACGGCGACCTCAGTCTCTATCTGATCGCGCCCAACGGCGCGCGCGTGCTCCTGTCCCAGCGCCGCGGCGGCGCCGGTGACAACTACACGAACACGGTCTTCGACGACTCGTCCGCCACGCCCATTTCGAGCGGCGGCGCTCCGTTCACCGGCACCTTCCATGCGGACGGGAGCCTCTCGACCCTGAACGGCCTCAGCGCCACCGGCGCCTGGAAGCTCGAGATCTCGGACAACGCCGGCGCCGACACCGGTAGTCTGACCGCCTGGACGCTGGTCATCAACGGCGGCACCACCGTGCCGCAGGACACGCACATGTTCGTGGCCAAGGTCGCCGACAACGGGAAGAGCGCGACCTGGAGCTGGGGCTCCGCCGCGGTCAACAACGGGACCTTCCCCTCGCTGGCCGAGGGCATGGCCGTGGCTCTCGATCAGCGGGTCGGCCCGGACCAGGGCCTCTACGTGGCCGGCAACTTCTCGAATGGCGTCGCCTTCGTGAGAAGCGATCTTTCGACCGACGGCACCGCCGCGGTGTCCTCGACCACCGGCAGGTTCGTCACCGCCGCGGTTCAGGTGGGCGACCCGTTCGTGATCACGAGCGGCGCGGGCGCGGGTACGTACAGCGTGGTGAGCGTGGGAAGCGAGACCAGCGTGACCCTCGACCGGGCGGTCACGGGCGTCGCCACCGACGTGTCCTTCTACGTCAAGTCGCTTACGGGATTCGCGTCGAATTCCCACAACCGCGACGTGCTCGCGGCGAAACTGGGCGCCTCCTCGGGCGGGTGGCTCTGGGCCAAGCGGGGCGGCTCCCTCTTCGACGACGAAGCCCGCGGCATCGCCGCCGATCCCTCGGGGACCACCTTCGTGGGCGGCCGCATGCAGGGCACCAGCCGCTTCATCGAGGGGAACACCCCGATCACGTACCGGGAAGCGGCGCAGGGCACCTACGACGTTTCGGAGACGGCGTACGGAGTGTCGCTGTGGTTCAAGACCACCTGCGGCAACTGCGGTCTGTTCAGCGTCCTCGCGGGGCCGGCGGGCAACGGGGGCAACGACCGGCACGTATACCTCTCCGGGGGCAACCTGAGGGCTCGCGTATGGAGCGACGAGGTCATCCAGACCACCGGCCTCAGCCTCGCGAACGGTCAGTGGCACCACGTGATTCACACCTTCGGTCCCGGCGTGGGCCAGCGGCTCTACGTCGATGGCGTGCTCAGGGTTTCGGGCGTCAAGGAGGCCTCGAACTTCGACTGGCAGACCGACGTGGCCGTGGGCTTCTCGAACGACGCCGCCACGCAGTTCTTCGACGGCACGATCCAGAACGTCCAGATCTTCGACCGCGCCCTCGTGGCGGGGGACGTCACCACTCTCTTTGCGTACACGCCGGTCAACAACACGGAGATCCTGCTCCACGCCGATGGTCCTTCGCTGAGCCCGCTCGGCAGTGGCAGCGACGCCTTCCTCGCGAGTCTCAACCCGGAGGCGCCGGGCCAGTGGCGCTCCTTCGAGGCGTGGGTGAGCGGTGAAGAGGTGCCCCGGCCCGTCGGGGTGCCGGCCCTGCAGCCCGAGATTCAGATCGGAGAGTCCGATGGCCAGAGCAAGTTCTTCTGGAGCGTCTACGACCAGAAGCTCTTCGCGGTGCAGCCCACGGCGGCCCTGATCAAGTGGAAGGTATCGTCGAGTTCCTCCGACCTGAGGCGCGTGCTGTCGTTCGGCGCCAGCGACTGGCCCACGAACCCGCAGATCCATGTCGCGGGCGCCCCCGCGGACCTCGAACTCCCGCCCGCGGTTCAGACCACGAACTACTGTTCCGGGACCCCGGCCGCCTCGCCGGTCGCCCTGAGCTACGGCGGAATCCGCTACACCACCAATGCCGCCACCGATGCGACCAAGACCTTCGCCGCCGCGAGTCCGGGATACTCCGTGTTGCTGTACGCCAAGGGGCCCAACCCCGACACCACGCAGTTCGGAGCGGTGCTCCAGGTGGTGAAGACGGTGCCATGGAATGACCCCGCCTACCTCGTGGACAACCAGCCCGCGACCATCGGCCAAAAGATCACGGCCGCCGCCTGCGTCCACGACGATCCGACCGGCAAGAACGGCTTCGTCTTCTTCGAGAACGCGCCCTACGACGGGGCCGGCGACGACCGGGCCTACGCCCGCGATCGGCGCGCCGGCACGGTGATCCCGGTGAACGAGGCGCCCCTCAACGACATGGTGGTGGTGTGGTACGGCCGCAGCGCCACCAAGACCGGCATGGCCTGGCCGAGCAAGCCCTTCCGTTTCAACCCCCAGTGGCCCGCGGTCCCGGAGAAGATCGTGATCGCGAGCGAACTCGGTTCCGACGTGTACTCGCAGGCGTCGCTCGACGATTCCGTCTACACCAACAAGCGCATCTACAACCAGCCGGACGCCTCGCTCCCGGGATTGAACCCGAACGAGGAGCACGCGACCTTCTTCCCGTCCAATAACGGGTCCGGGTTCCAGGCGATCTTCGCCCTCCGCAACGACCTGCTGCCTTCGGGCCCGCTCGCGTCTCCCCAGTCCAAGTCGAAACCCTACGCGCTCCTGAAGTACCAGGACTCGAACACGGGTGAGTGGCGGTTCCGCGTCTTCCGCGTGCTCGCCACCGACGTGACCTACCCGGGCTTCAAGTACGGGGGACGCGCCGGAAACCCCGTCTACGCGCCCTACCCCGTGCGCCTGATGGGTGAATGCTCGGGCACGTCGGGAAGCGGCACGCCGTTCTGGAAGGACTACAAGAACCAGACCTGGGCGCGTTCCGCCGGCCAGATCACCGGCCGCTATTACTACCCGATGCTGCCGGGCTTCTCCTACGACCTCGACGGCAACGGCAGCAACGAGGCGGGCCTGGGCGCGTGCGTGCCCTGGCTCGACCGGATGACCGCGCGAACCGACTGTCCCCTGGGCGGAAGCACGTGCGTGGGAACGCCCATCGCGGTCAAGTACAACATCTGCTGGCCCGACGAGACCCAGCGCGATTTCGGCGCGGGCAACGAGACGTGCGCGGGCACGGTCAAGGTGATTGGCACCGACTTCGGCTTCCTGCAGGTGGGTGAGACCCTCACCGAGCCCAAGAACGGCGCGCCCGACATCATGCACCAGCCGTCCGTGGAGGTCGTCTACGACGACGAGAACCCGAACATGGCGGTGCCGGGAGCCCCGGCGCCGATCGGCCTGCCCGATCCCACGCGCTCGCTGGTGCAGCTCATCGATCCTTTCAGCGAGATCGAGATTGACCTCGTCGCCCTGCCCGGAGACATCCAGGTCGAACAGGTGGGCGCGCGACAACGCCTGTCGGGAGGCAACGGCGGCACGCCCATCAAGCCCCGGAAGCTCAACTTCGCGTTGCGGAGCCGCGTCTACTTCGACCCGCAGAACCAGCGGCTCGGGATCAAGGGTTACTACGAGAAGCCTGCGTCCGGCGAGCCGATCCTCCTGCTGAACGTCCTCTCCCTGGCCGAGGCCCAGCGCCTCAAGGACCTGAGCACGAACACGACCACCTGGCCGGCCGCGGTCGACGCCCTGTACCACAAGTCGCGCAACCCGCGCGGCCTGAAGCTGAGGGCGAACTACGACCCCCTTCAGCCGCGGCCTCTCAACCCGAACCAGTCCCTTCTCATCGGTCTCCAGGACACCGCGAACGTCGCCACCGGTCTGCCCGTGAACGGCGGCGACGGCGTGCCCGAGCCGGTCAAGCTGTTCGGGATTCCGGGCGCATTGACGGCCGGCGGCGCGACCAACTCCAACGGCTGGGTGACGGTCGCGGTAGGCAACGACCCGCGGCTCTCGCCGGGCCCGGTCGACCTCAAGGTCATCAAGATCGTCTGCGGCCCGTACCAGGGCCAGGTCCACGTGATCAAGTCGGACAACGTGTTCGACGAACAGCTCACCCTGCGCCACAGCGGAGATTTCGGCGGCCATCCCGACGACTTCAACTTCGAGTGGTTCTCAACGCCCGACACCGGCGGCACCCCGCCCGGACTGCCGGACAACCAGATCGCCTACGGCGGACTTGGCTTCGATCCGAACAACCTGTGGTCGAGGGTCTCTCCCACCACACCCACGCCCGCGAACGGCGCGATCGAGATCACCATCGAAGGGGCCGACATCAAGACCCTGTCCGACAACTGGTTCGCGGTGCGCTACCGGGGCTTCCCGGTGTGCGGCAACCAGATCGCCGGAGGCACCACCAACAGCACGTGGGCCGGTCAGCCGGCTGCGGTGGGCGCGCCTCCCGCGGCCCAGCTGGGCGAAGGCTGGATCAAGCGCGTCACCCAGGGCCTGAACCCGTTCGAGACCCGCGTGAAGGACTTCCACAAGGCCGCGACCCAGACCTACGCCAGCATGATCCAGCAACTGGGGCCGCGCTACGAGGGCGACATCGCTCTCAACGCGGCGCCCGACGCGATCAACAACGTGGGCCTGATCGAGGCTTATGAGACCGTGCTGCGGCGCGGCATCCGGCTGTCGATCGACGGCACGCCCGCGGTCAACTACGGTCCGGTCAACGCCGCGCTGCTGAACATCTCCACCCGCATCGCCGACTTCTACACCCTGCTCGGGAACGAGGCTTACGCGGACGCGCAGGATCCGACCATCGGCTTCGGCACGAGAAGCGGGGCCTACGGCACGCTCGCTCCGACCATCTTCGGCTTCCAGAACCAGGTCGCCTCGCTCCTCGACGAGGAACTGGTCCTGTTGCGCGGCCGGGACAGCACGAACGCCTCGACCACCGCGAAGCCGGTCTACAACCGCTTCTTCTGGAACTTCACCAACGGCGAGGGCGAGGTGGCCTACTCCCAGATCTACGGTGTCCTGGACGTGACCGGCTGCAACGACCCGTCCCGGTGCGGCAGCGTGGGCGGACCCGACGGCGTCATCAACGAGAGCGACGCGGGGAAGATGTACCCGCAGGGCCACGGCGACGCGTGGGGTCATTACCTCACCGCACTCACCACCTACTACAAACTCCTGCGGCATCCCTACTTCACCTGGGAGAACCGCGCGGAGGCGGTGCTGGTGGGCGCGAGCCCGGTCCAGGTGGACTACCTCGACGAGCGGAAGTTCGCGACCATGGCCGCGGCCAAGGCCAAGGCCGGCGCCGAGGTCGTGAATCTGACCTACCGGTCGGCATACGTTGAGGATCCGGCGGGCCAGTGGCAGGGTTACAAGGACACCAACGCCGATCGCGCGTGGGGCCTCGCCGAGTGGGCGAAGCGCAGCGGGCAGGCGGCCTACTTCGACTGGGTGGTGGCGAACTCCCTTCTGCCCGACGTCGACCCCTTGAGCAACGTGCCTTGCCCGCTCGCGCCCTTCACCAACCCGTGCCACACCGGGATCCAGCGGATCGACCGGACCACGGTCGCGGAGATCGGCGAGATCGCGAGCCAGTACGCCGAGATCCAGACCAAGGAAGACCAGGCGGACTTCGGGCTCAACCCGCTTGGCCTCGCCAAGGGCGTGGTGCCGTTCGACATCGATCCGTCGGAAGTCGACAGCGGCGTCACCCACTTCGAGCAGATCCAGAAGCGCGCCTTGAAGGCGCTCAACAACGCGGTGCAGACCTTCGACAACGCAAACCAGCTGAGCCAGATGCTGCGCCAGAACCAGGACACCCTGGACGACCTGTCGAGGAACGTGAGCGACCAGGAGCGCGACTACAAGAACCGCCTGATCGAGATCTTCGGCTATCCGTACGGCGATGACATCGGGCCCACCGGGATCTACCCGACCGGCTACGACGGTCCGGATTTCCTGCACTTCGGCTACGTCGACGCCACCGAGTTGACCGGGCAGAAGGTTCCGCCGACCCAGAACGTCACCGGCCGCTTCACGCCCGTGCCGGGTATCGGCTTCTTCCTCGGAGACGATGCGAACGCCCACTCGGGTAGCCTCGTCACGAAGGACATTCCCTTCACGATGGCGAGCGGCTACGGACTGGTCAAGCCCGACTCGTTCATCAAGAGCCGCCGCGCGCCCGGGGAGATCCAGCGGGCTTTGGGCGACCTCTTCACCGAACGCGCGCGCTACGAGCAGTCGCTTCGGAACTACGACGCCCTGCTGAAGGAAATCCAGGATCAGGCGGACCTGCTCCAGGCCAACTACGACCTCAATACCGCCCAGATCAACATCAGGAACACCCGCAAGAACACGATCATCGGCTTGAACGTCGGGATCGGGATCGCCAAGGCCGCGCAGCTCGCCCTGAACCGGGCCGCCGCGCTCGTCAAGGCGGGGTCCGAGGCCATCGCGGATGGCGTGCCCAAGGTCACGGTCGCGGGTCTGGCCGTCGGCGGCGACTTCCTGTCCTTCGTTCGCACCGGCCTCAAGGTCGCGGGCGCGGGCATCGCGAACGGTCTCGAGATCGGCGGCGACGTCGCCGACGGCGTCCAGACCGCCATGGAACTGGGGAAGGAACAGGTTCAGCTCGAAGCCGACATCAAACTCGAGACCAACAGCCAGAACTTCCAGATCCTCCAGCGGATCAAGGAGCTGGAGCAGCTCATCCGTCAGGAGCCCGCGGCCCGTCTCGAGTGCTTCATCCAGAAGGGCGTGGTCCAGCAGGCCCAGGGAGCCTTCAACACCGCGCTCGCCCAGGGCGAGCGCCTGACCGCGGAGCTGGTGGCCTTCCGGGCGCGCACCGCCTCCGACGTTCAGTCCTATCGCTACGAGGACATGGCCTTCCGGGTGTTCCGCAACGACGCGTTGCAGAAGTACCGGGCGCAGTTCGACCTCGCCGCCCGCTATGCCTTCCTCGCCGCCACCGCCTACGACTACGAGACCAACCTCCTCTCGACCTCGAGCGGCGCGGGCCGGCGCTTCCTGACCGACATCGTCAAGCAGCGGAGCCTCGGTCAGGTGATCGACGGCAACCCGGTGCCCGGATCGCGCGGTCTTGCCGATCCGCTCGCGCGCATGGGCCAGAACTTCGATGTGCTCAAGGGGCAGCTTGGTTTCAACAATCCCCAGACCGAAACCAATCCCTTCTCCCTGCGCCGCGAGCTGTTCCGGCAGCGCGATGCGGATCCCGCCTCGTGGCAGGCCACGCTTTCGGGGTACAAGGTCACGAACCTCTGGGATGTTCCCGAGTTCAAACGCTTCGTGCGGCCGTTCGCGCCCGAGGCGGCGGGCGCCCAGCCCGGCCTGGTGATTCCGTTCAGCACCAACGTCACCTTCGGCCTGAACTTCTTCGGCTGGCCCCTCGGCGGCGGAGACAGCGCCTACGATCCCACCAACTTCGCGACCAAGATCCGTTCGGTCGGGATCTGGTTCGAGAACTACGATGCCACCGGCCTGTCCAACACGCCTCGCGTGTACCTGGTGCCGGCCGGCGCCGACGTCCTGCGCTCGCCCACCGGCAACAGCTTCGCGACCCGCGACTGGCGCGTGGCCGACCAGGTGCTGCCGGTGCCGTTCGCGATCGGGGCGAGCGATCTCGCGAACCCCGACTACATTCCGACCAACGACAACCTGAGCGACAGTCCCGGCGGCATAAGACGACTGTCGAGCTTCCGGGCCTACCATCTGGGCACCGGCTTCGACGCCTCGCAGATGAGCTCGGACAGCCGGCTCATCGGGCGCTCGGTCTGGAACACGCGGTGGCTGCTCATCATCCCGGGCGGCACCCTGCAATCGAATCCGAACGAAGGTCTCCGTCTGTTCATCAACGGGGTCAGCGACATCCAGGTCTTCTTCAAGACCTACGCGTACTCGGGGAACTGAAAATGAGAACACCTACCCGTCTCGCCGCCTCGATCCTGCTGGTCCTCGCCGTGCTCTGGGGCCTGCCCGCCCAGGCGCGCGTTCCCGAGCCCGACCACATCTTCTTCGGGGTGGCGCGCCGGAGCGGCGCGCCCATCACCACCGGCACGGTCACCGTGGTGACGGGCGCGTCCGTGTCTCCGGTGGCGAGCTTCACCCTGGATGGCGTCACCTCGAACTTCGTGCTCCGCGTGCCCATCGATTCCCTGGCGCCTCAGGATCCGGGCACAGCCCGGCCCGGAGACACTGCCCGCATCTACGTGAACGGGCAGCTCGCCGCCACCACCACGGTCGGGGAGCGAGGCACCGCGACCCCGATCGATGTCGACGAGAGCGGGGCCACCACGACCGCTCTCTCCTCCTCGTCGAACCCGGCGCCCCTCGGCATCGGCATCACCCTGACCGCGACCGTGGCGCCCGCGGTGACGGGCGCCGGTCAGCCCACCGGCAACGTCACCTTCCGGGACGGAACCACGACCCTCGCCACCGTGCCCGTGGATGCGAACAGCCGGGCCACCCACATCGTCGCCGGCCTGACCCTCGGGTCGCACGAACTCGTCGCGGAGTACGCGGGAGCCGGGATCTTCGGCGCGAGCCGTTCCGACGCGCTTCAGCAGGTGGTCCTTTCGCAGACCGCGACCTTCCTCACGCGTTCAGTGACCACCCTCCGCACCGGCCAGCCACTGACCCTGACCGCCGACGTTCGTTCCCTGTCGGCGGGCGGCGGGACGCCCCTCGGCACCGTCGTGTTCCGGGATGGCGCCGCCAGTCTCGGCGCGGTTCCGCTCTCCGGGGCCGGGCAGGCGACGCTTACCGTTCCCTCCCTGGACAAGGGAACCCATCGGCTCACCGCCGAGTACTCGGGCAGCCCGACCTTCTTCCCCAGCCGCGGAGGCCCGATCACCCAGGGGGTCACCGACGCCGAGGTCTGCTCGGTCGCGAGCTTCGCCGGGTCCTCCGTCTTCCCGGCTGGCGCGGATCCGCGCTCTCTGGTCGCGGGCGACTGGAACCGAGATGGCCTCATGGATCTCGCGGTGGCGAACGCGGCCTCGAACGACGTCACCCTGCTTCTCGGCGACGGCCTGGGCGGCTTTGTCCCCGCCGGTCCCGCGACGCCGGCCGGCCTCGCGCCGCAGGCCGTGGTCATGGGCGATTTCAACGGGGACGATAATCCCGATCTCGCGGTCGCCGCTCGCGACTCGAACGAGGTGAAGATCCTGCTCGGAGACGGGGCCGGAAGCCTTGCCGCCGGGGGCGTGACTTCAGTGTCCGCGCCGCGGGCGCTGGTCGCGGTCGACGTGAACCTCGACGGCCGGATGGATCTGGCCGCAGCGAACCAGTCGGCGAACACCGTCACCCTCCTCATCGGGGATGGCGCGGGCGCTTTCACCGCCCAGACCCCGGTGGCCGTGGGCACGCTGCCGACCGCTCTGGCGGCGGGGGATGTGAACGGCGACGGCCGGCCCGATCTGGCGGTGGTGAACGCGACCTCGAGCGACGTGACCGTCCTCCTGGGCGATGGCCTGGGCGGGCTGAGCAGCGTCGCCACCATTGCCGTGGCCGCCTTCCCGCAGTCGGTGGCGATCGCGGACCTGAACGCCGACGGCAATCCCGACCTCGTGACCGTGCAGTCCGGTTCGTGGGACGTGCACGTCCTCGCGGGTGACGGATCCGGTGGATTCACCGAGGCCGCGGGCTCGCCCTTCGCCGCAGGCTCTCAGCCGCGAGGCGTCTCGGTGGCCGACTTCGACCTCGATGGGACGCCCGACCTCGCCGTGGTCAACGCGGTCTCGGGCGACGTCACCATCCTGGCCGGGGACGGCGCGTTCGGCTTCAGTCTCGCGGCCACGCGCGCTCTTGGGACCGCGCCCTTCGCGGTCGTGGTCGCGGACTTCAACAACGACGGGCGCCCGGACCTGGCGGCCGCGAACAGCGGCAGCGACAACGTTTCGATCCAGCTCAGCAACTGCACCGCGAGCACGACCACCACGCTCGCCTCCTCGGTGACGCCGTCGGCCTTCGGCCAGGCCGTCACCTTCACCGCGACCGTGGCTCCCAATCCGCCGGGCGCGGGCCTGCCGACCGGCAACGTCTCCTTCTCGCTCGGCGGCAACAGCCTCGGCGCGGGTTCCATCAACGCCTCGGGCGAGGCCCTCCTGACCACGGACACCCTGCCTCCCGGCACCCATTCGATCGAGGCCGTCTACGAAGGCGACGCCGGTTTCAGCGGTAGTTCCTCACTTCCGCTCACCCAGGTCGTGACGCGCGTGGGCACCACCACGAGCCTCGCCGGCTCCTCGCCCTCGACCAACTTCGGAGAACCGTTCACCCTGACCGCCACCGTGATTCCCCTGGCGCCGGGGCTTCCGGGGGCGACGGGCGACGTGGTCTTCCGCGACGGCGGGAACGTCATCGGCACCGCCCCGGTGAGCGGCGGGGTGGCCATCTTCGTGACCTCGTCCCTGGCCACGGGGACGCGCTCGCTGACCGCCGACTACGTGGGCGACGTGAACCATGCCCCGAGCGCCTCTGCGGTGCTTTCGCACGACGTGATCCTGGTCGCGACGGTGTCCATCGCCGACGCCTCGGTTTCCGAAGGGTATCTCTCGGGCAGCACCATGTCCTTCGTGGTGGGCCTTTCCACCGCGCTCGGGTCGCCGGTGAGCGTCCAGTACGCCACCGCCGACGGGACCGCGATCTCCGGGACCGACTACGTCGCGACCACGGGGACGCTCACCTTCGCCCCCGGCGAGTTGCTGAAGTCCGTGACCGTGGCCGTGCTGGGCGACACCGTGGTCGAGCCCAACGAGTCCTTCACCCTCAATCTCTCGACGCCCTCGGGGGCCTCGATCCTCGACGGAACCGGGGCCGGCACGATCCTGAACGATGACGGTCCGACCCTGAGCGTCACCAACAGCGCGGTCGTGGAAGGCACCACCGGCACTCCCTCGAATCTCGCCTTCAACGTGGTTCTGTCCGCGACCTCGACCCAGACCATCACCGTCGACTATGCGACCTCGGACGGGACGGCGACCGCGGGCGGCGACTACACCGCGAAGACCGGAACCCTGACCTTCACGCCCGGGATGGCCTCGCAGGTCGTCCAGGTGGCGGTGATCCAGGACAGCGCGATCGAGCCGGACGAGACCATGCTCCTGAACCTGTCGAATCCGACGAACGCGACGATCTTCGACGGCCTGGGTCAGGGCACCATCCAGTCCGATGACGGCCTGCGCCTCTCCATCGCCGACAAGACGACGGTCGAAGGCAACGCCGGCTTCACGCCCGTGAGCTTCACGGTGTCGCTCTCCGCGGCGCCGACCGGCCCCGTGACCGTCGACTATGCGACCGCGGACGGCACCGCCACCGCGCCCGCGGACTACACCGCGGCCGCCGGCACGGTCACGTTCGCCGCCGGAGAGCAGACGAAGACGGTCACCGTGCAGGTGGTGGGCGAGGCGACGCAGGAAGCCTACGAGACGTTCCTCATCAACCTCTCGAACCCGACCGGCGGCGCCAACATCGCCGACGGCCAGGCCCAGGGAACCATCACCAACACCGACGGCTCGACCGACCGGTCGCGTCTCATGTTCCACAACTTCGTGACCAACCGCCTGTACCGCTGGCACATCAAGAACGGCAACACCCTCGACACGTTCAACTGGGTGACCCCGTTCGCCACCGATCCGGGCTGGACGGTGGGCGCGGTGGCCGACTTCGACCAGGACGGCCAGCTCGACTACCTGTGGCACAACGTGAACGACGGCCGGCTGCTCTTCTGGTACATCGACGGCGACAATCTGAAGGGCTTCCAGTTCCTGCCCTACGCGGTCGCGCCGGGATGGAGAGTGGCCACCGCGTTCGACGCGAATGGCGACGGCGCCGCCGACATCGCCTATTACGACACCCGGACGCCCGCGCAGAGCGCCACCAGCGGCCAGGTCATGGTCTTCATGCACGACAACGCGGTGGTGCTCGGTTCCCACGTGCTCGACCAGAGCTTGCCGGTGGGCGGAACCCGGAGGGTCGTGAACTCGGTGGACGCGAACGCCGACGGAGACGACGAACTGGTCCTGTACGACTCGGCCACCGGCCAGGTCACCGCGTGGGACGTGGCCAGGGCGGTGGTGGGAGCGACCATTACCTATCCCAATCTCCAGAGCACCTCGAATGCGTTCAACCTGGTCTCGACCCGGACCGACTTCAACAACGACGGCTTCGCGGATCTTTTGTGGCACAACCCGACCCCGACCGGAGTTCTGTCGGTGTGGTTCATGAACGGGACGACCCGGATCGGGATCGGCCAGTTCCTGCCCTTCACCGCGACCGACCCGGTGTGGACGGTGGTGGGGTCCGCCAACGTCTGGTAGCCGGGGGGGCGGAGCCCGCCTCGAAAAATTCAGGCGTCTCAGGGGGGCTAGAATGCCCGGGTTGTCAGAAGCCCTCTGAGGCGCCCTGAGCCATGCACGAACCATCGCGATCCGTCAGCCTTACCCTGGCGTTCGCCCTGGTCGCCCTCGGAGGCACGAGGGCCCATTCCCAGGGGCTGCTGACCCTCGAGACCAAGGTCGGCACGTATTCGGGGGGCGCGTCCGAGTATGACGAGGGGCGCGGCTCGTACCAGGGCGCGCATTTCCTGAGCCCCCACGGGATCACGTTCGACGGCGAGGGTCTGCTGTACGTCGCCGACTTCGGCAACGGCACGGTCCGAAAGATCAACCAGCACGGCTGGGCGATCACGATCGCGGGCCTTCCGCAGGCGTTTGGAAGCGTCGACGGTGTGGGCACGTCGGCGCGCCTGATGGGCCCCTGGGGCATCGTGCGGGACGGCGCGGGGTTCGTGTATGTCACCGACCTGTGGGACCACACGATCCGGAAGATCAGCCCCGAGGGGTACGTGACGACGCTGTGCGGCCTGTCCGGCAATCCGGGGAGCGCGGATGGGCCCGGCGCCACCGCGCGCTTTCGCTACCCCAAGGGGATCGGCATCGACTCGCTCGGAAACCTCTACGTCGCTGATTCAGGAAACAGCACCATCCGGAAGATCACGCCTTCGGGAGAGGTTTCCACCCTGGCCGGAACCGCCCAGGTGACAGGTCTCGTGAATGGCTCGGGGGCGGCGGCGCGCTTCTCCACCCCCAACGGCGTTACTGTCGATGCCTCCGACAACGTGTTCGTGGCCGACTATGGAAACCATGTGGTCCGGAAGATCACCGCGGCCGGCGACGTCTCGACCTTCGCGGGCACGGGGACCTTCGGGAGCGTGGACGGCCCCCACGGTACGGCGCGGCTCGCATTTCCAGACGATCTGGCCTTCGATGGCTCGGGGCTCCTGTACGTCATCGACAATTCGGGAATGAGGCTCCGCACGGTGACGCCGCAGGGCGCCATCGCTTCGGTGTTCTGGGCGGAGTCCGGGAACAGGATCGGTCCGCCCCACGACGGCAGCACCATCGCGGTGCGCCGCCTGGCCGCCGTGGCTTTGAGCCCCCGGAATGGCGAGGTCACCGTGACCGACGCCGGCAACAACTCGATCCGGCGGCTCTACCGCGACACCTATTTCGGCTACAGCCTGCCAACCGTGGCGGGTCCTGGCGGTTCGTCGCTGAGCGGTCCGAGCGGAGTGGCCATCAACAACACCGGGACCATCTTCGTCGCGGATCAATACCGGCACCGGGTGGTCAGCCTGAGCGGGACCGAGCCGTATGTCTCGGTCCACACGCTGGCGGGCACGGGATCCTGCACCGTCGCGGTCGGCACCTGGCAGGCGGGCTTCTGCTATCCACGCGATGTGGTGGTGGATTCGTATGGAACCCTTCTCGTGTCCGACGTCTATTCGGTGCGAAAGGTGACCCCCGCCGGCGCGGTGAGCCTGTTCGTCAGCCCGAGTTCGCTGGATGCGGCCGGGCAGCCGATAGGGCCGATCGGGCCTCGAGGCATCGCCATCGATCTTGCGAACACCCTCTACATCGCCGACACCGGCAAACACAGGATCCTGAAGGTGAGCCCGGGCGGCGTGGTGAGCGTCCTCGCGGGATCGACGCGCGGGTACGCGGACGGACCGGCCGCGTCCGCGCTCTTCGCCATCCCCTACGACGTGGCGGTCGACATCTACGGGACCGTCTACGTGGCGGACTACGGCAACAGCGTCATCCGCCGGATCGGGGTCGACGGCTCCGTGACCACACTGGCCGGCCAGCCGGAAGTGGCCGGTTTCGGCGATGGCCAGGGAGCGGCGGCGCGCTTTCGCTACCCTCAGTCTGTGGCGGTGGATGCGGATGGCAATCTCCTGGTGGGCGACGGGGGTCTGCTTCGACGAGTCAGTCAGGCCGGCCTGGTAACCACGGTGGCCGGAGCCAGTCAGCCCAACGGCTCCCAGGTGTGGGGTTACGCGGATGGCACCGGGTCGGAGGCTCACCTCCACGCGGCCCAGGGCATCACCCCGCTCCCCGCGGGGCGCTTCCTCATCGCGGATGCGGGCGCCGATACGATTCGGGTGGCCTATCCGAGCATCGCCGATAGCGCGGTCGGCGCGTCCTCGACGGTTGTCCCCCCAGCCTCCCTGGCGGTATCGGCGCAGCCGGTCACGGCCACCTCCTTCGAATGGTCCTTCCTGTTACAGCCGTATTACCTTCCCGGCTATGGACTAGCGCCGTATCTGTCCTACGCCCTGCCCGCGATCCCCGACCGGGAGTTCGGCTGCGGCGCGCTCGGGATCTACCGACTGGGGCTGCGCGCCTCCGCGGCGGCCGGGGTGCGAAGGTCCACCCTCGACATCAACTGCGCCCCGTCGGCGCGCCTCACCGTCGATGACGTGCGGGTCATGGAAGGCAACTCGACGACCCGGACCGCGCGAGTCCGCTTGAGCCTGAGCGCGGCGCAAAGCGACCCGATCGCCGCGACCGTATCCACCCAGGACGTGAGCGCCGGCGCGGGAAGCGATTACGATGCCGTGGCCGCGCTGGTGGTGACCTTCGCCCCCGGCGAGACCGTTCAGTGGGTCAACGTCAACGTCAGAGGAGACACCGATCCCGAGCCGAAGGAAACGGCTCAACTCCTGGTTCAGAGCGTCACCGGACCGGTTTCCATTCAGGACGGCATCGGCGAAATCTCCATTCTCAACGACGACGCGGGTGGCGAAGTGTCCATCTCCGCCCATGACACTTCGGCTCCCGAGGGCTACACCGGCAGCACGACCCTGCAGTTTCCGGTCACCCTGTCCGCCCCCTCCTCCTCTCCGGTCTCCGTCAACTGCCTTCTGTTGAGCGGCTACTACACGATCACTCCGACCACCCTCGTCTTCGCGCCGGGCGAGACGCGGAAGATCGTCACCGCGTCCGTCTCCGGCGCCGACACCAACGATGAGGACAACCAGAACTATCCTCTTCGGCTGGAAGCGCCGGTCGGCGCTTCCCTGGCGGATGACACCGCCGACGGCGTGATCCTCAACGACGACGGCCCGTTGTACGCGGTCACCGATGCCCGGGTGGTGGAGGGAACGGGGGGAGGCCCGCGATACCTGGCCTTCACGGTGACGAGGTCCGTCGCCGGGCCGTTCGCGGGCATGGTGAGTTTCAGGACCGTCGCGGGCACGGCCACCGAGTTCGAGGACTATGTCCCGAAGAGCGGCGTGATCGCCTTCCCGGTG
>Ga0138256_10003824_pt1 | contig 15972 bp, 9 predicted proteins | sample KNB2016incub_MG_FD_105486 | JGI IMG/M metagenome (GOLD analysis project Ga0138256, IMG submission 105486) | Active sludge microbial communities from wastewater in Klosterneuburg, Austria - KNB2014incub_MG | ecosystem: Engineered > WWTP > Activated sludge > Unclassified | place: Austria... | reverse complement strand
CCATAGCCCTGGTAGTAACGGGCCCGCTGCAGATACACCGCGCGGTCGGTCCTGCCGAGGGCCATGCAGCGGCTGATGTCATCGATCGCCTTGGCATACTCCTTCTGGTGACCATAGGCCTTGCTCCGGCAGAAGAGTGCATCCGTACTCTGTGGATTCAGTTCCAACGCATGCGTGCAGTGCTCAATGGACTTCTCAAGGGTCCGCATCTTCATGGTAGGACCTGAATAGAGTTCGTACAAAGCGAGCTGGACCTCAGAAGCCGCCACATATGCGGGTTCGTAGAGGTGGTTCCATTCCAGCACCCGATCCAGGTCGAACTCCGCCGTTTTGTAGTCATGCGTCGCTGTTCTCACCACGCCGTGAATGAAGTACGTATCCGTGGTGGCCTTCACGGCGAGCGCTTCATCCGCCGCATTCGATGCACGATCCAACTCCCCTGTTCGCAGGCAGGCCTTCGCGAGCAGCATAAGCGCTTCCTGGTTCTTCGGCGAAACAAGGATCGCTTGATCACAGAATTCGGCCGCAACCCTTGCGCTGTCCATATCGAAGTACGCCCGTGCGGCAGCAACCGCATTGTCCGGTTCTCCCTTGTCCAGCCGTGCTGCTTGCGCCAGATCGCTTGCACGTTCCACAAGCTTCCCCAATGATCCATACACCTCGGCGCGTGCCTGATAGGCCTTGATCATCCCTGGTTCCGTGCGGATGGCGAAGGAGTATTTCTCCAAGGCCTGTTCGAACTCCTGCGCAGCCCTCAGCTTCTCCCCTTCCTTGAAGAACGCTTTGCCGGATTGTGCTTGTGAACCGGCGCCGGCAACGAATAGAAGGATGGGTAGCAGACGGCGTAGCGTACAATGCATGGCGATGGTTCCCAAATGTAGGCGGATCCGATCGTTGGGATGATCGCTCACGCCCATGCCATACGACCACCGCAAGCGGAACTGAATGAAGGCGGATCCGTCGGGTTCACTCCGCCGACGTGAACCTGGCCATGATCTCCGGCGTGACGCCTGTGCTGCTGAAGCCCCCATCGTGGTAGAGGTTCTGCATGGTGACGAACTTGGTGTAATCACTGAACAAGGCGAGGCAGAAGCGGGCGCAATCCTCCGCTGGTGCATTGCCGAGCGGACTCATTTCCTGTGCGAATCCGAAGAAGCCATCGAAGCCCTTCACCCCTGAACCCGCCGTGGTCATGGTCGGACTCTGGCTCACGGTGTTCACCCGTACATTCTTGTCCTTGCCCAAACGATACCCCCAACTGCGTGCGATCGATTCCAACAGGGCCTTCGCATCGGCCATGTCGCCATAGTTCGGGAACACCCGTTGTGCCGCTATATAACTCAACGCGACCACGGAAGCACCCTCGGCCAGCGCGTTCCCCTTATGAGCGGCTTGCAACATGCGGTGCAAACTCATCGCGCTCACATCCAGGGTCTGCTTGTACCATTCGTAATTCAAATCGTCATAAGGCCGCCCTTTGCGCACGTTCGGGCTCATGCCGATGCTGTGCAGGACGAAATCCATCGGTCCACCCAGTTTGGACTGCGCCTCGGCGAACAACTTCTCGAGGTCGTCATCATTCGTTGCATCCGCAGGAATGATAGCTGCACCGGTCGCTTCGGAGAGTTTGTTGATCTCGCCCATGCGCATCGCCACCGGTGCGTTGGTGAGCACGAAGGAAGCTCCCTCGGCATGCGCAAGCTCGGCCACCTTCCATGCGATGCTCATTTCGTTCAGTGCCCCGGAAATGATGCCGCGTTTGCCCTTCAGGATCCCGTTCGCCATGTGTTCTGTGATAGGCGGCGAAGATAGACGGAGACGCCGGAGAACAGGACCTTGGTTTGCACGCTAACCGTGAGCAGGGTACCTTGTCCTTTCAATCAGCCCTCATGATCCGATCAAGTACCCTGTTACTCGCCATTACGTTGCCTTTCGCCGTGGCATTCGGCCAATGTGTGACCACCTTCCCGGCCAACGAGCCTTTCACCAGTGGTTCTGAAGGTACCCCGGGAACGCTTCCAACGAATTGGACCAACCTCACCGGGGACGATCTGGATTGGTGGGTGGACCGCAACGGAACCCCGACGGCGAACACCGGTCCCATCACGGATCACACCTTGAACAATACCACAGGGAGCGCGCTGTACATGTACGTGAGCGCTGCTGCAGCGGGCAACACGCCGAGCAAGACCGCAACCCTGCAAACCCCTTGTTACAACATCAGTGCGCTCAGCTCACCTTATTTGACCTTCTGGTACCACATGCGTGGCACACAGATGGGCAGTTTGATCGTGGACATCAATGCGAACGGGACCGTTACGCAGAACGTCTGGACCGCTACTGGTGATAAAGGACTTTACTGGAAGCAAGGTTGGCTGAACCTGTCGCCTTGGGCTGGCCAGACCAATTTGCGTATCCGGTTCCGTGCGATCACCGGCAGTGGTGCGTTGAGCGATCTGGCCATCGACGATGTGTTCGTGGGTAGCCTGAACCCCATCTTCGGTTGCAATGAAACGACCGCAAGCAATTACAGTTCCTCGGTGAACGTGAACAACGGTACCTGTTCGTACACGTGCCCTAGCGGGCAATCCCGTGTCCGGATCGACATCTTCAATGATAGTTATCCGGGAGAGACCAGTTGGACGCTGAAGAACGGATCCACAGGTGCAACATTGGCAAGCGGAACCTACCAAGGCACCACACTTTGTGTTCCCAGCAATACCTGCCTGGTCTTCCGGATCAACGATACAGCTGGTGATGGCATCTATCACAGCACCTATGGCTACGGGGCGTATTACGTCTGGCTGGACGGGGTGCTGGTCCGCCAAGGGGGAACATTCGGATCGTACGAAGAGACCACCTTCAATTGTCCTCCGGGCTTCAGTTGTGGAACGGCGCTTCCTCTTACGCTGGCCCCATTGACCGGGAGCTATCCGCAGACCTTGACCACGTTCACCACCACGGCCGTGGAGCAGTGGTACGACTTCACGCCACCACAGACCGGCCAGTACCGGATCACCACATGCGGGACCAACACCTGCGACACACGGTTGTGGCTGTACGATCTCGCTTGTTCGAGCATCGTCCTGAGCACGGGCGTGGAAGGCGCAACATTCGCGGATGACAACTTGGGTGGCTGCGGGCTACAGGCCGTGGTGAGCGCCAACATGCCCGGCGGCACGCTCCACCACCTGCGCGTGGGAGACAATGCAGGAGCATGCGGCAGTGCCATTACGGTGAGCATCATCTACGATGGTCCGGTGGTGGGCTGCATGAACGTGGCTTCGTGCAACTTCGAACCGTTGGCGACGATCCCGTGCGCGAACTGCTGCATTGCCTTTGGTGACCCCAACTGCCCGGAAGGCCCCGACCTGACCTTGGACCAGGCGCGATTACAGAGCACGCTTACCATGCAATCCGTTACCATCACCGATGCATGCGCACCGGCGGAAGGCTGTGTGAAAGCGCTCGGACAACGCTATGTTCTCCGCTTCGCGACACGGATCAAGAATATCGGCACGACCGATTATTACATCGGGAACCCGAGCAGCCAACCGATCATGTTCAATACAAACAATTGCCATGGTCACGCGCACTACGCCGGCTATGCCGATTACCTGCTCTTCGACCAGGACAACAACTCCATTCCTGTGGGATTCAAGAACGGGTATTGCGTCATCGATGTCGGGTGCTCACCGGGGTACTCCGGGCAGTTCGGTTGCAGCAACATGGGGATCAGCAAAGGGTGCTATGATGAGTACTCGTCCGGGACCACCTGCAACTGGGTGGATATGACGGATGTCGTGGACGGAACCTATACGCTGGTACTTCGCACCAACTGGCAGCATGCGCCTGATGCACTGGGCCGACAGGAAATGAGTTATGCGAACAACTATGCGCAGGTGTGCATCAACATCACGCACAATGCCCAGAACGTCCCCTCCTTCACGGTGGTCTCCCCTTGCCCCATCTGGACGGATTGCCTCGGGCAGGCCTATGGCGATGCGCGTGCGGATTGCAACGGCGTGTGTGCAGGCCCGACCAAGCGTGGCGACCTGAACAATGATGGCAACCAGACCCAACCCGATGCCATGGAATACGTGGCGGCCATCCTGGGCAACGACATCAGCCCGACAAGCTGCAACGACCTGAACAATGATGGGTTGGTGACGGTGACGGATGCGGCCCTGATGGGCAACTGCTACAACCAGCAGGCCGTGCATGACGGCACCAGCCACGTGCTGCACTACCATCCGTGGTGCGATTTTCCGCGCGGTTGGCAGAGCACTTCGGATCTCGTGGACCTGAGCCTTGGGAACCTGGACCCGGCCAACCATACCGTGGATGTGCTGGTGCGCAATCCGACCTGTCGAGTAGTCGGATATGAGTTCGAGATGAGCGGCATCACAATACAATCCGCAGAGAACCTCGTACCCAACCTGGAAGGAAGCCCGACGGATGAGATCACGGTGAGCACCACCTTGGGCGGCACCAAGGTCATCGGCCTTTCGTACCTCGACAGCACGATGGTGAAGAACGCCGACTTCGTTCCGCTGCTTCGCGTTCACTACCTCACACTCACCGGTGCCGATATCTGCATCACGCACATCACGGACATCGTGAACAAGGACGCTAACAATGTGAGCACGAGTATCGTGAACGGATGCTTGTCCGTTCCGAACACGGTCGCCGTGTATCCGAAGGTCTGGTTGGAAGGCCCCTATGTGGCATCCTTACCACCGTTGATGCGCGATGACCTCCGGGCAGCATTGCTGCTACCAAGCACCGAACCCTACACCGCATTGGGCTTCACCCATGTGAATGGTGGCGGTGGTGAACAAGTGAGCGCTGGTGTGTTCGCCATCACCGGAGCGAACGCTATTGTCGATTGGGTCATGGTCGAGGCCCGGAGCACCACCCCACCATATGCGGTGTTGGCCACGCGTAGTGCCTTGTTGCAACGGGATGGCGACATCGTGGGCACGGATGGCTCTTCGCCGGTCCTGCTCCAGGTGGCACCGGGATCCTACCGCCTATCCGTTCGGCATCGCAACCACTTCGGAGCCATGACCGCCAATGCGGTACCACTCGGCGCCGCGCCAGTGACCGTTGACTTCCGCGCGGTGGAGACCGCGACCTATGGAACGGATGCCCGGAAGAACGATCTCGGCGCGTGGATGCTCTGGGCAGGGAATGCGCGCAAGGATGGGATCATGAAGTACGTCGGGCAGGACAATGATCGTGATCCGATCCTGAACGTGGTGGGTGGGTCGATCCCCACGGCGACGATCACGGGGTACTACATGGAGGACACGAATCTGAGCGGCGTAGTGAAATACACCGGCAGCTTGAATGATCGGGATGTGATCCTCTTGAATATCGGTGGAAGCATACCGACGGCCACGCGAACGGAGCAATTGCCGTGAGCGCGTTACTGCTGCGATAGCAGGACGCGGGCGTTGTCCACGGCTTCGGCGGTAAGCTTGCGTCCGCTCAACATCCGCGCGATGGCTTGTACACGCTGCTCGTGATCCAACGGCGCGATGTGCGTGCGTACTCGCTCGCCCTCTGATGTCTTGGAGACTTCTAAATGATGCGCTGCTTTGCTGGCGATCTGTGGTAAGTGTGTGATCGTGATCACTTGCCGCTCCTTCCCCATCGCGGCGAGTAGTGAACCCACCCGGTCGGCGACTTCGCCACTCACGCCTGCATCGATCTCATCGAACACCACAATAGGAAGATCCTTGGAACCTGCTGCGAGGGAGATCAGTGATAGCATCACGCGGCTGAGTTCCCCGCCGCTAGCCACCTTGTCCAATGGCGCTGGTGCGCGGTCCTTGTTGGCGGTGAACAATGCACGGATGTGATCGATACCGAATGGCCCGGGCTCGCCGGTGCGGTGATCGAACTGGAAGACGGCGTGCGGCATGCCAAGCTGCTGGAGGATCGCCTCCACCTTGTTGGCCAATGGCTTCACGGCCTTGGTCCGCGCCTTCGAGATCCGCTTGGCAAGTTGGTCGTATTCACTGGCAGATGCGTTCTCCTGTTCCTGCAACGCCGCGATCCGATCATTCAGCGATCCCATGTGCTGCGTTCGTGCTTGAAGCGAACCGAGCAGTTCGATCAACTCCTCGGTGGTTCGGACCCTGTGCTTCTGCTGAAGACGCAGTAAAAGGTCCAGTCGACCACGAAGAAGGTCCATTCGCGCTGGATCGGATTCCACGTTGACCGCAGCCAAGGATGCTTCCGCCCCGATATCCTTCAACTCGATCGCGCAACTGTTGATCCGCTCAAGCATAGAAGCGATCATAGGATCCACCCCGGCCACTTTGGCGAGCAGTGCTTTCACCTTGGTCAACGCGCCGAGTGCACCACGATCCCCAGCCACTCCTTCTTCCACAGCGCCGTAGGCTTCCAAACGTTCTCCCGCATGCTCTGCACGTTGCAGATCCGCTTCGATCGCCCCTTGTTCGCCCTCCTTCAATCCGGCTTCCTCCAATTCTGTTCGTTGGAACCGCAGGAAGTCCAGTTCAGCCTGTGCCCGTTGTTCCTCATCGCGTAGACCGAGCAATTCGGCCTGCAACTCCCGCCATGACCTGAACTTCCGGCTGAGATCATCGACCTCTGCCGCATGACCCGCCAGTTGGTCCACCAACCCGAGTTGGAACCTTGCATCGTTCAACAACAAAGTCTGGTGCTGGCTATGCACATGCACCAATCGCGACCCCAACTCGCGCAACTGCTCCAAGCGTACGGGGGTGTCGTTCACGAATGCGCGTGACCGTCCGCCGGGGTCCAATTGTCGCCGTAGGATGGTCAATGATTCCTGCGGGATCTCATTCGCAGTGAACCAGTCCGTCACCGGAAGATCGGACACATCCAGTTCCAGTTCGATCACGCATCGCTTGGAGGGATCGCGCAACAGCCCGGCATCGGCCCGACCGCCCATGGCCAATTCCAAGGCGCCGATGAGGATGCTCTTTCCACTTCCGGTCTCACCAGTGATGGTGGTCAAGCCTTCGGCCCAAGCCAGTTCCAAGCTCTCGATGAGCAGGTAGTTGGAAATGGTGATCCGGGTGAGCATGACGGGGATCCTGCCGAGGATGCGATCGCCAAGATGCGAGATCCCGACCGCTGTTGGACGTCGCTCCTAGGAGCCGCGCATCATGTTCTGGTACTGGCCGATGTGACCGGGGTCGATGATCTGTAGCGTGTTGAAGAGCTTCGACTTTTCCGCTGGATCGGCGGGCTTGAAGATCTCCACCAGTTCCTGGTACTTGGCGTTGAAGAAGACCTGCAGATTGTAGCTCGCCGGCTTGGCCTGATGAACGGTCTTCAGCTTCTCGATCCCGGCAGCGATGACCCGGCGCGCGGCAGCCGCATCCTCGGTCATCGCATCCATGCCGGTGCGGTGGTACGTGTAGAGCAACTCCCGGAACGGACGGAAGACGGCTTGCAACTGATTGTCCAACAACCAGTACCGGTTCCGTTGGCTCTCGAAAGCCTTCCAGCCGCTCTCGTTGGCATTCTGGGCATTGTTGAGGACCTGCTGTGCTTGTGCGTAGAATTCGCTTCCGCCCAAGGGCGCGTAGCTATCTCCATCAAGCCCAAGGATGAAATACGCGTAGTAACCAAGCAGCGAGGACAGGTTGTTCAGGTAACGGTCCGGGGTGAACTCGATCTGCGTGTTCTCCAGGAATTGGAACTGCACTTGATCATCCACCAGATCAAGGATCGGCGTGTTGTAGTCCGTTCCATAGACCGGTCGTGCATAGATGATCTGCAAGGTGGCCTCGAACCGATCAGCGGCTGGCTGGCTGCTGATCGTGAGCAGAATGTTGAGGTCGATCCGTTCCGCCGGGGTATAGTTGTAATTCGTGAAGCGACGGCTCTGGTAGAATTCCTTGATCGCGGTCTCCATGGATTGGAAGACCCGAGGTTGGGCCGTGGCGATCTGCGGCGCGATCACACTCACTTGGCAGTTGAACTCCTGTGCGGAACCCGCGAAGGCGAAGAAGAGCAGTAGCAAAGCAACGATCGATCGACGCATCATTCAGAGGAGTTCTTCGAGGCGGTCCAAGATAGCGCGTGCCACTTCGGCCTTGCTCAACAACGGCAGTTCGACCGGATCCGTGCCCGGAACGAGAAGAGTTACCTTATTGGTATCCGTTCCGAAACCGGCGCCCGGGTCGCGAAGGCTGTTCAGCACAAGCAGGTCGAGGTTCTTGCGCACCAGTTTCTCCTTGGCATGCGCCAACTCGTTGTCCGTCTCCAAAGCGAAACCGACAAGGCGCTGGCCGCGTCGCTTGGCCGCACCCAGACCAGCGAGGATGTCCTCCGTTGGTTCCAAGGGGACCTCCAAGGAACCTCCACTCTTCTTCATCTTTTCATTGGCGGCTTGGGCGGGCCGATAATCCGCGACCGCAGCGCTCATGATCACCACATCACACTCCGCAGCCATCTGCTTGCAGGCCGCAGCCATTTCAGCAGCGCTCACCACGTCCGTTCGGGTGATCCCGGGCCGGTCGAGTTCAAGGTCCACAGGTCCGGTGACCAATTGGACGTTCGCCCCGCGCAACGCAGCCTCCTCCGCCAAAGCGAAACCCATCTTGCCGGTGCTTCGGTTGCCGATGTATCGGACCGGGTCGATCGCTTCCTGCGTAGGTCCTGCGCTGATCAGTATCCTTCTACCTGACAGCTTACTTTTTCCGAGTAACCCGGATATCAATTCCTGAACAATGGCCTCCGGCTCGCTCATGCGGCCTTCGCCGGTGAGACCGCTGGCCAATTCCCCGGCTTCCGGCCCGATCGTTCGGATGTTCCGCTCCTTGAGCAGATCGATATTCCGACGGGTGCTCGGATCACGCCACATCTCCAGATCCATGGCCGGCGCCACGAAGACCGGGCACTCCGCACTCAAGAAACATGCGAGCAGGAGATTATCACAGAGCCCGTGGACCATTTTGCCGATGGTATTCGCTGTGGCGGGTGCTACCACCACCACATCGGCCCAACGCGCGAGGTGGACATGGTCGTTCCACGTTCCCGTGCCGTTGCGGTCGATAAGCTCGGTGAGTACGGGCCGCTTGCTTAATGTGGCCAAGGTGAGCGGAGTGATGAAGTCATGTGCCCCGGGGGTCATCACCACTTGCACCTCGCAGCCCGCCTTCACAAGCAGCCGTACCAATTGCGCGGATTTATACGCAGCAATGCCACCGGTAACGCCCAAGAGCACGTTCCGGTTCAGAAGGGTTTGCACCGCTTATGGGTGATCGATCCCCGTGGATCGGTCCTGAGTGGGTTCGGCAGCCACCACGCCACCACGGCGCCAGTACAGCTTGCCTTCCTGGAGCTCCTGCACCGCTAGGGCGCCGGGCTTTGGCATCCGCTCGTAATGCTTGCTCACTTCGATCTGCTCTCGGTTCTCATACACCTCCTCGAGGTTCTCACCGATAACCGCGAACTCCTCGAGTTTCCCGTAGAGTTCCTCCTTGATCTTCACGCTGATCTGGTTGGCCCGCTTGCTCAGGATGGCCACCGTCTCATAAACGTTCCCGATCCCCTCGTCCAATTTGGAGACATCGCGAGTAACGGTCGTCTTAGCGGCGCTAGTGTTCTTGGTGTTCATGGTCATTATTCCTTTGTGACTCGGTCCAGTTCGGACTTCAGTTCTTCGTTCAACCTATCCGCGACATCCCTTTCGACGCCCTGCGGGTAAGCGTCGGCGAAATTACGATATGATCGCATAGCCTCCTGCAACCGCTCCACTTTGCGCTTCTCCACGCTGTTCATGGCCACTTGGTGGTCGGAGCGGAGGACCCTCATCATGGCATCCTCCCGGTAGTCGCTGTTGGGGTACGCGCGAAGGAAATCCTTGAAGGCCATGCTCGCTCCTTGGAAGTTGCGCATGTGGAAGTACTGCTCGGCGGCATGGTAGCTCTTCACTTCCAGCTTGATCCGCAGGCGCTCGATCAGCGTATTGCAACTGTCCTTCAGGATGGTGGTCGGGTAGCGGACCATGAAGAGCTGGAGCTGGTCGATGGCCGTGCGTGTATCGGCCTGGTCCAGCTCATAGGCCGGGCTGTTCTTGTAATAGCAGTAGGCATTCAGGAAGGTACACTCCTCGGTGTACTGGGCCGTCGGGAAGGTGCGGGCGTAGTTCTCCAAGTAGTACGCCGCCATGACGTAGTCCTTCATGAGGAAATGCGCCTTGGCGTGGAGGTAATTGATCCGTTCACTGGCGGCCGTTCCTCTTTTGAGCATGATCAACTCCTCCAGAAGCGGGATCGCCCGATCATAGCTTCCTTTGTCGTAGTACTTCTCGGCCACGGCCATCTTGTACTCCAAGCTGTCGCTCTTCAAGGCCCGGTTGAATTCACTGCACGCCGTGAAGGTGCCTGCGCCGATCAGGCCGAGCAGCAACCAAATGACCGCCGTTGACGAGAGAAAAAGAAGCCCGCCTTTGGTGGCGCGAGTAGGTACTGCTTGTTGGATCATTCCGAGCGGGGCGCGAAGATAGCCCGGTACCTTTGCCCGCCATGCCGTTCGAACTCGTCTCCGAATTCGTCCCGACCGGGGACCAACCTGAAGCCATCCGGCAATTGGTGGATGGCTTGAACAACGGCATGCCCGCCCAGACATTGCTTGGGGTAACGGGTTCGGGCAAGACCTTCACCGTGGCGAATGTGATCGCGCAGGTGGATCGGCCCACGTTGGTCCTCAGCCACAACAAGACCTTGGCGGCGCAGCTCTACGGCGAATTCAAGCACTTCTTCCCGAATGACCGGGTGGAGTATTTCGTGAGCTACTACGACTACTACCAGCCCGAAGCCTACCTACCGACCACAAATACGTACATCGAGAAGGACCTCTCGGTGAACGACGAGATCGAGAAGTTGCGGTTGAGCGCTAGCAGCGCCTTGTTGAGCGGGCGCCGGAACGTGATCGTGGTGGCGAGCGTGAGCTGCATCTATGGTATCGGGAACCCGAAGGAATTCCGGAGCAGCATTGTGGAACTGCACACCGGTATGAAGGTCTCCCGGAATGCCCTGCTCCACCGCTTCGTGGAAGCCTTATACAGCCGAAGGGATGATGACCCCGTCCGCGGCAATTTCCGGGTCCGGGGTGATGTGGTGGAGGTCTATCTGGCGTATGCGGATGATGGGCTTCGCATCCACTTCTGGGGCGACGAGATCGAGCGGCTCGAACGGTTCAACCCGCAGGACTCGAAGACCCTTGAGCAGTTGGAACGCACCACGGTCTACCCCGCGAACATCTTCGTGACCAGTCGGGATACGATGAAGGCCGCGTTGGAAAGCATCCATGCGGACATGACCAAGCAGGTCGAGTTCTTCCGCGAGATCGGCAAGGGGCTGGAGGCGAAACGGCTGGAAGAACGCGTGCTGCATGATCTGGAGATGATGCGCGAACTCGGCTACTGTTCGGGGATCGAGAACTACAGCCGCTACTTCGATCAACGGGATACCGGGCAGCGACCCTTCTGCCTGATCGATTACTTCCCGGACGATTTCCTGATGGTCGTGGACGAGAGCCACGTGACCATCAGCCAGGTGCAGGCCATGTACGGCGGCGACCGCAGCCGGAAACGGAACCTCGTGGAGTACGGATTCCGCTTGCCCAGCGCGATGGACAATCGCCCGTTGAAATTCGACGAGTTCGAGGACATGCTGGGGCAGGTGCTCTTCGTAAGCGCTACGCCGGCGGATTACGAGTTACAGCGCAGCGAAGGGATCGTGGTGGAACAAGTGGTCAGGCCCACCGGATTGCTCGATCCCCCGATCGAAGTGCGGCGCAGTTCGGACCAGATCGATGACCTGTTGGAAGAGATCAGGCAACGCTCCAAGAAGCAGGAACGCGTCCTGGTGACCACCCTTACCAAGCGGATGGCGGAGGAACTGAGTGCATTCCTCCTGAAGAACGGGGTGAAGTGCAAGTACATCCACAGTGATGTGGAAACGCTGGAACGGATCGAGATCCTGCGCCAATTACGGCTCGGCCTGTTCGATGTGCTCGTGGGTGTGAACCTGCTGCGCGAAGGGTTGGACCTTCCGGAAGTGAGCCTTGTGGCGGTGCTGGATGCGGACAAGGAAGGCTTCCTGCGCAGCAACCGCTCGTTGACCCAGACGGCCGGCCGTGCCGCTAGGAACGTGAATGGTTTGGTGATCTTCTATGCCGATAAGATCACCAAGAGCATGCAGAAGACCATTGAGGACACCGAACGCCGAAGAGCGAAGCAAATGGCCTACAATACCGAGCACGGCATCACCCCTACCCAGATCAAGCGGGTGCGCGAGGATGTGATGAAGCAGACGGCGGTCCTGGACATCAAGGGCGCACGGGCCTATGTGGAACCATCGGAACCGTTGAACCTGGCGGCGGATCCGGTGATCCGGTACATGAGCCAGGACCAACTAGCGCGCAATGCCGATCTACTGGAGACGCAGATGCGCAAAGCGGCCAAGGAACTCGACTTCATTGCCGCAGCGCAATTGCGCGACGAACTCTTCGCGATGCGAAAACTGATGGAGGAGCGTTCTGCGGAGCCATCCAACACGCGCTGATCATTCCGGATCGGCCAACGGGCTTCCAACTTCAACGGCATCCACGTTCCAACCTTCCGTCACGATGGTTATTTTCGCCGGAGATCAGTTTCCTCATCGATCCCTCTGAACCAGAACCCCTTCCCATGAAAATAGCGTACTCCGCTCTATTCGGCGCATTGCTCCTCCTCCCGATCGGCCTTCGCGCCCAAGTATCCTTCGGTGGTGAACCATATGGTCTCAAGACCGAAGCCCACCTTCCGGTAGCACCCACTGCGGTGATGCCGACCGTTGATGCCGCCGCATTGATGGTCGAGGACGACCAACGTGCCCAACAGGGCATCAAGGGACCTTATCGCTTCGGGTTCAACCATGTGGCGGATCTATCGACCGGCAACAGCGGGGTATGGACCAGCTTGCCGAATGGCGATGCCGTATGGCGCTTGGCGATCGAATGCCCTGGCGCCTTCAGCATCAACTTCGAGTTCAACGATTACATCGTCCCCGTTGGTGGACAGGTGTTCGTGTACAATGAGGCCGGGGAAGTGCTCGGTGCGTTCACGGCGGAGAGCAATCCCGGACACACCATCCTGGGTGTGACCCAATTGGCCGGTGATCGGATCACGGTCGAGTACGTGGAGCCTGCTGCGGTGCGGGGGGAAGGTTTCCTGCACATCCGGCAGGTCACACACGCGTACCGGGACATCATGCACATGAACACCGAGAAGGGATTGAACGAAAGCGGGAGTTGCAACAACAACGTGATCTGCCCCGTGGGCGATCCGTGGCGTGACCAGATCCGCAGCGTGGCCATGATCACCGTGGGCGGTTCGGGGATCTGCACCGGGCAATTGATCAACAACTGTGCGAACAACGGCACCCCCTATTTCCTCACCGCCAATCACTGCCTCGGAGGGAACAATAGCTGGATCTTCCGGTTCAACTGGAACAGTCCGACATGCACGCCCACGCAGAATGCGCCCACCAACCAGACGGTCTCCGGGTCCACGTTGAAGGCGAGCAGCGGAGGGAGCGATGTGGCGCTGCTCCAGTTGAACAGTACGCCACCGGCCAACTACAACGTGTTCTACAGCGGCTGGGACAAGAGCGGTGCGACCCCTACGAACCAGACCTGCATCCACCACCCAAGCGGGGATATCAAGAAGATCACCTTCGATTACAATGCCGCTTCCCAAGGCACCATGGGAGTTGCGGCATGTTGGCACATCTCCGCATGGGATGATGGTACCACGGAGCCGGGCAGTAGCGGCAGCGGCTTGTGGAACCAGAACGGTCTATTGATCGGCCAACTCTATGGGGGGCAAGCCGATTGCACGACGAACATCAACGACTATTTCGGTCGTTTCAATGTGAGCTACCCGCTTCTCACCACCTGGTTGGGCACGTGTGGTGACCAGCTCCAGGGCTATCCGCTTTCGACCGGGATCGGCGATGCTACGGAAGTTGCATTCACCATTGCACCGAACCCGACCCAAGGTGCATTCACGGTGACGCTTCCTGCCGCCATGCGGAACAAAGGGCGCGTGACCGTTTATGATGCGCTGGGCCAGCAGGTGTACACCACCAGCGTTCGCAATGGGGTGGAGCGGATCAACCTCGATCTGTCCGACCGTACGGAAGGCATCTACTTGGTGGATGCCGTGGCGGAAGGCTTCCACGCCGTGCAGCGCTTGGTACTCACCCACTGATCGGTTCACGAGCGCTATTCAAAGGACCGCTGGCGATCACCAGCGGTCCTTTGCTTTTCGGCACACGTCTATCTTCACACGACCAAACCCGGACCATGCTTGGATCATTACGCGTAGGTGCGCTGATCGCCACTTCCCTCCTTCTCTCTCCGCTGATCGCCCAGGTATCCTTCGGTGGGCGGCCGATCGCGATGTTGCCACACGGGCCCGCGCTACCGACCGCGCCGGTAACGGTACTCCCTGTTGTGGATGCGGCGGCCCTGCTCAACGAGGATCATGAACGGCAAGCGGCCGGGTACAAAGGCCCGTTCCGTTTCGGGTACAACCACGCTGTTGATCTGGGAACGGAGCAGTCCGGCATTTGGAGCACGTTGCGCAACGGGGATCGCGTATGGCGGTTGAGCATCGAATGTCCGGAAGCGTTCAGCATCAACTTCCGGTTCGATCGGTATGTGATCCCTGATGGCGCGAAGGTCTTCGTGTACAACGATGCGGGGAAGTGGTTCGGCGCATTCACTGCCGCGAGCAGCCCGGGACACACCAGCATGGGTGTTTCGCAGATGCCGGGAACGCGGATCACGATCGAATATCACGAGCCCGCATCCGTCATTGGGCAGGGCGAATTGCACATCGACCGCGTGACACATGCGTACCGTGATGTGGTGAAGTTGGCACGGGACCTCGGCGAAAGCGGAGCGTGCAACATCAATGTGATCTGCCCGGAAGGTGACGACTGGCGGGACCAGATCCGCTCCGTGGCGATCATCACCACGGGGGGTAGCGGGTTCTGCACCGGCACCTTGTTGAACAATTGTGCGCTGGACAGCACGCCGTACTTCCTCACCGCCAATCATTGTGTAGGAGCGGACGTTGCGGATTGGGTCTTCCGGTTCAACTGGGACAGCCCTACCTGTGATCCAACCGAGGATGGGCCGATAGACCAGACCGTCTCCGGTTGCACGTTGCTCGTGAACAGCGCCGGAACGGATGTGGCCTTTGTTGAATTGAGCAGCATTCCGCCGGACGAGTACAATGTCTTCTACAGCGGCTGGGACAAGAGCGGCACCACGCCGGACACGGTGTGCGGGATCCATCATCCATCGGGTGACATCAAGAAGATCAGCCATTCCTACGGCCCGATCCTTCAGACCAACATCGATGTGGGGAATGGTGCTGCGGATTGCTGGCAGGTTACCGTGTGGGATGTGGGCACCACCGAACCCGGATCGAGCGGCAGCGGGTTGTGGAACCAGGACCACTTGCTCATCGGACAGCTTTACGGCGGTGCCGCGAACTGCGCCAATAGCGTGAATGACTACTACGGGCGCTTCGATGTGAGCTGGCCTTTGCTGGAGCAATACCTCGGTACCTGCGGTGATGTGCTTCCCGGCCTGGGTGATGAGTTGGAGGAGCCGACCCACTACGACGCGGCCGTGACCAGCATCGTGGGGATACCTCCATTGCTCTGCGGTGCAACGGAGATCGCGCCACAGATCACCTTGAAGAACAACGGGGATGTCGTCCTTACCGCAGTGACGATCAGTTACGCACTGAACGGAGGAGCGCTGAACGTCTATGCGTGGACCGGTTCGCTTCAACCTCTTCAAACGGTGAACGTGACCCTGCCCGCGATCCCCGTCCCGCCGGGTAATAGCACATTGGTGATCTCGAGCAGCGCGCCGAACGGTTTGGCCGATGAAGTG
>Ga0138256_10003823_pt1 | contig 15973 bp, 17 predicted proteins | sample KNB2016incub_MG_FD_105486 | JGI IMG/M metagenome (GOLD analysis project Ga0138256, IMG submission 105486) | Active sludge microbial communities from wastewater in Klosterneuburg, Austria - KNB2014incub_MG | ecosystem: Engineered > WWTP > Activated sludge > Unclassified | place: Austria... | reverse complement strand
CTGATTACCTTACACAATGGTTTTGGGACGCAGATAAACGCTGATTTCGCTGATTCAAAAAGAAAAAATCTGCGTTTTCAGCGTGAATCAGCGTCCTGATTTTGAAAGTGTAAGGTAATCAATAGAAAGCTCTGGTAACTGCTCAGACATGTCGTTGCGAGGAGGGCTCTTGCTCGCCTGCCCCGATGTTTTTTCGGGGTCCCGCCGAAGCAATCTCCCGGCATGGGGAGACTGCTTCGGCAAAACCAAGTGTCTTGACAAGCTCGACAACCACGCGGCGCCTCGCAGCGACATGTTCCGAGGCTGAGTAGTTACAAACTCTGTGACTCACCATCTCACCTGTCGCGATACTCTTTCGGGAATGGTTCAAAGCGGAGTGGAAGGATTGCTCGGTTAAATTCTTAATCTGCAAGTATCAGCAGATCACGAAAGCAGGTTCTTGACGCAGTTGCGCTGAGTCAAGTCAGGCGACAGTTCGACTTGCTTGGCAAATCGAACTGTCGCCTGAACTTTCGTGAAGTACTGAGTCTCCCCCAACAAGATCGTTACGCGGGCTTCCTGAAAAACTTCACCACAAAATACCCACCGAGGAGGATGAGGGCGGCGGGCCAGAGATATTCCATCCAACCGACCACGTCGGCGCTGAGGAACGCGCCGAAGATCAGCAGGGCAATGCCGGGGAAGAATGCCCAACTGCGGCCGCTTCCGCCGGGGAGGATGGCGACGAGGACGAACGTGATTCCCAGCCCGAGGAAGAGGAAGCCGTCGTTATCCGCGCCGGAGATTTCATCGAGCGCGTCAATTGCGCCGAGCGTGAGCATCACGCCCGCCGGGATGATCGCCCACCAACGACTCGTATCCGTTGCATAGACCCAAATGAAAGCAAGAGCGATGCCTCCAAAGAACACAAGCCCCTCGAAGGCTTCGAGCGGCTTGGGCAAAAACGACGATGCGGCTAACCCAATCAATGTGAATGCGGGGAATGCCGCCCACCAATTGTTGCGATCACTGATGAGCAGATAGAGGAAGAACAAACCCACCAAGCCCCAGATGGCTCCCCAGAAAATTCCGCTGACGTTCGAGATAATGTTCAGGTTTTCAAGCAGAATCAACACGCCGCCGAACACCATCAACGCGCCGATCCATAAACGAGGGTCGTATTTTTTCATTTGATTATCCTTTATTACTTTATGTCGTTGCGAGGAGCGAAGCGACGAAGCAATCTCCTCGCGCCAATTGTTTGTATGTTACAGGAGACTGCTTCGACAAAGAACAAGAGCGTCTCGCAGCGACATCACTTTATCGTCACCGAACCCAGCCCGCCTTCGAAGTTGATCTCGGCGCGGTTGGTTGACGAATCAAAATCGGGGGATTGAAAAAAGACCGCGTCAATTTTGGGGAAGCGGTTCGTGTCCACATCCATTTTTGTCAAGCCGCCCTCAAAGCGGATACGCGCCGCGGCGCCGTCGGGGACGCGAATGTCGAACGAAGCCGCGCCAGCATTCACGTCGAGAAGAGACGCGCCGCGCGCGGGCAGAGTCAACTTCACACTGCTCGCTCCCGTCGAACATTCGATGCGCGTCGCCAGCACATCCTTCAAATCAACATCCAGGCTGCTCGCGCCTGCGTTAATCTCCAGCGTGACGGGGACTTCCTGCGTGATCTGATAACGCCAGACGCCGGACGAGGGCCCGATGAATGGGATCATCGAGGGCCCAGCTCCTATCTCGACGTTCAGCCTGTCTCCGTCCATTCGGCTTTCGGTGTTCATCCCAACCGCGGACGAACCGACGATGGCTTTCCCCGCCGGCGCGCCGCCGCTAATTTGAATCTGTCCCGCGCCGTGCGAAAATTCATAATGGACACTTTTCGCGGATTGCAACGCGAACGAAAACGTGTCGTCATCGCTGAGGTCGGGTTTCCAAAACACGTTGAGGATGATCCAGCCGCCGACGAGAATCAACGCGAGCGGAAAGATGAACCTGAAAACGTTCGCGATGATGCCTCGCGCTTGCAGGAAGAACAACACGCCGAGCAAGATGATGAACAAACCCCAGAAAATATTACCCCGTCTCATGATGGCCTCCGCTTCGCCAAAAGCCGCGCGCGAGAACGAACAAGCCAAGCAAGATCAAGAGGATCGCCACGCCGTATTCGCCGAGGAAATTAAGATCGCCGAGGAACGTGCCGAAGACAAGGAACAACACCGCGCTAAAACCAATGGTTCGAAGCCCGCCGCTGATGTTGCGCCTCGTGTTTTCGCCGAGCGCGCCGGCAAGGATCGTGCCAACGCCGACGAAGCCGGGAATGAGCGTCCACATGTAGGACCATGAGGAATAATCGTCAACTCGCTCTTGATACAACAAAATGCCGCCGATGCCCGCGACGATGGAGGCAGGCACCGCCATGCCGGGCGCGCCGGTGAGCAAGCCGATGACAAGAATCAACACACCCGCCGCGATGGTCCACATGGCGCCGGTCATGTTTTCGGTGAAGCCTTGCAGTGAAGGGACTTGTTTCGTCGCCACCAGCCACCCGCCGATTGCGATCAACAGGATGCCGAGAAATAGATTGGAACGGTTTTTCATGGTTTCATTCTCCTTTGTAGGTAAACACTCTGAGTTGATTTACGTTGTTGGCGTTTGGAAGTTTCAAATTATCTTAGCCACAGAGAGCGCAGAGACCTTTGAGAAAAAATTTCGGGATTAATCCGCTGGAAAGCGGTATCCAAAGATTATTTTTTGGGCAACTGTTCGTAGTCGAGACCCCGAAGGGGTCAAATGATTATAGATTTTGGAATCTCAACGTTTACAACCCCGAAGGGGTGTCAGGAGACGGAATTATGTCATCCCTTCGGGATTTGGGAATCTGTTCCCGAAATTCTAGAATCCTTTCATCCCTTCGGGATTATATTCGCAAAGTTGTTTACGAAGTCAGCTTTGGCGCTACCAACCAATCACCTTTTTGCTTTGGATGTTGAGCTTTGACTAAACTTTTCTTCTCAAGAAGACCAGCAATCGCTCTCGCGAGCAATTCTTTCTTCCAGCCGAATAATTTCGCCGCGTCGGATTCGGTCGCCGCGCCGACGGAGTCGAAATAGAGTTCGAGCAATTTTGCGCGCGCCGCGCCTTCGCCGATCTTTCGCGCTTGTTCGGGCAATTTCGGGAAATGACGCGGGACGATCTCATAGATGTGCGAATATTTCCACGCGCCCGCTTGCGCGACGCCGACGGGAAGAATTTTGAAATCGGCTTGCAAAACTTCGAGCGCTTTGTTGAACTCGGAATCTTTCGCATTCGACAATTTCGCGGCTTTGCGAAGGTCGAGTGTGTTCAGCGCGCCTTCGTTCAGCAACGTTTCGTACACTTGCTTCGCGGACTGAGTCAACCTCCCCTCTTCGTAGGCGAGCAGATAATCTTCATCGGGCGAGCCATAATTTTCGGAGAGCGCGTAAAAATACGGCGCTACATCGAGCGAGATCATCGTCGCTTTCTTGCGGAGGATTTTCGCGTAATACCAAATCCTTTTATCGAGCGCGCCGTCTTTCCATCCCCACGTGATGTGACCGGGGTCGTCGTGTTTGTCGGCGACGGGACGATTGCCTGCGACGGCTGTCCACAGACTCGGCAAGTCAATGCCTTTGATGGGCCAGAAGTAAACGAAGCCGCGTATGTTCACGAATTTCAACGCGGAGGAGGGAGAGGCGAGTCTCCGCTGGGGAGGTTGGTTGAACGTCCGCTCGCGATGCGTTTGTAGTTTTTTCAAGTCAATCGAGGGCATGAGGCAATTGTAGTACATCTTCTTTCAAATGTCGTTGCGAGGAGCGCTCTTGCACTTTGCGACGAGGCAATCTCCTGTTATGAGGAGATTGCTTCGCCGCTTCGCGGCTCGCAACGACATGTGGTTGTATAATCCACAACATGAAAGTCCTATTTATTTTTCTCGATGGGATCGGATTGGGCGAGAACAATCCCGAAACGAATCCGTTGGCGCGGGCGAAGATGCCGAACTTGAACGCATTGTTGGATGGACGTTCGCTGGTGAAAGATTCCGCGCCATTCGACGGGGAACACGCTTCGCTTCTCGCGCTTGACGCCGGTGTGGGCGTGGACGGTTTGCCGCAGTCTGCGACGGGGCAGGCGATGTTACTGACGGGGAAAAATATCTCGGCTGAACTCGGTTATCACTACGGACCGAAACCGAATCCCGAAGTCGCCGCGTATTTGAACGGTGAGACGATCTTTTCAAAATGCATCGCCGCAGGGAAGCGAGCCGCGCTGCTCAACGCGTATCCGCCGCGCTACTTTCAGGGAATCGATTCGGGCAAGCGGTTGTACTCGTCCATCCCGTTGGGAGTCACAAACGCGGGATTGGAACTTTTCAAGTATGAAGATTTGGTTGCAGGACGCGCGCTCTCAGCAGATTTCACCGGCGAAGGCTGGCGGACGATGCTCGGTTTCCCCGACGCGCCGGTGATGGAACCGCGCGAAGCCGGGCGAAAACTTATCTCTCTTGCAATGGGATATGATTTTTCGTTCTTCGAATACTGGGCAAGCGATTATGCCGGTCACAAACAGCAGATGGATACGGCGGTGGGGTTGATGGAGTCGTTTGATGGCGTTTTAGGTGGAATAGTGGAAAGTGGAAAGTGGAAAGTGGAGGATGAAAGAGGAAAGAGGAAAGATGAATTGCTGGTGTTGGTGACTTCGGATCATGGGAACATGGAGGATTTGTCCACGCGGAAACATACGGATGCGGATGTGCCGTTGATCGTGATCGGGAGCAAGTCCGCGCGGGAGGAGTTTTCACGCGGGATGAAGGATCTGACTCACGTCGCGCCGGGGGTTTGGAAGATGGTGGAACTACAAAATAGGGTATTAGGGATCTTATGAACACTGGGCACCTCCAAAACTTATAGAGCGCACCGAACGATTCTGTAGACCCCCAATAATATGACAGCAAATTCAAAAATGAAAAAATATATCAAATCCTTTCTGTCGTTAATTGTCGTAATAACAATTCTATTGTCCACCGCCAGTTGTTCCCCAACTCTTTCCAGGGAAGATGCGGAAAATGAGCTGGTTTCATTTATGCTAAATTCGTACACTCAAAGGCAAGATGGACAACCTGCAATACAAATTCAATTAAGTGACCAACCTTGGTTAAACGCCCCCTCAACCGCCATTCTTATTGTTTATGCTCCTCCAAACAAAAATAAAAACAAAGAACCCTGGGAACAATTTTCGCTTGTTTCAAGATTCTCGAAAGCAAATCCCTGCCAATTTCTCCCTAATGCGGATTCGGCAACGTTAAACGCAAATCCCCCTTCAAGCGACAGTGGGAAGTTCATGTCCCGTGCGCAGACCCAAGACCAGCCAATCCTCCAGCACGCTTTGCAGTTCCTCGCGGCAGGCATCCAGCGAGTCCATGTTTGCCCAAACGCCTTGGAAGCCGGGAAGTTCGCCGTAATAGGTTTTATCTTCAAGGATTTCGTATTTTGCGAGCCGCATTGCTTCACGAATGTAGGAAGTCAACATGTTCGATTCCTTTCGTTGTCAATCGGGATTATACCCCTCTACACAAACCTCATAAACACCTGATTGGCGAGCAGGCGGGCGCGAGAGGTGAGCCGTAAGACCTCCGAGTTTTTCAAAAACTCGGAGGTCTTGGATTCAACCAGCCCCAGCTTCAACAACTCATTATTCAGAACGATGCAGTTTGCGTCTTCGCTTTTGTCCTAGCAAATTCCGTATTGACTATCTCACCGAAGCAATGGTGAAGCGGTATTTGGCTTTATAATCGCATCATTCAGGAGCACCCATGACCAAAGAAACAGAAGCCGTCATTTTATCTGCCGCGCGCACGCCAGTTGGAAAATTTCAGGGCGCGTTGAGTTCTGTCCCTGCGACGCAACTTGGCGCGATTGCGGTGAAAGCCGCGGTGGAACGCGCGGGCATCAACGCCGATGAGATCGAGGAAGTCATCATGGGCAACGTGGTGCAGGCGGGCGAGGGTCAGGCTCCCGCGCGGCAATCGGGAATCTTGGGCGGCGTCCCTGCCACGGTCAGCGCGACCACGATCAACAAAGTCTGCGGGTCGGGGTTGAAAGCCGCGATGATGGCGAGTCAGGCTGTACGGGCGGGCGACGCGTCGCTCTTCGTCGCAGGCGGATTTGAGTCTATGAGTCGCGCGCCGTATCTCGTCACGGGTCGTTCGGGCGAATTAAAATTTGGAGATCAGCCGCTCACCGACGCGCTTCTCAGAGACGGCTTGTGGGATCCGTTTGAAAATTGGAGCATGGGCAACGCGGCGGAATTTATTGCGGATGAATACGAGGTGACGCGCGAGGCGATGGATAACTTTGCGCTTCGCTCGCACGGGAAGGCTGTTGAGGCGCAAGCGGCGGGCCGATTCGCCTCTGAGATCGTCCCCGTCCGAATCGAATCGCGCAAAGGCGAAGTGGTTGTGGACACGGACGAAGGTCCGCGCAAAGATTCGACTCTCGAGGCGTTGTCCAAACTCAAACCCGCGTTCAAAGCGAATGGAAAAGTGACGCCTGGAAATTCATCTCCGATGAACGACGGCGGCGCGGCGGTTGTGATTTCGTCGCGGGCTTACGCCGAAAAAAATAAGTTGAAACCGATGGCGCGCGTAGTGGGGTACGCCCAAGCCGCAGTCGAACCAAAATACTTGTTCGCCGCGCCTGCGTATGCGATCCCGAAATTGTTGAAGAAGATTGGTTGGAAATTATCCGACGTGGACTTGATCGAACTCAACGAAGCCTTCGCCGCGCAAGTGTTGGCTGATGGCTATGCTCTCGCAGATCAAGGCTGGGATTGGGATAAGGTCAACGTGAACGGCGGCGCGATCGCGTTGGGGCATCCGCTGGGAGCAAGCGGCGCGCGCGTGTTGACGACGTTGCTGTATGCGTTGAAAGATCGCGGATTAAAAAGAGGAATCGCTTCATTGTGTCTGGGTGGCGGTGAGGCGGTGGCAATGGCGGTGGAGATGGAATAAAAAAGCAGAGATTGGCGAATAGAGGATTAGATGATTAGAGGATTAGAGGATTGGAGAATTGTGGGGTTGTAGAATGGAAGTTGTAACAAGCGAACACGGTGGTTGAGTAGTCCTGAGCGAAGCGGAGCGATAGCGAAGACGAAGCATCGCGGGACGTATCGAAACCATCAGTAACCAAAAGTATTTTTGCTACATGGTGGTCTCGACTGCTTGCGCTCGACCACCGAGGCATGGATGATATGGATAAACAAGAACGCAACGAAAAGATTGAACTATATGGGCGCGGACATGATTTGCTGATGCAAACTCTCAAAGACATCCCGCGCGAGATGTGGAAGTTCAAGCCTGAGCCGAAAGAGTGGAGTGTGCATGAGGTACTCGTCCATCTCGCCGACTCAGAATCAAATGCGGCATTGCGCGCTCGTAAGTTGATCGTCGAGCCAGGCGGCGCGTTCATGGGATACGATCAGGACCAGTGGGCAATCGAACTCAATTACCACGAGCAAAGTTGGGAGGACGCGCTCGAGGTTGTGAGACTTGTCCGCAAGACGACTTATGAATTATTGAAGAAACAACCTAATGAAGTCTTTGAGCATGCGGGGAAACATCCGCAATATGAAGAGCCATACACGTTCGAGAAGTGGTTGAATAGTTACTCGGGGCATATCCCAGGTCACATTGAGCAGATCAAGAATAATTACAAGATTTGGAGAGATCGGCACGGGTAACGTAAACAAGTAGACAAGTAAACACGTACACACGTGTCTCCCTGTCCACTTGTTTACCTGTTTACCTGTGTACTCCAATAGGAGCGCACATGGAAATCAAACATATTTTTGTTGTGGGAAGCGGCACCATGGGCAACGGCATCGCGCAAGTCGCGGCGACTTCGGGCTACCAAGTCACCTGCATGGACGTTCAGTCTGCGGCGTTGGAGAAAGCCAAAGCCGCGATTGCGAAATCAACGGCGAAACTGTTGGAAAAAGGGACGATCACACAAGAGGGAAAAGATTCCGCTGACAAGATCAATTATGTTAGCAATATGGATACGATGAAAGACGCGGACTTTGTTATCGAAGCCGCAACCGAAAACCCCGAACTCAAATTCAAGATATTTAAAGATATGGATGCCAACGCGCGCGAAGGCGTGATATTGGCGAGCAACACATCGTCCATTTCGATCACGAAGATCGCCGCACAGACCAACCGTCCCGAAAGAGCGATCGGAATGCACTTCATGAATCCCGTGCCGCTGATGAAACTCGTCGAAGTCATTAAAGGACTCGCCACCAGCGAAGAGACTCTTACGTCCACGCTGGAATTGTGCAAGGTCATGGGTAAGGAAGCGTGGGAGGCAAACGACTCGCCTGGCTTTATCTCCAATCGCATTTTATGCCCGATGATCAACGAAGCGATCTTCGCCCTGCAAGAGGGTGTCGGCACGAAAGAGGCGATAGACGCGGTGATGAAACTCGGTATGAACCATCCGATGGGTCCGCTCACGCTGGCGGACTTGATCGGGTTGGACGTTGTGCTGTTCATCATGGAAGTGTTGCACCGCGACCTCGGCGAAGACAAATATCGCCCCGCTCCGTTGCTCCGCAAGATGGTGGATGCGGGATATTTGGGGAGGAAGACGGGGAGAGGGTTTTATAGTTATCAGTAACCGAGTGAGCAGTGATCAGTGGGCAACCAAGAACTCCGAGACGCTGACGCGAAATCTCGGAGTTCTGCGTTCAGGCGACTTTTCAAGAGTAAAATATACCCATGAAAATTGTAACTACTCAGCCTCGGAACATGTCGCTGCGAGGCGCTCTTGGTTTTGCCGAAGCAGTCTCCCCATGCCGGGAGATTGCTTCCCTTCGACAGGCTCAGGACAGGCGTCGGGACCCGAAAAAACATCGGGGCAGGCGAGCAAGAGCCCTCCTCGCAACGACATGCCTGAGCAGTTACTGAAAATTAACCTTTCACGAATTTTCACGAAGCAAAGAATTTCATCGAACAAGCCCTGAAATCTGACACACCAATAACAAGTAAATAAAACATTTCATTCAATCCCTTCGCTCGGCTCACCCATCAAGGAGGCTGAATCATGTTCCGAAAAACTCTCCACCTGATTGCCCTGCTGACGCTGGCGATCACAGCCTGCGCGGCGGGAGGAACGTCCACGCTCCCTGCCGCGTCCACACCGGACGAGAATCCCACGTCTCTTCCCGCGTCCACCTCTATGGCAAATCCCACTACACCCGCCGCGACCCAATCAGCCGCGCCTACCTCCAAGACGAGTCCCGCAGGTTGCGCCGACAGCGCGGCATTCGTCTCCGATGTGACTGTGCCGGACAACACTAACTTTGATAAAAGCGACGCGTTCGTCAAGACATGGCGCGTGAAAAATACCGGCACCTGCGCCTGGACGGATAAATACACGCTTGTATTCACCAGCGGCGAACAAATGGGCGCGCCGGATTCCAAGCCTCTTAGCGCCACGCAGCCGGGCAAAACGCTGGACATATCTGTAAACATGACCGCGCCAGCAAAAGATGCCGCATATCGAGGCGATTTCGAACTACGCAACCCCTCTGGCAATGCGATGCCAATCGATAACGGCACATCACTATGGATCATCATCACGGTCGGGACGGCAACCACCGCGTCAGGCGGACCCGGGTCTGCCTCGGCAACGTGCGCGTTTACCGTCAGTTCAACGAATGTGAGCGCGGTCGTGGACGCGATCAACGCCTACCGCGCGGATAATGGTCTTCCCCCATTGACCGTCAACCCTACTTTAACCACCGCCGCGCAAGCGCACAGCAACGACATGGCTTGTAACAGCCTATTCGTCCACACAGGATCAGACGGTTCCACGCCGCAAACACGCGCCACAGCCGCGGGATACTCCGGCACGGTGACCGAAAATGTGTATGGGCGCAACCCGCCCCCCTCCGGGCAGGAGGTGGTCACATGGTGGGCGACCGATCAAACCGACCCGAGGCATGGGCAAAACCTGCTCACCACAAAATATACAGAGATCGGCGTGGGATATTCTTTTTTCAACGACTTTGGATATTACGCCGTAGTCTTCGGAGCGCCATAGACAGCGCGTATCCTAATCGACTCGTGCCGATTCAAATCACGCGTTACAATCGCGCCGAACAGGGCTGGCTACCTACCGTGATGTCTTTGCGGGAGGAGTTCGGGGGCGGGCATCAGCCTGAACCGTTCGTCGCCTTCATCCAGCGGAGGTTGGAGGATGAAACGATGTGCCTGATTCTCGCGTGGGATGGAGACATCCCTGTGGGGTATGGGCTGGCATTCGATGTGGAATCCGACCCCGCCAAGCCCGAGTGGACGCGCACCGGGTATATCTCGCAATTCCTCGTTACGAATAGCCGCCGCAAGCAGGGCGTCGGCAAACTGTTGATGGGGCATATCGACGCGTGGTTCGAATCGCGGGGAATCGCCAGGGTCTTGCTGAATGTGGATATCGAAAACGATAGCGGTCTCCGTTTTTGGGAGGACAACGGGTTTGAGCAGATCGCCATACGGATGAAACGAATCCGCCGACCAGCCACAGGGTGACGCCTTCGGGTACAATCCATGCCGCCACGCAACAGGCACAGGAGACTGAATGATTTCCCCTCAAAAATCGATCCACTACGGCAGGTATGAATTCAAAAAATGGGAGCAGGTTGATGCCGAGACCATCGTCGAAGCGCCGGTGTCTCTCACCGTCAACGGCGAAGTGTGGCTGACGTTCATGTGCACGCCGGTCGATCTTGAAGCGATGGCGGTCGGATTCCTGTACAACGAAAATATCATCCAGCATATAGACGAAGTTGCCGATGCGCGCCTGTGCGAGCATGGCGATAACGTGGATGTGTGGCTCAACCGTAGCGTGGAACAGCCCAAATCATGGAGGAGAACGTCGGGTTGCGCGGGTGGGCTGACCGCCGTGGAAACCCTCGCCCGCGTGGATGTTTCATTCAACCCCCACAAGCCAAAATTCGATCCCGAAAAAATTAGCGCGCTGGTGGAGAATCTCTTCGAATCGCAGGAACTGTATCGTGAGACCGGCGGAGTCCACACCTCCGTGCTGAGTGACGGGGAAAAGGTTGTTTTCTCGGCGGAGGATATCGGCAGGCACAACACGCTCGATAAAATTGCGGGAAAATGCGTAATGAACAACGTATTCCCTGAAACAAAAATCCTCGTCAGCACCGGGCGTATCAGTTCCGAGATGCTCCAAAAAGCCGCGCGGTTGGGCGCGCCGATTCTGATCTCGCGCACCTCGCCAAGTTCGCTTTCCATCGAAATGGCAGAATTGTATGGGATCACGCTGATCGGGTACGCGCGACGAGACAGGTTCAATGTTTATAGCAATGAACAAAGGGTCAAATCGACGCAATCGGTATGATTCGTTGTTGTTGGTTTGGATAGGTGATTGCGCGCGGAAACGCAACGTGATGAATTTTGAGAAAATAATCTCATAATCCATGCAGGGCGCGTTCTCTTACGCGCCCGTTGGCGTTAGAGAACGCCAACTACGCTTTGCGGCATGAGGGCGCGATGCGCGAGATTGTCAACTGTGATTTACAACATTGGCGAGGGGTCGATTACGATCGTGCAGGTCTGGTCTCCCGCCGCGATGCAGGTCTGCTCTTCCACGTTGAATATCTTCCCCCCGCTCAACCAATACAACGCTTCCTGCAACAACCCCACCGCAAGATGACAGACCGGCTCATGCGACTGCCTGCCCCAACACAACGGACAGCGCTCGATGCGCCAGAGCAAGGTTTTCCCGTCTTCTTCGATCCGCACGCGCTGGTCGGTAAATTTGTTGAACAATTCGGCGAACGCCCGCGCGCCCGCGTTTAATTTGGCAGGCAGGGGCAACAGACGGAACGCCATCTCGGTCAGCCCCATTTGCGCGCTGTATTGGCGGACTCCGTAATTGAAACAGGCGCGCCCGATTCGCGTCGCCAACCCGCGTCCGCCGTGCGGACCGTACACCTGCTCCAGCGTTCCGCCCAGCGCGCTCACGGTGGAAAAGGGGAAATTGAGTTTCGTATCGTCGGCTGGGTAATTCTCGATCAACGCCTTATGGGAGGAAAGATTCAAAACAGCATTGACGCCATTGCGCCCCATCACTTCCTCCATGGATAGCAAAATGATCCGCCCCATGCGATTCGGATAATGGTAGGTGTCGATCATGTCGTTACAACGTCACCGATGGGGATGTTTTTTGTGGGGCAGCCCGGGGGGAGGTCTTCCGCGCGACTGAGGCGTTGTCTTGATCGAGGAACGCTTTGAGTTTCTCGGCAAACACACGCGGCTCCTCGAGCATGGGGAAGTGACCCAGCAGGGGAAACCGTTCGACCTGCGCGTGCGCGATTCCCTGTTGCATGGGTCGCCACTGCCTGGGGTTCACAATGATGTCGCGGTCGCCATAGATGCCGAGGGCGGGCACTTTGATCTGGTCCAGCATGGGACGCAGGTCCGTCCGGCGAAGGGAAGCAATCGAAAGGAGGAAAGATTCGACGGTCGTCCGCGAGAGGTCGCGGTCCATCATCTCCGCGAAGCGTTCATCGCGGCAGATGAACGGCGAGGCGACTCGCACGCCAAAGCGGAAGACGCCCATCATGTTGAAGAGCATGAAGGCGATGGGTTTGTATCCTGCCAGTTTCAACGGGATCGCCAGCGAGGAGCCAATGATCGGCGAGCCGACCACGACCACTTTGCTCACGCGTTCTGGGTAACGGATCGCTACCGACAGGCTGACTGTGCCGCCCATGCTGTGACCGACGAGCGGCGCGTGCGAGATGCCCAACTGTTCCATGAATTGGTTGACCAGGCTGACAAAATCTTGAATGGCGTAGGTTTCGCGCTTCTTGCCCGATTCGCCAAAGCCCCAAAAGTCGAGCGCGTAGGTGCGATAGGATTTTCCGAGGTATGCCATCGTTTCCTGCCATAAGCCCCACGAGCCCAGCCAGCCATGCAGGAGGATGACGGGCTTGCCGCGCCCGAACACCTCGTAGTGAACGATCCCCTGATCTGTAGTTATCGAAGACACAGAAATTTATTTCAAATCCGCAAGAACGTTGGTGAGCAGTTCGACGAGAACCGTCTTGACGGTGCCTTTGTCGGTGGCGACGCACGGCAGGAGTTTTACTTTTCCATCGAGGCGCAGGGCGTGGCGCATGTCTTCCAGGTCCCAGGCATCTTCCATATCCTGCTTGTTTGCGGCAACCACGTAAGGGGTTGGCGCGTATGCGCGGAAGGTTTCGAGGATCGAGCGCGCTTCGCGGAAGGTCTCGGGGCGGGTGCTATCCACCATCACGATGAAGCCGAGCATGCCTTCAGAAAGAATTTCCCACATGAAGTCGAAGCGTTTTTGCCCCGGCGTGCCGAATAGATACAGCACGAGGTCGTCGTTCACGGTGATGCGGCCAAAATCCATTGCCACCGTGGTCGCCTCTTTGACGGATTTTTCCGCCGCGTTGGATATTTTGCGTTCCGTCGAAACCACATCGATCTCGCTGACAGACTGGATGAACTCCGTCTTGCCTGCGCTGAAGGGACCGGTGACGACCATTTTGACTGTTTGCATGATGACTAATCCTTCCGCCTGTTCCTTTAAAGCGAGCGTATCCGCCCGATCAATTTATTCACCAGCGACTTCTGTTCCTCTTTATCCTGCGTTGGGAACATCTTCGGGCTTTGTTGAACGACCATCCCTTCGGGTCGAACGATCTCCACCAGCCCAGCCTGTAACAAGCCGTAGACGATGCGTCGTATTTCGATATCGTTCATCTTGTTGGTCTGCGCGATCTGCTTCATCGAGTTCTTCGGGTTGATGAACGAAACCACCCGCCATTCCTCCACGCTCAGGTTCACGTTCTTCATGGGGCGGTCGGTGAACTTCAACGCCATATCGAGGCTGGGGATCTCATCCTGCAACTGTTCCCACTCGCGCAACTGGCGCGAGCCTTCGATGATGATGTTTTCCAAATCGAGCCGCACGTTGATGCGGTCTTCGGGCGCCATCATCTCGTTTTCGAAGCGGAAGAATCCCTCCACCCATGTGAACAGGCGGCGGAGCGCGTCGGTAAAATACGATTGCAGGTTGGCGAGGATCTCCTCTTGCGATAAATACCCCGCATTGATGAGCAACAATCCCAGCTCCTTGTCGTTGATCTTGCCCGCGCGCTCGACAATGGCTCGATATTGATTCACGGTCAACTTGTTGGCTTTGTGCAGAACCGCCGCGAGGCTCCCATCATCCTGCCCCACTTTGGCGTATGCCAGTTTCCCTTCGCGGAACGACACATACGCCTGCTCGCCGGGTCCATCCACCACGAGGGTGCCGGACTTTTGAGCAAGGTTGATCAAGTTGAGCAGTTGAGTGATGGTGAAATCGCGTAAGTTGCCGCGCAGAGCCATGGTTGCCTCAATAAAATCTCCCACCGTGGGAGATTGAAAGATTATACATGCAAGCGAGGGAACACGTCAAACAAAATGGCTGTTTCCACAATTGTCAAAAAAGAGAGGTCGAAAAGTATCCGATAGTCCAATGGATGCGTGTCGCGGCTTGCGTCTCAAACGATATTCAGCTTCTATGGGGCTTGACCTGATTCTGCGCGCGGATTGGACGGAGTACGCGAAATTTTGCAGAAACCCGATTCTCGGGGGTCAATCCCGTTGGGTTTCGGTAGGTATAATTCCCGTCTCATGCAACGAATAACAGGCGCTCTCCTCATTGCCCTCTCTGCCGCCGCTTTCGGAACGCTTGCCATTTTCGGCCGCTACGCCTACGCCGCCGGCATGGATACGTTCACGGTTTTGTTTCTCCGCTTTTCGCTGGCGTCAATGGTGATGGCAATTCTACTTGTCGCGCGGCGCGAATCACTGCCACGCGGAAAAATACTCGCGCAACTGATTGGCATGGGGGCGCTCGGGTATGTTGGGCAATCGTTCCTGTATCTCACGGCAATCAATTACGCCTCGGCGGGACTCGTCGCACTGTTGTTGTATTTGTATCCGTGCTTTGTGCTGATCCTTTCAGTGATCGTGTTCCGCGAGCGCGTGACGCGGGTCAAGGTGGTTGCGCTGACCCTGGCGTTGTTCGGCACCGCGTTGACCGTTGACCCGCAAGGCGGGCAAACCATCGGCGCGTTGATGGCGATTACCGCCGCGGCAATCTATTCGGTCTATATCATCGTCGGCGCGAATGTAATGAAGCATGTTTCAGCGGTGCAGTCCTCCACGGTGATCTTTGCCTCGGCAGGCGCGGTATTCGGGACGATGACGCTATTCAATGGCGTTCATTTCCCGATTCATGATTCAGGCTGGCTCACTGTGGCAGGCATCGTGTTGATCGCGACCGTGATTCCCGTCGTTTCGTTTTTGGCGGGATTGGAGCGCGTCGGACCGACGAACGCGGCGATGCTCTCTACCCTCGAACCTGTCGTCACCGTCGTGTTGGGGGCAAGCCTGTTCGGGGAACAACTTTCTCCCATCGGGCTGGCGGGAGGCGGGTTGATCCTGCTTGCCGTCCTTCTGCTGACGAGGAGCGAAATGTCCGCGCCACGAAACGCCGAATTTGAGTAACTCACCTTACGCAGTGATAGCAGTACCGCGAGATTTATCTCGCCCTTCAGGCTGCTCTTGCGCAAGAGCGACATGAATGTCGCATTACAGAAGTCAAATTGATTTCGATGTGCGCGCTAAAAGTATGTAGATGGGTTTCACCACAGGCGGAAAACCCTAACCCCGGAGTCACGGAAACACGGAGAAAAGCAATAAAAAAACGTAACTGCTCAGCCTCGGAACATGCCGCTGCGAGGCGCTCTTGGTTTTGCCGAAGCAGTCTCCCCATACCGGGAGATTGCTTCGTCGGGACCCCGAAAAAACATCGGGGCAGGCGAGCAAGAGCCCTCCTCGCAACGACATGCCTGAG
>Ga0138256_10003822_pt1 | contig 15974 bp, 14 predicted proteins | sample KNB2016incub_MG_FD_105486 | JGI IMG/M metagenome (GOLD analysis project Ga0138256, IMG submission 105486) | Active sludge microbial communities from wastewater in Klosterneuburg, Austria - KNB2014incub_MG | ecosystem: Engineered > WWTP > Activated sludge > Unclassified | place: Austria... | reverse complement strand
GGTCAGACCGGCCTGCATCTGGCCGTGCGCGACGGCTCGCCCAAAGTGGCGGCGGTGCTGCTGGCCCATCCGGCGCTGCGCGTGGATGCACCCAATGCCCATGACGAAACGGCCCTGATGCTGGCGGCGCTGCGGGGCAACGTCGAATCGGCGCAACGCCTGCTGGACCGTGGTGCCACCGTCAACCGGCCCGGCTGGGCGCCTTTGCACTACGCGGCCACCGGGCCCGAGCCGCGACTGGTGGCGCTCTTGCTGGAGCGTGGCGCTCAGGTGGACGCCCCTTCACCGAACGGCAGCACGGCCCTGATGATGGCGGCGCGGTACGGCAGTGACGATTCGGCGGTTTTGCTGCTGGCCAAGGGCGCCAGCACTTCGGTGCGCAACCAGAAGGACATGAACGCTGCGGACTTTGCGCGTTCGGTCGGGCGCGATGCGCTGGCCGCCAAACTGGCGCCCGCGCCGCGTTGATCGGCGTCAGGCAAACGGCGGAGCGTGTCAGATGTCATCCGACACGGGCTTTGGTGTCGGGCTGACTACAAGAAACCCAGGCTCTTCCTTAGAGTTGTCGATATGGCTGTGGTCCCAGCTCTGTGGAGATCCGACATGTCCCCGACTGCCATGCGTTCCAATCCCTTCATGCTGCTGCTCCACCCGGAAGTGGTGATAGCGGCGATGGAAAAGTCCGAGCGGCTGAGCCAGCTCAACCGCCACCTCTGCCGCCCGCTGGACAAGATCCTGCCCGGGGTAGCCGCAGCTGAAGAAGCAACGAGCGAAGACGAAGAGCCCGAAGGCCTGGCGCTCAACCTGCGCTGAGCTGTTTGACCTGATTCGGCTTGGTTCAGCGGCGACGCTGGGCCATGCGGATCGAAGAGGCGCCCACCGCCACCAGCAGCATGACCGCGACCCCGATGACCAGGGTGCGGTTTTCGCGGATCCAGGCCACCACCACGCGCGGCAGGCTCAGGCGCCCGTCGTCGTGGGAGGCGCTGGGTTCGTAGGCCCGAGGCGCGGGTCCCGCCGTGGGGCCTGCAGCAGAGGAATCCGTGTGCACCGCCTGCCAATTCGCCTTGCTGCTGGCCGTGGGCGGCGCATCGCGTGAAGGGGCCGGTGGCGCAGCGCTGGTGCCAAAGAGGCCGGCCCGGTTGGGCGATGGCACGGCTGCCGCAGGCGTGTTGGCGACGAGACCGGCCTTGGGCGCCCCCATCGCCCCCAGCGCGTCACCGCGCGCAGCGGCGCGTTCGGAGGCCGCAAGGGCCAGGGCCGCCCGCTGGCCTTGAAGCTCAACCAGCATGTCCACCGTGCGCGAACCGCTCGAGACGTGGGGCGTGGCAACACGTTCTGCCGATTTGCTGTCCGCTGAATCCACGGCGGTGGCCGCCGAAGCATCGGACGCTGGCTCGTCGACTGGCGCTGCGCTGAGTGGACCGACGAGGGCGATCAGCAGAAGGATGGCCTGGCAGGCACGCTTGGGGGCTGGGTACATGGGCTCGGCCGAGATTGGAGTGGCTTCAGCGAGTCGTGACAATTCGTTTGTTCAAGCAAGAGTCCTACCGGCCCCAGAAACCTCAACCAAATCAAGGATGAGCGCGGGGTTTGACCCCCAATGGGGGGTGTGTTGTAAGGAGATTCGACGTTGCAAGAACGAGTCTTGTATTGCGCACAATGTATATTATGTTAAGTCATGAGCTGGGATATGGATTGGGGTGAAAGCTCAGGCCGCCAGATCAAGGGCTCACATCTTCGGAGGCCACCTGTGCTCTTCTCCCTGGCAGCTGCGGCACCAAGCATAGAGCGCGTCGTACATCACCATCCCGTGACGCAGCATCTCGTGGTCGTCAGCGAAGACGCTCGACAGTCCCAGCGAAACCGCATAGAGCCCTGCAGACTGCGGTGTGAGCTCAAGCCGGGACGTATCGGCACCGCGGACGATGTGGGCGAGTTGCTGGAGCGCCGGCTCAGTCAGGTCGTACCTCGCCAGGAAGGCATCGAAGCTGCACCGCTCACCGACGTGCGTCATCTCCACGCCGGGAATGTCGTACGGCACGGCGCCCGTCCGCGCCGCCGTTGTCAACACCTCCGCCGACGGGACATAGAGGAATTCGGGATCCTTGTCGATGAACCGCGCAATGAGCCAGGGGCACGCGATGCGATCAATCTTCGGGCGCTCACGGGTAATCCATTTCATGAGGGTCTCCTCAGGCCAGCAAAGGCAGAACAAGCGTCGACAGCAGCGTCATCGACAGACCCGCCAGCCCAGCAAAAAGCACCACCGGGATGACGCCCACCTTGAAGCGGAACAGCGCAATGGCGGCACACGCACCAATGAAGGCCGCCGGCCACTCGAAGCGGCCGCTCAAGCCCACCGGCCAGAGCACGTGATAGGCAAAGAACACGGCGAGGTTCACGATGACGCCGACCACAGCGGCCGTGATGGCCGTGAGCGGCGCCGTGAACTTCAGCTTGCCGTGCGTCGACTCGATGAACGGCGCCCCCAGCAGGATGAAGAAGAAGGACGGCAGGAAGGTGAAGAAGGTGACCACCGTCGCGGCGACCACGCCGGCCAGGAACAACGAGTCGGCACCGAAGATGGCTTTGGTCCAGCCGCCGACGAAGCCGACGAACGAGACCACCATGATGAGCGGACCTGGCGTGGTTTCGCCGAGCGCCAAGCCGTCAATCATCTGCGGCGCTGTCAGCCACTGGTAGTGGTTGACCGCGCCCTGGTAGACGTAGGGCAGCACCGCGTACGCCCCGCCGAAGGTCAACAAGGCGGCCTTGGTGAAGAACCACCCCATCTGGGTCAGCACCCCGTTCCAGCCATGGATTGCGCACAGCGCACCGATGGCGACGAGCCACAGCGCGACACAGACGACGAGAACCTTGCGGAAGCGACGCCAGGTGAAGACGGCGTGTGGCGGTGTCGGCGTGTCGTCGTCGATGAGCGCCGGACCGAGGGCCTTTTTCGCGGAACCGTGGCCGCCACCGGTTCTGAACTTGTCCGGGCGGTACTTTCCGCCAAAGTGTCCGATGAGGCCGGCGGCCAGCACGATGAGCGGGAATGGCAGGTTCAACGCAACGATGGCAACGAAAGCGGCCGCCGCGATGCTCCAGAGCCAGGCGTTCTTCAGCGCTCGCGAGCCAAGGCGCCATGCGGCGTGAACAACCAGCGCCGTCACCGCCGGCTTGATGCCGTAGAACACGCCGGCGACGGCGCTCACGTGGCCGAATGCCATGTACACCCACGACAGAGCGATGAGGATGAACAGCGAAGGCAACACGAAAAGCCCGCCGGCAACGATTCCACCCCAGGTCCGGTGTAGCAGCCAGCCGATGTAGGTGGCGAGTTGCTGCGCCTCCGGGCCGGGCAGCACCATGCAGTAGTTCAGCGCGTGGAGGAACCGGTTCTCCGATATCCAGCGGCGTCGCTCGACGAGCTCTTCATGCATGATGGCGATCTGCCCGGCGGGGCCGCCGAAGCTGATGAACCCGAGCTTGAGCCAGTATGCGAAGGCTTGCGCGCGCGTCACCGGCTCAGGCAACTTGTCGACGGCCTCACGGGTCATTGGGTGCCTGCATCGCGGCGTATGCCGCATCGAAGACCGAACGGGCTGCTGCGAGCAGCGCATCGTCGTTGGCGTACTGGGCCTGCAGGCCCCTCACGAGCATCTCGAAACCGGGCGCTTCTTCGACCGGGATGCCACCGACATCGATGTAGTGCACCAGTCCGGCCAGTCTTCGCAGCGCAGGGTCTTCCAACAGACCAAAGCTCTCGGCGACGACCTCGAACGTCACCCTGTCCCCAACGTGGGTGAAGGTCGCGCCATCGAAGTCGTAGCCCAGCGCTGACTTCGGGCATTTCTTCGGGTCGGCGAGCCAGGTGAACGTGGGCTTCTTGTCGACGAACCGTTGAACCAGCCAGGCAGTCGCCAGGCGGTCCACCCAGGGACGCTTGCGGGTGGCCCAGGTACGCCCCTGGTAATCGGCGATGGACAGCGGCACGATGCTCGCCTTTGTCGCACCAGGTTCGTCTGGGGACAGGTGCAGCTCGACCTGGCGGCGGAGAGCCGAAAGGGCCTCGTTCGCCTTCTGCGAGTCCTTGCCAGGGAAGAAGTCGCTGGCTTGGATGCCCTGCAGTTGCTGCTCAAGCGCCCGCAGGCTCCTGTGCAACTGGGCTTCCGTCGATTTCTTGATGCTGGAGCGCGCCGCTTTGACGGATTGCAACAGCTCGGCGTAGAGCTCGCTGCGGTCGAACAAGGCACGGAAAGCCTTTTCCTGCGTCTCGTCTCGCGCGGCAAGGACCAGAAGGTGCGCATCCGCACCTGCCTCGGAAATCGTGCGCTCCAAACCCCAGAGTGCCTGGGCGGTGACGGCGTGTTCGGGGAGCACATAGACCCCCTCCCGCAGGGTTCCCGCGCCGGTGGCCTTCAAGGCGCGCCACACCTTGACGCGCAGACCGCTCGGATTTGTCGGCAGCGTGGCGGTCAGTACGAGCCATGGCATCATGAAGCAAATATCTCATACTGTGATGAACGATACAAGACTCCATCTGACCGGATGCCGGCGCTCTCGAGTGGTGAACCCTGTTGATTTCCAAGGAGACCCGGTTGGCCAGCTGAACCCAGTCCTACGGGCCGGCCTCGATCTGCACCCCGCCGCTCACGATCCAGTCTTGCAGCGGCCTGCCCGCCCACTCCATCAGCGCAGACTCGGACTCTGCCTGGGCCGAGACGATGCCCAGCCACCCATTGCGCCCGCGGTCCTTGGCCATGTACAGGGCTGCATCGGCCAGCTTCACCACAGCAGGCCAATCCACCGCACGCGCATGCTGCGGATCCAGAGGCAAGCAGGCAAAACCCACTGAGCAGGTGCAACGCAGGGTCTTGCCATCGTCCAGCAGGAACTCATGGTCGGCCACCACCGCACGCAGCCTTTCGGCCAGCGTGGGCCCCTGCTGGCGTGAAGAGCCCAGGGCCACGATCAGAAACTCTTCGCCGCCCCACCGCACCTGGTAGTCGGAGACCCTGAACACCCGTTGCAGGCACCCGCGCATCTGGCGCAGGACGGCGTCGCCCGCCGCATGACCGTGTTGGTCGTTCACTGCCTTGAAGTGGTCGATGTCCACCACGAAGAAGATCAGGTCGGCGTCCTCGGCGGGCGGCAGGCCCTGCTGCTGCAAGTGGTCCCAACGCCGCAAGGCCAGCGCCACGTCGCTCTCGATGTGGTCGGTCAGGAAGCGCCGGTTGCGAAGCCCGGTGAGCGGGTCGCTGCGGCTGGCCTCTTCCAGTTCGGCAGTCTTGTGCTGCAAGGCCTGGGACACCGCTTCCAGGCTGGCCGTGCGCTGCTGCACCAGTTGTTCGAGTTTGTTCTGCCGCGACAGCAGCACCCGGTGGCGGATGTGCATCAACACCAAGGTCAAGGCGGCCAACGAGAGCACCCCCGCTGCGCGGGCGACCCAGGTCTGCCACCAGGCAGGCAAGACCTGCACTTTCAGCGCCAGTTCGTGGGGGCTCCAGCCACGCTCTCCCATGCCGGCGCGCACCTTCAGCACGTATTGCCCTGGCGGCAGGTTGCTGTAGGCCGCCACACGGTGTTCGGCGTCGGTGGCCACCCATTGCGGGTCGAAGCCCAGCAACTGGAAGGCATATCGCACCCGGCGCGGTTCAGCGTAGCCGAGCGCGGCGAACTCCAGGCTGAAGCTGCGGTCTTCGGGCGCCAGGCTCAGTCCGGCCAGTGCAGGCCCTGCGTTGCGGGGCTCACCGTTGATGCGCAGTTCGGTCACCACCAGCGGCGCCGCAAAACTCGGCCGCTCGAACGTCTCGGGCGTGACCACCATCAGGCCCTTGGAGCCCCCAAACAGCATGCGCCCGTCAGCCAGGTGCACGCTGACGCGGAAGCGGCCGTTGCCCAGCCGCGCGCCATCGGCCGGCGACAAGGCTTCCAGCATGTCATGCTGAGGGTCGTACACATGCATGTGGGACCAGATGCGTCCCCGGCTGTCTTGCAGCAAGCTGGCACCGAAGGGCCGGCCGACGGATCCGTGGCGGGCGCTGATGCGCTCAAAGGCCGCCCGTCCGCCCTCCCAGCGCTGCAGGCGGTGCAGGCCCACCACTGCGGTGTCGACCCACAGGCTGCCACGGCGGTCGACAAGCAGGCCGACCACGATGGGATTGCCCAGGCCCAGGCCTTCTTCTACCGCCACCGGCTCGGCTTGGCTGGCGCCGGGCGGAATGCGGAACAGGCCGCCTGCCCCACCCACCCACAGGCCGGCGTCTGGCGCCACCGCGGCAGCGTAGACGTCCCCGCCCCACGGCCGCCCACCCGCCAACATCACCCGCTGCAGCGTGCTGGCGCCCGGCTGCAACAGGTACAGGCCGTCTTGGGTACCCACCCACAGTTGGCCCTCGCTGCCAGTGTGCAGGAAGTTGGTGTTGCCGGCGCCGTGGCGCAGGCTTCGCATGGGTTTGCGTTCACGGCTGACCTGGTGAATGGCGGAAGGCGTGCCGAGCCATACCGAACCGTCGGCCTGCTGCTCCATGGCACTCACAACAATAGGCACGGGCCGAGCCGCCGCGCTGCGGTCGACCTCAGGCACTGTGCCGATGGCTCGCAACTGGGTGTCCATCACCAGCACACCGCCCCGTGCGGTGGCGGCCCAGATCTCGCCACTGTCCAGTTGCAGCAGGCTGCGCACGTCGCTGTTCCGGGCAGCCTCTCCGGGCGCTGGAGGCATTTCATGCACCCAGATGCTCTGATGCACCGGGTTGTGGCGCTGCAGGCCCAGGCCCATGCCGCCGATCCAGATCCAGCCGTCACGGTCCAACAGCAGGCCGTGTACCTGGTTGCCAGCCAGGCCTTCGGGACTGGCGGGGTCATGAACCAGGCGCCGAAGGAGTTGACCTCCCTGCGCGTCGAAGAGGTCGATGCCCGTGTCCCGGCCCACCCAGATCGGACCGTCCGGCGCCTGCAGCAGGCTGGACACCGCCCCACCGGCCTGCGAGAGACGCTGGACCAGGCCCGTCGCAGGGTCGAAAACGGCCACGTCGCCCTGCTGTGTGCCGACCCAGATGCGGCCATCCTTGGCCTGCAGCAGGCTCCTCACGGTGCGCCCGTGCAAGCCGGCTTCGCCAGGGGGCCCCACCGGCTCGAAAACGTCGCTGCCGGGCAAGCGCCGGCTCAGCCCTTGCCAGCTTCCGACCCACAGCACGCCGGCACGATCGACCAGCAGTGCTTCCACCCGGTCGTCGGGCAGGCTGCCTGCAAGGCCGGAGTGGCGGTAGGACGTGTCGCGCCCACTGGCGGGGTCAAATCGCACCAGACCATCGCCCATGCTGGCCACCCAGATCGCGCCGGAGGGGTCTTCAGCCAGCGACTGGATCATCGGTGCCTTGCTTGCCACGCCCATGGCCAGGGGCAGTGTGATGCGCCCGTCCGTCGGGTCCAGCACGGCCAGGCCCTGGGACTCGGTGCCGATCCACAGCCGGCCGTCCCGCGCCGCCAACATGGCGCGTATCCAGCCCAGGTTGCGGGTGGTCGGGTCGGCGCTCTCGCGCTCCTGCGGGCGAAAGAAGTGGCCGTCGTAGCGCACCAAGCCGTCACCCGTGGCGATCCAGAGAAAACCGGCCCTGTCCTGCGCCAGAGCCGCCACCACGTCGCGCGGGATGATGCCAACGCCTACGGATTCAAAGCGCAGGGGCCGAGCCATGGTGGCATCTGCAGCCGGCGGCGCGGAACGGGCCAATTCGGCCGGGGCGACGCCGGCCGCCAGTGAGGCAACCAGCCCCAACAGGAAGCCCAGACTCCCAGCTCGCAGCCCTGCGAGCATGCCTCGGCCTTTGCCACGAAGCGCTTCCAACAAGCCGGCCCACCTTCTCCCGAACGACATCCGGGCCGAAGCTGCACCCGGTCGATCCGCTTTACCCCTGCGGTCCCCGCACAAATATAGGGACTCGCCGACTGGCCGGCCTGTTCCGGGCGTCTGCGCCGTCACCAATTTTGAGGATGTACGGGCGCGAAGTGTGCGCAGTACATACTTGCGCCATGGGCACACTGCGAACCAAGCGGCGATTCGATCTCCCAGCACTGCGGGCGCTGATGGGGCTGTTGCTCTTGCTGGTGAGCCAGGCAGCCCTGGCTGCCGAAGCGAAACAGTCGCTGGAGGAGATACGACTCGGCGTGATCAAGGGCACGACGCCGGGCATCGTCATTCTGGACTTTGGAAGCACCAAGAGCCCGGCGCCTGCTGCTTCGGCCAGTGCCGGGGTGCAAGCCGGGCCCGTTGAGGCGGCGCCGTCGGCCAGCTGGGCGTCCCGGTGGCTGAGCAAGCTGCCGCCTCCCAGCGGCCGGTCGTTGCATGACGCACGCCGCCTGGATGCACCGGACCAAGGCATTCCCGTTCCCACCGCAGCATCGGCTTCGCAGCCCATGCGGCCCAAAGCAGTTCCGTAGGGCAGGTCGCCGGGCCGCCTATCAGGCGCCGCGCAAAGGGGTTTTCACGCCCTGTTGGAAACTACCGACACCGCGGTGGTGTTCCGCATCGCAAAGTCCCGCCCCATGCCAAGACTCTGGGACATCTCCCCGCCAGTGGACACCGGCTCGCCCGTGTTCCCGGGCGATACGCCGTTTGCGCTGAATTGGGCGGCGCGCATCACGCCCGGTTGCCCGGTCAACGTCAGCACGCTGACGCTCAGCCCGCACGTTGGCGCGCATGCCGACGCGCCGCTGCACTACGGCGATGAAGGCGCGGCCATCGGCCAGGTGCCGCTGGCGCCTTACATCGGGCCTTGCCGTGTGATCCACGCCATCGGCTGCGGGCCGCTGGTGCACCCGCATCACCTGCAACACGCACTGCTCGATCTGCCGCCGCGCGTGCTGGTGCGCACCTATGCGCAGATGCCACAAGACCACTTTGACGACGCCCTGCCCGCCTTCGCGCCCGACACCGTGCGCCACCTGGCCGACCTCGGCGTGCTGCTGATCGGCATCGACAGCGCCAGCATCGACCCGGCCGACAGCAAGACGCTCGATGCGCACCAGGTGATCCGCCAACGCGGCTTGCGCGTGCTGGAGAACCTGCTGCTGGACGACGTGCCCGAAGGTGACTACGAACTCATCGCCCTGCCCCTGAAACTGACATCGGCCTGCGCTTCCCCGGTGCGCGCCATCCTGCGAGACCTGCCATGACACGAGACGACGCCGCCGCCCTGGACGCCACCGACCCGCTGGCGCCGCTGCGCGAGCAGTTCGACCTGCCGCCCGGTGTGATCTACCTGGACGGCAACTCCCTGGGCGTGCTGCCGCGCACCACCGCGGCGCGGGTGCAGCAGGTGGTGAAGGACGAATGGGGCGTGGGCCTCATCCGCAGCTGGAACAGTGCGCACTGGATGGACTTGCCGGCGCGCATCGGCGACAAGATTGCGCGGCTCATCGGCGCGGGTGCTGGTGAAGTGGTCACCGCCGATTCCACCAGCGTGAACCTCTTCAAGGTGCTCAGCGCTGCGCTCACCATCACGCGGGCGGATGCACCGGCCCGCCGGGTGATCCTCAGCGAACGCAGCAACTTCCCCACCGATCTCTACATTGCCGAAGCCCTGGCGCGCGAACGCGGCTTCGAGCTGCAGCTGGCGGAGCCCGAAGACCTGGCCGGCCTGCTGAACGCGCAAACAGCCGTTCTGATGCTCACCCATGTCAACTACCGCACGGGCCGCATGCACGACATGGCGGCACTGACGCAGCAGGCGCACGCAGCCGGGGCGCTGACCATCTGGGACCTGGCGCACAGCGCCGGCGCCGTGCCCGTGGACTTGCGCGGTGCCGATGCGGACTTCGCCATCGGTTGTGGCTACAAGTACCTCAACGGCGGCCCCGGGGCGCCGGCCTTCGTGTGGGCGGCACCGCAGCATGTGGATCGCTTCTGGCAGCCCTTGTCAGGCTGGATCGGCCATGCGGCACCGTTTGAATTCACGCCCGGCTACCGGCCCGCGGCCGGCATCACGCGCTACCTGTGTGGCACGCCCGCCGTGCTGTCACTGGCCGCGCTGGAATGTGGCGTCGACACGCTGCTGGCCGCAGAGCCACTGGGCGGCCTGGCCGCGCTGCGCAACAAGTCCCTGGCGCTGACGCGCCAGTTTGCGCAACAGGTGCAGGCCACCTGCCCGGATCTCAAGCTGGTGTCCCCAGCAGACGACGCCCGGCGCGGCAGCCAGGTCTGCTTTGCGCATGCCAGCATGGGCTATCCGGTGATGCAGGCGCTGATCGCGCGCGGCGTGATCGGTGATTTCCGAGCTCCGGACATCCTGCGCTTCGGTTTCACGCCGCTGTACCTGCGCCATGTGGACGCCTGGGATGCCGCGGAACACCTGCGCCAGGTCCTGCACAGTGGCGAGTGGCAGCGCCCCGAGTTCAACCAGAAGCAGGCGGTGACATGAGCGGCTGCCCGATGAATCCAGGCGCCGTGGAGCACCACGACGCCAAGCTCGATTTCAGCGCCGACATGAGCTACGGCGACTACCTGCATCTGGACCAGATCCTCAATGCCCAGCACCCGCTGAGCCCGGATCACAACGAGATGCTCTTCATCGTCCAGCACCAGACCAGCGAGCTGTGGATGAAGCAGTTGCTGCACGAGCTGCGTTCGGCCATGTCGCACCTCGCGCAGGACAAGCTGGGCGCCGCGTTCAAGGAGTTGGCCCGTGTTTCCAAGATCATGGAACAGCTCGTGCACGCCTGGGACGTGCTGGCGACGATGACGCCGCCGGAGTACAGCGCCATCCGGCCCTACCTGGCCAACAGCAGCGGCTTTCAAAGCTGGCAGTACCGCTGCATCGAATTCAGCCTGGGCAACAAGAACGCGGCCATGCTCCAGCCGCACGCCCACCGGCCCGATCTGCTGGCCCATGTGGAAGCGGCGTACCGCGCTCCCTCCCTCTACGACGAAGCCCTGCGCCTGCTGGCCCGCCGCGGCCTGCCCATGCCCGCCAGCCACACCGAACGCGACTGGACCCTGCCCTACACCGAAAGCGCCGAGGTTGAAGCCGCCTGGCTGCAGGTCTACCGCGCGCCCGACACGCACTGGGATCTGTACCAACTGGGCGAAGAACTGACCGACCTGGAAGACGCGTTCCGCCTCTGGCGCTTTCGCCATGTCACGACGGTGGAGCGGGTCATCGGCTTCAAGCGCGGCACCGGCGGCACAAGTGGCGTGGGCTACCTGCGCAAGATGCTGGACACGGTGCTGTTCCCCGAGATCTGGCGCCTGCGCACCGATTTGTGAGCGCCGTTCAGGATGGCCGCGCCGATTCGCGCACGCGGGCCGCGACAAAGTCTTCCAGCGTCGTCAGGCGCATGCCAAAGCGCGCTTCCAATTCGGCCGCGCCCTGCCAGGTTTCGTCGAAGGCATCGTCGGGCAGGCTCAGCAGGTGCAGCAGCCGCGCCACGCCGGGGTGAAACGGCTGCGCCAGGCTTGACATCACGCGCGCCACGGCGGCAGGCAGGTGCGAAACCTGCAACGGCTTGCCGGCCAGGCGCGCGTACAAGGCGGCCACCTCCAGGCTCGTCGCGTGGTCTGGGCCGCCGATGTCCAGCCGCGTGAAGGGCAAGGGCTCGTCCAGCAGGGCGTGCATTGCAATGCTTGCCACATCCGTTGCCGCCACAAAGTTGCGCCGCTTGGTGCCAGTACCGACCAGCTTGGCCTTGCCCTGCTTCAGCACGCTCAAGCCGTTGAACCGGTGCACGTGGTGTTCCATGTACGCGGCCGGCCGCAAGATGGCGTGGGGCATGCCGCTGCTGGCGACGGCCTGCTCGATGGCATGCTTGGTGCGCGCAAAGTCGATCGGATGATCGGGCGCCGCCAGCAAGGCCGACACGTAGACGAAGCGTTCGACACCCGCCGCGCGTGCCGCAGCGATCAGCGTGCGGTGGCCGGTGTCGTCCACGGCTTCGGACCGCCAGCGCCCGCGGCCGAGCAGCCCATGAGCCGCCGCCAACACGCGCGACACGCCGGAGAGCGCGGCTTCGATCGATGCAGGGTCGGTGAGGTCGCCCGCCACGATCTCTGCGCCGGCGGCCGCGAGATCGCGCAGCCCGTCCGGATGCCGGCACAGGCCGCGCACGGCGACGCCGCGCGCCAGAAGCTGTTCCACCACCGGCCTGCCCAGTGCCCCACTGGCACCGACAACGAGCACACGAAGCGGGGCCCGGGCTGCTGGATTCATGGGCCGGGATTATTGGGGGCACCACTTGCACGTGCAAGCGCGTTGCGCGCAGTGGCATAGCGGGCCAGAGGCGGGCGATAGACTCTGCCTGCAGACGAGACTGCGCCTGCGCGCCCCCCAATCCCACGATGACAGACACCAACGAAACCCTGGACCAGGCCCTGGCGCGCAACGTGCGCGATGCGCTGAAGGAAGACATCGGGCGTGGCGACTGGACGGCCCAACTGGTGCCCGCAGGGCGGCGCGTGCAGGCCCGCGTGCAAGCCAAGCAAGCCGCCGTGATCTGCGGCCGTCCCTGGTTTGATGCCTGTGTGCTGGCGCTGGACCCCACAGCGCAACTGAGCTGGGAAGTGGCCGAAGGGGGTGCCATTGCCAGCGGCCAGACCGTGTGCCACATCCAGGCAGACGGCCGCGCCCTGCTGAGCGCCGAGCGCCCTGCCCTGAACTTCTTGCAGACGCTATCGGCCGTGGCCAGTATCACGCGGCGCTACGTGCAGGCCATCGAAGGCCTCTCGCCCAACCCGCGCGGCTGCGTGGTTCTGGACACGCGCAAGACCCTGCCCGGCCTGCGCCAGGCGCAGAAATACGCGGTGCGCATGGGCGGTGGGCAGAACCAGCGCATGGCGCTGTGGGACGGCATCCTGATCAAGGAAAACCACATCGCCGCTGCGGGCGGCATTGCACCCGCCCTGCAGGCCGCACGTGCGCTCAACGCAGGGGTTTCGCTGCAGATCGAGGTCGAGGATCTGGAAGAACTGCAGCAGGCCCTGGTGGCCGGCGCACCCAGCGTCTTGCTGGACGACTTTTCCTTTGACGACATGCACGCCGCCTACGCGCTGAATGCCGGCCGCGCCGTGCTGGAGGTCTCGGGCGGGGTGGACCTGGATAGCATCCGCCAGATCGCCGCCACGGGGGTGGACCGCATCTCGGTGGGCAAGCTGACCAAGGATGTCAGCGCGGTGGACCTTTCGCTGCGCGTGATCGGCTGAGCTTCGGCGCGGGCGCTTCAGCGTACAAGGCCACCGCGGACGACAGCCGCGCCGCAACGGCCTGCACCAGTGCCGGCGGGTCCACCACGCGCACCTGGTCACCCTGCCGCAGCACATCCATCAGCAGTTCGGTGTCGTCCACATAGGGCAGGCGCATTTCGTAGCTGCCGTCTTCCAGCCAGCGGCCTTGTTGCTCGGGGTGCCACTCCTCACGGCTGGCCCATTGCGCGGCCTGCGGGTTGAAGACGAGGGTAGCCCAGCGCTGTTCGCCACCGGCGTAGATGCCGTAGCCCGCGTCCATTTCGGCCTGCACCTGTTCCAGCGGCACTTCCTGCGCGGCGCTGTTCAGCACCTGGGCTTGCTGGATGGCATCCAGCGCAAAACGCCGCAAGCCATTGGCGCGGTGGCACCAGGCGTCCAGGTACCAGGTGTTGCGGTAGTGCACCAGGCGCTGCGGCGAAACATCGCGTTCACTGACCTCGCCGCGGCCGCGTGTCAGGTAGCGCAGGTGCACACGGCGGCGTGACAGAAGGGCCGAGCTGACGCGTTCAAAGAATCGGCTGGGCACGGGCCGCCGCAGTGCCGTGACGATCTTGACGCGCTGTGTGATGCGCTCGGCCGCTTCCCGCCCACCACCGCTGGCCAGCAGGTGCTGGATGCGGTCCAGCAAGGGCTGCAGGTGGCGGCTGAGCAGGCCTTCGCTGTCCAGGCCGGCCAGCAGTTGCTGCGCGGTCAGCAGCGAATAAAGCTCGGCTTCATCAAACCACAGGCCCGGCAGTTCGTGGCGCGGGCCGGCGTAGGCCTTGCCGAAGCGGTAGCCGTTGACATGGCTGTCGTACTCGATGGGCGCGCCGAGGCGGCTGCGCAGGTATTCCAGATCTCGCTTGAGCGTGGCCGGGGAGATTTCCAGCTCATCCAGCAGGGTCTGAAAACTGATGTGCCCGCGCGAGCGGATCAGTGTTTCGATGCGGTACAGCCGCGCGGTGTTGCCGGCCATGGGTCTGCCCAGCCCTTCAGCTCAGGCCCACAGGTTGGCGCTGTGCATGCAGGGCGGTGCGCGGTCAGGCAAGTCAGCCTCCGGGTGGCGGTGGGGTAAGCGTGCATTGTCTCCGGGCAACGGCAAGACCGTCCGACCCCGCCCGAACTCGGGGAGGCACTGGTTTGCGGGGTTGACGCTGTTGTGCACGGATCCGACCATGCCTGCATGGAAAGCGACCCTCACTCCCAAGCTTCACCCCAGGGCGACGACCCGCGCATGCAGCGTCTGCTGGAAATCAAGGCGCAGATGGAAGAAATCCATGCGCGCCTGGAGTACCTGCGCCTGATGCTGCGTCTGGGCCAGACGGTGCGTTGATCGGCCGCCTTGGGGGTCCTTTTTGGGGCCCCGTGCTTTGTCGCTGTTCGGTCAGGGGCGGGTCGCCGCCACGATGGCCGGAGTTTCGGCATCCACTCACCGCAGCTCCGAGAGCAGCCGGCGTGCCTCGGTCTCACCTGCGAACCGATCGCCAGAGCGCTCCAGCTTTTCAAGCTCGGCAAGCGCCATGCGGCGCTCGCCGGCTTGGATGTACAAACGCGCGAGACTCAGGCGATATGCATGTTCGCGCGGGCTGAGCTCGAGGGCGTCTTTCTGCGTGCGAATTGCCGCCGGCAACTGGTTCTCGGCCGCCAGCGCGGCCGCCAAGGTGTCAAGCAGTGCCGCGCGGCCGGGCCGCAGCTGATTTGCGCGCTGCGCGATCTCCACCGCGCCTGGCTTGCCCTGCTGCACCATCAGCCAGGCAACGTTGTTCAATGCGACGACGTTTTTCGGCTGCGCCTTCACCACGCTTGAGAAATGTTGCTCTGCTTCAGCCCAGGACTTCTTCGACATGGCCATCTCACCGAGGTAGGCCACGAATGCGGCATCGGCGGGTCGCTCTTTGCGCCATTCGGCGGCCAGTTGTTCGGCCGAGCTTGCCTGGCCGGCAGCCAGATAGGTGCGGTGCAGCCGTATAGCACCTTCGGTGCCACGCGAGACACTGAATGCGGCACGGTGGGCAACGATCGCGGCAGCCGGGTCCTTCCGTAGCAGTTGCACGTCGCCTTCCAGGGCAAAGCCGAGCGCACTCTTCGGCTCGGCTTTCTGGATCTCGCGCGCGAGGGCCAGCGCATCGGCAACGCGACCCTGTCGCACAGCGATCGTTGCCAGCGCGGACTTGGCCTGCAGCAATCCAGGCTGCAAGGCAATGGCCTTGTCGAGGGCACTGCGCGCCCTGTTGAGGTCTTGAGCGGCCATGTATGCGTTGGCAAGTCGCAGTTGCATCACGGCGTTCTTCGGCTCTTGCGCAACAAGCCTGCCGAAGGTACTGAGAGCTTGCTGGCTGTCACCGCTGGCCACCTGAGCGCGGCCAAGTGCGTCTTGCACGGCCAGGTTGTCCGGTAGGGCGGCCGCGGCTTCCTGGGCGGCGATGAGTGCAGCTTTCGGGTCAGCATCGCGCAGATACAGTTCGATCAGGAGCAGCCGCGGCTGTGGCTGTCGGGGATCCGCCGCCACCGCAGCCTTCAGGGCTTTGCCGACCTCCTCCGGCGGCGCGCCTTCCTGCAGCGCCAATTCGGCGAGCGCGACATGGGCTTGGTGGTTTGTGGGGTCCGACTTGATCAGTGCGGCAAAGCGCTTCCTGGCATCTTCGGAGCGGCCCTGGGTCGTGTCCAGGACGGCGAGGCTGGCCACGGCTTCAAAGTACTTGGGGTCCTTCCGGTGGGCCGTTTCGAAGGCGGCGCGTGCGCCAGCCAAATCTTG
>Ga0138256_10003821_pt1 | contig 15976 bp, 12 predicted proteins | sample KNB2016incub_MG_FD_105486 | JGI IMG/M metagenome (GOLD analysis project Ga0138256, IMG submission 105486) | Active sludge microbial communities from wastewater in Klosterneuburg, Austria - KNB2014incub_MG | ecosystem: Engineered > WWTP > Activated sludge > Unclassified | place: Austria... | reverse complement strand
CTTTTCTTTTTACTTCACCCTTGAGATATTTCTCGATAAGTAAAGAGGCTATGGGAGCTGCAACTGATCCTCCCCATCCTGCATTTTCAACATAGACTGCGATGGCTATTTTAGTATTATTTTTAGGTGCAAAAGCGAAGAATACTGAATGGTCTTTCCCACGACTATTTTGTGATGTTCCAGTCTTACCACAAATTTCCAACTCTGGATGATACGCCATCGTAGCTGTTCCAGCACTCACTGCGAGTTCCATCCCATCTATCACTGGAGTGAAATATTTTTGATCTACTGGGACAATGTTTTTTACACGAAATTCTTCAGGTATAAATACATTTGGCGCATTGAATCCTCGCACTAAATGTGGAATATAATAATAACCTTTATTTGCAATTATTGCTGCTAAATTTGCCATCTGAATAGTAGTAAGTTGTAGTTCTCCTTGACCTATTCCAACAGAAATAATATAGGTCGATCTCCATTGGTTAGTTTTATATAATCTAGTATAAAAATCTGAAGTAGGAATGAATCCCGCTTTTTCACCATCTACATCTGTATAGAGTGGTCTTCCTAAACCAAATTCAGTCATGTATTTTACCATTTTGTCCAAGCCTATACTTGGTTTGGAACTCCCTGCTTGGTCTATGACATCTCTGAACGTCTGAAAGAAATACGAGTTGCAAGAATGCTGGAGTGCAACAGATAATTTATAAGGAGCAGGATGAGTATGGCAACCATAGGAAAAGGATTTGTAATAATAAGCCCCTGCACAAGCATGAGGCGTATTCTCATTAATGACACCTTCTTGTAATGCTATCAATGCCAATATTGGTTTGAATATCGAACCTGGTGGATATACTGCTTGTGAGCTTCTATCAAAAAAAGGTTTGAGCGTATCGCTTAATAAATTCGCATAAGTCTTGCCTCGATTTTGATTAATGGACAATAGATTTGGGTCAAATGTTGGCGAAGTATTCATAGCGAGTATTTCACCAGTGCTCGGTTCTATTGCTACTATGCTTCCTACTTTGTTTTGCAATAGGCTATCTCCATATTTCTGAAGCTCTATGTCTATGGCGACCTGAACATCAAGTCCAGACTTTGCGTCTTTGTTCAGCGAACCTTTTAAATAAGGACCCACTTCTCTACCTAAATTATCTCTTAGAATAAATTGAATTCCTTTTTCACCTCTGATGTATTGCTCATATTTTTTTTCAATTCCTGCTGCTCCTTTATAATCTCCAAGTTTATATATACCTTCATTTTGATCTATATCAAATTTATTCACCTCAGAAGTAAATCCTAAAAAGTTGGCACCATGCGCTATAGGATATTCTCGAATAGCCTTAAGTGACCCAGAGAAACCAGGAAAGCGAAATAAGTTTTCTTGGAATTTCAAGAATTCAGAGGCTTCCATATTTTTAATAAATACAAATGGAATGGATTTTGAAAATTTTCCGGAACTCCAATCTTTTGTGATCATTTCTGAAAATTTTTCTTTTGGAATATTCAGCAGTCTACATAATTCTGTAGTATCCATATTTTTATCCAGTCTATTGTAATTGACATTAATGTCATAGGCTGGATAATTAATCACTAATAATTTTCCATTGCGATCGTAAAAGAGACCTCTAGAGGGTTGGATGATATTTTGATTGAGTGTAATTGATTTGGCCTTGTCGGAATAGTAAGGATTTAATAATTGTAGCTTCATCAAATAAAATGTATAGATTAAAGCAATAATGATTACCATTCCAAAAACAATCTGATACCTTATATTGCGATGATCAACACTCATTTCTCTCTATGATTTAGGATCAAAAATAATTTGTATTAAAAATAAAATAAAATAACTGATCGTAAAACTTAATACGGATCGAATCACAATATCAGCAATATAAACCAAAGTAAATATCTTCATGCTAAAATAAGCAAAAACAAAGATACCTAATAAAATTGCCATATACTGCATAAACCAAAATACGCCGAGCTCCTGAGCGACTGGATGTTGATTCATAGTATATCCAGATTTGGGCTCCATAAATTTTAAAACATAAGGTCTAGCAAAAGCCATCCAAAGACAAGCTGCAGCATGGACGCCTAATGTATCATAAAAAATATCAATCCAAATACCTGTAAGAAAGGCAAAGAAGAATAAGAAAAAGCGAGGTGTAGATAATGGCAATAAAATAAGTCCTAGCGGATAGATTAAGATCTCGCTATATTTTCCATTTTCTCCAAAAATCACGATTTCTTTTAAGACAAAAATTTGAATTAATGACAATAGGAATATGCGTAAGAAATTCTTTACGATCTCGTTATTCATATTTGATTCCTTTTGATTCCAATTCAGACCGCTCCATCATGGTCGAATTTTTGATTATATAAACTTCATCTAAAATTGCCATGTCCTGAAATAATTTTACATGTATATTATACGTAAAAGCGCCAGGATTATTTTCTATTTCGTTTACTGTTCCGATCGGAACCTGTCCTGGGAAAATATAAGAATACCCACTTGTAGAGACTGTGTCACCAATTTTTACATCAGCATATTTTTGGATATCGACCAATGTGGAATATTGTGGATTTTCTCCATCCCAAATCATAGGACCAAAGAATCCACATCGGATTAACTTTGAACTGATCTTACAGTTGGGGTTTAAAACAGATAAGACTAATGAAAAATTTCTGGATGTATCAGTGACGATTCCTACGATACCTGTAGTTGTGATCACGCCCATATTGGGCAAGATGCCATCTTTGCCTCCTTTGTTTATTGTGATCAAATTGTTAGGTCTATTAATTGAATTATTAATAACTCTTGCAGGAATTATTTGATATTTCTCTACCAATGCATTAAAACTTGAATCAGTTTCTATATTTTCTTTTGAAATAATTGTTTTGGAATTATAGTGTTGCTCCATCAATCTCGCATTTTCTTCAGCAAGTATTGCATTTTTTTTCTTTAATCCAAAATAATCGACAACACCTTTATATCTTGAAGTTACAGAGCTATTCAGCTTTTGATGTGAATATAAATAGATTTTTTTCTGATCTTGATTATAGTTAATGATAAAATAAAAACACAAAAACTGCAAAAGTAAAAATAGAATGAAAGATCCATGTTGTATAACTTGTTGCAGTAGCTTCAGCATAGTTTAGTATGGAAATTAAATTAAATACTCTTTCTGTCTATCAGAAAAGAAAATCTGTCTGTATTTTTCAATGCAATTCCCGTTCCTCTCACCACAGCTCTCAATGGATCATCTGCTACCAAAACTGGCAATTTTGTCTTTATTTTTAGTCTTTTATCCAAACCTCTCAATAAAGCACCTCCTCCTGTGAGATAAAGTCCTGTGCGGTATATATCTGATGAAAGTTCTGGTGGTGTGATTTCCAATGCTTTCAACACAGCCTCTTCTATTTTCATAATAGACTTGTCCAATGCTTCAGCAGTCTCTTCATATCTGATAAAAATTTGCCTTGGTATTCCAGTCATCAAGTCTCTTCCATTAACAGCGTAAGGCTCTGGTGGAGCGTCTAAGTTTTTGGAAGCTGCGCCTACGTTGATTTTTATTTTTTCCGCAGTTCGTTCACCGATAAGCATATTATGCTCTCTGCGCATATAGTCAATAATGTCTTCCGTGAACTCATCTCCAGCTACACGGATAGATTGATCGCATACGATTCCAGATAGGGCAATGACAGCAATCTCAGTGGTACCACCACCGATATCGATGACCATATTCCCTATAGGTTCTTCTACATCGAGACCTATTCCTAAGGCTGCTGCCATAGGTTCATGGATCAAGTAAGTTTCTTTTGAGTCAACATGGTCGGCAGAATCAAAGACGGCTCTTTTCTCCACTTCGGTAATACCAGAAGGGATACAAATTACCATTTTCAAATGTGTGAAAAATCTTCGTTTATTTCCTATCATGCCTATCATGCCTTGGATCATATTTTCAGCAGCTTGAAAATCGGCAATAACACCATCTTTCAGTGGCCGCACGGTTTCGATATTCTTATGAGTCTTTTCGTGCATCTGCATCGCTTTATGACCTACAGCGATAGTTTCCCCCGTTTTTTTGTCGATGGCCACAATAGATGGTTCATCTACCACAACCTTATCATCTTGTATAATCAGTGTATTGGCGGTGCCTAAATCTACAGCCAATTCCTGCATAAATAAATTTAATAGTTTCATTATAACAGATCTGTATTGGGAAATTAACAAAAATCAATCCAAAAACCGACAATTCATTGCCAATAATTTTCATGGGGAATGCAAATTTACTACAATTTCAGGTAAAATGAGGTCTTTTTAATTTTTTAAAATTTATATGTATATTATTATAATGTGTATATTATAGATTAATAGATATTTACAATTATTTTATCAAAGAAATGGGGTAGGATTGGGCTTTAGAAATTTTATTTTTATTTACTGAATATATTATATTTTAGAATGCAGTAAATCGCACGAAATCCATCTTTCCAATTGATTTTCTTGCCCTCAGCATAGGTCCGACCATAGTATGAGATTCCTATTTCATAAATTCGGATATTGGGGATTCTGGCTATTTTGGCCGTCACTTCTGGTTCAAAGCCAAATCGCCTTTCTTTTAGTTGAATAGATTTGATATGCTCAGATTTGAATAATTTATAGCATGTTTCCATATCTGTAAGGTTCAGATTGGAGCAAGCATTACTAATGTGGGTTAAGATTTTATTTCCAATGGAATGCCAAAAAAATAAAATTCGATGTGGATTCCCTCCAATGAATCTTGAACCATAGACGACATCAGCAAAGCCTTCTAGAATTGGTTTCAATAATTCATTATATTCTCTAGGGTCGTATTCAAGATCGGCGTCCTGGATGATGATATAATCACCTTTTGCCTCTTTGATACCTGTATGTAATGCAGCGCCTTTGCCTTTGTTCACCTCATGTTCATAAAATGAAAATTGGATTTCTGGATGGGCTGAAATATAGTCCTTTATCACCTTCGAACTATTATCAGTAGAATGATCGTTGACTAAAATTATTTCCTTCTTGATTTGATTGACTAAATCGACTTGAATGACTTTATTCAAGATTAAATGAATCGTTCGTTCTTCATTAAATACTGGAATAATAATAGATAAAACCATAAAATTATTTGGACAAAGATAAATTGATTATTTTTTTATTTCTTTAAATTTTAATCGTCTTTTGCTTTAAACTTTGATATAGTATCTGTGTTGGAAATTACATGATTTACTATACTACCAAAGTTTCGTCCATAAAATCGTCTGTAAAAGATGTCAAATTGATAGGAATAGCTATGACACAAACTGATGAGTTTAGCTTTCTTCCAGGACAGTATATCAATCTTCGAGTAGTAATTGATGGAATAGAAGTCGAACGACAATATTCTATTTGTGATATAGGACATAATGAAATAACTATAGGTGTAAAAAAAGTTAAATCAGGCATCATGTCTAATTATTTGGTAGATAATTTAAAGCTAGGAGACGAGCTTGAAATCAGTGGGCCTGATGGACGATTTATTGTTGAACCTAAGCATGAACAGCGCAAGTCATATTTATTTTTAGCTGCGGGAATTGGGATTACTCCAATATATAAAATGATCAAGGTACTCTTAGAGCAAGAACCTAAGTCAGAAATTTATTTACTTTATTCCAATAAATCAGAAAACGATATTGTGTTTAAAGCAGAATTTGATGCATGGCAAGCAGAATACCAAGATCAACTTCATGTCATTTATACCCTTACAAACAATGTCAATCGCTCTTTCTTCGGATTATTAAAAACTAAGAATAATACTTGGACAGGTAAAACAGGGAGAATTAACACTAGTTTTATAAAAGATAATTACCCTTCGCTTACTTCAAATCTTAATAAAGAAGTTTACATCTGTGGTCCAACAGAATTCAATATAGATCTAGAAAAAATAATGCTTGACCTAGGAATTCCACATAAACAAATACATAAAGAATTTTTTCATGTCGAGAATAAGTCAATAGAATCCAACGCTAAGGCTCATACCAATGCAATGTTGACTTTTACTTTAGATGGTGTGACAAAGACTATAGATGTAAGGTCGAAAGAAAAATTACTTGAAGCTATGTTAAGACATGGTGTCAATGCTCCTCATTCTTGTAGTAGTGGGGCATGTGCAAGCTGCGTGTGTAAGATAATTTCTGGCAAAGTATCAATGGACATTGATCTAGCTTTAGATGAAGATGAGATTAAAGACGGTTATATTTTAGCTTGTCAATCAAGACCTCTTAGCACTGAGATAGAGATAAAGTACAACTAAACTGATCAACTTGAACTGAATACACACACATTTAAAGTTTACAAACTAAATTAGGAAATTATAGAAGTTTTGTATTTAGAATATTGCACCATTATTTTATTTCTAATTTTATTACTTATATAATTTCTGATTTGAATATTCCAAGCAGTATGTATCTTTGAACAAAATTGGTTTCATATAAAATGATTAATCTCAAAAATATTCAGACAGAAGTCGATGCAAGTTTTCTATATGCGGTATTAGCAGAAAGAGAAAAGGATGAAGTAATTGCAAGTATTTACAAAGAAATGAGTGATATAGAATGTAGTCACGCCATAGCATTTCTTGAGAAAAATGGTATGTCAAAGTCTCAGTATCCTCAGCCATCTTTTCGTGCAAAATTGATTAAAACATTAGGAGGATGGTTTGGAACAGATTTTATTTTGGGTATTTTGTTGAATACTGAAAAAAGTCTAGCCTCATCTATACAATCAGCAAGATCACAGACTAGAACAAGTGCATCTCTCAGTGACACTGCTCATGTCGTTATTTTAAAAAATATAATTGAAAAAAATAATGTCGAAGGAACTAATCTAGCACAGTTCGAGAAACGACATAGATCTGTTGGAGGCAATGCCTTGCGTGCCGCAGTTCTAGGTGGAAATGATGGATTGGTGTCCAATTTTAGTTTGGTCATGGGAATTGCTGGGGCAACAAATGGACAAAAAGAAGTGCTTCTTGCAGGAATGGCAGGATTGCTTGCTGGTGCATTATCTATGGCATTAGGCGAGTGGATTTCAGTAAAGAGTTCACAGGAGCTGTATGAGAATCAAATGCAGTTGGAAATGGATGAGTTGGAACACAATCCTGAAGGTGAAGAACGAGAATTGGCATTGATCTATATGTCAAAAGGAATAGATACCACCAAAGCAAAACAAATGGCGAATGAGGTGATGAAGGATAAGAATCAGGCTCATGAAGTTTTAGTGAGGGAAGAACTTGGTATCAATAGCGAAGAATTGAAAGGTTCTGCAATGGAAGCTGCATTGGCATCTTTTTTCTTTTTTGCTATTGGCGCTTTATTGCCTGTGATTCCATTCTTCTTTATGTCTGGTTTGGATGCAACTTTAACCAGCGCAGGTTTGAGTGCATTAGGACTTTTCCTTATTGGTGCTATTATCACATTGTTTACTGGGAAGTCCATGCTCTATTCTGGAATGCGTCAAGTCATATTTGGACTTGCTGCTGCTGCCATTACTTATAGCATAGGTAAATGGATTGGAGTAAGTTTAATATAAATAAAAAAGCCAAATCAACACTATTTGATTTGGCTTTTTAATAGATTAAACCTTACATTATACTAACTCAAAACTGAGTTTTAAGCTAATTCTGTATTCTTTGATTTTTCCTTTTTCAATAGTCACACTTTGGTCTTGAACCCAAGCAGATCTGATGTTTTTTAATGATTTATGGCCTCTTTCGACGGCTTGTTTTGTAGCATCTTCCCAACTTACTTTGGAACTTGCCATAACCTCAATTACTTTTACTACTGACATAATTTTTGAATTTTAATGAATTAATAATATTGATAAAATTGAACAATTATTATCCATACCACAAAGATAATTGAAATATTATACATTATTAATTTATTTAATATGTTTTTTAAATAATTAACATAACTTACAGTAAAAAGTCTATGAAATTACCTCACTTTAAGCAAAAATTCTTCTTCAGTCAAGATTTCAATGCTAGGAATCGCCTTCGCCTTATTTAATTTGCTTCCTGCATCTTCACCAACTACCAGGATATTCAAATTGGCACTTACTGCAGACAAATTTTTAGCTCCAGCCTTCTCTGCCAATTCTTGAGCTTCTTTTCTTCCAATGTTTTTCAGTGTTCCAGTAAAAAGTATTGTCTTTCCAAAAAATGCAGAATCTTCTGAGACTTGTTTGGGGCGATCTTCATCAGTCTGTATAAAATTCACGCCAGATGCTTTCATTTTTTCTAGCATTTGGATATTTTTTGGATCTGCAAAAAACTGAATAATATTTTGACCAACCACGGGACCGACATCTTTGATTTCAATGAATTTTTCAATCGTCCAATGTTGAAGATTCATGACATTGTCCAAATGTTCAGCAATGAGTTTGCTCACTTTTTTTCCTAGATGATGGATACTCAGTCCATGCAATAATCTGTGTATTGGATTTGACTTTGCTTTATCGATGGAGAGTTTTAATTTTTGTGCTGATTTTTCACCCATTCCTTCCAATGTAGATATGGCCTTATAATCTAAATTATAAATGTCCGCCATATCTTGAATCATGCCAAGTTGGAAAAATCGTTCTACAAGAGAAGCGCCTAAACCATCGATATCCATTGCTTCTTTTGAAACATGATGAATGAGTCTTTGGATTATTTGAGCTCTGCAAAAAAAATTAGGACATCGCCATGCGACCTCTTCAGCTTCGCGAATTAAAGGCGTATTACACTCAGGACAATGACTCGGAAATTCTATAGGTTTTGTATTGGGTTTTCTCAGTTCTGGAAATGATTTTACAATATAGGGGATGACGTCACCCGCCCTTTCTACGAGGACTTGATCTCCATACCAGATATCCTTAGTCTTGATGAAGTCTTCATTGTGTAAAGAAATAGAAGACACTGTCACACCAGCCAGAGATACAGGTTCTATTTTTGCAACCGGAGTAATGCTTCCTATTTTTCCAATCTGAAATTCTACATTGATCAATGTAGATGTCGCTTGTTTTGCTTGAAATTTATAAGCCACTGCCCACCTTGGATGATGTGAGGTATAGCCACATCTTTCTTGAATGGAAAGTTCATTAACTTTAATCACCATGCCATCAAGTTCGTATTCATACTGATCTCTTTTAGCTGCCCATGTTTGGATAAAGTCATATACTTCTTGTATCCCTTTACATACTTTTCTCTCTTGATTAGCAACTTTAAATCCTATTGAACTTAAAGCGGAGATCATATCATCTTGAGTTGCAAATTGGTCTAACTGATTCACCCCATTGGTATCTACCGCATATGAAAATTGGAAGATGAAAATATCCAAATTTCTATTTGCAGTTTCCTGTGGATCTTTGACTCTCATGACACCAGTGGCTGCATTGCGAGGATTGGCAAGGAGTGGTAGTCCATCTATTTCGCGGCGTAAATTTAAATTTTTAAAATTATCTTTTTGAATCAATGCTTCACCTCGCAACTCAGCTTTGTGAATGTTAAATTTGGAGAATGTTGCATGAAGTGGAAGTGATTTTATCGTTCGTGCATTGGCAGTCATTTCTTCTCCTTTGATGCCGTCGCCTCTTGTCGCGGCTCGAGTGATGATATCATTTTCATAAATGACTGCCATGCTTCCACCATCAAATTTTGGTTCTACAAGGTATTCTAGTATTTCATCCTCTGACATATTAGTGAGTTTTTTGATTCGCTTGTCGAAATCAATCAAATCCTCAATATTATAAGTATTGTCCAATGATAACATAGGTGACATATGTTCGACAGAAGCACTTGTACTTGAGATATCACTGCTGACTCTTTGTGTAGGAGAATCACTGGAGACCAAATTTGGGTTTTGTTCTTCAATTTGTTTTAGTAAATTGTATAATACATCATATTCACTGTCGGTAATAATAGCATTATTTTGGATGTAGTATTTCCATTCATGATAACGAATACAGTCTTTAATTAAATCAATATCTGAGCTTTTTAAAATATTTGATTGTATGAATTTTTTACTTTGTGACAAGAGTTCTGATTCCTGAAGCGCTGTATACATAATCCGAATTTGAGGCGAAAATAATTCATAATTTGCCTTAATTTCCACAATTTTTATTTAAATCATTGAATAATAAGTTTAAATTCAGGAAAATATCATTTATTTGCTTCTAAAATAAAAGAATATGCAAAATCACGAAATAGATTATAAAATTTACGGAGAGGAACTTCAGTATGTTGAAATAGAATTAGACCCAGGAGAGACTGCCATTGCAGAAAGTGGTTCATTCTTAATGATGGAAGATGGTATAAAAATGGCTACCATATTTGGAGACGGTAGAAATCAAGAAAAAGGATTTATGGGTAAATTGTTTTCTGCAGGAAAGCGATTGCTTACAGGTGAAAGTTTATTTATGACAACATTTACCAACGAAGGTGGAGGAAAGTCAAGAGTAAGTTTTGCATCACCCTATACGGGTAAAATCATTCCACTAGATTTAAGTAAATATGATGGAAAAATAATTGCTCAGAAGGATTCATTTTTATGTGCAGCAATGGGTGTAACCATTGGGATAGAACTTCAAAGAAAACTTGGAACAGGTATCTTTGGAGGAGAAGGATTCATCATGCAAAGAATAGAAGGTGACGGCTTGGCATTCGTTCATGCAGGTGGTTTTGTAAAAGAAATCGAATTGCAAATAGGTGAGACACTGCGAGTGGACACTGGTTGTGTGGTTGCCTATACTGGAAGAGTTGACTTTGATATAGAATTTATAAAAGGGATAAAGAATATGGTCTTCGGAGGTGAAGGCTTGTTCTACGCAGTTCTGAGAGGTCCAGGTAAAGTGTGGATTCAATCTCTGCCAATAAGTAGATTAGCTTCAAGAATCATGGCATATGGTGGTTCCAATCGTAAAGAGGAAGGAAGCATATTGGGGGGATTTGGCAATATGCTAGATGGAGATGGGTTTTAGTTTTGGGAATTAATATTTCAAAATAAGTGTTTAAACTATAATTCAAATTTATGAAATTCGATGTTTAGATTTATCGTATTGATATTTTTGTTTAAGCTACCAAGATTAATTTTTACTCAGGAATTAATCTTGGTAGATAGTATTAATATTGTTGCAGATAAATGTATTATTAATAGCAATGGAGATATTTATGGCGTTAATGAAGGTGAAAGTTTTTTGTTTCGTATAAATTCTGATGGTGACGTCTTAAAATATAAATTGAAGAAGTTTCAAATTGAGAATATAAAGATTTTAAAAAATGATCCGTTAAAGACCTCGTTTGTTTTACCTTTTGAATCACGTATCATTACATTTGACCGTCAAATGCAAATTATTTCAGAGGAGCAGCGCCCAGAACTTGATCCAATGTTTTCTTTTTGTTTTTATCAGTCAGGTTCAAAATGTGTATTTTCAAATTATATGATTACTGTCTATTCAAAGGACAATGAGCAGATAAATCAATCTGACCAATTGCGATTAGAGAGTAAAATGAATTCTTGTAGTGCCTTGTTTAGCGAAGGAGATGATATTTATTTGTGGATAAAAGATCAAGGTATTTTCAAATATAATTCTTATCTTAATTTTGAAAAGGCCTTGTTAGATAAATCAATTTCGTCTGTTGATATTTTTAATAATGAAATATATTACGCTATAGATAATAAAATCTATAAATGGAGTACTTCAAATTTATTTCCTGCTGAAATTTTTGAATCAAAAGATGATATTAAATCATTTAGTTTGAATCGTGAATTTTTAATCGTCTCAAATAGCACCATGATAAAACAATATAAATTTAAGCGTATCTGATATTTATTTGTAAATATTAAATTTAGCCAAGCCCCATTTTTGTAAGCGATGCATGAATGAAACTCGCAATACACCTAATCCATATTTTACAGATCTAGAAAAATTTATTGAAGAAGCTTCTTCAAAATATTTTGTTGGACAGGTTACTTCTGCAATGTGAAATCCATGAAAGACAATTTGGGATAGCATTTCATTGTCAAAGACAAAGTCATCAGAGTTTGCATTGAAATTTATTTTTTGTAAGACTTCTTTGCTAAATGCTCGATAGCCTGTGTGATATTCTGATAGTTTGTAACTGATCATAACATTTTCAAATAGTGTCAAGCAGCGGTTGAAAATATACTTGTAAAGTGGCATTCCACCTTGAAGGGCACCTTGACCAAGAATTCTTGAAGCAAGTACAACAGGATACAAATCCTCACCAATGATATTTACCATCGTAGGGATGAGTTTAGGTGTATATTGGTAATCTGGATGAAGCATGATGACGATGTCGGCATTTAGCTCCAATGCTTTATTATACAAGGTTTTTTGATTGCCACCATAACCTTTATTGACATCATGTCTGATGCAATGTTTTATTCCAAGTGATTGAGCCAATGTAAATGTATTATCTTTACTCGCATCATCGCATAGGATGATTTCATCTACAAGATCCATTGGGACTTCATCCAATGTTCGTTGTAATGTTTTTTCGGCGTTATATGCAGGTAATACGATGGCTACTTTTTTATTTTTATACATATTCCATTTTATTATAAGTTCTTACTTTCTTTTAAAAAGTAAAACCCCATTTTGTTGTTTAATTAATTTTTTTTATTAATTTTCATTTAATTTCTATAAGTTCGAATACATTTACACTTCCAGCATTTAAAATAGTTTTTGCAAAATATTTTTGAAATTCTGGGTTTGCATTAATTTTTTCAGAATCGGAATACATATATTTGACATTATGATTTTTTATTAAATCATAAACCCAGCCTGGTTCGATACCATCGTAGAAAAAGACATATCCTCTTTTATCTACGAGATAGCTAAAGATATAATTTGAAACATCATTTAGTATGATACATTTAGCGTCTTGAGGAACAGCCTTTTTTAGTTCGGACTGGTGTTTGAATACATCTGCGTTAAAATAGGTTTTTTCTATATCCCAATTAGGAGAAATATAGTGAGGAGTATAAATGGCGCTTACTAAACAAATTATGGATGCTACAAAAATATAATTTGGTATTAGTTGTTTTAAATATACAAGTCCAAAAGCAATAACAATATATAACCAAGGTAAAAAAGGGAACATATAATAGTCATGAGCGGTATTAATAGCAGAAAGTTCTAATATTAAATATAAAAATGTCATCAGAATAAGAAAAATGAGCCAAATATATGATTTTGCAAATTTAAGAAATAAGACTATGATTCCCAATACAAAAAATACCCAAACTGGTGGCGACATTAATATCATTGGAAACATTTTTGTAATATGATATTTCATTATTATCAAATTTTCCGAATTAAATAACCCAGCTTTTAATACGCCAGTTAAAATCGGGTTACCCTCCCATCCAGGCATTACCCAGGCATACCATATGAGAGCAGGTATTAAGATAATAAATTGCGTAAGGGTGTTGGAAATATTTTCACGGGAAATTGTTTTGTTTTGAATGATGTCAAGAAAGAAAAAATATATACTAATAATAGAAAATAATAAAAAAGGTAACTTTGATAAAGTAGTCAATAATAAAAAGATACTTGCTAAAATTAAATATTTGTTTTGTTTGCTGTCATAAAAAAGCAATATGAAGTAAATATACCAAATTCCAGCGCATAAACTTAAATTATCAGGAATGGGATTTACAGTATAAAAATAAAATACTGGCGAATATTGAAATAGAATTGCAGTTATTAGTGCAATAGTTTTGTCTTTAAATAGAAAAAGCACTAGGGAGTACATTCCTAAAATACTAAATATTCCAATTATAAATAAGAGAATGCGAATTAATTGAATTTCTTCTCCAAAAACTTTTTGGAATAGTGACATAGCCCATTGCATTACTGGAAATTCATATCTATACAAATTATCATGATTCTTGTTGAAGTGGCTAACTCTTGGATTTAAGATATTGTGATCATGTCTAGTGAAATTTCTTATATTCCACATCGTTTGTGATTGTCTCCAACTATGAATACCTTGAATGTCCTTCTGAATAATTTCGAAGTGCTGAATAAAACTAATAAATATAGCAATAAACAAAACAAAGAATGGAAAATATTTAGAATTTAGGATTGAATAGATATTTGATTTTACAGCCATTATTTTATTTTTTCTTTATTCTAGAAATTTACATTATTAATCATAATTCCCTATTTCTCGATAACCACTTTTTTTACAATTTTTCTTCCAGCTTGTTCAATACTCAAAAAATAGATTCCTGCTTCAATACCCATCAGCGACAGTTGCATTTGATTGTCTTGTAGATTGAATTTTCTTACAGTTGTTCCTTCAATGGTCAACAGGGTTGCAGAGTATTTTCCATTCATGCCTTGAATGAATAAATTATCTTTTGCAGGATTGGGATATAGGCTTACTTCTGAAGTTTCAATATCTTCTTGATTCACAATAGTAGTAAACTTAACTTTGTATTTATTTGAATGAAGAGGTCTACTAGTTCCATCAGCGAAATAAAATCTTCCATTGCAAATCTGGACGTCAGCTTCGAATGGAGGATTTGCATTGTTCATTTTTGAAGCTAGAGTAAAATATAAAGTATTTAGAAAATTCTCGTTGGTTGATTTGTTATTAAAAACAACATGTTGGTTTCTTGAAATTCCATAACTACCATCATTATAGTCAAATTGAAAATTCTTCACAAGAGTATCGCTCCATTTAAATGTTGGTTTCAAATATGTCGACACTATGGAGCTATCTATATGTATTTCAAAACTAAATCCCAAAATTTTCTCATTTGGGTCTTTAAATCTAATTTTAATTCTTTTTATTGATCTAGTAAGAAAAGCACTATCTAGGGATAAAATAATATCCTCACCTTCTGTGCAATCGTATGTTTTTGCAACAGGATTGTCATGTTCACTATGCATGTAGAAATTTAACATCTCGATATCTGAAGTATTTACTATTCCATCTCCATTCGCATCCGCATGTTTTGCATTCAATCCATTTGGAATTTTAGTTTGCCAGTCTGCAAGCTCTTGACCTCTCCAAATGAATGGCTCTTTTCTAATACCTCCTGTCATATTTATTCCATTGAAAATTGGAATCGCATCGAGATAGTCTACGCGACCATTATTGTCTGTGTCACCTGGCCAGACACAATCACTAATACATTTGTTTTCATTACAAATGATATTAAAATTGTTATCATATAATGCTTGGATTTTATCACCATTTTGAATAGCAAGTTTGACATTTTGAATGTGATTTGAATCTTTATGGTAATGGGAAGAATAGGCAAAGTCAAGTCGAACTGTTTTATTGAGTTCTAAAGTGTTTAAAGCGTTTGAACTTATAAATCGAAGATCAATTTCAGGGAGGTTTTGAGTACGCATTGACCAGTCATTTTTATCATTTGGATTGCCAGTAAACCAATGAGGACTTGGTTGATTGGTTACAGGATTAATGACTTGCTTCCCAGTACTTGTTAATCCTTGCATGACATTGAAGTATTCAAATGAGTTTTTATTTGGGGTTTTGAAATCTGGAAAATTGGCAACACTTTGACTAATAAAAGTGGTGAATGCATCTAATTTTCTATTGAGAAATAACAAACTCCCGGCAGGTATATTGGTTTTAAATGATGCTATATTATTTTCACTACAATTTCCTAAAGAATCTCCATCCAAGGCATCCCTATTATACCAGTAACTCATGTTTTTTTGAGGAAAACATCCAGTATAATCATCCATAAAACAGCCTAAATCATTATCCGTAAACACACCTAGATATGCTTTTGATAAGTTGCCAAAAGCTTCATCTTTGTGACTAACACTAATGGAATGGAAAACTGTGTTGTGAAGAAAATCATTTTCTGGACAGTAATACACATAACTCGTTATTCCAAACTCTGCTATCAAATTTGG
>Ga0138256_10003819_pt1 | contig 15979 bp, 7 predicted proteins | sample KNB2016incub_MG_FD_105486 | JGI IMG/M metagenome (GOLD analysis project Ga0138256, IMG submission 105486) | Active sludge microbial communities from wastewater in Klosterneuburg, Austria - KNB2014incub_MG | ecosystem: Engineered > WWTP > Activated sludge > Unclassified | place: Austria... | reverse complement strand
TCGCCCATCAGGATCACATCGGGCGCCTGGCGCAGCGTGTTCTTCAGCGCGGCTTCCCAACTGTCGGTGTCGATGCCCAGTTCGCGTTGCGTGACGATGCAGTTCTTGTGCGGGTGCACGAACTCCACCGGGTCCTCGACCGTGATGATGTGGCCGTAGGAGTTTTCGTTGCGGTGGTCCACCATCGCGGCCAGCGAGGTGCTCTTGCCCGAGCCCGTGGCGCCCACGAAGATGACCAGGCCGCGCTTGGTCAGCGCGATCTCCTTCAGCACCACCGGCAAGCCCAGCCCGTCGATCGTGGGCAGCTTGGCCGGGATGGTGCGGAACACCAGGCCGACATTGCCTTGCTGGATGAAAGCGTTGACGCGAAAACGCCCAACGCCCTGCGGGCTGATCGCGAAGTTGCACTCCTTGGTGCGTTCGAAATCCGCCGCCTGCTTGTCGTTCATCACGGCGCGGGCCAGCGCCAGCGTGTGTTGGCCGCTCAGCGGCTGCGGGCTGACCTTGGTGATCTTGCCGTCCACCTTGATGGCCGGCGGAAAATCGGCCGTGAGGAAGAGGTCCGAGCCATTGCGGCTGACCATCAACCGCAGCAGGTCGTTGACGAATTTGGATGCCTGGTCGCGTTCCATGACGTTCCTTTATTGCTCCGTGGCTGCGTCGCGACCAAGCCCCCCGCCGCGGAACCGGCTGTGCCGGGCCGCAGGCGGACGGCCCCCTCGGGGGGTAGCGAGCGAGAGCGAGCTTGGGGGCCCCATCTATCCGGGGAAGTTCTCTGGGATCTTGGCCTTGGCGCGCGCCTCTGCCGGCGAGACCAGGTTGCGGCGCACCAGCTCGGACAAGTTCTGATCCAGTGTGACCATGCCCAGGTTCTGGCCGGTCTGGATCGAGCTGTACATCTGGGCGATCTTGTTCTCGCGGATCAGGTTCTTGATGGCCGATGTGGCGATCATGATCTCGTGCGCGGCCACGCGGCCGGAGCCGTCCTTCAGCTTGCACAGCGTCTGCGAGATCACCGCGATCAGTGATTCGGACAGCATCGCGCGCACCATTTCCTTTTCGGCCGCGGGGAACACGTCGACCACACGGTCGATCGTCTTGGCGGCGCTGCTGGTGTGCAGGGTGCCAAACACCAGGTGGCCGGTTTCAGCGGCCGTCAGGGCCAGGCGGATGGTTTCCAGGTCGCGCAACTCGCCCACCAGGATGGCGTCCGGGTCTTCGCGCAGCGCGCTGCGCAGCGCGTTGTTGAAGCTCAGCGTGTGCGGGCCGACTTCCCGTTGATTGATCAAACATTTCTTGCTTTCGTGCACGAACTCGATCGGGTCTTCCACCGTCAGCACGTGGCCGTATTCGTTTTCGTTGAGGTGGTTGACCATCGCCGCCAGCGTGGTGCTCTTGCCCGAACCCGTGGGGCCGGTGACCAGCACCAGGCCGCGCGGCTTGAGCGAAAGTTCGGCAAAGACCTTGGGGCAACCGAGTTGTTCCAGCGTGAGGATCTTGCTGGGAATGGTGCGGAAGACCGCGCCCGCGCCGCGGTTCTGGTTGAACGCATTCACACGGAAACGCGCCAGGCCCTGGATCTCGAAGCTGAAGTCGCATTCCAGCGTGTCTTCGTAGTGCTTGCGCTGGGCGTCGTTCATGATGTCGTACACCATGCTGTGGACCTGTTTGTGGTCCAGCGCTTCGACGTTGATGCGCCGCACGTCACCGTGCACGCGGATCATGGGGGGCAGGCCGGCCGACAAGTGCAGGTCGGAGGCTTTGTTCTTGACGGAAAAGGCCAGTAGCTGGGTGATGTCCATGGGGGGTGGGGATGTGCGCGCGCTGGCGCACCGGCGCCAGCACCCAAGCGCCAGCGCTTAAGCTCTCGGGCATTATGGGCAGCATCGGAAGCAACCTGCAAGAAGTGAAGCGGCGCATCGCCACGGCCTGCGCCGCGGTCGGGCGTGATGCCAACATCCGCACAACCTCTCCGGGCACGCAAGCGGGCGTGCTGCTGCTGGCGGTCAGCAAGACCTTTGACGCGGCCGCCGTGCGCGAGGCCTTTGCCGCCGGCCAGCGGGCCTTCGGCGAGAACTACGTGCAGGAGGCCCTGGCCAAGATCGATGCGCTGACTGATTTGCGCCCGGCCATCGAATGGCACCTGATCGGGCCCTTGCAGAGCAACAAGACCCGCGTCGTGGCCGAAGCCTTTGACTGGGTGCACAGCGTCGACCGCCTGAAGACCGCGCAGCGCCTGGCGGAACAGCGCCCGCCCGGTTTGCCGCCGCTGAACCTGTGTCTGCAGGTCAACGTCAGCGGCGAGGCCAGCAAGGCCGGCGTGGCCCCGGCCGATCTGCCCGCGCTGGCCCGTGCCGTGGCCGCGTTGCCGGGGGAGCGGGTGCAACTGCGCGGCTTGATGAGCATCCCGGAAGCCGCAATGGACGAAGCGGCGCAACGGGAGCCGCACCGCATGCTGCGCGAACTGATGGGGGCACTGCAAGGCAGCACGGGGCTGCCCCTGGACACCTTGTCCATGGGCATGAGTGCCGATCTCGAAGCCGCCGTGGCTGAAGGCGCCACGGTCGTGCGCATCGGCACGGCCATCTTCGGCCGGCGTTGAAGCCGGCAAGCTGTTGGTCTAGAACAGGCCGATGGTGCCGAGCAGGCCGCCCGCGAAGTAGGCCGCGATCACCCCGGTGACCAGGGCTTCAAGCCACTGGTTGCGGCTGGCTGCGGCGTCTTCCCACACGGCGGTGTGGCGCGAAGCGGGTTGTTGTTGTTGCGTGCTGAACATGGCGTCCCTTTCCCGGTCCGTACCGGCTCACGAAAGAGAAGTACGGTTCGTGCCGCCCGCAGGGGCAGCTTGGACCGGCAACCCCGCTGGCTTGTCGCTTGTGGCGCGTTAGCCCGGTGGCTTTGCGTCCCGGCCTTTCGGCAGGTTTGCACTTCCCGTCGGCGGGTTCTCCGCCGACCCTTTCAATCTAGGTCAGCCAGCGTAAAAAGGTGGGTTTGCTCGCGCCTTGGGCGGCGCAGTGTGAAAAGCGCACGGCTGGCCGGCTGCGCCCCGGCGCAGGGCCGCGCCCGCCAGCCTCAAGCGCCGCAAGGCGGGGCCGATAGCAGACTGGATGAACATTGCACGCCGCTCGCGCGGACGCCCATGAAGCCCGAGCCTGGCTCTGCCGCGCCCGGCTTCGGCTGGCGCGCCCTGCAGACGCGGCTGTTGCCGGACTACAACCGGCCGGCGCTCCTGTACTGGTGGGCGGTGGTGCTGGCCGGCGGGGCCACCTTGGTCTGGTCCCTGGTGCTGCTCTCGGCCCAGTCGCTGCAGACCTGGGGCCAGGTGGCCGCGGGCGCCGTGCTGGCCATGCTGGCGGGCTTCTTTCCGGTGCGCATCCCGCGCACCAAGAACTCCTTTGCCGCCGGCGAGATCTTCATGTTCCTGCTGTTGCTGATGCACGGCCCTGAAGCGGCTGCGCTGGCGGCCGCGGCTGAAGCCGGTGTGGGTGCCCTGCGCACCACATCCCGCTGGAGCAGCCGCATCGCCAGCCCGACGATGGCCGGCCTGGCCATGTTCACCATGGGTTCGCTGCTGACCCACCTGCTGGAAAGCGCGACAGCCGCGAATGCCGGTGTGCTGGTTCTGGCCACGATGGGTTTTGCACTGGCCTACTTCGTGCTCAACGCGCTGCTCATCACGGCCTTGCCGCGCATCAAGCGCAACGAACGCCTGCGCGCATCGGACCTGATTGGCGTGTTCGGCTGGGTCGGCATCGCCTACTCGGCCAGCGCCGTGGTGGCCACGCTGCTGTACCTGACCTACCGGCAGTCCGGTGCCGGCGTGCTGATGGCCACCGTACCGGTGCTGGCCATGCTGCTGGCCACGCTGCACTATGTGTTCCGCCAGCAGGAGGCCGACGAAGCGGTGCGCCGGGCCGGCGCCGAAGCCGCCGAACGCGAGGCCGCACTCGCCGCACGCCACGTGCAGGAACTGGAAGCCAGCGAAAGGCGCTTCCACAGCGCCTTCACGCACGCTTCCATCGGCATGGCCCTGCTGGCCTTCGACGGCCGCATCCTGCAGGCCAACCCGGCGCTCAAGGATCTGGTCGGCCGCAGCGGCGAAGAACTGGTGCAGATGCGCTTCCAGGATCTGGCGCACGAAGACGACCACGCCAGCCTGGAAGAACAGCTGGGCCTGGCCGATGCCCGTGAATTTGAAGGCTTTGCCCGCGAGCTGCGCTGCCGCCACCGCAACGGCGAGCCGGTGTGGGTGGCTGCGCACTGCAGCTTCTTTTCCGAGCCCGGCGCCAGCTCACCCTGCCTGATCCTGCAGGCGCAGGACATCACGGCGCGCCGCAAGGCCGAAGAGGGCCTGCACCACATCGCCTTCCACGACGCGCTGACCGGCCTGCCCAACCGGCGGCGCTTTCATGAACACCTGGAAGCCGCGGTGCAGCGCGCGCAGGCCGACCCGCACGATGCCTATGCGGTGATGTTCCTGGATTTCGACCGCTTCAAGCTCATCAATGACAGCCTGGGCCACAACGCGGGCGATGAGTTCCTGGTGCAGGTCTCGCGGCGCATCCAGGCCAGCTTGCGCCCCCAGGACATCGTGGCGAGGCTGGGGGGTGACGAGTTCGCCGTGCTGGTGGCGCACCTCGAAGGAGAAAGCGCCGCCGTGGTGCTGGCCGAGCGCCTGATGGAGGCGCTGCGCAAGCCCTTCCCGGTGGCCGGCACCGAGCTGATGACCAGCGCCAGCATCGGCATCACCTTCAGCGCGCTGGGTTACACGCGCACCGAAGACGTTCTGCGCGACGCCGATACCGCCATGTACAAGGCCAAGGCCGCAGGCAAGGCGCGTTATGCGCTGTTCGATGCGAGCCTGCACACCGAAGTGGCCGACCGCCTGCGCCTGGAAGGCGACCTGCGCCATGCCATCGACGACCGCCTGCTGACCCTGGCCTACCAGCCGATCTGCGAACTGGGTGGCGCCACGCCCGGGCGCATCGCCGGCTTCGAGGCACTGGTGCGCTGGGTGCACCCGGCCGACGGCAGCATCGCCCCGGCCGGCTTTCTGCCGATCGCCGAAGAGGCCGGCTTGATGCCGCGACTGACGGACTTCGTGCTGCACTGTGCTTGCCGCCAGTTGCGCCAATGGCAGCTGCTGGACCCTGCCTATGCGGACCTGTGCCTCAATGTGAACGTCTCGGCGCAGGACATCGCCCAGCCCAGTTTCGTGGCACGTGTGTCGCGGGCCTTGATCGAAAGCGGCCTGCAGCCGCGCCACCTGTGCCTGGAGCTGACCGAAAACATCCTGATGTCGCGCCTGGACGCGGCCTGGCCGGTGCTGGAAGAGCTGCGCCGCGTGGGCGTGGCGCTGGCCATCGACGACTTCGGCACGGGCTACTCCAGCCTCAGCCACCTCTCCACCTTGCCCATCGACAGCCTGAAGATCGACCGCAGCTTCGTCAGCCGCCTGCAGGGCGGTGCCAACGAAGTGGCGGTGGCCCGCGCCATCGTGCTGCTGGGCGCTTCGCTGGGCAAGGTGGTGGTGGCCGAAGGCATTGAAACCGACGCGCAGCGCGTGCAGCTGCAGGAAATGGGCTGCGCGCTGGGCCAGGGCTACCTCTTCGCGCGTCCGGCGCCGGCTCAGGACCTGACGTTGCACCTCGCGCAATCGCGGCAGCGTGCTGCAGACGCGCTGACAGCGCGGCCCCACGCGGACTTGCAGCCTCTGCCGCAGTGAGTTGCCGCAGGCAGCCACGTGCGTGGCGGCGAGAGCCAGACCAAGGGTTGGGAATCCACCCGGCCTCAAGCACGGCGGCTCGCCAGCGCGCTCGCCAGCGCGGCAAAAGATCACAAGCTCCACATGAGACAGGTTGTAACGATTCGCGGCTTTTGGTTAAGAATCTGGTCCTCCCATGTCGCAGGGGTGGCTTCTTGTCAGCTGCGATCTTGGGGACCCCGCGGGGGTGGCCCAGTGCCAGCCGCGGCGGCAGCAGCCCAACTCAGCGCGCAGCCTCCTGGCAGCAGCGCCCCTCGCCACCCAGGGAAATGACATGCGACTTGTCTCTCGCTTTCTCGGCCTGTTCCTTGGCCACCGCCTGCTCAAGGCCGCCGCAGCCACGGTCACCGTCATTTCGCTCTCGGTGCCCGGGTTCGGGCTGACCGCCGCCCAGGCCGCACCCGGCAAGAACCCGCCGCGCAAGATCTCTGCGGATCTGCAGGCTGCACTCGATGCCGTGCAGACCCCGAAGGCGCGCTGGGCGCGTGGCGTGCAGGGTCGCCGTATGGTGCAGGTGGTGTTTGTCAGCGCCGAAGCCGATGTCGGCATGGCGGCCCTGCGCAGCAACATCCATCAAGCGGGCGGCGCGGTCAATGCCAGCTTCCCTGGCCTGCGCATGCTGACGGCCACCGTGCCGGCCAACAAGCTGGCCAAGATCGCCGAACGCAGCGATGTGCGCTTCGTCGCGCCCAACCGCGAAACCCAGCGCACGGCCAGCACGCTGGAGGCCATCACCGGTGCCACCAGCACGGGCGTGCGCACGGGTTCGACGAAGACCACCTACAGCGGTTACGACGGCACCGGCGTGGGCATCGCCATCGTTGACTCCGGCGTGATGAAGAACCACGAGGCCTTCAACAATGCTTCGGGCGTGACGCGTGTCGTCAAGAGCGTTCAGACGCTGACCACCGTGGCGTCCGACTGGACCGATGCCTACAGCTCCAACGCCTCACTGCAGCCCGGCAGCGCGGCGCTGGCCACCTACGAAGCCGCCATCGACAACAGCGCCAGCGTGCTGCAGGACGGTTATGGCCATGGCACGCATGTGGCGTCCATTGCCGCAGGCCGCCCGGTGACCTACAGCGTCGCGCCGGATCTGACCGGCCTGGCGCCCAACGCCAACGTGTACGACGTCAAGGTGCTCAACGACCTGGGCTATGGCACCCTGAGCGACGCGCTGGAAGGCATCCAGTGGGTGATCTACCACGCCAAGGAATACAACATCCGCGTGATGAACCTGAGCCTGGCGATGGACTCCACCGACAGCTGGCAGGACGACCCCCTGTGCGCCGCCGCGCGCAGCGCGGTTTCGGCGGGCATCACGGTGGTGGTGGCCGCAGGCAACTATGGCAAGACCCTGCTGGGTCAGCAGGTCTACGGGCGCATTTCTTCGCCGGGCAACGACCCCAGCGTGATCACCGTGGGCTCGGCCAATTTCAAGGGCACGTTGTCGCGCAGTGACGACGTCGTCAACACCTTCAGCTCGCGCGGCCCGACCCGCGGTGGCCGCTTTGACGGCAGTGGTGCGCGCGTGCCGGACAACGTGCTCAAGCCCGACCTCGTGGCCCCCGGCAACCAGATCATGGGCGCGGCGGCCACGCGTTCGGAAGCGGCCAACCCGGCCTGGAACAAGATGGCAGCGCTGTACACCTCACCCCTGGTCTCCGCCACGGGCATCTCGCAGGTCTATCGTGAAACGCAGATGTACATGTCCGGCACCTCGGTCGCCGCCCCGGTCGTGTCGGGTGCTGCCGCGCTGCTGCTGCAGGCCAACCCGGGCCTGACCCCGCCGATGATCAAGGCCATCCTGCAGTACACGGCCCAGCCGATGGCCGGCGCCAACCTGTTGCAGCAGGGTGCGGGCCTGCTCAACGTCAACGGCGCCATGAGCCTGGCCAAGGTGCTGCGCACCGACGTGGCAAGCGCCATCGGCGCGGGAACCATCTTTGCCGGCAGCGTTCTGCTGGCTCCGGGCAAGACCCTGCCTGCTGCGCGCAGCTCCACGGTGGCCGGCACCACCTTCAACTGGTCGCGCATGGTGTTTGTAGGGGGCAATCGCGTGGTCACCGGTGACGCGCTGTTCACCAAGTTCCAGCCGATCTACAACCCGCGCATCACCTGGTCGCGCGATGTCGTGCTGGACCGCTATCCCGGTTACTGGGATGCGAGCAAGATGCACATCTACTGGTTCTGGGAAGACACGCTGGCTTACCAGACGCTGCTGACCAGCGGCGTGGTGGACGCGACCTCACTGGCGGGCACCAGTTCCTCCCTGGGCAAGACCGGGGTCTTCATCCCGACTGCGACCTTGTCGGGCTGGATGGTCAGCGGCAGCGGCCTGATCCTCAGCGAAGGGCTGATCCTGAGCGAGGGCCTGATCCTCAGCGAAGGCTTGATCCTCAGCGAGGGTCTGATCCTGAGTGAAGGCTTGATCCTCAGCGAAGGGCTGATCCTGAGCGAGGGCCTGATCCTGAGTGAAGGCCTGATCCTGAGCGAAGGCCTGGTGTTCGCAGAGCCCTGAGTCGACCCGGTGTCCGTGCCCTTCTGCCGTACTTGCCCACTTCGAAGGGGGCCCTGGTGAGCCTGTCACCACCGGCTTCCCCTGGATCCCCCCGCGGCGCCTTCTGGACGCGCCTGCATGCGTCGCTGATGCCCGACTACAACCGCAGCGCCGCAGTTTTCTGGTGCTGTGTCGTGCTGCTGGGCGGTGCCGCGCTGGGCTGGAGCCTGTTGGACGTGGCCGCTCGGCCGCCCTCGGCCTGGCTGCAGATTGCCGCGACGCTGGCGCTGACGGTGGGCGCAGGCTTGTTCCCGGTGCGCATCCCCGGCACCAAGAACGCTTTCATCGCCGGCGAGATCTTCATCTTCCTGACGCTGCTGATGCACGGGCCTGGCGCGGCCGCGATCCTGGCCGCTGGCGAAGCCGGCGTGGGCGCACTGCGCACGTCCAGTCGCTGGACCAGCCGCCTGTTCAGCCCGGCGTCAGCGGCACTGGCCATGGTGGCCAGCGGTGCACTGCTGCACCTGGCGCTGCAAGCCCTGGGACCCGGGGACTGGGGCCGCGCCGCGCCGCTGATGGCCGCCACCATGCTGTTTTCGGCGCTGTATTTCTTCGTCAACGCGCTGATGGTCTTTGGCGTGCAGCGGCTCAAGCGCCGGGAAGCCTTCTTCCAGCTCGTCGATCTCATCAGCGTGTTCCGCTGGGTGGGCATGGCCTACGCCGGCAGCGCCGTCGTGGCCACCTTGCTGTACATCACCTGGCGCCAGCAGGGCGGCGAAGTGTTGATGGTGCTGGTGCCGCTGCTGGTGCTGCTGCTGGTCACCTTGCACTACTACTTTCGCCAGCAGGAAGTGGCCGAGGCACTGCGCAAGGCCAGTGCCGATGTCGCGGCGCGCGAGGCCACCCTGGCCGCGCGCGAGGCCGAAGCCGCACAGCGCCACCTGCGCGAACTGCAGGCCAGCGAAAGGCGCTTCCACAGCGCCTTCACGCACGCCTCCATCGGCATGGCGCTGCTGGCCTTCGACGGCCGCATCCTGCAGGCCAACACGGCCCTCAGCAAGCTCCTGGGCGAGCCGGCCGAGAGCCTGGAAGAGAAGACGCTGCAGAGCCTGGTGCTGGCCGAAGACCGCCCGCGGCTGGAGCTGCAACTGGGCCTGGCACCCGAACATGAATTCGAAGCCTTCAGCGGCGAGGTGCGCTGCCGCCATCGGGACGGCAGCCCGGTGTGGCTGCTGCTGCACTGCAGCTTCTTCACCGAACCCGGCGCCGAACTGCCCTGCCTGATCCTGCAGGCCCAGGACATCACCGCGCGGCGCCACGCCGAAACCAGCCTGCAGCACCTGGCCTTCCACGACAGCCTGACCGGCCTGCCGAACCGGCGGCGCTTTCTGGAGTGCCTGGCCGGCGCCGTGTCCCGCACGCAGGCCGACGCCACCCATGTGTGGGCGGTGATGTTCATCGATTTCGACCGCTTCAAGCTCGTCAACGACAGCCTGGGCCACCATGTGGGCGACGAACTGCTGGTGCAGATGGCGCGCCGCGTGCAGGAGAAGCTGCGCCCCAATGACGTGCTGGCCCGCCTGGGCGGCGACGAGTTCGCCATCCTGGCCGAGCGCATCGGCCATGAGCGCGACGCGGTGGTGCTGGCCGAGCGGCTGATGGCTTCACTGCAGCGCCCTTTCATGCTGGGCGCGGTGGAAGTGGCCAGCAGTGCCAGCATCGGCATCACCTTCAGCGCCTTCGGCTACGAAGCCGCGGCGGACGTGCTGCGCGACGCCGATACCGCCATGTACAAGGCCAAGGGCGAAGGTCGTGGGCGTTATGCGATGTTCGACAGCAGCCTGCACCGCGCGGTCTCGGACCGCCTGCGCCTGGAAGGCGAGTTGCGCCACGCCGTCGAACGGGGCGAGTTGCGCGTGGAGTACCAGCCGCAGTTCGAGCTGGATGGCCAGCGGCTCAGCGGCTTCGAGGCACTGGTGCGCTGGGACCACCCGAGCGGCAACACGCTGGAGCCGGCCAGTTTTCTGCCCATCGCTGAAGAAGGCGGGCTGATGGTGCCGGTCAGCGACTTTGTGCTGCACTGTGCCTGCCAGCAACTGCGGCGCTGGCAGCTGAGCAGCCCGGAGCTGGCTGACCTGACGATGAGCGTCAACCTCTCGGCCCACGACCTGCGCCACCCGGGCTTGATCGCGCGCGTGAGCCAGGCCATCGTCGAAGCCAGCCTGCGGCCCGAGCACCTGACGCTGGAACTGACCGAAGACATCGTGATGGCCCAGGTGCAGGACGCGCAGCGCACGCTGGCGGCTTTGCGCCAATTGGGCGTGCGGCTGGCGGTGGACGACTTTGGCACCGGCTACTCCAGCCTGAGCCACCTCTCGCGCCTGCCCATCGACAGCCTGAAGATCGACCGCGGCTTCATCCAGCGGCTGCAGCCGGGCGGCGATGACGCGGCCGTGGTCAGCGCCATCGTGCAACTGGGTGGCTCGCTGCGCAAGGCCGTGGTGGCCGAGGGCATTGAATCGGCGGCGCAGATGGAACACCTGCGTGCGCTGGGCTGCCGCTTCGGCCAGGGCTTTCACCTCTCCAATCCGATGTCGGAGCAGGTCGCGGCCGCCTGGCTGGCGGCGCGCAGCGGTGCGGTCCATTGACCCCCGCGACGCGGGCAGCCGCTTGCGCCACCGCGCTCCCTCTTGGAGTTGCGCGGTGGCGATTCCTTGAAGTTGACGGGGGTCAATCGGCCCACAGAAAGACGCCGCAGGACCTCCTTCCAGGCCCCTACATTTCAGTTTGAAGCGCTTTGAAAACCGGGCTGCAGTACCGATGGTGATCCCATTTAGCATCCGTAGCGCTGCGGCGTGTCAGTTCAGGGTCGTGGGTAGCCCTTGGAACCCTGCAGGGAACCTCGAGGACTGGGGTGCGCGGCGGCTGGAGGTGATCGACCGCGAAGGCCACCGTGCCGGCGGCCAGATTGCGGCGGGCGGGCCTTCCAAGTCCAGCGACCCCGACGATCGCCTGGACCCGACAGCGCAGCGCTGCCCGGCGCGGTGGCACAAGGCCTGAAATCGCAGGAGGCAGTGATGGAATCGAGTGCGAGTCCCCTTCAGCCAGCAACCGGGTCCGACCGCGACATCGACGCCCTGAAGGCCGCGGCCACGTTGAGCCCTTCGACGGATGCCGAAGGTCGGGCCTGGTTGACCAAGCGGGTGCCCTGGGGCCCTGCGTTCGCGGTGGAGCGGGCACAACTTCGTGCGCACTTCGCCATCACTCGCGGGCTCAGGGCTCCTGGCGTGGTGGTGCCGGCTTCGCTGAGGGCCCAAGCCCAGGGCCTGGAATTGACCCAGCCCTGGAGCCCCGGCACCGACTTCGAGACCCTCCTGCTGCGGCGAGCGTCCACCTACGCCGACGAGGCGCTGTACCTGCCGATGCCCGAAGTGCTGGAGATTGCCGCGCGGCTGGCGCGAGTGCTCACGGCCCTGGGCGAGCAAGGCGTGGCACACGGGGCCTTGACCGCGGCCCACGTGGTCTACGACGAGGACACGGGTGCGGTCAGTCTGCTCAACTTCGGCCACGCGCGCTTTCTGCGGGGTGCGCCCAACGCCGCCGACGAATCGACGCAGGACCACCGCGACGACCTGCGCGCGCTCGGGCAGTTGCTGTTCTGGCTGTCCACGGGTCGGCGGATGCGGCTGACGCTTCAGGACGGCGCCAACAGCGCGGCCGCCGCCTGGTTGCCGGAATCCATCGCCCACCTGGGTGAGCCTTTCATCGTGATCCTGATGCGCCTGCTGGATGCGCGCAGCGCCAGCGGCTACCGCAGCGCCAGCGCGCTGACCGCTGACTTGCAGCGCCTGCGTTCGGGGCAGGCCCTGGGCGGGCTGGGTCTGCCGCCCGACCTGCTGCTGCCGGCCGGCCGCTTTGGCCGCAACGAGGAAGCCGACGCCCTGGTGGAGGCCTACCGCGCCATCGCCAGCGAGTCTCCACCCGGTGCGGACGGCGGAGCAGTCCTGGTCGGGGATCGGATGATGGCCGTGGTCAACGGCCTTTCTGGCATCGGCAAGACCGCCGTCATCCACGCGGCCTGCCAGACCATGGTGCGCCACGGCGCGCGGGTGGCCAGCGGCAAGTTCAACCAGTTCGGTGACAGTCGTCCGCTGTGGGCCCTGACGCAGGCACTGGACAGCGTGATTGCAGCGACCCTGGACGACGAGACCGCCCTGCGCGAGGCCGTGGTCGAGCGCCTGCAGCAATCGCTGGGTGTTGCCGCGGGCGCCTTGTTCGAGTTCCTGCCCCGGTTGGAGCAGTTGCTGGGCCCGCAGCCACAGCCGCCGACCCTCACGGGCGAGGCCAGCCGCATGCGCTTTGCCCTTTTGCTGCGCCGTCTGGTGGCCGGCCTGGCCCGCCTCGACAAGCCCCTGGTGCTGGTGCTGGACGACCTGCAATGGGCGGACACGCCTTCGCTGGAAGCGCTGCGCGGCCTGATGCGCGAATCCACCTTGCGGCACTTCCTGATCATCGGCGCCTACCGGACCGAGGCCGTCGGCAACACACACCCGCTGCACAGCCTGCTCAGCCAGCTGGAAGCCGATGGCCAGAATCTGCGCCGCGTGACCGTGCATGCCTGGACCAGCCGTGACATTGGCCAGCTGCTGACCGCTGCCGATGTGCAGTCGGATGCGGATTCCGACGCCCTCACCGGGACCCTGCTGAAGGCCACGGCGGGCAATCCGTTTGGCGTCCTGCTGGCGCTGCGCGTCGTGCACCAGGCGCAGGGGCTGCAGTTCGACGAGCGGGCAGGCGCCTGGCGTGCGCGGCCGGAACGCGCGATGGCCGCACTCCAGGGCGGCGGGCCGCTGGACTGGGTGGGGCGGCAACTGCGCCAGTTGCCACCGGCTTGCCAGGAGTTGATGTGCACCGCTGCATTCCTGGGTGCCAGCGGCGATCTGGAAACCCTGGCCGCGGCCACCCATACCAGCGCGGAAGAAGTCTTGAGCCGGCTGTGGCCGGCACTGTGCGACGGCAAGCTGGTCCTGTTGGACGAAAACGCCGCACCTTCCGGTGCCCTGCCCCTGGGGATGCTTCACGACATCGTGCAGCAGGCCGCGCACGCGCTGGTCGCACCCGAGGAGGGCGTGGGTCGACATGCCGCCATCGGCCGCGCGCTGCGCGACGCCTACGCTTCGGCCAACACGCTGGAAGCACACCTGTTCGAAGTCGTCCAGCAGTTCAACCTGGCCTCGCCCGAAACACTGCACGAAGACGAGCGCGAGCCCCTTCGGGAGCTCAACACCCGGGCCGCCCGCAGGGCGCGTGCCAACGGTGCTGCGAACGCTGCGCTGCGTCTGTATGAACACGCCAGTGCCCAGCTGTCGCCCAGCGTCTGGGAAGGCGACCCGCAGGGCACCTTCGAATTGATTCGCGACATGGCAGAGGCCGCCTACCTGGCGGCACGCTTCGACAAGCTCGATCAGCTCCTCGACGACCTGGATGCCAGGAGCCTTTCGGTGCTGGAGGCCATGCAAGTGGCCGAGTTGCGCATCCAGGGTCTGCTGGCCCGCAATCGACTGGGCGAAGCCCTGGAACTGGGCCAGCAGGCTCTGCAGCGCTTGAACGAGCCCTTGCAGCCCCTGATTCCACCGAACCTGTGGCCGCAGGTGCCGGCGGAATCGGCGCTGGACTTGAGCCAGCCCAGCAGCGCCGAGGCCGATGCGGCGCTGCGCCTGCTGGTGTGGCTCACGCCGTGCGCCTTCATCACCTCGTTCGAGATGTACGCGCGCGTCATCCTGAGCATGGTGGATCTGGCGCGGCGCTATCCGGCGTCCAGGCTCACGCCCATTTCGTACACCAACTACGGCCTGACGCTTTGCGGTGTGGGGCGCAATGACGAAGGCTTCCAGGCCTGCGAACTGGCCATTTCGTTGAGCCGCCAGGTGGGCGACGAACTGCTGCGGTGCAAGGTGTGGACCCTGGGCTATGGCTTCTTGCAGCACTGGCAGCGCGCCGCGGAACTCAGCCTGGCGCCGCTGCTCAAGACGATTGAAGACTGCCTGCTGTGCGGTGACCAGGAGTACCTGGGCTATGCCGCCTTCCTCTACTGCGACAAGGCCTGGGCTCTGATGCCGCTGGCCGCCTTGCAGGACCAGCATCAGGTCCACACCACGGCGGTCGAACAATTTGGCCATGACTTCTCCTGGCGCCACTGCCAGGTCTGGCTGCAGTTCCTGCAAGCCCTGCGTGGGCAGTCCAGCGAGCCGCTGCAACTGCGCGGTTCGACCTTCGACGACAGCCGCGACCTGGCGCACATGGAAGGGGCACAGAACAGCTTTTCGCTGTTCACCGCCCACACCCTGCGCGGCTGGCTGGCCTGGCACCGAGGCGATGCGCCGGCGGCCCTGGCGGCCTGCGAGCGCGCCGGGCCCTACGCCATGAACGGCACGGCCACGCTGCTTTCGGTCGACCTGCGTCTCTTGTGGGCGCTGGCGGCATTGCGCACGGCCGCCCAGGCTGAGGCCACGGTGCGCGAGGCCCTGGTGGCGCAGGCCCAGGGGTTGCGCGAGCAACTGGCCGCCTGGGCAGCATTTGCACCGGCCAATGTGGCGCACAAATTGGCACTGGTGGATGCCGAACTGGCACGCCTGCGCAACGAACCGCTGGTGGCCTGGCAGGCCTACGAGAGGGCCATGGCCCTGTCCGACCAGAGCGCCTACCTCCACGACCAGGGCCTGTGCGCCGAGTGCGCGGGTGATTTTTTCGCCACCCAGAACGCCTCCGAAGCGCGACGCCTGGCCCTGTACCGCGCTTACCGCTGCTACCTGCGCTGGGGCGCCACGGCGGTTGTTCATGCGTTTCTGCAGCGTCATCCCAACCTGGCGGCGGAAGCCGGCGCAGCGCGCATCGACGATATCGACGAGCTGGCCATCGACGTCAATGAGAAGTTGCTGCGCCTGTTCGACACCTTCGGCGTCGGCCGTGCCAGCGTCTGGCTGGATGGCACCAAGACCGTGCTGGTGGGGCAACGCCGAGGCGACGAACCGCTGCAGGTGAGCCGGCATGTGGTCAGCGACCAGGGTCTGACGGCACTGCCAGACGCGCTGCGCGAGCCCCTGGAGGCGGGCCAGGCGTACGTGCAGATCTGGCCCAAGCTGCTGGGCACGCCATGGCAACCTTCGGCCTGGCTGGGTGAGCAGGTGCCCGAACAGGTCGTGGCGCTGGCTTTGCGGCGTGCCAACCAGAGGGTGGCGCTGGTCTGCCTCGAGGCAGAGCAACCCCGGCTGCTCTCATCGGCCTTCGCGGCCAAGGTCTTGAGCTGGCACGCCCAGGGCCTGGTCGACGAGTTGCGCAACGAAGCGCTCGTGCAGCGCATGCTGGCGACTTCGCTTCAGGACCCCCAGACCGGACTGCCCAACCGCACGGCCTTTCTCAAGGACTGCGAATTGGCCGTTGCCCGCGCGCGCACGAGAAACGCCGCCGACACGGCTGTGCTGCTGATACGCCTGAGCCAGTTCGGGGACACGCCGCTGGCCCGGGAAAGCCTCCATGTGCGCAGCGTGCTGAATGAAATTCAGCACCGGGTGCGCCAGATCCTGGGCGACGACACCGTGCTGGCGCGGGTCGATCGGCTCAAGCTGGCGGTCTTGCTGGAATCCCAGGTCACCACCGCAGCCGTCGCATCGGCGCGCGCCTTGCTCACCCGCCTGGAGCAACCCTACGAGACCGAT
>Ga0138256_10003818_pt1 | contig 15988 bp, 13 predicted proteins | sample KNB2016incub_MG_FD_105486 | JGI IMG/M metagenome (GOLD analysis project Ga0138256, IMG submission 105486) | Active sludge microbial communities from wastewater in Klosterneuburg, Austria - KNB2014incub_MG | ecosystem: Engineered > WWTP > Activated sludge > Unclassified | place: Austria... | reverse complement strand
ATAATTGCGCGCAGCCCGGGCTGTTTTCTTTTCCGGGGAAATGATTCCATGAAAACTGTAGCTTTGATTTACGGCGGACAATCCGGGGAACATGAAGTTTCCTGTGTTTCGGCGACCTATCTGGAACAAACGATCGCCGCCGCCGGATTTACCCCTGTGCCTGTCTATGTCGCCCGCGACGGTATCTGGCACTGGCAGAAAAATGTCGGCAAATTGCCTGCAGATAACGCAATCAATCCGTCTGCTTTTGAACGCACCCCAACCGGTGTGCTGCTGCGCTCGGCCACGAATGCCGTGAAGATCGATTTTGCTTTCCCAATCGTGCACGGCACGGCGGGTGAAGACGGTTCGCTGCAGGGCTATTTTGAAGTAATGGGTTTACCCTATGCGGGCGCCGGCGTTGCGACGTCGGCCGTGTGCATGGATAAAGCGCTGATGCGCGCGATGTTTGCTGTGAACGGCATTCCGCAGGTACGCTACTTTGTGATTTCGGGTTCTGAGACCAAAGACATTGCGCAGATCGACGAGCGAATCCGCGGTGGATTTGGTTATCCAGTGTTCGTCAAACCCTGCAACATGGGTAGCTCGGTCGGTGTGCACAAGGTCTCATCGGCCAAAGACCTTTCAGCCGCGATTACGGATGCAGCGCGCTTCGACGACCATCTGCTGTGCGAACAGGGCCTCGAAGTGCGCGAACTCGAAATTGCCATTGCGGGCAACTTTCCCGACTATATTACCTCGGGTGTCGGTGAAATCCAAGTGAACCATGAATTCTATTCTTACGAAGCCAAATATCTCGACCCGAACGGGGCGTCGTTGTTCTTGAAAGCTCCGATACCCGAAGAGCTCGAACGATCGATCAGGCAACTCGCCACAGAAGCGTTCGCCGCCGTGCGCGGTGACGGTTTTGCGCGCATCGATTTTTTTCTCGATAAAAAGACCGGCGCACTGTTTCTGAACGAAATCAACACGCTGCCCGGTTTTACGCCGATCAGTATGTTCCCGCAACTGTTTCAGGCAGCGGGGGAAAGCGGCGCCGAAATCACGAAAAAGATCATCGATTGGGGCACTGTGCGCTTTGAACGCCTCGTGGCACTGCGCTCGGCCGGCCGTGCCTGAGCGCACCGCTCATGGGGGGGCAATATACACTCTCGTACCATTTTTTCCGGCAAAATGATGCCCGTAACCACCTCGAATTATTTCTCGATGTCGACGGTGAATCCCCCCTCGAAACATGGCGCTGTTTTAAAAAACCAGAGCACAGCAGAACAGGTCGGGTCAGGCGCTTTTCTGCCGCCCCACCCCACCGCCGAGTCTACCTTGAATTTGCAGGTGTTATCACCGGCAACCGCGGCAAGCTCAGAATTCTGCGGCAGGGGAAATTTATTGACTGTAGAACAGGGATGTTCAAGGTCTGCGCTGCACACGAGGTGCATCTTGGCGCAGACGGAAGGGCAGGAAAGCCCCAACCCTGCCACTATATCAAAGTAACCCTATGAGCGAATCGCGCATACCCGACGTTCCCTTGCCGCGGCCTTACCTGCGCGTGCTCGAAGAAGACCGCACCACGCGTGAAGACGTCGAGCGCGTGCGCAAGACGATGCAGCAGTCAATCGATGCGCTGCAGACTGAACTGGGCCGGGAACGCGAGCTGGCAAAAAAATTCGAGAAATCAGGCACGGTGTTACAGCAAATTTTGGAATCGCCGGATTTTCGCGCTCTCAGCATGAAGACGACACAGGCGGAAGGCGCAGCCGAGATTCAACCTACGGGTATGGCCCAGGTGAACGAGCCACCCGTGGAATATGTCACTGTTGCGGAAATTGAGCTGACAGAAGCCATCGTTACAGAAAAAGACCTGCAGGCTATTGGATCAAAATGAAAAAACGCATTCTGCTTTTTATGCTCTGCGCCTCGGTGTGCCTGACAGCGCTGCACGCCGTCGACGAAACCCCGGCCGACGAAGCGGCCGATGACGGTTATCTGGGCATCGAAGCCAGCGGCGGTTACAACACCTCACCCAATTCGAGCTATTGGCGTGCACCGTTATTTTTCACAGGCGGTTCTGCCGAACGTGAAATCACAACACGACTGCTGATTTTGTCGGATATCGCACATACCAGTGAATACTTTTCCGGTGATAACTCGTTCGTAAAAAACAAAGGTCTCTATTTGTATAACTATGGCTTGCTCGATGTCGACTATGTCTCCTGGAAGGGCAAGGCATGGTCTGCAGGCTTGGGTGGCGGTCTGGCGCATCAGGGGTTTCTCGTTTCCGGAGCCGAAAAATCCGCGCATGCGATCACCGGCCGGTTGCGTGCGCAGGGTTTCATTTTTTGGTGGGATTACCTCGCGACACAGGCGGTCGTCACGCTACCGATTGCTTTTTATCAGTCAGCGACCAGCGACTTTCGGTTTTTGCACACGGAATTTAATATCGTGTTCGATTTCAAAGGCAAGGTGCGCCGGCCTGAACCACAATCCTTTTTATTTTCCGTTTCGCTGCACTATGATTACATTCGCGTGAGCCATGCTTTGCGCTCGTATTCATACCATGATTTCACACCGATGTTCAAAGCCACGGTATTGTACTAATGTCAGCATATTCTGACCAGTTGATCGTCGCGCTCGACGTTGATGGTGCCGAACGCGCCCTACAGATTGTGGATGCATTGGGTGAGAGCGTCACCTTTTATAAAGTCGGCATGCAATTGTACTTTGCCGAAGGCAATGCGTTTATTCGTGAACTGCAGTCGCGCAAGAAGAAAATCTTCCTCGATCTGAAAATCAACGACATTCCTGAAACCGTTGCGAAAGCGGTGGGCTCTGTGGTGACGCTGGGAGTGCAATACCTCACACTCTTCACGCAGCCGGCACAGATTAAGGCTGCACGTGCTGTGATTCAGGAACGCGGCAGCGACCTGAAACTGCTCAATGTCACTGTGCTCACGAGCGAAGCCAGCACGTTTGAACAGGTTAAGGCGCGGGCAGCGCTCTCGCTCGATGCTGGCGCTGACGGTCTGATCTGTTCAGGGCATGAAACCGCCGGCCTGCGCGAGGCATTCGGTACAGGCGCTATTCTGGTGAACCCGGGAATTCGCCCCGCGACGGCCGATAAGAACGACCAGGTGCGTATTGTCACTCCGGCGCAGGCGATTGCGGCGGGAGCGACCAATCTGGTTGTTGGCCGTCCGATCACGGGTGCTGCAGACCCTGCAGCCGCGGCACGGGCTATTCTGACTGAAATCGAAGCGGCGCACCAGAGCAAAAAATGACATGCGCACGCTGATTGACCGCATCGGCCCGTCAAAACTGGTACTCTCGCCGATGGCGGGCATCTCTGATTCGCCGTTCCGCAAACTCTGCCGCGAAATGGGTTCAGCGATCAGCATCACCGAATTCGTTTCGACCGCGCATCTGTTCATCTCGCATCCGGGGGCGATCAAACTTTTCCGGTACGATGAAGCCGAACGGCCCGTTGTGTTCCAGATTTTCGGCAATGATCCGGAGATTATTGTGCGCGGCGTTGCGCGCGTGCTGCACCTGAAACCCGATGGCATTGATCTCAATATGGGCTGCTCGGTGAAAAATGTTTCGGGCAAAGGTTCTGGCGCCGGACTTTTGCGCTGTCCCGATAAGGCGCAGACAATCATACGCCGGCTGATCTCTGAAACAGGCCTGCCCATTTCAGCGAAAATCCGCCTTGGCTGGGACCATGAATCGCTCAACTACATGGAGATGACTGAGATGCTCGAGGCCGAAGGTGTGTGGGCTATTGCTGTGCATGGGCGCACGCGAAAGATGGCCTATACAGGTAAGGCGGATTGGGAGCGCATCGGCGAGATTGCGCGTGCGCGCAAGATTCCCATTTTTGGTAACGGCGATGTCACGACCCCGGCCGATGCCGAAGAGAAAATTGCCAAATATGGCGTGGCCGGCGTCTATATCGGGCGTGGTGCGATCGGCAATCCTTGGATTTTCAGCAAGATCGATAAGGCGTCTTTGGGGCTCAAAGAAAGGCTGCCGGTGATTCTACGGCACATACAGGATATGAAGCTGTTCTATGGCGACCGGCTTGCCGGGGTGCTGATGCGGAAGTTTCTGACACAGTACTTGCGCGATCTGCCCGAGTGGCCGTTGCTCAAACCGCGGGTGTATCATTTTGAGTCGGCAGATGAGTTGTCGGAGTTTCTGGTCACAGACAGCCAGTGGCCAGAAGAAGAGCCGAAGACGCCCATCGCATCTTAACCCCTCGCCCACGGCTATGGTTCGATACGCCCTGACGGGCTACTCACCACAGGTAGCCCTGGGCTGGACAATCATCACAACGCCACTTCTTCCGCTTCTTCAACGCCTTCGACAGTCATCATCTCTTTGAGAATATTGTCGAGGTGATCGTCAGAATCGACTTCGATGACGAATTTGTCGCGAATGTGGCCGCCTTCTGAGGTCGTCGCAGAAGCTTCGATGATATTCGCACCGCTCTGCGCGAGCTGTTTGACGATGTCGAGATAGATCTGCGGCCGGTCGAGACCCTGAATGACAATCGTTGCCTGCCGGCCGGTGTTGTGTCCCACCCATTTGAGCGGGATCAGTCTCTCTGCCTGGTCGGGGTGTTCACTGAGGTCAGAGAGTGAGGGACAACCCTTCTTATGCACCGAAACAACACCGAGGCGTGAAATAAACCCGGCAATACTGTCAGGCGGAGTCGGGTCGCAGCATTGTGCATACTTGACCTCCATCTGTGTTTCGCCCTGCCATTCAATTTTGCGCAACCCCGGCTGCGCCGTGACGGTAGTGCCCAATTTTTCGGCCTTGGCGGGCCGCGGCTGCTTCGCGTCAGGTGTACCTTTCTTCTCGCTTTCGACCAGCTTCTCGGCGATTGTGGTGTCTTGCTTGCGGAAGAAGCCCTTGAGTTTGGCCCGGGCATGCGGGGTGCGCAGAAAGTTGAGCCAGTTGAGGGATGGCTTCACGCTGCTGTTCGTGATAATTTCGATCTGGTCGCCGTTCTTGAGCGGGGTGCGAATACTGACGAGGCGGTCGCCGATCTTGGCTCCCGCACAGCGCAAGCCGATATCGGTGTGGATGCGGAAGGCAAAATCGAGTACGGTCGAATTTTCAGGCATGGTAAAAATTTTGCCTTTGGGCGAGATCACATAAACTTCGTTCGCCTGGCTGAGATTCGAAACCAATTCCTGATAGAATTCGCCCGAATCGGCCTCTTCGTCAGAGATCGCCATATTTTGCAGATCGAGAAACTGTGTTTCAAATGTCTTGCTGCTGCCGGGTTTCTCTTTGTATGACCAGTGTGAAGCGATGCCGAATTCGGAGACGCGGTGCATCTGAAATGTGCGGATCTGCACTTCGACGGGCTGGCCGCCGGGACCGATCACGGTGGTGTGCAGACTCTGGTAGCCGTTGGATTTCGGCACTGAGATATAGTCTTTGAAACGGCCCGGAAACGGCGTCCACAGAGTGTGCACGAGACCGAGTACAGTGTAACAATCCGACACTTCATTGACCAGCACCCGAACGCCCGTGAGATCGTAGATATCTTCGAAGGATTTCTTCTGTTCCTGCATCTTGTTGTAGATCGAGAAGAAATGTTTTGAGCGGCCTTCGACGGTGGCTTTAATTTTTGAATCTTTCAGATGCTGGCTGAGCTGCGACATCACCATCGCCACACGGCCGTCACGCTGCCCCTTTTTTTCAGCGACCTTGTCTTTGATCATCGCATAGGTGGTGCGGTCGAGATGATAGAGCGCGAGATCTTCGAGCTCAGACTTGATTTTATAGATACCGAGACGGCCGGCGAGCGGCGCATAAATTTCGAGCACTTCGCGGGCGATCTGCATCCCTTTATTCGTGGAATGAAAACCCAGCGTGCGCATGTTATGCAATTTGTCGGCGAGTTTGATGAGAATGACACGACTGTCGCGGATCGTTGCCATAATCATCTTGCGGATGTTGATTGCCTGTTTGTTCTCAGCGGTTTGCGTTTTCAGAACAGAAATTTTGGTGACCGATTCGACAAGATAGGTGATGGTTTCGCCGAATTCCTGGCGCATGTACTCCGGCTTGATGGCGGTATCTTCGAGCACATCATGCAGCAGCCCGGCGCAGATGACTTCATGGTCGAGGCCCAGATCTGCCAGCGTGTGTGCCACTGCCAGCGGATGGATGATGTAAGGCTCACCCGAAAGGCGCTTCTGGAATTTATGCGCATCTTCTGCAAGAATGAAGGCCTTCTTGACCAGCGCCTTTTGCGCGCGCGTGACGTACGATGGCATGTGCGCGAGCAGCGTATTGATCGTCTGCCCTTCCGCGGCCGGTGCACTGCGCAGTAATGAAACCATCGCCATCTTGAGGACAAGATAACTAACCGGCCGGATAAAATCAATTAATTTCGGGACTCTGCGCCAGCAGCCGGCCGCCAAGGCTCAAGTTCCCACAAATGTTATGCTTTACGCCGGGGATTTTCGGCCGATATTATAAAGAAGGACATGCTCTACCTTATTGTACTCAGTATTTTTGTCCTCGCCGGTCTGCTTGCGTGGCTACTCACGCTCAGAAAGAGCAATCCTTTCCATTTGGTGCAAAAACTGATGGATGAGGGAAGATACGACGACGCGGTACTTAAATTGACCGCCATGAGCGAAGACATCGATCTCGCACCCCGTTCTTACGTCTATCTCGCTGAATGCCATGAGCAGCTGGGCGCCCGCGAGCTGGCGCGCACCTGCTACCGCAAGGCCATCGACGCCGGGGCCTTCGACGACAAAGATCGCGAAATTGAAATTTTCAAAAAAATCAGTGAAATCTACCGTTCTGAAGGTGATATCGAGGGTTTCTTTGAAACCTGTCTTGAAATTCTGCGCCTTAACCCGAGCGACGAACTGGCCAATCAGGAAGTCGGCTTGATTGCATTGGGAGACAGCCATTTTTCCATCGCCGAGATGTACCTTAAGACAGCGATGCAGGCGAGCGACGAACCCCAGCTGGTGCTGGCGTACGCCGTGACGCAGTGGCAACTCGGCGAACGTGAAGCCGCGATGTCAGTGATGGAAAAAATGCTGGCTGAAAACGATGCAGAGCCGACGCATAATCTGCTTTATGCTACCATGGCGACCTATGCCCCGCATCTTTCACGGGGAAAACAGGTCGTCTTGAAGCTGATCGAACAGAACACCGACCAGAGCATTCGGCAGCTGCTGTTCAATATTTTTCTTTTTCAATGTTACCAGGGTAAAACATTGCGTGAAGCGCTCGATTTTCTAAAGCGCCACCACGAAGGAAACACGCTGCCCACGGAAAAAAAGAAAGAGTATCAATACCTGCTGCTGATATTGTACTTGAACGACGAAATGTTTCTCGAGGCCTCAAGGCTCTACCGCGAGCTCGACGACGGGGAGCAAACCTATCGGGATTTGAAACACCTCAAGGTGTTCATTGACCAGATCGATCTCAATCCGCACGCGGAAAATCTGAAGCCGTTCAAGCAGATTCTCAAGGATAACTTTGAACCGCTGCTGATTTCTGATCTCACGTTTGCCATCTCGGGGTTTCGCAAAAATCGCGGCATCGACATCGGCAAATATTTTGACACATCGGGTGGTAAACCGGCGTTGCGCATCGAATACGATGTGATGACCCCCGAAAAGGGCGCGGATCTTTTTATGCAGATGATGCCCGAAGACTTCCAGAGGTTCGTGCTTTTTATCATCACCAACCTTGAGTATAACGAACCGGTCAAAGAAGCCTCGGGCGAGAAAGATCTGGTTTTGTTTTCGGCAATCTCGTCGAAAAGCAAATCCATACGCGCGCTGTTTGCCTTTTACCGCCTGCGCACCGGTGCACATATCAGCGACATTTCGATACGCAATCTGCAGACCAAGATGCAGGCGCTGAAGGCCGACAAGACTTATATTATCTCAAGCGCTCAATTGACCGAAGGGGCGCTCAACGTGCTCGCGGCCGAGCCTTCTCTCAAGCAGTACGACGCAGAACATCTCGCCGAGTGGCTGCATGATTTTTTCAAATCAAAGCGCTGAAAAGCTTAAGGAAGTTTTGCAAAAGTCATGCTCGGCCCAGGCCTCGCGAGAGAATGCGCGCAAGCGATGACGCCTGCGCTCCTAATTTCTCCTTTTGCAGAACTTCCTTAATCGATGAGGTGAGCATTGCCGTTGCGCAGGCCGACGGCTGCGCGCAGGCGAATTACGATACGTAAGGCGCCATAGGCGAAGAACGGTGCGACAATGACATCCACAGTGTAATGCACTCTCTGGAACAGCAGGCAGGCTGCCATCACCAGTGCGCCAATGAACGCCAGTTTGCGGTAGATGCCGGGAGGCAGCATCAGGTACAGCAGGTACATAGTGGCAGTGTGCCCCGAGAAAAACAGATCTTTATTCACCTGTTTTCCGGTGTACATGAAACTGAGCACAGGATCAACCAGCGGTATCAGACCATGCGGCGGTTCCAGGGGAACCAGCGACATGGTGGTCATGCGCAGAATCACAAACAATGCATATGCTTCAAAGCCAATCACCAGCCGTTCAGGTGAAGGCAGTAGAAAAATAACACCCATCAGTAGTGCAGAATACAAAATATAAAATATCGGACTGCTCAGGTCGTGCGCGGGCAGATAATTAAAAATGGGATCTTGCAGCTGCACGCCGGGGCGGTGTTCAATCTGGGTCAAAAAAGGCACAGAACTCAACATCACGATGGTGAGCACCACCGACGCGAAAATAAATTCGTAGCGCTGGTCGGGTTCTCGCCAGAAATTTAACCAACTGCCTTTAATACGTGACATTCAAATTCAACCGGTGACGGGGATGACCCCGTGCCAATAACGGATTTTTTTTGATTGCATCAAGCAGAAATTCATTGTGCGCGCCACAGTCGTCGGTACGTGGGGGATTTCACCAATAGACTCCGGTGGTTACCTCTGGCTTCGATTCCACCTTGTTTCAGCACCAGTATTTCATCAGCATGGGTGACTGTCGTGAGGCGGTGCGTGATGATAATGACAATGCGATTCTTTTTCAATTCTTTCAGGTGGCCTCGTATCCGTTGTTCGCTCAAAGTATCGAGATGCGCAGTCGCCTCGTCGAGCACGAGAATCGGCGCCCCGCGTGCCAACGCACGGGCTAGAGTCAGCCGTGTTTTCTGGCCGCCTGATAGCCGAAACCCGCGTTCGCCGATGAGTGTATCGAGTCCCTGCGGCAATTCGTCGATGAAATCAGCGGCATCGGCGGCCGTTAATATCCGTTTGAGCTCCCGGTCAGAGGCGCCTGTATCCCCGGCGAATAGGTTTTCCCTGACTGTACCGTCGAACAGTATCGCATCCTGCGTCACAATTGCAATCATTCGCCGGTACTGATCGAGGTCGTACTCGCGCACACCGCGGCCATTCAGCAGTATCATGCCTTCTTGCGGTGTGTAGAAGCGGCAGAGCAGGTCGATGAGTGTTGTTTTGCCGATACCGCTTTCTCCCACAATGGCGTAAATGCGCGAGGGCCGCATGTTCAGCGAAATATTGTTCAAAACCGGCTGTCCTTCCCGGTAGGCAAAAGACAGATTCTTTACGACAAGATCGCCTATTTTTTCCGGAGGGCGGATTGACCCCGAATTTTCTTCGCGTTCCAGCGCGAGCATTTCGACGACACGGTCGAGCGACGCGAGCGACTTTTGTATCTGGCTGAGAGAAAAAACCATACGCCAGACGGGATAGAGCAGCATACCGCTGTACATTTGGAATGCGACCAGATCGCCGATCGTGGTTTCGCCGCGCAGATAATAGATGCCCCCAAAAACCATGATCAGCAGCGATGTGACCGGGATCAAAAAATTCCAGATCGCATCGACGCCCGATTCTTTCATTGCGGCAAAGATGTTCTTGCGGAACATCAGCGCCTGTGCCAAGTTGTATCTGCGTTTTTCTATGGGCTGTAATTCATACGCTTTGATCGCACGAATGCCGCCAAAAACTTCGCTTGTGCGGGCATCTTGCGTCGAGCGGTCATTGCTCACTGACCTGTAGATCGGCCTGATCTTCAGTATATAGATGAGACTGATATAGACAAGCGGAGGTATGAAACCCGAAGCGACGAGTGCCAGCGGCAGGTGCCACTGGATCAGAATGACAAAAGTGATGGCAATCCGCAGAAAGGCCACACCGGGAGAAATCAGTGCCATCTGCAGAATGCCTGTCAGGTTCTCTGCGTCGCTGGTCAGCCGCGAGACGATACCTCCGGTTTTCAGTTCATGGATTTTCCCGAGCGGCAAATTCATCAGGTGGGTGAAAAGGCGCAGCCGCAATGAACGCACAAAGCGGCCATTCACCAGTACCGTGTAAATACGCCGCCAGAAATCGATGCCCTGGCCGGCAATCAGCGTCAGAAGCAGCAATGCACCAATCTGTAACAGTTTCGCGTGGCGGTCGGCAACCGGCACCGACGCCTGCATCATCACGCCATCGATCATGTACCGCGTGGTGATCGGCACTGCCAGGTAGAGGATTTCGCTCACGCACGCGGCCAGAAAGATCCACACAAAGGCAAGACGGTATGACTCCAGAAGATCAAGGTATAGCCGCAGGTTCGACTTTGATCCGCCTTTCTTCGCCTTCGTGTCTTCACTGTGGCGGTCGGCAGGCGAGGCAATGAATGCGCGGAACAGCCTGCGCGATGAATCCAATGCCATGGGAACAAAATACGTGAATAATGCGTTTTTGACGAAAAAACTCCGGAGCAACTTTGGCTTGCCAATGCAGTTTTTCTTTATTAAATTTGCGGACCGATGGTTTCATATAATCCCAACGCCTGGTTCACGTTCATTTTCAATTTTCACAAGGCTGATACATTCCGCCAGTTGTTACCCGCCATCGCCGGCATCGGCGTCTACTGTGCTGCCGTGATCTATTTTGAAATCGATTTTTGGAAAATTACCGAGGCCGGGCATGCAAAAAATCTGACGGTGATGCACAGTCTGCTGGGGTTTGTCATTTCGATGCTGCTCGTCTTTCGGACAAATACAGCATACGAGCGCTGGTGGGAAGGCCGGAAACAGTGGGGTGACCTCGTCAATAGCAGCCGCACGTTCGCGGTAAAGATCGCGGCATTTGTGACTGAGGGCCGGGAAAAGAAGTTTTTCAGCGAAATTCTGGGGTTGTACGCGCGCACCTTGCGCAATCACCTGCAAGGTCAGCCACATGACTTGCAGGAGTTGGCGGCGCTTGGTATGCAAGGTGAATTCACGAAGCACATACCCAATCTAATCACCAAAACCATCACTGCACGCGTGGCGAAGCTGCACAAAACCAAAAAGCTTACAGATACGCAGTTTTTGGCTCTGAACAGCGAGCTGCGCAACTTCACCGACATTTGCGGCGCCTGCGAGCGTATTAAAAATACGCCGATTCCCTATTCGTACAGTGCATTCATCAAAAAGTTTATTTTCTTTTATACGATGACCATGCCTTTTGGCCATGCATTCACGCTGGGATACCTGGCCATTCCCGTGGTCATATTCATCTTCTATGTATTGGCCAGCCTCGAACTCATTGCTGAAGAGATCGAAGACCCGTTTGGTTCCGATGCGAATGATCTGCCGCTGACGCAGATTAGCACAACAATCCGCAATAATGTGGCTGAAATTCTTGAGGCGTAATTTCGGCCTCAGCGCGCGAAACGCTGCCGGCGCAGCGCAATTTTAGACCGAACTCATGCTGCCGGTTTTATCCAGCTCTTCTTTGATGAATTTTTCGACGCGCTTGGTTGCATCGTTTGACAGCGTCGTGAAGAGCACTCCGCAGGTGTAATTCGCCTCGACTTCAAGGCTGCGCGTACACCAGCGCACGATGCCCTGACAGATAAACCGCAACGCCTTGCCTGGGAGATAAACGTTGATATTGATCAAGGTATTTTTCGGCAGCATGCGGTCTGTGATCATCTTCAGCCCCACGGCGCTTAGATCGGTAAGAGTTGCTTCAAAACGTCCGGCTTCAGTCCAGATGTTGTAACCGATAGTCACGTTAAGACGCAGCCGGGGCGACTTTCGGATTGTGCTCTTGAAGATTTTTGTCGGTTTGCTAATCGAGATTATGTCGCCTGACGCTGCCCGCTCAGCGGAGGAATCAAAATGAAAACGAAAATTGGCCATCGTAAACTCGACCCGCACCGCTTCTGATGCAGGAGCCTCCCGATATGCAGGATCCATTCGCACCTTAATGTGTCTGTCTTCGAGCATTTCGAGTATTCCTTGGTATTTGCGGCCCTCCGGATTTTCGTCGGCAGGAATAATCTGCAATGCAAGACTCTGGCGTAATATTGACATGTCAGCCTCCGGGACTATCTGCCTGGCGCGGGCTCAGCGATGCCGTCAATCGGATTTCATGCGCGGCAAAATACTTGACTATATGCATTCATTGCCATGTTTGCGGCGAGTGTATTTATTGTCAGACAGGCGTGCAACCGCACGCCGGGGATTATAACAGTGGAGCCGCTGAAAGAACTCACGCATAAAGTTACTGAATTGCCGCGCGGCGGCTATCTGGTGCAAACGCCGGGCGGCTATTTCCAGTTCGGCGCGCCACCTGAAACCATTAAAGACACGATGTTTTTGCCGGAAGGCGTACCAACTGTCTTCGTTTTGCCAAAACAATTTTTCAACTGGCGCAAAGGCATCAGTGTCGCCGAACTCGAATTCCCGATCTACTACAATTTCTTTCTCAAGAAACGCAAAACAATCCTCATCTGTAGCCAGGAGCAGTTTTTGCGATTCAAAACCGTTTTTAACGAAGCGGTTTTCGGTCCCCGTAATCTCGATGTTTCGAAAGATTATCTCGAAGGCCTCGAGGTGCCGGCGCTCAAGCGCGAAATGAAATTTTTCAGCAGCACGTTCAAATTTTCTGACATGGTCGGGTTTGGTCTCTTCAACGAGAAGGGCCGTTTTACCTACAAAGGCATTACCGTCAGCCAGGATGCCGAAGGTAACTTTGCGGTGAATCAGGGTGGCGAACATCTCGCCGATATTCCCGGTAAAATCGAATACAAAAAATTCTACCAGATCGGCAGCCGTCTGCACGAGCCTTTCGTGCCACCGCTCTTCGGCGTCACCTGCCTCGGGCCCAGCCACGGTTTTGATCCGCATGAAAACACTTCGGGTTTTATCATCTGGCTGAACCATAGCGGTATCATGGTTGACCCGCCGGTCAACACCACCGAGTGGCTCGAAGACTCGAACGTGAATCCGAAGTTTATCGACAGTATCATTCTCACACACTGCCACGCCGACCACGACGCAGGCACCTTTCAGAAAATTCTCGAAGAAGGCAAAGTCACGATCTACACCACCGACACGGTGATGAACAGCTTTCTCACCAAGTATTCCGCAGCGGCCAATATCGACGAAAGTTACATGCGCCGCCTGTTTGACTTTAAGGCAGTCAAAGTCGGTCAGCCATTCTTTATCCATGGCGGCCGCTTTGATATATTCTACACGCTGCACTCGATTCCCGCGATCGGCTTCACTCTGAAATTCCAGGATCAGTCGTTTGTCTATTCATCAGACCACAACAACGACCCGGAGATACACGAGAAGCTGCGTGAAATGCAGATCATCAGCGAATCGCGCTACAGCGCGCTGCGCAACTTTCCATGGCACAGCAACGTCATCTACCATGAGTCGGGCATTGCGCCGCTGCACACACCGATCAAATATCTCGATTCTCTGGCCGATGATGTGAGAAAACGCATCGTCGTCTACCACATCAGTGAAAAGGATTTTCCGAAAGAAACGCACCTGACGCTGGCAAAATTTGGCATAGAAAACACGTTGTATTTTAACGCAGCGGCACCCGAAAACGTCAAAGCGTCGCAGATTCTCAGCACCCTGAAGCAACTGGACTTCTTTGAAGACATGCCGATCTCACGCGCGCAGGAATTCATCGACATTGTCGAAATTGAAAAGTACAAGAAAGGTGATACGATCATACGGACGGGGACTGCCGGCGACCGATTCTATATCATCTACTTTGGTTCGGTGTCGGTCAGAACGCAGGATTTACAATCGCGGAAAATTTACGGCGCGTACGACTACTTCGGCGAAGTGGCGCTGGTGACTGACCAGTTGCGCACGGCAGATGTTGTCGCCGAAACCGAAGTGACGCTGTTCACCGTTGAAAAAGATAAATTCCTGAATTTTATTTCAGGCTCTGAATTTGAACGCATTCTGCTGCGCCTCGCCAAGGTGCGCGACGCCGAAACATGGAACGTCATTTCGCAGAGCCGCCACCTGAACTTTCTGACATCCACGCAGAAAACGTGGCTCGAATCGATGCTGGTGCCGGTCGAATTTACCGAGCCGGGTTCAATCTACCCCGAGGGTGTGTCGCCGCAGTATTTCTACATCATCCGTTCGGGTGAAGTGGCGGTGACCGACAATGGGCAGCACGTGGGCGAGCTCGGCCGCGGCGACGTTGTGATCCACAACGAACTGCTAAAGACAGGGCGTGAAAGTTTTACCTATTCATTCATGAACACTGGTGCCGCGTCGCTTTACGCTGTCAGCCGCGACGACGCGCTGAAATTTTTCGACCGTAATCCCGGTGTCAAAATGAAACTGCAATACGAGTTTTAAACCGTTGCAGAAATCGAATATCCGGTTCCCGTTTCACGCGACGCAGTCAGAACAACGCATTTTGCGCGATCTGATTACCCTTGCGGCGCTGAGGGAAAAAAGAGCGGCGGATGAGCACTTCGTCAAAGATCTCTTTTCGCAACTCGGTGCAACCACTGGTGCGAATGCCGTGATTGCTGCACTGCAAGAACAACTGTTCCCGCTCGAAACGCAGCTGCGGCACAAACGCGCTGAATTTCTGCACCCACTGCAGACCAGCGCCTCGCGTGCCCATTTCGATCAGACTCTCGAAACCGATGAGATCGGCATGACGGTGAAAATCCGTAATGCCGAAGATTATGCTGCATTCAAAACTGCGTTGTTAAATTTTGATTACTCTGCATGGCAACGGTTGTGCGAAGGCGAACGCGTCGATGCGGATTGATACGCTTTATCTCGAAACGGCAGCCGAATCGCAGCCGGCAACGCAGCTCATTCTGCAGAAGCTCGAACCGCAAACGGTCGAACGTATCGACGATTACCAGAACATTTTTTCTCGACGCAAGGTGCCCTACCTTGCCAAACGCGACCACCGCAACGTTATTGTGGCTGTAAAGCGGGGTGCGCTCGTGCGCGAGGCGCCGCCGGCATACGGTTATGGCAGCGATGATCTGCACTATTACTACATCCATGCCTTTAACTGCGTCTATGAATGCGAATATTGTTATCTGCAGGGCTATTTCAGCTCACCCGACCTGGTTTTTTTTGTGAACCACGACGAGATTTTGCAGGAGATGCAACGGTTGGTGGACGTTCACCCCGATAAGACTGTCTGGTTTCACGCTGGCGAATTCAGCGATTCGCTCGCGCTGTCGCATATTACCGGCGAGCTGCCGCAGTACTGGGATTTTTTTCGCGCCAATATCCGGGCGCGGCTCGAACTCAGAACCAAATCAAACAATCTGACGGCGCTGCGGCAGCTCGAAGCGCTGCAAAACATCACGGTCAGTTTCTCCCTATCTGTTGTCTCTCAGGCAGAGCAGTATGACCGCGAGGCGCCTTCGGTTGACGCACGGTTAGGTGCGATGCAGCGCCTGAGCGAAATGGGTTTCAGGCTCGCGATCCACTTTGATCCGATCATCTGGCAAGAAAATTTTGCCGGCGAATTTGACGAGTTGAGCGCGCGTATCGCGGCAGATGTGGGTTTCGCTGCGATCGATTACATTTCTGTCGGCGCTGTTCGGTTCGCGAAGGATGTATTCCGTGAGGCGAAGATCAACTACCCGCAGTCGGGTATGTTCGCGCGTAACTTCATTCAGGGCAATGACCAGAAGATGCGCTACATTCGGCCGCTCAGACTGGCCTT
>Ga0138256_10003817_pt1 | contig 15990 bp, 17 predicted proteins | sample KNB2016incub_MG_FD_105486 | JGI IMG/M metagenome (GOLD analysis project Ga0138256, IMG submission 105486) | Active sludge microbial communities from wastewater in Klosterneuburg, Austria - KNB2014incub_MG | ecosystem: Engineered > WWTP > Activated sludge > Unclassified | place: Austria... | reverse complement strand
CGCATCAAGTCGTGCGCGTCACGCATCAAGTCGTGCGTGTGACGCATCAAGTCGAGTGCGTGACGCATCAAGTCGAGTGCGTGACGCATCAAGTCGAGCGCGTGACGCATCAAGTCGAGCGCGTGACCTATCAAGTCGTGTGCGTGACGATTACATCAGGAAAGACGCGGGTTCTCCAAGTTCAAGGCGGTTTTCTCGTGGTTCATGGCGCCCGTATTAGGGAACGCAGTCCGGTGGCGATGTGAGGGTGGCCATTGGCCGAGCGGAGTTGAGTTCTCCTGCAATGAATGGTCCGGTTCCGCTCAATCCACTCTTCTTCACCGCGGCAGCAAGCACGCCTTCAGGTCGAAATCGCCCGGTGCGTTCAGCACGTCCAAGCTGAAGTGCAGCGCCAGCGCCAAGCGGCCGATGTCCTCGAACAAGGAAGACTTCTCGCCATGCTCAATATCGCAGATCGTCGACTGGCCAGCATTGATGTATGCACCCATCTCCTTCTGCGTAAGATGCAATGCCAGGCGGATCAGGCGTATTCGGTTTCCCAGTTCATTGCGGCTCATAGCGGGTGGTGTTGATGGATGGTGAACCCCAACGCGACGACAACGCAGCATTGGGGCCGCACATTGCACCGTTGCCACCGCAGGACCGACCATTCCTCACTGTGGGCCTGTTCGTCGTGCGCCTCATCCTGGTCCACCACCCGGTAGCGGATGCACCGCTACCTAACACCAAGTGCTTGAGCACCTATCACCAAGTGCTCCAATACCTATCACCAAGTGCTCCAATACCTAGTACCAAGTGCCCCACTACTTAGTACCAAGTGCACCACTACTTAGTACCAAGTGCTCCACTACTTAGTACCAAGTGCTCCACTACCTAGTACCAAGTGCTCCACTACCTAGTACCAAGTGGACCACTACCTAGTACCAAGTGCACCACTACCTAGCACCAAGTACTCCACTACTTAGTACCAAGTGCTCCACTACTTAGTACCAAGTGCCCCACTACTTAGTACCAATTGCTCCACTACTTGGTACCAAGTGCCCCACCACTTAGTACCAAGTGTTCCACCAACCAGCACTGGGTGGTGGGCCACCACGCCCCAAGTTGCCCACCTAAGAGCCTGTTTGGGTCTCTTCAAACTCGTCCTCCGGTCTCTTTTCCGCCCATGCTTCGCCGGAAAATGATCCCGTAGGCACCGCTACGCGATGATTTTCCGACTTCGCCTGATCGAAAAATAGCCTCGGAGGCCATCGTTCAAGAGATCCCAAACAGGCTCTGACGTATGGTAGTTCCCGATAGCGTATGGGACTTTCCCATACCATATCGGAAACGGCGATAGGCCGCACAAGTACTGCAATTGTGCCGCGTTAAAGGATCGTGCCGCGGAATTCACCACGGCCGAAACAACCACCAACTGCCATGAGAGCCAACATCAAGATCGGACTTGCCAAAATGCTGCCCCCAGCGTTGCTGGCCTTCTTCAACCACATCATCGCGAAGCTCACCGGCAACGCGCAGTTCCCCAACCTGCCCATGCCCCTAGTGGACATGACCGCCTTGAGCGTCAAGCTGCAGACCGCCATCTCTGCCGCCATCGATGGCAACAGCACCGACCGCGAGCACCGCAACGCCACGGTGCTGGAGGTGCAGGACGTGCTGCGCGCAACGGCGGACTATGTGCGCGCCGAGTGCGACGGCGACGCCGAGCTGCTCACCACCAGCGGCTTCCCCTTGGCCAAACAGCCCGAGACCTACAAGGAGGTGGGCATCCCCAAGAACGTGCGCGCCACCGCCACCGATGTCAGCGGCGAGGTGAAGCTGCTTTGGGGCCTCACCGTGGCCGCGCGCATGTTCCGCATTGAACGGGCTGAGAGCGACCCCACCTTGGGCGAGACCACCTGGGTAACCATAGGGCAGGTGAGCCGCCAGCGTTTCATCGTCACCGGCCTCACGTCTTACAAGAGTTACTGGTTCCGCATCGTCGCCTTGGGCATCGACAAGGAAGGCCTGCCCAGCGACGTGGTACTGGGCCGCCCCGCTTAGCCCGCAGCGCACCCCGCACGCCAGCCCCGGCACCGAAGCAGTTATGCGGAGGTGCTGGGGCTGGTTCTGTTTTTGGGGAATAATGCTGCTGCGTTCCGACTTCCACAAGCTCTTCGATGCCGGACTGGTGACCGTGACGCCCGAGCTGCGGGTGCGGGTGAGCGACCGCATCCAGGAACAGTACTTCAACGGCAAGGCCTATTACAGCTTACATGACAAGGAATTGGCCGTGATCCCCAAATTGGACAGCCAGCGGCCCGATCCCGAGTTCCTGCGCTGGCACCTCACCGAACGCTTTGTTGGCTAAACACTACCGACCATGATCAGCGACCAATTGCGCGATGAACTGCTGGCCTTCCGCAAGGAGCGCGACTGGGAGCAGTTCCACAACCTGCGGACCCTGAGCACCAGCATTGCCTTGGAAGCCGCCGAACTGATGGAGCACACCCAATGGGCGAAGGATGCCGAACTGCCCACCCTGGCCACCGAACACCGCGATGCCTTGGCCCAGGAGATAGCCGACATTGCTATCCTGCTCACTTACTTGGCCCACGACTTACGGGTGGACCTCGAAACCGCCGTGCGCCAGAAGCTGGTGACCAACGCCGCCAAGTACCCTGTGGAGAAGGCGAGGGGTGTGGCGACGAAGTATGATCGGTTATAAGCGAGCCACTGCTACCCGGACTGAGGGGCAGTTTCTTGGTTGTAACACAGGCACAAATGGACCGCAGAAGTTAGTTGGGGAATCTGGCCCGTTTAGCCTTCTGCGGCACCGCTGAAGACTCGCTTGAACGAGACGGAAACCGGTACATAACGATTGCCATCGATAGAGTCGATGAACATTTCCGATTCAAGGACGTTTCTGCGGTTTAGCTCGTTCTCAGGTCCATCATTCCAACGCACTTCGTTCCCTTCAATAGTGCCGATGTTGGAATCACTGTGAAAGTACTCACTGGAGATGTAAAGCTTACCGTCTGGGAAAATCACCAAACGTTTGCCCTCCTGCGAATAGAAGCTCCTGTTGCGATGCAGGTGGTAGTGCTCCTTGTTGATGGCTTCGACATATTCCTCTTGGTCTAAATAGCCAACCTCGTAGCGAAGCTCAAAGCCCTTGGGCATGGCCGCTGTTAGTTTACCAAGACGGCCAATTACCGCTTGCCATTCACTGGGCTGCAACTGTTGGTCTCCAATCTTCACGGCGTTACCGAGTAGAGAAAGTCGATGCACATTGACCATCTGCACACTGAACCTCCTAAAGAAATCGAAGTATGCTTCGAGGTGGTTCGAATTCCACCGACCCATGGTGAGTATCACCTCCAGATTGCGGTGGCATGGTAGGAGACGATTAAAGTTCGCCAGTGTCTTGCCAAAGCTTCCACGCCCACGGATTGAGTCATGTACCTCTGCGGTAGGTCCATCAAGGCTTACACAAACCCGAATATCACTACCGATGAGTCTCTCTTCAACCTGTTCAGTGAGAAGCGTGAGGTTTGTCGTCAACCTCTTCTCTCGGATCCGGGTGTGTCTTAGGGCATCGAGGATGGTAGTGATACCTGCATGCATCATCGGCTCGCCTCCTAACACTGTAATGCGGTCGGCACCATCGTAGGCATGCAGAAGGGTTTGAATAGAGGCTGTGTCAATCTCGTTGGAGACTGACAGTAGTTCGTTGCCCACGTAGCAATGTCGACATCGGAGATTACACGTTGAGTTGACGTACAGCACAAGATCCGTGACCTTCCCATAGGGTAGGTCTGGAGTTAGCAAGGCACTGGGAATTGAAATCGACATGGACTAGAAGCAACCAACGATTAGATCGGGCCGATGTAGTGATTCCATATTGCGCTTGACATCGCTTAAGTAGTATTCATATTCCTTTTGATGCACGTTACGGTGAAGCTCCAGGACGAGCGACTCGTCCCTGAATTCGGGTGTCATTATGCTCGGCATGAGCGCCAACTTGTTGTCTGAGATAATACACCGGTAGTTCGCTGAAGGAATGATACCGCAGCGAAAGCCTACAAGGAGCTTCTTCTTAGCATCCTTCTTGAAGTGTTGCTTCGCAAGGGGCACGAGTTGATTCTTGATAAAGGCACTCAGGATGGCTTCCCCTTTTACTGCTGAGATAATACCGCACTCGCCCTTTGAACCTATAATATCGATGAACTTGTTGGACAAAGCAGCTGCATAGGCTGGATTGCGCTCAATCCAAGACTTGTTCGACTGACCAAGGATGTAGAAGCGGGTATTTGCCTCGTCACGGAGGCCAGACCAGTACTCATTGGCATCTGGCATCCCGTACTTGTTGGTGTAGATGATCCCGGACTTAGTAGTGGCTGTCTTGCTTGTCTCATTGAGGTCCTTTATCCAAGCCATGAACTCAGAACGAGAAGACTGGCTGCTCAAGCGAATGACGGTAACGCCGTGGAGATCAGTAGCGACCCGAGGACTGCCCTCTTGGACTATGATAGCGCGCAGAATGTCTTGGCGGCCAGTGAACATTCCGTACTCCAGAATGACATTGTCCCGCGTTTGTTTTGAAATACTTTGCCGATACCAGCCCTTGTCATCTTCCGAGAAAAGGAAACACGCACCGTTTACATCCGAAGCGATTTGAAGCAATCGTTGCGCGGTATAAGATCCCGGCGGGAACAATCCTGTTTGATTCCAAGGCAACGGCTCATGACCAGCTGCCTTTATCCACTTGCATATCTTCTTTAGCGTTCCGCGTTTAATAGCCTCGGTGGATGAACCAATGAATATGCGCATGACGTGTCTATTGCGCCAAGGTATGCAGCGTCATGCATTGCTGCTTGGGGAAAGCAAGGCACCAGTCGTTTCAGAGGAGTTCCCCGAGCGTCGTAATCGCCCGTGAACTCAGCCGCTGCGCAAGTCGTGGTGGAACCGAGTTGCCGATGACACGGTACTTGTCCAATAGTGTCTCACCTGCGTTCATTCGCTCAGGCAAACCTTGGATTCGAAGGCACTCACGCCAAGAAAGGCGGCGATTGAACTCGCCATTCAGCCGCCAAGTATCCTTCTGGACAAAGGACATAGCCTCACCACCTGGATGCAGCGGGACATGATGCCCGTCGGCGACGATCGTGAAACTGGGTTGATCCCATGGCCGTTTCCGATTGCGGGTTAAGTAATGACCATGGAAAGGGCCATCAAAGAATTCGCCTTCTGGCCATTCCGGCAAGTCTCCGATCACATCCCGTAAAGAACGGTGAGGCCGCATTTCGGTGCCGAACGTCGCCTTGGGTTGTTTGTAATCTACAGGCCCCAATCGCTTATGGAAGCCAACGAAGAAGACGCGCTGTCTCGTTTGTGCAACACCGTAATCCGCTGCGTTCAGTATCATCGGTTCAATGTTCTCGAACCCCCGAGAACGGAACCCTTCTAATTGTTGATTGAGAAAGTAGCCATTGTTGGCGCTAAGCATCCCACGCACATTTTCGATGAAAATGAGCTTGGGTTTGACAGAGTCGATCGCACGAAGAAATTCTTGAAATAAGAAGTTCTTGTCATTGTCGGTCAGGTCGCGTTCGGCCTTTCGGTCTTTCCATCGCCTACGTGCGGCACTGCTAAACCCAGTGCATGGATAGCAGCCAATGAGTATGTCGGCGTGCGGGAATTTCGTGATCAGGCGAACATCTTTCTCTACGAATTCCGTTTTCGGGAAGATTGATTGATAAGCGACGGCTGCATCATGGTCAATGTCGTTTGCCATGATAATGTCCACGCCCGATTTCGACACACCCAAGTCGAACCCGCCGCAACCGGAGAAGAGTGAAACTGCCTTCATGCTGCTATACGAGACGCAATGTATTTCTTCACCAAAGCAAAGCTCTTACACGTCTTGAACTCCTCAAGGGGAAAGGACTTTATGAAACGCTCTCTGTCGATTAGGCACTTTCTCCGCGTGGGAGGGATTTGATGCCATTCATTGGTAGCTCGGCGAAAGTGGAACGGTATCAGAAAGAAGTTCGCTACTTCGTCATTGAGGCTCATTACCTCATGTAGTCTTGTCCGGGCATCTTTTTCCTTCATCCATCTTGGCGAGCATTTACACTGACCAACCAATACTAGTTGGTTCTTCACTTGGTCCCATTGGTTTAACCAACCCACAATGTCAATTCCGGAGTCACCTGACGAAGTCTTGGGGAAATCTTCCGATCCCGCTATCAGGTTCCCTCCTAGATCTTCTGCAAGAAGCTCCAGGCGCCGAAGTGCGTTGCCGACATAGCGAACCGAAGGTACCTTTGAATTCTTACCGAAGATGTGCAGCTCGTGATTGGGCACCACATGGCTATCCAGGCACTTTGCCGAAACAAACTCGAACTCTGAGGTGAGTTGGGCTTGATGCTTATTTGCGACGTATTTCAGGTGGGAACATAGCAGGAGATACATGTATGCGATTTGTACATCGGTCATACTCGATTTGAGTGCAATCTGACCTTCAGTCACCTCGAAGGGGTATGATTTTCCATAGTGGAGCTGTCTTGATTGCATGTGTCTGAAAAGATCGGCAAGGAACAGTTCATTCACGTCTTGTGGTGCGACCATATCATCCTGACTGTCCTCGTCCTCTTCACTGAAGCTTTGGTCCACCTCTTCATCTTCAGGTGTGAAAATCTCTTTGAGGTCGCTGGTGACCATGCTTTTGTCGGGATTAACTAGACAACGGAGTTCGATAAAATCCACGAGCATGTGAATATCGAACTTCCGGTACCTCGGGAATTTTTCAATGCTTGGCTCAATCATCGTTCTTCTCTTCTGATCGTGCCTTAGCTTTGTTCCTTAGGTCACCTGCACGGCGGCTCATGGCTGTGACTAATTCAAGGAGTTGTTCCGGGACATAGTCCAGCAGATTGAACTGACTGTCCGCCTCTGAAACAAGCTTGTCGGCTTCCTCGATCGCACCCATTATGAATTCTAAAGGTTCCTTGGTAAACCTACGTGCTTCAGTGAGTGGCTTTCCTGCGCGAAACACGGCAAGTGCTCGAGCATCGGCCACAACGGCACTGAGTGTCTTTAGGTCACGCGATTCAGGAACCCTGCGCCCTTGGTCCGTTTCCTTAAAGAGCCACTCAGTCAGTTCCTGAAGTCGTTCATAGTCGTAGGTCGGTTTCCCTTCTACCACCTGAATATTGACGAATGCTGCCAAGTTGCTATATGAAACTGCAGTCGTCAATAGGCTAAACTCGAAATTGTCATCGTCAAGACCTTTGATGCCATAATATCCATCTTCTCGAATGGTCTCGTACATCCAGTAGCCATGTACAAGCTTCTGGACATAATCGGCGCGGCTCCCGATTATGCGTGCGATTCGCTTAAAAAGGTCGTTGGGGGTGTCTGGATCTGTTCTGTTGTGATACTCGAAAAGCTCCTCCAAGTACCTCGCCTTAGCAAGTGAGTCCCATTCATCGACCCCAGTAATATGTCGAAATCCGAGATAGTCTAACACGGAATCTCGATTCTCATACAGCAGTACAGGAACCTCCGGAGGGTGATGCTTCGCGGTTGTGACGAGCTCAAGGACTGTAGCTCGTTTTATTGGTGCTCTTTCCGGTTCAGCCAACAACTTCAGCGCCGCGAGCCGTCTATTGCCTTCAACGACGACGTACTGGTCAGATCCTGCAGCGACCACAATGATTGGCTCTAGGTCGACGTAGCCCTGTTCGCCGATGGATGCAATCAATTCGAACAAGTTCTCTTTCAAGATGAAGTGCTCCAAGACCTTATTGTCTGGGGCATCCCTCTTATTCAAGGGAAGCCTCGGATTCTTCGGATCAAAGAGCAGTTGGGAGATGTTGACCTTTATTCTTTCGGGCATGGTCATCAAAGTTGCATCATATTGATTAAGTGAAGAGCGGTGGAGGAGGTAATCCGCGTGAGCGATTGCAATGGTAAGCCAACAGGCCGGAAATCCGGCAGCGGAATTGCCGAGGAAAGCGCGACATGAGGCTTAACGAAATGTACGTCCGAATATAGCTCGAGGTCTAATTCAGCGCACTTACGCTTAGCTGGCAGGCCCTATCTAAGCAATCCGAAGCAATAACGGGTCGATTTTCTAGATACACTGAATTATCTGCAGGACAAACTGCCTCATCTCATCGGTACTTTCTTGGGCTTTGCTGAACATCTTTACTACTTCGCCTCGTGCGGCAAGGTCCTTGTCGACTATTAGGAGGTACGTCATTAAATATTCAGTTGGCGGTGTAACCCCGATGCCCATGGCAGATGAGACCAAATGTCCAAGAGCAATGGGTTTGCTCGTTTCATCGTGAACTTCCTGCAGTCCCTTTAGATAGGCCTTTGCAATATCTGCGTGCAGTGGCGTAGGCTTGGGTAGGGACACTTGTTTAGGTTGCTTCTTCATTTTATTTGTGGTTACTTCTGATTAAATTTCCTCACCATCGTCAAAATCGTCGCGATCGCCACCGTCTCCCCGGTCTCATCCACCACATCGACCAAGAACTTTACAATGCCCGTAGCGATATCCGCGCCCTTCGGACTGTCGTCGGTCTTCGGCTTCTTCTCCTGGTCCACCTTCTCCTTCACGGTGAACTTCACTTGGATGACGGCGCCCGGGTAAACAGGTTTGGTAAAGCGCGCTTCTTCGATGCCGTAGTTCAGCAGCACGGGTCCTTTGGGTGGGTCCACGAAGAGGCCGGCGGCGCGGCTGAGGATGAAGTAGCCGTGCGCCACGCGACCGGTGAAGATGGTGCCGTCGAGGCTGTCCGCGTCCATGTGGGCGTAGAACTTGTCGCCGCTGAGGTCCGCGAAGTTGTTGATGTCGTCCAGCGTCACGGTGTGCTTCTCGGTGATGACGGTATCGCCCACGTTCAGTTCCTCGATGTGCATGCGGAAGGTGTGCTTCGGCGTGATCGTTTGCTTGCCGCCTTGCTGGTATTGTTGCGTGAGCGCCGTGATGGTGGTGGGGCTGCCCTGGATGGCGGTGCGTTGCAGGTAGTGCAGCACGCCGCGCTTGCCGCCCATCTCCTCGCCGCCGCCCGCGCGGCCGGGACCGCCGTGTACGAGGGTAGCGAGCGGTGAACCGTGGCCGGTGTTCTCCTTCGCCATGTCGCGGTTGATCACCAGCATGCGGCCGTGGTGGCTGGCGGCGCCCCACACGAATTGCTGTGCGACCTTATCATCGTAGGTCGCGATGCTGGCGCAGAGGCTGCCCTTGCCGAGCTTGGTGAGGGCCACGGCATCGTCGATAGTTGAGTAAGGCATCAGCGTACTCACCGGACCGAAGGCCTCGATGTTGTGGCTCTGCTGGTTCTTCCACGGGGCTTTGTTCAGCAGCAGGATCGGGCTCATGAAGGCGCCCTTCTCGGCATCAGCACCGGTAACGCTCACGCTGTTCGGATCGCCGTACACCAGCTCGCTGCCCTTCATCAGTTCGGCGAGGTTGTCGCGCACTTCGTTGCGTTGCGTCTGTCCGGCGAGGGCACCCATACGCACCCCTTCGGCACGCGGGTCGCCGATCACCGTACCGCCCAGGCGTTTGCCCAAGGCGATCTGCACATCCTCCACGAGGTTCTCCGGCACCATGATGCGCCGTGCGCCAGTGCAGCGCTGTCCGCACTTCAGCGTCATCTCTTTGCCCACCTCCTTGATGAAGAGGTCGAACTCCGGTGTGCCGGGCGTGGCATCGGGACCGAGTACGATGCTGTTCAAACTATCGGCCTCCAAGTTGAAAGGCACGCTCTCCTCGATGATGCGCGGATGTGCTTTCAGCATACGCCCGGTCTTCGCGCTACCCGTGAAGGTGACAACGTCCTGGCTTTCCACATGATCGAGAATTCCGTTGGCGCTGCCCACGATCAGTTGCAGCGCACCTTCCGGCAGGATCTTACTTTCGATGATGGCCTTCGCCATGGCTTCGGTGAGGTAGCTGGTCACGGTGGCGGGTTTCACCACAGCGGGCATCCCGGCCATCCAGTTCACGGCGCACTTCTCCAACATGCCCCAGATGGGGAAGTTGAACGCGTTGATGTGTACCGCCACACCTTCCTTGGGCACCATGATGTGGTGGCCCATGAATGTTCCGCCGCGGCTGGTGAGCACCGGTGGACCATCCACATAGAAGGGCATGTTGCCGAGTTGTTTCCTCAAGCTGGCGTTGGCGAACACGTTGCCGATACCGCCTTCGATATCCACCCAGCTATCGGCCTTGGTGGCGCCGGTGCGATAGCTGATCTTGTAGAACTCGTCCTTGCGGTCCATGAGATACAGCGCGAGTGCCTTCAGCATCCTACCGCGCTCGGGGAAGGTCATTTTGCGCAGGGGAGGGCCTCCCACTTCGCGTCCATACTTCAGCATAGCGCCGAAGTCGAGACCACCGGAGGAGGTCGTTGCTATCAGGTCACCAGTGCTGGCGTCGAGGAGTTCGGCTTGTTTGCCGGTGCCTTTCACCCAGGAGCCAGCGATGTAGTTCTCTAATTGCATGTTGCGAAGGTCGCGTGTTCGTTGCTCAGAAGCCATGATCCTTGATCTTTGAACCTTGATCTTTGAACCTTGTGTCTTGGTTCTTGTGTCTTGTAACTTGAGTCTTCCGCTCCGCGGCTCCATTGGCCGGCGATGTAGTTCTGTAGTTGCATTGCGCGCTAAGGTCGGAAGGATCGGTGATCCACAGAGGAATGCATTTCATCCGCAGGACCTGTCCCGAGAACGGGATGGCGCCGAGGGTACTCGCTACCGCTCGAGGGCGAGTATGATGGTGAATACATCCACACCCGGGTCCAACCTGGCGGGATGGGCGAGGGTCACTTCGCTATGGCACAAAGAGATAGGTACAAAGCCAGCAGGACGTGCCTCCGCGTGATCCGCTGATCACATGTAAGAAAGGCGACTTGTTCTCAAACCTTCGTGCATTTCAGGGGCTGGCACTACATCGACCCTTACCTACGGCACTTGTTCGTACCGCACGTTGGTAGACACGATCCCACCGATGGTCTGTAGGACGATATCCCTGTCGTTGTTCAAGCCGGTATACTTCACGATGCCATCCATGTTGATATCCGCCCGATGGTAAGCGGTTATGGTGTTCGTAGCGATGAAGCCACCAATGGCCTGCAGGATCATATCCCGGTCGTTGTCGTTGCCGGTGTACTGCACATGGCGTCCGGTCTGGAAGATACGCCACGCGTTGCCCGCCCAAAGTGTGCGTGTGCTTCCCACGGTCTTCGCTGCCGGGCCTGCCTCAGCACCGGTGTTGGCGAAGAGAGCCGTGCCAAGTGAACGCGTATCGAACACTGTTGGGGTGGTGGAAAGATCAAGCACGCCTGCGCTCAAGACCCCCAAGTGGTTCCGGTGCCGCAAGAGCACGTAGTAGTTCCCTCCTTTCACGGCGAAGGTCACAGGCGAAACACCGTCCGTGTCCACGATGTCGCCATCGCGTTGGATCAACGCGTTGCGCATGGCTTGGGGCATCCCGTTCTCCGGGCTGCCTATCCTGAGTTCGATCCGCACCCAGTCCACAATGGCATTGGGACCTGTAACGGTGAGCACGCTCGGCGCGATGGTCTCTGCGTTGGGCAGGTGCGACCATGATTCCAAGGAACCGGCGTTGCCATTCGTGGTCGGGATCAGTCCTGCAGTGCGCAAGTCATCGCGCATGAGGCCTTGTGCGGGTACGTAGCAGCCATCGAGCCAAGCCGCAGCGCGCAGTTGTGCACCCGTGCCACCAATGGAGACATGGGCGTTGTCGTAATGGAGATAGGTGTCACCCCCATTGAATGCATGACCACCGAACCCTATACCGAAGGTGTGCCCGGCCGGCAAGCTGGGCATGTAGAACGTGACCAGTGTGTCCATCCAACCGTTCATGGGCACCATGGCGTTGTATACCTCCAGAATGGTGGGGTTGCCCAAGTTATCAATGGCCAGCGGAAAGATCATGGCACTGGCGGTCACCGGTGGTATTCCCTCAAAGATGCCCTGGCGACAGGTGAAGTGGACGGCGATGTAGTCTCCCGGTACCGCTGCAGGCAGGGGTTGATAGAAATAGGCGGTTACCTCGAAGTTCTGCGACGACGTGCGAACGGACATGCATTCGTAGCCCCCGTAAGGTGCATCGGAAGGTATGGTGCCGGTCCATGGCGGATGCGTCGTGGACCAGCCGATGCCGCTTTGCTCAAAACCGGGGTTGACGAATTGCGCGGACGCGAAAAGAGAAAGGAGTGCGGCACTGGCCACAGTGGAGAAGCGTATCTTCATATTGAAAGGACGTGCATGGTCCGAAAGGGTTGTGTTGCAAGGTTGATCGATGCCATTTGCCGATCAGCGAATTGGCGAAGGTGAGGGGGCGGCGATCCGTTGATCGGTCAATTCACTGTTGCGCATGTTCGTTTGCCCGTATCTCGAACTATCCATTAATGCGAGAATAGGGCGGTCAACGGAACGGCAGTGGTTCATCGATCATGGGTTAATACTGGATCTATCACGGCACCTGCTCATAACGCACCGCGGTGGCCACCGACCCGCCGATGGTCTGCAGGATGATGTCGCGGTCGTTGTTGATCCCCGTGTACTTCACCACGCCGTCCAAGTTGATGTCGGCACGGTGGTAGTCACCCAGCACGTTGGTAGCCAAACTACCACCTATCGCGTAGAGGATCGGGTCGCGATCATTGCCTTGTCCGGTGTACAGTATGCCATAGGGTGCCCCCAAGGTCCATGCATTGCCGGGCCACAGTGTCCGCGTGCTGCCCACGGTCTTTCGCGCAGCATCTGTATAGGGCGTGGGCATGCTGAAGAGCGGTGTACTCGTAGCTCGCGTATCGAATACTACCGGTGTGGCGTTGAGCGCCAAGGGTTGCGCGCTCATCACACCGAGGTGGTTCCGGTGCCGCACCACCACGTAGCAGTTGCCTGCTTTAATGGGCAATAGCACGGGTGAGGTCCCGTCCATATCAACAATATCTCCATCGCGCTGTACCAGTGCATGGCGCAGGGCATAGGTCTCATAGAAGCTCCATCCCCAACCTGTTGACGCATTCTCTGGTCGGCCGAATCGTAGTTCCACCCAGACCCAATCAACAATGGCGTTAGGACCTGCGATGCTCAACACGCCCGGTGCGATCGTTTCGCCGCCTGCGGGAGTCGTAGCCGCGCCAATGGGTGACACAGGTTGCGAAGTTGGGATAAGGTCCGCTGCACGGAGATCGTCGCGCATCAGGTTCGCACCGGGAACGTACGCACCATCCAACCAAGCCTTTGCATTCAAGCGGGCACCACTGCCTTGGATCAGCATAGCCATGTTGTCGAAATGGACGATCCCATTGCTTCCACCGAACGTATGTGCACCGAATCCGATCGCGAATACATGTCCGGTTGGTAGGGTAGGCACGGTCACTTGGCCCGGGAACTGTTCCCAACTGGCGATCGGGTTATCTACACCCAAGGCGACGTCCGTAATGGGGTAGTGCAATGCACCTTCGGAGTCCACGGTGATCGCGTATGGGACCACAATGGAACCGGAAGGTTGAGGAATGCCTTCCTCCAAGCGGGCCTGGAATTTGAAACGCACGACATCACCGGGTATAGCCTGCGGAATTGTTTGATAGAAGTTGGGAGCGGGCGTCCAACCACCTTCTGGGTCCACCGAAGGGCATAGAGGGAAGTCGGTAGATGTGGCTTGAACAGCCATGGCCATCGATCCGCCATGGGGCACTGCGGATGGGGTAACCCAGGTGAGTTCCGGACACTGGATGACCCAACCGGTCCCGCCTTGCTCGAAGCTGGGGTCCGAGAACTGGGCCATTAGGGACAAGGGTGTCCCGATGCAGAGGAGCACAAAAGAAAGAAACTTCATATAGGCGGAAATGAAGGTGTATTCTCGAACGCAGGTCCTTGTTGATCCAGACGAGATTTACCCGAATTAGTTGCCTGATCAATTAATGGGATCGACGGCCTGAAGGAGATCACCGAAGGTTGGTCGAACGGGATCAATAAGTACAAGCCTTGGCCTGCTTAACATGTCGGTGCACTGCGCTTGTTGCCATATCCAACAGACTGCATTCATCTGTGCCATCTGCGTCATCTGCGGATCACAACGCATTGCGCTTTTCTGCGCCACTGCGTTCCACATTGCATTTTCCTACGCAACCACCACATTATCACCATATTGATCGAAGAACACTAAATTTGTGCTCGCTTTCGGAATGAACGGGTGTGATCAGGACCGTGGAACATCGTTCTGGTCCCACGCAAAATAGGATCAGATGATGAAAGAGTTGAACAAGGACGTATTGAAGCGCGTGGACAAGGCCGCCATCGAAAAGATGGGCCTTGGTACCAAGGAGCTCAACAAGTGCATTGAAGTGGCGGCTACGGTTACGCGTGAGGTGGTGGAACGCCACATCGGTACCTGCGCCCAGCATTTGCGCATTCTTTATTCCAGCATCCCCAATTCCGACAAGGCCACTGCGCTGCAGCTTGTCATGGACCAGCGCTTCAACGAACGCGTTCGGGAGGAATTGAACCTGAATGCCTACGAAGGGGCCGCCTTGCGCCAGGTGGTGATGCCGGCCTACGCTAAAGCCGTTTCGAAGAAGGTACAAGGCCGTACCGAAGCGTTGGAGGAGCTGATGGGCTTGGTGGAATTGGTGTAGGCCGCGTACACCGTTCAACGGGCGTTGGAGCCGTTCGTGTGAACATGCTGGTCCGCTGAGGTGGAAGATGCATCTTCCGTATTCTGAGTTGCAACAGTAGTTCGTCGTGATCGCTTTGGTCTTATCAATGCGAAAGCCTCGCGCACATCACGGCACTTGCTCGTACCGCACGTTGGTCGCAGCACCACCACCAATTGTCTGCAGGATCGGGTAGAGGTCGTTGCCGGTTCCGGTGTACTTCACCTGACCATTCAAGTTCACATCCTCCGGGAAGTAACCGTCCACCGCATTGGTAGCGACCACTCCCCCGATGCGAACGAGTACGGGATCCCTATCATTGTCCACCCCGGTGTACTTGACTTGTCCATTGAAGGTGACATCTCCTGCCCACTTGAGCGATACCGTTCGATCGTGCGATCAAGCCTGGAACGATGGCGATAAATCGGATGTTCATGTGTGGGATGGGACAGTGGGGTTGGTCATGCGGGCGCGCTTCCGAATGCGCAAGTAGGGGGTCACGCACGGGGCGTGACCTGACGGTCATCAGTTCCTTGATCTATCGGGTCAGGACTATGCCAATGGATCTTCAACCCTGCTTCACTGCGCAGGTGCTGATGCCGAACGGCGCGTACAAGGGGCAGAAGCTGATAACGCTGGTGACCAGGAATACCGCGCCCAGAACGAGCAGCACCAAGCCGACCGTGCCGGTGACCGTACCTGTGAAGTAGAGGACAGCGAAGACCGCAGCGATCAGTATGCGGATGATGCGGTCAGTGGAACCCATATTGGCTTTCATGATGTGAGTGTGTTGGTTGTTATGGAATGTGCTCGATGAGCAGTGCGACGGCCCCGGCAAACAAGATGCACAGGAGGCAGACCCCGCGAAACGCATCCACTTGGAAGACCACATGCCGTTCATCGCGACAAAGGTTGAACGCGGAGTCCCCAACTAATGGTGACCGCGGTCACCGTAGCAAACGGATCCCGCCGGACCGAGCTCTGTCCGATCCCGCTGGATCCACCGGTAACGACGGCCACTTGGTCCTTTAAGTTCATGTCCATGGTGTTGAGGTTGTTCGTTGTTGGTGTCGGTAAGTAGTGTTGGTGCGTGGCAACCTATGAGGTGGTGAGCTTTCGATCCTGAAGCACGAGCAGCGGAAGCTCGCCCTCCAAGGCCAGGGCCTCGGTACGGCTTGGGCGGAAAAGGCGCCGGAACCAACCGATGTCGCGATGCACTACAGCGATCAATTGTGCGTGGTTCTCCTTGGCGAAATGGACAAGGCCATCCTGCACATCACTGTCACGCGCATAATGGAAT
>Ga0138256_10003816_pt1 | contig 15991 bp, 16 predicted proteins | sample KNB2016incub_MG_FD_105486 | JGI IMG/M metagenome (GOLD analysis project Ga0138256, IMG submission 105486) | Active sludge microbial communities from wastewater in Klosterneuburg, Austria - KNB2014incub_MG | ecosystem: Engineered > WWTP > Activated sludge > Unclassified | place: Austria... | reverse complement strand
GCCTTCATCGGAATAAAATGAGGCATCGTGTATGGTAGGCAGGTAAACCAAACCGGTCATAGGGTTAAAGGACATCGCGTGCCAACTGTGAGCACCATGCGCATTCGGCGTAAGATAAAATTTGCCGGTATCGTATCTTGCATTCACGCGTTCAACAGGTCGACCGGTTTTTAAATCGATATGAGATGCCCAGGATGTTTCTACAAAGGGTTCAGCGGAAATCAATTTGCCAGTCTCCCTGTTGATCACATAAAAAAATCCATTCTTAGGTGCATGTAAAATGACTTTTGTCCTGACTCCGTCAATCATCAATTCGGCTAGCACGATATCCATGTTTGAATTGTAATCCCAGCTCTCACCCGGTGTCGTCTGGTAATGCCAGCGATATTCACCGGTATCCGGATCAAGTGCTACTATGGAGCACAGAAATAAATTGTCTCCACCTCCCGGGCTTCTTATTTTTTGATTCCATGGACCGCCATTGCCTGTACCTATGTATACAAGATCTAGTTCGGGATCGTAGGTAAAACCATGCCAGGCATTGCCACCACCACCATGTTTCCACCACTCGCCGGTCCAGGTATCAGCGGCCATTTTCATAGCCTCATTTTCAAAACCATCAGCCGGATTACCGGGTACGATATAAAATCTCCAGGCCTGCTCACCCGTCTCGGTATCATAAGCAGTCACATACCCCCTCGCCGGTCCTCTTTCGGTTCCGCCATTACCGATGAGTACTTTTCCCTTGAAAGCCTTAGGTGCACCGGTGATATAAAGCGCTTTGTTTGGATCAAAAGTTTGGGCGCTCCAGATTAATTTACCCGTCTTAAGGTCCAAAGCCAATAGTCGTCCATCCCATGTCGCTGCAAAAATTTTTCCATTGTAATACGACAACCCCCGGTTGTGGCTCCAACCGACTTTTTTGTTTTTACCTACATATTTACCTACTTCGGGATCATACTCCCAGATCAATTTGCCCGTGACAGCATCCACTGCACGAACAACATTCATAGTACCGCAGAAATACAAGATTCCTTTGATGACCAAAGGAGTGGATACCAGGCCTATATCATTGGGCAAGTCAAGGTACCAATCTACTTTTAAACCGGTGACCGTGGAATCATTGATGGCGGAAAGCGGGCTGAAGCGTTGTTCACTATGCGTGCGACCATACGCCAGCCAATCGGAAGTTTCAAGCTCATTGGCTATTTGTTGATCCTGAAGGAGATTTTTTTGTTCAGTGGTTTTGCAAGAAAAAATCAACAGCAACAGCCCTGCTGCATAAAGCGTCAAGTCAATTTTAAAACCAGAAATGGGTTGAGTAAGGAGGAACAGGAATTTGCAAACGGGTGATTTCATTGGTCAGATGGCGGTTTTCCGGGCCAGGGTTTTTATATCTTTTACTTCAAGAATATTTTTGGAATAACCGATTACGACCGCATTGATCATGGCCAATCCGATATCTTTTAAGGTAGAAATAAAATTGGGCGTAAAAGTCCTTAACACCGGCATAAGCCAAAAAAAGTATTTATAATACGGCAAGGTGTTTTTTAATCCTTTGGTCGGTTCAATGACTCCCGGACGAAAATTATATACTTTTTTAAACGGGAGTTTGATCAGGTCATTTTCTGTTTTTCCTTTTACCCGTGCCCACATGAGCTTGCCATTTTCCGTGCTATCTGTTCCGGAACCCGAGACATAACAAAACACCATTCCCTGATTTTTTTTAGACAGTGTGGATGCAAATCCCAGGGTTAGAGTATAAGTGAGTCTGGTATATTCTTCTTCGGACAAACCTACCGAGGAGACCCCAAGGCAAAAAAAGCAGGCATGATACCCCTGAAGCTGGGATTCAATGGGAGTAAGGTCAAAAAAATCAGCATGGACTATCTCTGTAAGCTTGGTATGTGCGACTCCGCAGGGTTTTCGGTTAATGACCAATACGGATTCGATGACCGGATGATGGAGGCATTCATGCAGGACACCTTCTCCGACCATGCCGGTAACACCAGTGATGATGACTTTGTATTTCATACGATTGAGTTGGTTAATTTAATCCAAATAAAATAAATAAATTGAAATGATTTGATAGACATGGATACCGAGTGGCCAACCTCAATTTTTGCCCTCGGAAGTCAAGGCTAAAGCCGACGCTCGTTGTTATTAACCACCAGGCTAAAGCCTGGGGTTAATAACATTTTTTTGGTTTCACTTAAGAGTTAGCCATGACTTCAAATTTAGTTTTTTTCATTTTTTACACTCAATGTCAAGGCTAGCCATTAGCCGAAGGCGGGCGAAGCCGACGCTCGTTGTTTTTAACCATCATGGGGTTAATAAAATCTGTTTTTTCCCAGTCCCAATTTGTCTTAACAAATCGCTGAATTATTTTATTCCTTTTAAAAAACTCAACAGGCTAGCCATTTCTTCTACATCTATAATTAATTCAAAGCCTGCTGGCATCATTGAAACATCTGTCGCAGTGAGGTTCTTTATATCCGAACGCGCTAAGGTCGTAGGGGTACCCAAAGCATCCACCAGGGTTAAATTAGAATTGGTTTCATTTGATATGATCCCTGTTATTTGCTCTCCATCTTTTTTTTCAATTTCCCAGGTTTCATATTCGTCGGCCAATGACCGGTTTGGGTCCAGGATATCTTCCAGGATAAAACGGGCTTCCCGGTTTCGAATCGAGGCAAGGTCGGGTCCAATCGCCTTTCCATATGCACCACCGAACTGATGGCATACTCCGCAGTGTTGTTTAAATAGCATTAATCCTTTTGCTGTGTCTCCCGGAAGATTCAATGAAGGCTGGTATTTTTCATAGACTTCTTTACGGTTGGCAAGAGGTTGGCCTAAAATTTTCCTTGCATAAGCACGGATGGAATCCGTATAACTGTTCAACAACTGGACAGTTCTCCGCCAGTCAATCGCCGATCGTTGTATCTTGTTTTGTTCGACCGCCTGAAGTAAACGGTATTTGGATGTATTAGATCTCATCATCACCAGGATAGCTGCATCCCGGACGGCAGGAGTGAGAGATTTCCATTGATTGATTATATAATCCGACGTTTCATCCGGTAAAATCAAATAGTAGGTTTGAATGGCATGTTGTTGTATTAGATCCGGTTGACGGGGATCTAAAAAGGATTTGATCTTTTGTATTGAATGCGTATCCCTTCCCGCTCCTAATATGGATAGGGCATCAGTCAAAAGGTCAACAGGGGTTGAAGAATCATTTAAATATAACCTGGCCTGATGAATGGGCATAGCTAATTCATTAGGAGTTAATTTTGCAGACAACAACAATTGAATGGCCGCCGCCCTTAATTGCCCCGGTTCTTGTTTTTTAAATTTGGATACAATTAAAGGAAGGTCAAGCCGGATATCGTCGTAGTTTTTAGGGTTTATTTTCAATCCTGTCGCTATACCATTTAATAAGGCTGATTGCCACCAGGCCGATGATGCAGTTAATTTTCTGGTAGTAAGCTGGAGTAATTGATTTAGATAGGGCGAGGGTTCAGATGAACTAATTACTGCGGCTGTTTGCTCGAAAAATTGTTTTTTACCTTCTGTAGCAGCGGCCTCCAGCAAAGGTATAAGTGTACTTAGTAGCTCAAACTCTTTGCCTGGCATCGAGGACAGGGCAGCCAATTGCACCCATTTATCTTCGATGTCATGCACCAGGATTTTAAGAATACCATTTTTAATGGCAGGGTGATCCAATGAGCCCAGAGTACATAAGAGTTGAAACCGGACTTTAGCATCCGGATCATCCACCAGGTTGAGCAGATCCTGAATTAATTGGGGCTCCTGCAAGGCATGTATTTCAACAAGCCGGATGGCGTTTTCTCTTACACCTGCCGTAGAATGATTTAAAGCTTTTGAAATCAAGGATGGTTTCAATTGTCGAAGTCCTTCTAAGCTCCATAAAGCATGCACGATACCGGCAGGGGAATAAGCCTGTTGCTCCAGTTTCGATTGTATGATGGAGGCTATGGAAGAATCGTTTTGGCCGACCAATAACCGTTGCGCCTGTCTTCTCCACCAGCCATTTTTATGATTCAATAAATCTGCTAATTGAAGAGAGGTCATTTGATCTAACTTTAATTTTCCACACCAATCCATGGGCGGGGTACCGTTTGGAGTAATACGATAAATGCGGCCTTGTTGTGAGCCATTATATAATGCGCCGGATTGATTCACTTCATCGCTCATCCACTCCGGGTGTTCGATGATCTGGCGATAATAATCCAATACATATAAAGCACCATCCGGCCCGATGTAGAACTGTGCCGGTCTGAACCAGGAGTCTGTAGAAGCTAAAAACTCTTTATTCTCATAAACTCTGGATGCGGTATAGGATGCCCCCTTTCCCACAACACGGTCTGCATGGACCAGATTATGTACCGGCTCTGCGATGAAAGTCACTTGTGCAAAACTGTCTGGAAATAAACCACCATTGTACCAGGTCACCCCGCAGGAAGAGGTGATCACCCCGACGTCAGTGAGCAATTGATGTTCAGGGTTTTTAGTGATCGGATAAACTTCACATGCATTGCCATGATCGGGAAGGTTTTCCATGGCTTCGGCGATCAACAGACCCGGATTGCGATCCAGGTAGCGGGCTGCCAGGATCTCGCTAAACAGGTGGTCTGCATTGCTGGTCAAAAACTGATGGCCCCATTCATCAAAAGTTTGTCCGTATTGGGAATCTCCCGACATCATTTCCAATACGGATAAATCAGGTTTAAATCTCACATTGCGACCGTTGGCATCGGTAGGTAATGTGCTGGCTGACGGTCGATCGACATATTTTACCACTGAGCCGGTATCACCAAATTCTATCGGGAATACTTTTGGAGTGACTTTTCCCTGATGAGCGAGGTAAATCCAATTGTCCAACCCATAGATCGGCGTGTTGGCCAGGTGTTGGGGGTTGGTCAATGCAAATCCGGTCAATATTTTTTTTTGTAGTTCTGCTTTATGATCGCCATCCGTGTCTTCCAGGTAAAGGACATCGGGGACATCGACTACCAGGAATCCTTTTTTCCATCGCATAATTCCGGTGGGCAGGATCAATCCTTCGGCAAAGACAAAACTTTTGTCCGGCTGTCCGTTTCCATCCGTGTCAATCAATTTGACTATGCGACCCGAACCTCCTTTATCCAGCGGATAGCCGTGCATTTCGACTACATAGATATTGCCATCGTCATCCAGGTCCATGGCAACGGGGTCTGCAATTAAAGGTTCTGCCGCCACCAACTCTATCTGAAATCCATCCGCCAATTGAAAGCTGGATAAGGCCTGATCCGGGGGTACCCCTCCGGGTAAATGGTTATCTTTTTTCTGACAGGATGATGCAACAATGAAAAAGAATAAGGAAAGGGACCATATGTTGGATTGGATCACTTGGGGAAGGTTTGTTAAAAATAAATAAAAATACGGTCCGTTTATCAACCATTGCTTTACTCGCACCAAATTGATTTGCTACAATTGCTTGCTTAAGTTTGAAAGGGTTCCAGTCTTCATCGAAACAGGATATGATTCAAGCACAAGCGCCTATTTCCAGTTAAAGATGTTCTAAATAGAAAGTTGGACTTACCTTCTAAAAAAAGGTAATTTTGTATGTAATATTAAATCATGGATTACCTCGACCGTATCACATATTCTTCTGAAATTTTTAATGGTAAGCCCATTATCAGGAACATGCGTATTCGTGTTCAGGATGTTTTGGATATGTTGGCAAGTGGGATGAGTGAAAAAGAAATTTTGGATGATTTTCCATATCTCGAATCTGAAGATATCAGGGCTTGTCTGCAATATGCTGCACTAAAAATTAGCCATCCGGTTATTCATGCAGCCTGAGTTTTGGATAGATGCCAATTTGCCGCACAAACTTGCCAACTGGATCAACCAAGCTTATGGATACAATGCATATTCGCTTCATTTTCTTGAACTATTAAAAAACACTGACGAATCCATATTTGACTTAGCTCGAAGGTCGAAAAATGTAATAATAATTACAAAAGATCAGGATTTTGCCCATTTAATTGGCCGTTTAGGACCTCCCCCAAAGGTGATTTGGATCACTGTTGGCAATTGTACTAATGAAATCTTAAAAGGTATAATTATAGCCAATTTGCCTGTAACTATAAATTTATTAGACGACTCCCCAATAGTTGAAATAACAAATTAAACCCTTCCTGCAACCCTGCGTTAGGTACTTGTTTGCTTTTTAGGTTTCTTTTTTTTAGAGGCTTTAGCTTTTGAATTGAAATCTAAAGCCAATTGCACCCAATAGGCCAACTCCTTCTTTGTCTTTATCACTTCCTCGTCGACATACACATAACCCTTCATGATTTTTCCGGTAAAATTCATAGGCTGGCACCCTGGTTTTTGCATCACTTCTTCGTAGATCTCCGGATCCAGGCGGACCATCAGCCTTTCTTTTTCCACACCGATACACATTTTGTCATCCACCATAAAACAAAGGCCGCCAAACATGGCTTTTTCTTCTGTTTTTTTATAGGTGACTGCGATCAATTCGCGGGTGCGGTCGGCCAGTATAGTATTATATGCCATGGATAAAAAGTGGTTAGCGGGTAGTGGTTGGTGGTTGGTAGGCAGTAGTGATTGGTGGTTAGTGATTGGCGAAGTTCTACTAACCACCACCCACCAACTACCAATCACCTAATTAACGTCTTTATTTTCTTTCAGTTTGGCGATATTTCCTTCAATTTGTTTTTTAGCGGGATCATTAGTGGCTTGTGCGATGGCTTTATCGGCATGTTTGATCGCATTGGCGTAATCACCTTTAGCGGAATAACCAAACATCAGGCCGAGATTGGCCATATAGACATCACCGTTTTTTTGCAGATTGGTCTTCAAGACTTCCAGGGCTTTATCCGTTCTTTTCTGAGTGATCAGCGCACGGCCATAAGCTACATACTGGTTTGCATTGGCCATACCCAGGGCATCGGTCATTACACTATCTGCTGCCGGTAGCCGGTTGAGTTTTTCATAAGCCGTGGCCAGGTTGCGCAGGGTGACGAAGCTTCTTTGTCCGTTGAATCCGGTTACAGCACGTTGGCTCCAGGTCAGTGCTTCATCGAGGTTGATGCTTTTATTCAGACAGTATTGGGCTGCCTGTACCATATTGGTGCTATTAAATCCGCGCTGGCTGGTCACTTGTTCTCTCAAGCGGGCAATCACGATATTGTCTACATCGACTTCCACTTTAAACGGTACGATCAGTTTTTCCCAAAGCATGGCTATGGTACAGCTCTTTTCTTTGTGTTCAATGAACTCGTATTTCAGCCATTCCACACTTTTATCATTCATCTGCGGTTTGAGGATCGTGCGGAGGGCATCGTTTTTTTCTTCGTAATAAAAGCTGCCCCAGGCATCGCTTTGGTTAGAGAGAATCAGCATAACACTATCCGGCCACACAACCATAAAAACGCCGTAGGTACCGGCTTTCACGGCTTGTCCTTCTACTTTGACATAGTGTTCAAAAGTAATGGTGGTATTTTCATTGGCCCCCGCCCGCCAGGGAGCGGTGGGCCTATTGGTAATAAAACTATTGGATGTAAAGCCGTTTGTGACCAGGGCGCCCCATATTTTACCTTCTCTTCCTCCAACATCAGGCCTGGAATACTTAACGGTAATATTCGTGATGCCAACTTCCTCACTTACCGTAGCTCTTGGATTGCCGCCAACTGGAGGTACATCCATTTGTCCCATAGCCGGCCAGGTAAAAATGCTAAGAAGTAAAACAATGGATAACTTTTTCATGTGGTGTATAATTTCAGTTTTAAGCATGCAAATTGAATTTAGTTTCTTTTAATCCCAGGCTTTGAAGGTAATCGACCAGTTCGCGGGCTTCTTCGCCTCCCTGATTGGCGTGGTGCAATAATGAAAACCCGTGCGGGCCGCGCATCGTGAGATGAGCGGGATATCGTTGCAGATAAGATTTGATCCAGGCTGTTTCACCAAGCATGGTCATTAAAAAGATATTGGTGCGCGCTCCTTTTTCCAATAAAAAAGAGGCAATATCTTTTCGACCTACATGGCCGGCCGCCTCGATACCGGATTCAAAATCACCACCTCCCCAATCCCAGGAACCGTAGATCAGGTTGGTTGATTCTGCCAATAAGGTTTTTACTTTATCAAGATCCCGGTGACAAGCTCCGACAAAGTCCCTGACCTTTTCCGCTACCAGGGCGGCAGGTTTAGGATCCGTTTGGGCCAGGATATTATTTTGGATGAAACCAAAACCCGCTGTGCCAGCCGCAAGGGTCCTTACAAATAATTTTCTGTTCATAATGGTGGTATTTTAATTAAAGCTATTTTGAATAATAAAGCGTTAGATGGGATTTAAGGTATTTAACATAAGCTTAACGGGCTTTGGGGAAAGTTTTTTTTGTCTCAAATAAAAGCGTATTTTTGCGCCTCAAAAAAAAATAACATTATGGCAGAGCCTATCAGAGCATACAACGTGAAAACCAAAGAAAAAAACGTAGAGATGAAAGACGCTATCATTACCAAGACCGCTCGTGGCGGTTATATGGCCCAGGGCAATGATGGCAAAGGAAATAAACTGACCAGCCTGCTTGGCGAAGCCAAAGCACTCCAGGCTATTCAGGACGGAATGGCTAAAAAAGGTTTTTAAGCCCTTTAATTCGTATTGCACTATCATCCTCGTTCATTCCTGATTTGGGAATGAATTGGAGTTCTATTGCCCAGGCAGAGCAATATGGTCCGGAGTTTGTTCGAATTGAAACTCTGGGATCTATAAAGCGATAAGTTTGGATTAATTTAAGTGATAAATATACTATTGATTTAAAATCAGGTAGGAAGTATGGCTATATATTTTAGACCAACTTCTGCTTTTTTATATCTTTAGTTTATGATCTTTACTGTTGTTGCAATCCTCGTATTGCTGATCCTGCTCATTACCTGGGCCAAAATGCATCCATTTATTGCATTTTTAATTGTTTCTATTGTTGCTGCCCTGGTCTTAGGATTAGCCCCTGATCTTATTGGAAAGTCCATTCAAAAAGGAGTAGGTGATATACTGGGCCCCGTTTTTTCAGTGATCATTCTGGGAGCTATGTTGGGAAAAATCATAGCATCCAGTGGTGCTGCGCAAAGGATATCGGAATCTTTAGTAGGGTTATTTGGCCAAAAATACCTGACCTGGGCACTGGCCCTGACGGGTTTTATTGTAGGTATACCTTTATTTTATAACGTCGGTTTTATTTTATTGATCCCTTTGATTTATTCTTTGGGATTGAGGTATAAACTCCCTTTGGTGTATCTGGCCGTTGGACTCTGTTCTGCTTTGTCGGTTACCCACGGTTTTTTACCTCCTCATCCTTCGCCGACTGCGATCATTCCATTGATGCAGGCCAACCTGGGACAAACCTTGATACTCGGTTTGATTGCTTCTGTTCCTGTCATCATTCTGGCAGGGCCAGTATTTGCCCGCACGGTCTTAAAAATAGAAGGATCTCCGCTGGCCAGTCTCAAAGTAAAAATTTTTGAGCCCCACGAAATGCCATCATCAGGCGTCAGTTTTCTCTGTGCTTTATTGCCCGTGGCTTTATTGGCTGTGGGTACCTGGATTACGTCGGTATTTGATAAAACGACTTTCGCCTACCAGGCTTCCAGTCTGATCTCTGATGCCAATATAGTCATGCTTCTTTCTCTGCTGATTGCTTATTATTTTTTGGGTATCCGGAGAGGCACTACTTTAAAGACAGCTATGCAGGAAGGTATAGAATCATCCAAAGATGTATTTCCTATTTTGATGATCGTCGCCGGGGCAGGTATACTTAAAGAGATCCTCATCAGTTCCGGGATCAGTAACCAAATTGGCGAGATGGTAAAAAATTCTGCTTTTTCTCCTCTGATTACCGGTTGGTTTATAGCCGCTGTGATCCGGCTCAGCCTGGGCAGTGCTACCGTTGCCGGACTTACTGCTGCCGGCCTTATAGCACCTGGAATCGATCCGGCCCTGGTCAATCCCAACTTAATGGTTTTATCCATTGGGGCCGGTAGCCTGATGTTTTCACATGTCAACGATACCGGGTTCTGGATGTTTAAAGAATATTTTAATCTGAATATAAAAGATACCATCAAATCATGGTCCCTGATGGAGACGGTAGTCAGCATTGCAGGGTTGGGCATGGTATTGATACTGGATATATTTGTTTAAAGGTACCAGGCCAAGTCCCTCTTTCATGCATTACCAACCGGAGAAAATCAAAGAGCGTTATTTAAAAAACCAGGCGGCATACAAACGATTTCTTTTATCGGCGAATACTAAAAGACTGGTTCCCGTCCTGGAAGAATTGTCCAGCATAGCCTATCAGAACAATGATTGCCTGGCTTGTGCTGCTTGTTGTAAAAACTACAGTCCGAGATTTAAAGGGCCCGACATAAAACGGATCAGTAAATACCTGGGAGTTAAAGAAACGGCACTTATAGATCAATACCTCCATCGGGATGAAGAAGGCGATTATGTCTTAAATAATAAACCTTGTGCCTTTTTAGATACGGACAATCGATGTGGAATTTATGAAGTCCGGCCTTCAGATTGTCAACGTTTTCCTTATACTGAAGAAGATGTCTTTTTAAAAAAAATAGCGCTAACGCTGAAAAACGCTTCCTTTTGCCCTATTGCCCAGGATATGATGGATAGTCTGATTAAGCATGGTTAGTTTTAACGGTTGTTAATGATAAAGCTTTTAATTTTGAGCTTCAACGTAAATATATGAAACAAGGATTACTTCTATGCTTTCTGGTTTCTTTGTCCTTTTGGCAATGCAGTAAAGAAGCAACAGGCGATATCGATATTCCAACTAATGTGACTATTCTTGCTCAGGGGACTTTTTCACCCGCGGCACACAATACCAGCGGGGTGGTGAAATTGGCCACCGACCCTCAAGGTAAAAAATATCTTATTTTCGAAAATTTTCAGACCGATTCGGGTCCTGATGTGAGAATATGGATTGCAACGGATAAAACAGCAAAGGATTATACAGAATTATCCAAGACAGTACCGACTGGCAACTTTAAGATTGATGTCCCGGCATCAGCGGATACCAATAAACAATCTTATGTATTGATCTGGTGCAAACAGTTTACAGTGTTATTTGGAAGCGCCCAATTAAAATAATTAACAGGGAAGGTTATGGTCTGCTCAGGGATAAGGTATTTATCCTTTATTCCTGCTTCAGGATCCTGCTACGTATATTATCAATCAGCCTTGAAGTCACCTGGGGCCGGTGAACTACATTCTTTTTAATCAATTCCCTGAAGTTTTGTTCTGTCCGGAGCACCCGTTGAAATTCGGGATTTTCCTGAGCCTGGTGTAACACCTGACGATTTTCCTCGTCATTTAATTGTTGGTCTAAAAACATACTGACCATACGGTGGTACTCGTGAATCGGATCTGGATTTCTCATACGACAAATTCGTTAGAATTAACCATTATTATATTATTCCATTTTGCGAGGTCTGGGTTTTCTTTTATCAGAAAATCCCATCGTCTCCGCATAAGATTTTAATTTATCCTTTAAAACGTTTCTGGCTCTGAACAATCTCGACCTTACCGTACCTATGGGAACATCCAGGATCTTAGCAATTTCTTCATATGTAAACCCTTCGACATCACACAATAAAATAACGGTCCTAAAATCGACCGGCAATGAATTGATCGCATTGGTCACTTCATCGCCCATCATATGGTTAAAAAGCTCCTCCCTCAGATCTGTAAACTCTCCAATCGCACTGTCTTCACTATCCTGATAGCCTACAATATCTTCGTAATCAACATGTGCAGGAGCCTTACTTTTTCTCCTGTACTCATTGATATAGGCGTTTTTCAATATCTTAAACAACCAGGCCTTTGCATTAGTTCCCTCAAGATATTTGTCAATGAACCGATATGCTTTTAAATAGGTCTCCTGGACCAGGTCGTCGGCATCATCTTCATTAAGGGTAAGATGGAAAGCAAAAGTGCTCAATGCATCAATATGGGGTAAGAGTTCTTTCTCAAACACCCGGTCATATCTTATTCGATCTTCCTGGTTCACCTTGTAAAAATGATAAAATTCCTTCATTTCATGATATAGAAGGTATTCAATTGTTTTTGGACGTGTCCTTAAACAGGACAAAAATTCAATTTAGAACCATGTTTTTTCACTGCAGAGGTTGATATTTTTATTGTTTTTTATAAGCTGGTAATGCGTTTGTATATCATTTGGGGGTGTTGCTTTAATCTAAATGAAAAATATTTTTAAAAAGATCAACCAACAGATGTCTGTTTCAATATAAATAAATTCAATCCAATTTTCATGGCATCGATCCTGTGCTTCAAAACAAGATGATCGTTTGAAATCTGCTGCAGCCCAATGTTTACAGGCCCTGGAACAGCTAGAGGTTGTTTATATTTCTCTCATTCATTCGTGTTGAGGTAACCTTCTGAGCTCATAAAATCCCTTATACTCTTTCAATACTGTTCATTGTTCTTTAGCAAACACAAACCATACTAAAAAAAAATGAAATTATTTTGAACTATGTTTGGTTTTTTTTAATTATTGATTTAGTTTTAATGCTTCAAATCATAAAGGCAATACATCAACAACCCAGAACCTTCTTGAAAACTGATCTTACATCTGATCCTTCGTTTTTCAAAATTCATTCCTTTTTACTGATCGTCTCATCTGTATCGGACCTGCTTTGGGTTGTATGTAATTCAATCTTGGAAACATCAATTTTTATATATGAAACTCAAAACCGGCAAATCTCAAATCGAATTGCTCAGCCGCCATGGTCTGGGTGATATTTATTATGATCACGCCACCCAACAACGCTCTTTTGTAGCCACCCAACCCCTTCACGCTGGAGATATTCTCTACCCTTTCAGCCCCAAACAGATTCAATCGAAGCCCACTTACCTTACTGTACAAGTAGGGAAAGGACGGCATATCGAATTAAATCCTGAATTTCTTGCTGCTATCAATCATGGTTGTGATCCAAACGTCTTTTTCGACGTGGATACCTTTGCACTTCGTTGTGTGCGGGACATTAAAAAGGGAGAACAACTAACTTATTTTTATCCTTCCACCGAATGGCAAATGATTCAACCCTTTGATTGCTCCTGCGGCAGCCCTAAATGCCTGGGATATATCCAGGGTGCTCATGCCATAGATCCTGAATTGATTCAGCGGTATCATCTGTCTGCTTTTATTCAAAGCCAGCTCAAAGAAGTACCTTCTTTGGTATAAGCCAGGATTCTATATTAATGTGTATCAATGAAACTTGCACGCAGATTTAAAAAACTTACCGGTAACCGTAAGTTAAAAGTATGGGTATTGGCGCCTTCGGTGAAAACCAATGACGAGCAACTCAATTATTATTATGACTTTAGCCAGAGTATAGAAGAATATACCCGGGTATTTGAAAAAATCAAAACCGTCTGGCATTGGCAACCCGTGACCTTAGCAGACTATCAGGAAATCATACGGGATATTCAAAAGGAGTTACATCATGGAAATTTTTTCCCTTTAGTACTTAATCTCTGTGATGGTGATGAAGTCAATGGAACTCCGGGAATTTCCGTAGTCAAACTCCTGGAGTTGAGCGGACTCGTATTTACCGGTGCGGATAGTCATTTTTATGATATCACCACGTCTAAAATACCCATGAAAAAAGCCTTTGATCTATCCGGAGTGTGTAATGCACCCTGGAAAGAAATCAAAGAATCGAATCCCAGCCCTGCAGGTATATTCAAACGATTGGGTAACCCACTGATTGTAAAACCGGCTGTCTCCGGCGGATCTTTGGGTGTTGGTGTAAAAAACGTGGTCCATTCCCCTGCCGAAATGAAACAGGAAGTCAAAAAACTGTTTGATGGTTATCGTGGGTGGGAATTTGGAACAGGAGGAGTGATCGCTGAACAATACATCAGCGGCCAGGAATACACTACCCTCATTGTTGGTTCGTCGGATCAAGCGGAAGATTTGATCTATTATGCTCCGGTGGAAAGAGTGTTTCATGCTTCTTTACCGGACGATGAAAAATTTCTTTCCTATGAACGACTATGGGAAATTTACGAAACAGAAACCAGCATGCCCCTCCAGGGAAATTTTTATGAATACAAGTTCCCTGCTGAAGAAGTTTTGGAAGAACTGGAACAAATCAGTAAGGCAGCTTACCTGGCTGTCAAGGGCAAAGGATATGGGCGCATCGATATACGCCGCGACCAGTTGACCGGTAAATGTTATGTACTCGAAGTCAATGCCCAATGCGGATTAAGTGAAGATGAAAATTTTACTTCCATCGGGGCCATCCTTAAATATTCACAAAAGTCTTATGACCATTTGATCCAGGATATCCTGATGGATGCTCTGGCAAGGTATGAACAACAGATCACCGTACATGCAGAATTACTGGAGGCTTGACCCTCCCCATTTCACCTCGATTAATTTGATCCGGTTGGGATGAAAGTTTGTGTCCTGCAACCCGACTATTCTACTTCTTCTGTAGATTATAAGAATTATGATCCTCCCAGAGACCTCCAACGATTGTTGCCTGGGCATCAGGTTGATCATGTTTTTTTAAATAAGCTGACTACCTATAAACAATTAATTGAATTACGGTATTTGGGTTACGATATTTTCGTCAACCTCTGTGAAGGATACCTCGATTGGGATATTCCTTCTATCGATGTAATTTATGCCCTGGAAACGCTCAACTTTCCTTTCACCGGACCTACCAGCAGGCTGTATGATCCCAGTAAGGAGCTGATGAAATATGTAGCTTTTACGGAAGATATCCTGACTCCACGATATGCTTTGGTAAATCAATCTTCAGATTTATTGCATGCTGTTCGCAAACTGAAATACCCCCTGTTTGTAAAACCGGCAAAAGCCGGCGACAGCCTTGGAGTAGATGATCATTCGATGGTCGGGGATTTTAATCATCTGAATGAAAAAGTCCGAAGTTTATTGGATGAGTATCCCGCTTTACTGATCGAAGAATATATTGCCGGCAGGGAGTTTACTGTCCTGGTAGCTGCTGATCCTACCAATGAAAAACAATGCCGGACGTTCAAACCCGTTGAATATATTTTCCCTAAAGGATTTTCCTACAAAACCTATGCACTCAAAACATCTGAACTGCATACGGATGCCAATATACCATGCAATGACCCCGATCTGGAAATCCGGCTGCGTCAGTCTGCTCAACGTATTTTTCGTGGATTTGGCGGAGTGGGTTATGCCCGGCTCGATTTCAGGGTGGACGACAAAGGGGATATTTTTTTTCTGGAAATCAATTTTACCTGTTCCGTATTCTATTCTGATGGGTATGAAGGCTCTGCTGATTATATCTTAAAATTTGACGGAATCGGACAACAGGGATTTTTAAATCACATTATTCAGGAGGGGATTTACCGTTATAATTCACAGCAAAAAAAATACCTGATGAAAGGGGATTCCATCAATGGTTTTGGAATCTATGCAGATCGTCCGATTGAACAGAACGAAGTCATATTTAATAATGAATCCCGCAGCCATCGAATCGTCACCAAAAGATTTGTAGACCAGCACTGGACGCCTGTTGAAAAGGATTTGTTTGCGCGATATGCAGTACCGCTCAGCAAAAACTTATACATATTATGGGATGATAATCCATCGGTATGGGCACCTCAAAATCACAGCTGCGACCCCAATACCGGATATGATGGACTCAATGTGATCGCATTAAAAAATATCGAAGCCGGCCAGGAACTAACTCTCGATTACGCGACTTTTTTGGATGAAACTATGGAGCCCTTTGAGTGCCAGTGTCAATCACCTCATTGCAGAGGTACCATCAGAGGGACTCAAGGTAATTCTATGGAAAAGCGGGAGGCTGCCATCTCCGGCTTATAGCCTATATCTCCCGTTTTAAGCTGGTTTGTCTTCTTCCGCTGGTTTTT